>WNFM01214888.1_pt1 | contig 10775 bp, 9 predicted proteins | sample 5400271 | NCBI WGS metagenome assembly WNFM01 (sample SAMN13153352, study PRJNA577476) | soil metagenome | isolation source: 60 cm saprolite on Douglas fir-dominated hillslope | place: USA:California | collected 2013-09-17 | reverse complement strand
CGAGATTCCACCGGACCGACTTCGTCCGACGGGATGCCGAGAACCGTCAGTTGGGACGACTGGGCGAGGAGTGGGCCGTGGAGTTCGAGCAGCGCCGGCTGCACGACGAAGAGCGCCGGCCAGATCTGACCACGCGGTCGAGTGGATCGCCGGCACGCGCGGAGACGGTGCGGGCTACGACATCGCGTCGTTCAACCCGGACGCGTCACCGCGGCTGGGCTGTCAGGCGCGCAGATCCTGCGTCCTTGCACGTCCCGGGACGTCGCAGTATCTCCGCTTTCAGTGAGTCAGTTTGGTGACGGTTGCCCAGATCACCAGCTTTTCGTCAGGCACGTTTTCTGCTTTGGCGACCGGACGAATCGGACGATGGTAGACTCGCGGAGGCAGGACGATGAGCAGCGATCTGGACAGGAGCGGCGAGGGAACGGAAACGGTCGGACGGAAGCTCGACACGCTGTCCGCTTCCGTCGATAAGCGGTTCGACACGCTGTCCGTTTCCGTCGATGAGCGGTTCGACGCCGTGGACGTGGCGCTGATCGAGCAGCGGCAGTACACCGAGTTTGCGTTCGATCGGCTGGCGGACGAGATGCGGACTGGCTTCGGCGCAATCGATGGGCGGTTCAACAGGCTTGAGCGCAAGCTGGATCAATTCATCGGTACGCAGTCCCGGGCCAATGAACTCGTCGAGCGCCGCCTGACGGCGCTGGAGCCTCCGTCCGGTCAGGAATAGTTCCGCGCAGCCGGCGGGCTCCCGAACGGCAGCTCTGGCGCGATCATCGTGCGCGCACTGAGGGAGGGCGTCGTCTTGTATGAGCGACCAGGAGCACGCTGAGAACATCCTGGAAGCCGCCCGGCGAGTTGCGATTCAGCGCTGACCTCGCCCCGGGTCATCTGTCGGCCCTTTTGGTGACCGCCCGCCCTTCTGCTATCGTCCGCTTCAATGCCCGGCCCTCCCCTCCGGCTCTTCGACCGGGTGCCGCGCGGGCTGTTCGGCCCGCTCGGCGATCCGTACGCCGAACTGTATTGGGAGCTCCTCGCCGAGCTCTATCGCCTCGAGTTTGAGCGCGAGCCGTTCGTCGTTGTCCGCAGCACCGCGCTCGACGTCGCCGAGGACGTAATTCGCGACTCGCGGCTGTGGAGCGAGCGCCGCCAGGAGCTCGAGGCGCTGGCGATCGAGGGAACTCTCGCGCCCGGCAGGGCGCTTCCGCCGGACAAGGCGGTGGACGAGGCCGGCGCGCTTCGTGCGCTGGCGCGACGCCTGGTCGGACGGCTCGAAGAATCAGAGTGGATGCACTTTCAGTATCGCAGCGGCGTGGGGGAGATCATGAGCTTCCACGCTTACGCCGCCAGGATTCTTCAGACGCTGCTCGACGTTGCGCGCGACGACCAACCGGTCTTCCAAGGGCTCGTCCACTCGATCGCGGCGCTCCTGGAGCCAAAAGCCTTTGCGCAGCGCCCCGGCGTGTCATTGTCCGAAGCCAGACGCCACACGCTCGAGCTCTCGCGGGAGCTGAAGATCCTCGAACGGAACATCCACCTCTTCATCCAGCGGGTGCTCGATGAAGCCGCAACCGCCGCGGCGGTGCTCGAAGAAGGCTTCGAGCGCTACGAGCACGCCGTGATGGCGAACTACCATCGACTGAAAACCGTCGACAACGTCTATCGGCAGCGATCGGCCATTCTGCAGCGCCTCGACGCTATCGAACAGGATCGTGCGGCCCTCGAGTATGCGGCCGAGTGGTACGCCGCCCAACGCGGTATCGGCACGGACGAAGGCTCACTGGCCGTCAAGAGCGAGCTGGCGCTGCTACGCTCGCACTTCGACAACATCCCACGGCTCGTGGACGATATCGACACGCGGAACGCACGATTCTCAGGCGTGGCGCTTCGCAGGATCCGCTACTTCCTGCGGCAGGACAGGCGGACCGAGGGGCAGCTGCAGTTCATCGTCGATGCGCTTGCCAGGGATGACGTGCCAGAGCTGGAGTTCGACGCGTTCAAGTGCGAGCTCCTCACCGACAATTTTCTCTACACGCCGCCGACGGCACGCCAGAGCGCCGCGCCGCAGCGCCTCGTCCCGCAGGCGCCGGCGAATCGCGAGCAGATCCGCGAGGAAGCGGCCGCGCGCGTACGACGGATCTTTGCCAGACGGCGGATTGAAGAGTTCGTGCGCGGCGTGCTCGCGGGACGCGACGCCGCGCCGATGCGAGACGTGCCCGTCGGGGGCGATCAGGAATACGTCCGCCTCCTGTACCTGGCCTCGTACGGCCTCGATGGTGATTCGACATTTCGAATCGTGCCGTCTGAAGGGCGGCTGGAGCGCGAACCGTACGGCTACCCCGACGGAACGGTCGAGCGGGTCGGGGCGAAAAAGAGGAGGTCCGTGTAGTGGATTTCTTCGACGAGTACCCGAAGCTCGAGTCCGGCCAGCAGGAACGCTTTCAGCGCGTCGTGACCCGCCTACTGGCTGGAGAGGTGCTCACGCCAGGTTCGCCGCTGCAGCCGGACCCTGATTGGCGCTTCGCCGAGCGCTTCCGCGACCTGCTCGACGGGTATCTGCGCATCGGGGGCTGGCGCTTCGACCTCGATCCCGGACTGCGGCTCGCGCGCGCGGTCCACGAAACGGGGGCCCAGCGCGTGCGATTCTCCAAACTGGAAAGCCTCGTCCTGTGCATGCTGCGTCTTCATTACCATGAGCAGATGCGGCTTGCGGCCGAGGAGGATCGGTGCGACATCACCGTCGGCCTCCTGCGCGAGCGGCTGGTCCACGCCGGAAGGCCTATCGCGCAGCTGTCCGCACGAGCACTCGACCACGCCGTGCGGAAGCTCGCCCGTCACTCGCTGGTGCGCATCGGTCGTGGCTTCGATGCGGATGACGAGGCCGTCGTCGAAGTGAGACCACTCATCGAGAAAGTCCTGCCTGACGATCGCATCCAGGAGATCGCCCAGCGCATCAAGGCATATGTGAGCGCCAGGGCTGCCGCCGATCTCCCGGTCGTCGCAGAGGAGGAGGCGCCGGAATGAGACGCCTCGAGCGGGTGCGGCTCGTCCAGTGGTACCACTTTCAAGACGAAGTGCTGCCGATAGGCGCGAGTTGTCTGCTCCTGGGCGACAACGGCAGCGGCAAGACCACCATCCTGGACGCCATTCAGGTCGGGCTCGTCGCGGACCTTTCCGACGTGCTGCTCAACCGGGCCGCCAACGAAAAGAGCCGCCGAGCGCTCTATGGTGACGTTCGATGGAAGATCGGCGCCGAAGACGAATCGCGGCAGGGTGCCGTGCACTTCGGCCGCGGCGCGTGCACATCCTACGTGATGCTCGAGTTCGCGGACGACGAGGAGCCGTCGCGGCTGTTCACGTGCGGCATCGGGTTCGAAGCGACGGAGACCGACACCGACGTAGCCAAGGTCTATTTCGTGGTGCCCGAAGCGGGCGTCGCTGACGTCGAAGCCATCGTGATGGTCGATATCGGCTCAGGCGATCGGGTCGTGAGACCACTCAAGGATTTTCGGCTCTGGCTTCGCGGGCATGGCGGCCAGCATTGGCCGGACGCGGGGACGTATCGCGAAGAGATCCGGCAGCGGCTTGGTGTGCTGCCCGAGTCCTTCCATCGGCTGATCGTGAAGGCGCTGGCCTTCAAACCGATAGGCCAGGTGCGGCAGTTCGTCTTCGACTATCTATTGGATCCCCGGCCCATCGACACCGCGGCGCTCCAGGACAATCTCGAGCACTACAAGCGTCTGGAAGCCGAGGCCAGAGAGGCGCAGCGGCGCATCGACGAACTGACCGGGATCGTGAAGGAGGGGGAGCGAATCCGCACGGAGCAGCGGACCGGCGAGAGCCATCGCTACATGGAGCTGCGCGCCGACGAAGACGATGCCGCCACGCGCGTGGATGCGTTGGAGCGCCGTCTCGAGGGGAGCCGCACCGCGGTTGCGGAGCTGGCCGCACGGCAGGACGGTCTGCGCGCCGAGCTCGAGGCACTCGAGCGCGAATGGGATCGCGTGAGGGCCCTGTTGGAAGGGCATGAGGCGTACCGCGAACTTCGCGATCTCGAGCGCGACATCAGCGACACGGACCGAAGGCTCCAGGAGGCGAAAGAGGCCGACGAACAGGCGCGGATCGTCCTTCGTGGGCAGCGGGAGGCCTTCGATCTCCTACAGTCGGAGCAGGCTCGCGGCCTGAGGCGCGCTCGGGCGGCCCTCTTTCAGCGCGACGACCTGCTCGGTCTCGAAGAGGCTCCGGAGGTTGTCGAGCGGCTGTCCTCGACGCTCTCGTCACACGGCGCTCTCGAAGGCCGCGATCTCACCATGTGGGAGCGACGGCTGGATGCGGCCGCGGATCTGGCTCGGTCGGTGCGGTTGGCGATCACCACCGAAGTCGAGCGATGGAAAGAGGAGGGAACGGCGCTTCAGGATGAGCAACGCCAGCTGGAGGCCGGGCGGCAGCGCTATCCGGACGGGGCGGCCGCGCTGCTTCATCTGCTCGGCGCGCGACTGAAGGGCCGTCGCGAGGCGCGGCCGTTGTGTGAGTTGATCGAGATCCCGAATCCGCGCTGGCGGGACGCCGTCGAAGGCTATCTGAACACGCGGCGTTTCGACGTGATCGTCGCGCCCGAGGACTATCCGCGAGCCCTTGGACTCTACGAGCGTCACAAGCGGGACTACCACCTGCCAGGCCGCGGGCAGGCGTTCATCAGCGGCGTCGGGCTCGTCGACGTCGAGCGGTTGCTCCGGACGGGATCGCACCCCGCGGCCCGATCGCTGGCGGAGCAGATTGCCACGGAGGATGGCTACGCTCGCGCGTACTGCGATTTCGTGCTGGGCGACGTCATATGTGTCGACGATGAGCAGTCGCTGCGCCGGCACAAATCGGCGATCACCGACAGCGTGATGGTGTACCGCAACCATGTGGCCCGTCAGACGGCGCGGGATGTGTACTCGAGGCACTACATCGGCCGGGCCGCTCAGCTGCGGCGCCTCGATGAGATTGGGACGCGGCTTGGGGTGCTGCACGAGTCGGTCGTGGGCACCGCCGCGCACATCTCGTGGCTCGATCAGGCGATCCGCGTCCTCGATCGCGCGCGGGCAGAGACCCGGCGCCTCCCCGATCTCGTCGCCCGCGCAAAAGACGTACTCTGGCTCGACAAGCAGGCGAAGCGTCTGGCGGGGCAGAAGGAACGCGTCAACCGAAAGGAGTTCGCGTCACTCGAACATAGCCGCGACGAGCTGGCGCAGAGGCGCCGCGAGGGCGAAGAGGAGCGGCAGCGTCTGGACACCGAGCGTGGGGGGCTCTCCGAGCGTCTGGCGCATACGGAGCGAACACTGGAGGAAGCGCGGGGCACCAGGGAAGTTGCGGACATGGAACTGCGAGTGTTCGCGGATCCGCTTGAACGGGAGGTCCGGGACGCCTATCGGCAACGCTATGACCGGGAGCGCTTGGAGCGAGTCCCTGAGGCAATCCGCGAGGTGTTCAGCCGTCAGCGGAAGATCATCGAGAGCCGCGTGCAGAAGCTGACCGAGGCGTTCGTCGTCCTCAAAACCCGCTATGTCGAGCGCCGTGGACTGGTCGCGACCACCGAAGGTGCGGGGTTCGAGGAGTTCTCGACCGAGCTGGACACCTGGCGCGAGAGCAGGCTGCCGACGTATCTCGAACGCATCGCCGACGCCAAGACGAAGGCGCTGCAACAGCTCGCTGAGGATGTGGTGTTCAAGCTGCGCGAGAATCTGCTGCTCGTGCGACGCCAGATCGACGAGCTGAATCGGGCGCTGAAGGACGTCCCCTTCGGATCCGAGCAGTATCAGTTCACCGTCGAGATCGACCCCATGCACAAGGCTTTTCACGATCTCGTGATGGATGCGGGACGGTTCGAGAAGGAGTCTCTCTTCGGGTCGTCGATCCTCACGGCGCCGGAGCTCTCCGCGTCGCTCGGACACCTGCTCGATCGGCTTGTGGAAGCGGAGGCCAGAGCGGTTAAAACCGAGCTCGAGATGAAGGCCGATTACCGTGAGTACTTCAACTACGATTTGAAGATCCTGCACGCCGACGGCCGGTATTCGCTGTACGACAAGGTCTCGGGCGACAAGTCCGGAGGCGAAACGCAGACGCCGTACTACATCGCGGTGCTCGCGTCGATGCGTCGCCTTTACATGAGTCATTCACGTGACGGCAAGCCGACATGCGGCGTGGTCCTGCTGGACGAAGCGTTCGGGAAGATGGACGAATGGCGTATCGCCGCGACTCTGACGTTCGCGCGCAACCTCGGTCTGCAGCTCATACTCGCCACCCCCAAGGAGCGAAGCGAGCTGGTCGCGCCGAAGGTCGAGCGCAGCCTGCTCATCCACAAAGACCCGGTGAGCGGCTTGCCGACAGTCCTCGATTTCACCAAGGAGTTCGCGCGCGATGACGATCGTGACAGCCTCCCTGAGGCTGGAGCTACTCTCGCGGATGCTGGACGCCCACGAGCGTAGCGGCTCGTTCGGCCGTCCCGCGCCCTGGCCCCGCGATGGCATTCTGAAGTTCGACGCGACGACCTTCGCCGAAGCGTTTGCGCCTGAGGGCCGAACAGCGAGAGGGATGCTGATGACTACCGCGGCGCAGCTGGAAGCTGACGGCTGCATCCGACTGGTGCGTCACCCGCGCGGTCCACTCAGGAACGAGCTCAAGGAAATGCGGCTCGGTCCATTCGATCTTCCACGCGCGTATGAGGCGGCACGCCGTTTGGGGTACGAACCGCTGTCGGACGCGCTCGGCCAGCTGGCACGCCACGCCGAACATCTCGCGTCGCAGCCGCAGCCAGCATGGATGGCGACCTTCCTCACCGGTCTTACGGCATCCCTCCAGCGGGGGGATGCGGTGATCCTTGGCATGAAGCGCTCACGCCTGAAGCAGGAACGACGAGCGCTCGTGCCTGCCCTGACCGCGGCTGTAGCGCTCTCACGTGAGCCGGCCCCCGCATGGGAACGCGTGATCAGCGAACGGGTATTTGGCGATTCGAAGCAGCTCGCGCGCGTTCGTTCGGCGGTGATCGCCGTGCTCGTGGAGGCCGATCCACGCTGGGCGGGAGTGCCGCCTGATGAAGCGTTGGACTTGCTGGAAGCCTACGGCGTCCGTCGCAAACCCGGGTTGATCCGCTGCGCGGGCGCCGCCGCGTTGCAGGTCGGGGCGAAGGTTTACGCGCTCGAAGATTTCGCGCCGGCGGCGCACCTGCCGGATGCCTGGGCGGACGCCTGGGTTGCCGCCCTCGTCTCGGCCGGTGTTCAGCGCGTCACCACGATCGAGAACGAGTATCCCTTTCTCTCATACATCGAGGAGATGGGTGGCCCCGCCGGACTCGCCTCGCGTAGTGAAGTGGCTGTTTACACCGCCGGGTTTCCGACACCGAAACTGGTATCGACCCTTGCGCACCTGGCGCGGCGGTCGAGCGCGGCGTTTCAGCACTGGGGCGACGCGGATGTCGGCGGCCTTCGTATCTGGTGGCTGCTCCGATCGCGCCTGGCGTGTCCACTTGGGCTGCTACGGACGACCGCCAGCTGGGTCGCCGCCGAGTCGTCGTCAGGAGGCCGGGCGCTGTCTGGCGCAGAGCGGCAATCTCTCGTCAGGCTGCGCAAGGAGCTCATGGGCACGGCCGGTGCCGATATCGAATCCGGTCGGGCGCTCATTGAGGCGCTTCTTGAACACGGTGTCAAACTCGAACAGGAGCGGTACTGATATTCCACGTGCAGGTCGACCAGACCTGTCGAGGGCAAGGTTGGCGCCTCATTGTTCGAAGACCTAAGGCTAACTTGTCTGGCTCTCCCCAGATTGCCACGGGCCAAGGGCACCCCCGACGCCCCTCGCTCCTTTCCTGAGCTTCGAGGCTCCTCACGTCATCCTTTGGCCGCTGTGTCGCCGACTGACCAAAGTGCCGCCTGTCGTGTTCGAGCGGATCCAGCCTCGTATGTAGTCACAAGTCTTTACGCACCAGCATTACCAGATATTTGTCATAAAATGTTATAAAATGTTCTCGACCATGGCTATGGAGCTTCGAGAAAGGCGCTTGGAAAAAGGCTGGACTCAGCAGGAAACTGCCAAAATGCTCGGTGTTTCGCAGGGGTACTGGTCGCTTCTTGAGGCAGGGCAACGTCGCCCTTCCGCAAGACTCAGCCGCAGGTTCGCCCAAGTCTTCGGTCGCGTCACGCCAGCGCCGGCCCCGCCGTCACTGAATGACCTTGTCGCGCAACTTGCGCAGCTCGGATATCCCGGGTTTCAGCACCTCCGGCGCGGAACAGCTCGCAAGCGACCTGAGGAGGTCTTGGTTGAAGCGCTAGCACAGAGCGCTCTTGAGCCGCGCGTTGCCGAAGCGCTGCCTTGGATCGCCTACGAGTATGCCGACCTTGACTGGGCATGGCTGCTTGACCGCGTCAAGAGAATGGACCTCCAAAATCGTCTGGGCTTTGTTGTCACGCTGGCCCGTCAGCTCGCCGAGCGGCGGGGGAATAGCGTTACGGCGAAAACCCTCCACACTGTCGAACAGCTCTTGGAGCGGAGCAGGCTCGTTCGTGAGGACGTATTCGGCCGTACGAGCCTGACGAAAGTCGAGACCCAGTGGCTGAGAGAGCATCGACCGGCGCCTGCACGACATTGGAATCTTCTTACCAGCTTGACCGTTGAGAATCTACATGTCGCTTGACGAGATTCCTGAACCGTGGCGAGGATTCTTGAAGGAGCTCGATGAACTTGTCGCCGCGCAGCCACAGTTCGGCGGCGGTCCGGTCGATCTTCACTGCACGGGTGGCTTCGTGGTCACGATGTTGTAAGGATTCGAGCGCACAACCAACGATCTCGACATCATCGAAGTGTTGCCGCCGGATCTGATCGGTCCGATCCTTGAGCTGGCTGACAGGGAAAGCGCGCTGGCGGCTAAGCACAAGGTGTACATCGACGCTCATGCGCGGGTCGCGGATTTGCCGTGTGATTACCGGGATCGCCTCATTCAGATGTATCCCGGTGCTCTCACGCATCTCAGGTTGTTCGCGCCTGACCCGTACGATTTGGCGCTTTCAAAGCTTGAGCGCAATGCGGACAGAGATATCGAGGACGTCAAACACCTGGCCGTCCGCGCGGAACTCGATCCGGCGCGGCTTCGAGAACGCTACCTTAGAGAGCTGCGGTTGGACGTATCGAGAAGCATGACCTCACTCTGAAACTCTGGGTTGAAATTCTAGAGGAACTCAGAGAACACAACTAAAGGCCGCGGGCGGTTGTCGCAACGTTGGCGGCGTTCACCTTCTTGAACCCCCATGTCTACCTCGACACAGTGCTCTTGTTGGGGGGATTGGGGGCAAGGCATCCTGCTGGGAACAACCCTGGTTCGTACTCGGGGCGTCGCTGGCGTCTGTGACGTGGTTCTTCGAGCTGGCCTACGCGGCGAGGCTGCTGGCTCCGCTGTTCCAGAAGCCGTCACGTGGCGGGTGCTCGACGGGCTGATCGCGGCGGTGATGTTGCTGTTGGCGGGAGGGTTGGTTGTGGGGGGACTGGGATCGTTCTGAAAGGGTGCCGTTGCTCGCCGCTGAGGGTTCGAGCCAGTTCCTCGTTCAAAGTCGTCGAACGCCGCGGTGCCCTTATCGACCCGCAGCAGCTTCACCGTGCACGGCAGCCTTTCGACGACGTCCGATTCGACGGCCTTCTTCAGCAGCACATTCGGCACCGCGAGGACGTTGTTTACGGTCTTGGGCGATTTCACCTCAAGGCGACCGCCTGGATCTTCCCGAAGCAGGACGCGTTAGCGCGTCAGCCCTTGCCGCCCGGCGTGCTCGTGCCGGTCTGGGGTGTGTTCCTCGATCTCACCCGGCGTCGACGCGAGCTTCTGCCACGCGGCCGCGGCTTCCGGCGGAAGCTTGTCGCTGTGCTTGATGAAGGCGATGATCTTCCACATCTCTTCGTCCGAGATGACGCCATCCCACGCGGGCATGCCCGTCATCCGGACGCCATGCTTGGTGATCCAGAACAGCCAGTTGTCGGGATCGTGCGGGATCTGGTGCACGAGCTGCGGAACGGGCGGGTTGAACTTGTCGCGCATCGGGCTGATCTTCGCCTTCGCGCCGCCATGGCAGAACGCGCAGTGCCCTTCATACTCCTCGGCCCCTTCCGTGAGAGCGGCGGCCGTGATCTGCGTGGGGTTCTGCATTTCGGGCTTGTGCTTATCGGCGTAGACGTCCATCGCGCGACTCGCGAGCGCCCGCTCGAGGCCGCTGGGAGGGTTGTCGGCGCCGATCGGATAGAGGCCGAAGCGCGAGACGGCGAACACGCCGCAGGCGAGCCCGAGCAGTGTGAGGAAGACGCCGACGATGAAGCTTCTCATCTGAAGATCTTACAGCCGGTGAACGGCAATGTGGTCGTGTGGGCCTGAATCTGGCCCCGCCGGTCTACGACCCTGAGACGCGCACGTAGTCGACCATCATCTGCTGTGGAAACTGCGTGCTCGCGTCCGGCGCCCCGGGGAAGTTGCCTCCCACCGCGACGTTCACAATGAGGAAGAACGGGGCGTCGAACACCCACGGCGCGCCAGCCGGCAGCGACGCGGCGGTGACGGTCTTGTAGGCCACGCCATCGACGAGGAACTTGACCGAGCCCGGGGCCCACTGAATCGAAAAGATATGAAAATCGTCGGCGAATCTGGCCGACCCGGGAAGCGTATACAAACCCGAGATCGAGCTTCCGCCGGAATAGCCCGGGCCGTGGACGCTGCCGTGGTTGATCGACGGCTCCCGGCCGATGTTCTCCATGACGTCAAT
>WNFM01062096.1_pt4 | contig 10775 bp, 9 predicted proteins | sample 5400271 | NCBI WGS metagenome assembly WNFM01 (sample SAMN13153352, study PRJNA577476) | soil metagenome | isolation source: 60 cm saprolite on Douglas fir-dominated hillslope | place: USA:California | collected 2013-09-17 | reverse complement strand
CATGTGGGTGGGTACCGGTGGCGGGCTGGCCGCAATCCGGGATGGAAAGACCATAGCGACCCTCACGGTGCGCGACGGCCTTCTCAGCAACTCTGTCTATGCCGTTGCCCTCGATCCTCGTGGACGGCTGTGGATTGGTGACGTCGGTGGCGTGAACTGCCTCGCTCCAAAGGGCAGTGCCCCTCCGCCCATGCCGAATTCGCACACGCGTGACGTCCTCGTGGACGGCGCCGCCTCGACCATGATCTCGTATCCGTTCGACACCGACTACGCCGCGCGTGACGTCCGCCTCGGCACCGGCGTTGAGACGATGTGGCTCGCCGGCAGCGGCGGCGTCAGCCTCCTGGCTGGCGACGAGTGGTTCCTCTTCAGAGGCGCCTCCGGACTGCCACCAGCCGGCGCGACCTCAGTTGTGGTGGATGATGACGGCTACGTCTGGATCGGAACTCCGGACAACGGCCTTTTTCGCAGCGACGTGCCTTTCGATCCCGTGACTTATCGCTCGCGGCTCCGCGCCGGGTCCCGTGAAGTCGTGCAGGCCACGTTCTCCCCGATCTGGACGCGGTCGAACGGTGCGCCGAGCAACACCGTCCGAACACTGCTGTGGCTGAACAAACGGTTGTGGATCGGGACCACGGGCGGCCTGGCAGTGGCAACCTTGAAGCCGTTCCGTACGGCCGCCGTGCTCACGAACGCGTCGCTCGGCGGGACGTCCGTCATCGGTCTGGCTCCCGATCCCGGCCGGCACTCGGTCTGGGTGGCCCAGAACCGCGGGCTCACGGAGGTCGATGAGCACGACTTCCATCTCAACTCGCGAGTCACAAAAGCCGATGGTCTGCTCGAGGATGAAGCCTGGGCATACGGACCGGTCAGCGTGGCTGGCGGACGCGTGTACCTGGCCACGCCTGCAGGCGTGACGGTTTATAACCCGGCACTGCGGCAAATCAATGCCGTACCGCCCATCCTCAGGTTCCGGCAGACTCAGATCCACGGCGACAGCGGCGGCAGCAACGAGGTGGACATCGAGTATGCCGCGCTGACGTTCAGCGACGAGTCGCGTGTGGTCTACCGTACCCGACTCATCGGCTATGACCGCGACTGGTCTCCCGAAAAGCGAGACGTGAAGATCCGCTATACGAACCTATCGGCCTTCCTCGTGCCGAAGGACTATCGCTTCGAAGTGAAGGCCCGGAACGGCGACGGCGTCTGGTCGACGGCCGCGGCCACGACGACGTTCACGATCCGCCCCGCGCTGTGGCTCCGCTGGTGGGCGTTCCTCGCCTACGCCGTTGTGATCTGGCTCATCGGGCAGACCGCCAACCGCTGGCGCCTGCGCAAGCTGCGGGAGCGGAACCGTCAACTCGAGACCCTGATCGATGCCCGGACCAAAGAGCTGCTGGCCCAGGCGCGGGAGCTCGAGTCCGTCGATCACCTGGTCGAAGTCATCAATCGCGAGCTGGTCCTCGAGAACGTCATGCGCAGCTTGCTCGAGCAGGCCATGCTCCTGTTCCCGCAGGCTGAGAAATCGTTGTTCATTCGTGTCGACCACGAACATCAGCAAACGGAAGTCGTGGCCGGATCCGGGTACGACCTCGAAGTGATGCGCGGGATCCGGATGACGCCGGAGGAGGCGAGCAGGAGGTACTCGGAGCACGCCGAGGTCCTGGAGGAAGGCGTCTACCTGATTCACGAACATCGGTACCGCGACCTGGCCGGCAGCGACAAGACCGCGCACCTTCCGGCGCCGAAGACCATGCTGGCGATGGAGGTCTCACTGGCCGGGCGCATCGAGGGGTTCTTGATCCTAAGTAACTTCACGAGTACTGCTGCCTTCGACCGGAGCGACTTGCGAAAACTCGCCCGCGTGCGCGAGCACGCCGTCAGCGCGATCTCGAAGGCCCGCATCCTGCGCGAGCTGCAGATGAAGAACCGTGAGGCGGAAGAGGCCAATCAAGCCAAGAGCCGCTTCCTGGCGAACATGAGTCATGAGTTGCGTACACCGATGAACGCCATCATCGGTTTCAGCGAGATTCTCACGGATCGCCTGGCGGCAAAGATCGACGAGAAGTCGATGAACTTCCTGCGCTCGATCTTGAGCTCCGGCCGACACCTCCTCGACATCATCAACGACATCCTCGATCTCTCGAAGATCGAAGCGGGACGGATGGAGATCTTCCCCGAGACGTTCAGCGTGCGGCTGGCAATCGACAGCGTCTGCCAGGTCATGAAGGGCATGTCCGCGCGCAAGTCGATCGTGTTCGCCGTCGAGATCGACGGCGCTGTTGATCAGATCGAGACCGATAACGCCAAGTTCAAGCAGATTCTCTACAACCTTCTGTCGAACGCCGTGAAGTTCTCCCCCGAGGAATCGATCGTCACAATCCGCGCAAGCCGCGTCGCCGCGACGGAGAGGAAACCGGAGTCAATCGCCGTCGATGTGATCGACGTCGGCATTGGCATCGCGGCGGAGAACCTCGCATTGATCTTCGAGGAGTTCCGCCAGATCGACGGCGGCATCTCCCGCCAATACGGAGGCACGGGGCTTGGCCTGCCGTTGGTGAAGAAGTTTGTCGAGCTACAGGGCGGCTCGATCGTCGTTGAAAGCGAGCCTGGGAAGGGCAGCACGTTCACCGTGACGTTACCGTTGCGCTTCCAGGGGGCCACGATCCCCAGCCCGATCGTCGCCGCGGACGGCCTGGTGATCCCGCCAGGCAATCGCATCCTCATCGTCGAGGATGAGGACGAAGCCTATTCGACGCTCAGTGCCTACATCGTCGCGGCCGGCTACGTGCCGATCCGGGCCCGTCACGCGGAAGAGGCCACCCGTCTGGCGCGGAGCATGCGGCCCACAGCAATCACGCTCGACATCATCCTGCCTGGTGCAGAGGGCTGGCATGTGCTCAAGACCATCAAGGCAGATCCCGAAACCTGCGACATCCCGGTCATCATCGTGTCCATGGTCGAGAACCGGGAGCTTGGTCTCGCCTTCGGTGCCGAAGACTATTTCGTCAAGCCCGTGGACCGGGAGCGGTTGATGCGCCGCCTTCGGGAGATCACGGTGCGCGCGGCTACACCCCGCCGCCCCCGCCTGTTGCTCATCGACGACGACGTCAGCGTCCACGACCTCCTCGAACCGGAGTTGACGAAACAGGGCTATCAACTCGAGAAGGCGTTTTCCGGTGCGGAGGGACTGCAGCGCGCAGAGAGCTCGANGGGCCTCAGCGGCTTCGAGGTGGCGGAGCGGCTGAGGCGCCAGGAGGCGACGGCGCGAATCCCGATCTTCGTACTGACAGCCAAGGACCTCACGCCTCAGGATCGCGAGCAATTGCGACAGGGGGTGACGGGACTGGTGATGAAAGGCAGTGCCGCGGCGGTGCGTCTCATCACCGCGATCCAGTCGCTCGACGCCCGGCCGACGACCACACTCGGTTCAGCCTGAGGAACCGGCCTGGCTCAATCATTCGCCCGTTCGATTCTGGCCTGATAGCTCGCCACCTCGGCCGTCTTCTCGACGAACGGCAACCCAGCGCGCAACTCGTGCCTGGCCTCGCGGTACTGTCCGTTCTCGAACAGCGACACGGCGAAGTAGTAGTGGCTGCGTTCCTCACCCTTCCTCAGCGCTCCAGCCCGGGTGAATGCACGTACGGCACCGCTGAAGTCACGCGAACGGCAAAGGCCTTCGCCGACCTTCAGCAGATCGCTGTGGGAAAGCTCTGGGTCTTCGAGCTGCGCGCCATAGATCGCTCGGGCCGTCGTCAGGTCACCTGTCGCCAGCGCACGGTCAGCATCAGCCAGCGTTCTGCCAGTTTCAGGCGCAGGGTCGGCGGCCGGCGGCGCTGGGTGCGGTATTGACGGTGCCGGCACGGACGCGGTGGACGGTGCGCTTGGACCGCCCTTTCCGTTCGTTCCAGTTGCCCTTCGATCGTCTGAGGCGCTCGCCGATGGTGATGGATTCGATGGGGCCGACGCCGCGGGGGATACCTGTACGACCACTCGCGGAGTGTTGCGAGGCGGTGGCGGAGCATCAGGCGAGGTCAGGAATGCGTATGCGTCGGCGGCCACTGCCGTCTTTGCGATCGTTTCAAACTCGGCTCGCACCGGAGCAGGGAGAGTCAGGTGCGCAAAGGTGCGCGTCACCCGCTCCGCGGAGATGATGCGTCGGACTGATCCCTCCGCTTCATCGTTGCGGCCGGCCTTCGAAGCGGCGATGGCGGCGTAGACGTGCGCGGTCTCGAACTGCTCCAGCGAGTCGACGAGCCCGAACGCCGCGAGACGCAGCTCCTTCGATGCGGACGCAAAGTCACCTGCCTCGAAGAGCGTCATGCCGCGCCGGTAGAGGCCGAGGTAAAAGGGGTCCACCGCCGCCGTCGCGACGTTCGCCAGTAACGAAAGCAGGACTCCCATGAGGACCCTTTTTTGCAGGTGCCTCTCCGTCTCTTGCGCCGCGCTGCCGCACACGGCCACACTGACCGGCTCAACCGCGCCGGAACTGGTTAAATTCACGACTAAGGAATCACGGACCAGCAGGAATTCTGCCACAGACGCGGCCGTCAAACCGCGTTTTCGAGTAGGATTTCGCTCCCTGTGAACAAGAACGTCGTCGTGGTCGGTGGTGGCATTGCTGGGCTCGCGTCGGCGATTTACCTCGCCCGCGGTGGCCACACAGTGACTCTTTTCGAGAAGCGCCGCCATCTCGGGGGACGCGCCGTGACCCATCTACGTCACGGATTCCGGTTCAACCTGGGGCCTCATGCGTTCTATCGGACGGGTCAAGGCGCGGCCGTGCTGCGCGAACTGGGAATTCCGATCCGAGGCGGTTCCCCACGGGGAGCCGGCTTCGCGCTCGACGGTGGTGAGCGTCATCGCTTCCCGGCTAGCCTGCTGTCGCTGATGACCTCCAGCCTCATCCCGGCAAACGGGAAGCTCGAGGCGGCAAAACATCTGTTCTTGATCCGGCGTATGAAGCAGTTTCCCGACGCGGCGATGCCGTTCCGCACCTGGCTCGATGCCAATGTCGTCCACAAAGACGTTCGGCGGCTCCTCATCGCAGTGGTGCGGCTGGCGTCCTACAGCAACGACCCCGAAGGGATGGGAGCAGCGTCGGCCTTGCGGCAGCTCAAGGTCGTTCTTCGCGGCGTGATCTACATCGACGAGGGCTGGCAGAAGATCGTGGACTCCCTCCACAGCGCCGCCGTTTCGTCTGGTGTGAATTTCGTTACGAGCTCCCGTGTGGTGGCCGTCGAGCACGATGGAGCGCGAGTTCACAGCGTCGCGCTGGGAGGGATCGACGTCGACGAAGATAGCGAAGAGACGGCCGGGCAGGCGCCGCGGCCCATCGTCGCCGAGGCTGGAACGCGACTCCCCGCCGCGCGGGTCGTGCTCGCGGTCGATCCCCTCAGCGTCCGTGCCATGCTCGGCGATGCAGCATGGCTGCCGGAGACCTTCGACCCCGTTGTCCTCACCTGTCTCGATGTGGCCCTTTCGAGGTTGCCCCAGCCTAAGGCAACGTTTGCCGTCGGCATCGACGAGCCGCTCTATTTCTCCGTCCATTCTCAATGGGCCCAGTTGACGCCCAAGGGGGGCGCTCTTATCCACGTCGCCCGCTACGGTGGCGGAGAGGCTGCCGAGTTGGAGGCCTTGCTCGACGCCATGCAGCCCGGCTGGCGAGAGGTCACGGTACACCGACGCTTCCTGCCGTCCATGGTCGTCTCCAACAGTGCCTCGACTGCCGGCGTAGCGCGTCCAGCCGTCCGCACGCCCATCGAAGGCGTTCATCTGGCAGGCGACTGGGTTGGCGACGAAGGGATGCTCTCCGACGCCGCGCTCGCCAGCGCGCGCGCGGCATCGAAGGCAATTCTCGCTTCGTAGGGCTACATTTTTCTGACTTTAATGTCTCCACCCGAAGAGCGCAGCACGAGCTTCGGACCGCCACCGTTCATCTTGCCATTCAGCGTCGAGTCGCTCTGACGGCCCAGGATCGTGACCGGCATGTCGGTCGTGACGTCCATCGCCACGTTGCTTGCGACAGTCAGCGTGATTGAGCCGCCGGATGTCGACAGCCGCGACGCGCCATGAGGTTGTCTGGCAAGCGAGGCTCGAATCGAGCCGCCCGAGCTCTCAGCGTCGATCGAGCCGAAAACGTCGCCTGCGTCGATGCTTCCGCCGCTCGTGTGCGCCACGAGGTCGCCCGCTACGTGATGGATGTCGATCGAGCCGCCCGACGTGCGCGCCATCAGCGAGCCGTTGACGTCGCCAGCCTTGATATCGCCGCCGGAAGTCTTGAGCTCAGCCTTGCCGCTGGAGGAGGCGAGCTTGACGTTGCCGCCCGACGTGCGCGCGTCGACGTCTCCCTGGATGCTGCCGATGTCGATGCTGCCGCCGGAGGTCTTGCAGATCACCTCGCCGTGAAGGTCGGAGATGCGAATGTCGCCGCCGGACGTACCGAGGTGAACGTTGTACGTCGACGGTACGGTTACGGTGTAGTGGGCCTCGAGGTTGTTCCAATCGAACATATGCCACTTGTGTTCGTAGGTGCCGCGAACGTGCACGTCGTTCCCTTCCTGGGAGAACGTGAGCTCATAGTCGTGGACGTCGGTAGCGCGGCCGCTGCGGACGACCTCCACTCCGACCTGGTTCGAGGCCGCGGTGCGAACGGTAAGGTCGCCGAGATCCGCTTCGATCGTGAGAGTTCCTCCCGGCTGCACGTTGAAGGTCCGCCGTACGGTGTCACTCGCGGCATGGGCGGAAATGGAAAGCAGCGCGAGGGCAAGGGCGACGCTGATGGTACGGATGCGATGCATGACGTTACCTCCGATGGGTGCTATTACGCCACCGCAGGCAAAAAGTTAGCAGAGGCCCGAGTGAGGGTCATTTGAGTCCCCGCCGGAGGGGCTTCGCGCCGGGCGGGAAACGTTCTACACTCCGCGCCGCCATGCCTGTAACTGACGCCGATTTCAAGCTCGCCATGTCGCACTTCGCGAGCGGTGTGACGATTGTGACGACCGAGCGCGAGGGAAAGTCCTTCGGTATGACCGTCGCCTCGTTTGCCTCCCTGTCGCTCCACCCGCCCCTCGTCCTCGTTTGCGTCGAGAAGAGCGTGAAAACGCACGACGCCATCACCTCCGCGGGCCGTTTCGCCGTCAGTATCCTGGGCGCCGATCAAGCCGATCTCTCGAACCGCTTCGCTTCGCGCATCGACGACAAGTTTGAAGGCGTGGAGATCGATCGCGGCGGCGAGCTCGGCATCCCGACGATCGCAAACGCCTTGACCACTCTCGAGTGCTATCTGCACGCCCAGCTCGCGGGCGGCGATCACACTATCTTCGTCGGTGAAGTGGCGACCATCCGCACACGCGAGGGAGCGCCGCTGCTCTACTTCCGCAGTGCGTATCGCGAGATTCGCGACTGATGGCCGGTAACCGCAGCACGCTGCGGGCAACGTTGAGCGGCCTCTTCCGGCTCGAGAACCGTCGGCGCGAAGTGCGCCGAGGGACTCTCGATCGAATCCGCGACTTTGCCTCCTCCATTCTCGGCAACGAGCGCGACGTCACGATCTATCTCCCGCCCGGCTACGGCGACCGGGCCGACCTCCGCTACCCCGTGCTCTACATGCAGGACGGCCAGAACCTCTTCGACCCCGAGCGGGCCTTCATTCCGGGCCAGCACTGGAGACTCGCCGAAGCCGCTGACGAAGCGATCGCCGCGCGCACGGCACGCCCGATGATCATCGTCGGCATCGACAACACCAGCGCCTCTCGCATCGACGAGTACACACCCACCCACGACACCATCAGGCAGGCTGGCGGACACGCCTCCGAATACGCCCGGTTCCTGCTTGAGGAAGTGAAGCCGGCCATCGACGCGCGCTTCCACTCGCTGCCGGACGGAGCGAACACCGCCATCGGTGGCTCGTCACTCGGCGGCCTTCTGTCCCTCTACCTCGGTCTGACATGCCCCGAGGCCTTCAGTGCCGTGGCTGCGATGTCCCCCTCGGTTTGGTGGGATGACCGGCACATCCTCTCAGTGGTCGACGGCTTCTCCTCCCCCCGCCACCCGCGCCTCTGGCTCGACATCGGCGGCCGCGAGGGACGCGAAGCCCTCGAGAACACCCGCCTGCTGCGCGACCGCCTGACCGCAAAGGGCTGGAGCGACCACCTGCATTACTACGAAGACCGCCGCGGCGACCACAGCGAGCGCGCCTGGGCCAAACGCGCCCGCCCAATGCTGGAGCACCTCTTTCCGACGGCGCCAGCGTGAGCTCTTGCAAACAGCTTGGCGACCTCTAACCGGGCAGGCGGAGGGCTTGAGTCGAGTCACCTGTGCGGTAGCTCCAGATGCGGCCGTAGGGCCCGTACTCGGCTCGCCAGGCGATGCCCGCGTATGCAGCCTAGGCTAATGCTTCCACACCTCGAGAATCCTTGACCCCATCTCGCTCGGCGACTTGATCACGTGGATCCCGGCGGCTTCCAGGGCTGACATCTTCTCGGCGGCCGTTCCTTTGCCGCCGCTGATGATGGCGCCGGCGTGGCCCATGCGACGGCCGGGAGGAGCGGTCTGGCCGGCGATGAAGGCGACAACCGGTTTGGTCACGTTGGCTTTGACGAAGGCCGCGGCCTCTTCCTCCGCCGTCCCGCCGATCTCGCCGATCATGATGATCGCCTCGGTCGCGCTGTCGGCCTGGAAGGCAGAGAGGCAGTCGATGAAATTCGTGCCGGGGAGCGGGTCGCCGCCGATGCCGACGGCCGTCGACTGACCGACGCCTGCCTTGGAGAGCTGGCCGACCGCCTCGTACGTCAGCGTCCCGGAGCGGGAGACGATGCCGATCGGGCCCTCGCGGTGGATGTGGCCCGGCATGATCCCGATCTTGGCCTGACCCGGCGTGATGATGCCGGGGCAGTTCGGGCCGATGAGGCGTGACGGCGTCGCGCCAGCGGCTACTTGAAGCGCCCGCGCCTTTCGCAGGAAGTCATGCGCCCGCGTCATGTCGTTCACCGGGATGCCCTCGGTGATGCAGATGATCAGCTCGATCCCGGCATCGGCAGCCTCCATGATGGCGTCGGCCGCGAACGGCGGCGGCACGAAGATGAGCGAGCAGTTCGCCCCTTCTTTCTCTCTCGCGTCGCGGACGGAGTTGAAGACGGAGAAGCCCTCGTGCGTCGTCCCGCCTTTGCCGGGCGTGACACCGCCGACGACTTTCGTGCCGTAGTCGCGGCACTGGATGGCGTGGAAGGTGCCTTCCTTGCCGGTGATGCCTTGAACGATGACGCGGGTGTTTCTGTCAGCCCAGATTGCCATGGTCTCTACTTTCCTTGCGCTGCCGCAACGACCTTCTGCGCGGCGTCCCACATGCCGTCGGCGGTGATGAGGGGGAGGCCCGACTCGGCCAGGATCTTCTTCCCGAGCTCGACGTTCGTCCCTTCGAGGCGGACGACCACAGGCACGGGCAGTCCGATTTCCCGCGAGGCGCTCACCACACCCTCGGCGATGCGATCGCCGCGCATGATGCCGCCGAAGATGTTGATGAGGATGGCCTTCACGTTCTTGTCCGAGAGGATGATCCGGAAGGCGTTCTTGACCTGCTCCGCGCTCGCCCCGCCGCCGACGTCCAGGAAGTTGGCGGGCTCGCCCCCGGCCAGCTTGACGATGTCCATGGTGGCCATGGCCAAGCCGGCGCCGTTGACCATACAGCCGACGCTGCCATCGAGCTTGATGTAGTTCAGGCCGAACTTCGAGGCCTCGACCTCCAGCGGGTCCTCCTCGTGGAGGTCGCGCATCTCGAGGATGTCCTTGTGCCGGAAGAGGGCGTTGTCGTCGAAGTTCATCTTGCAGTCGAGGGCCAGGACATTCCCTTCCTTCGTGACGAGAAGGGGGTTGATCTCGGCGAGCGACGCATCGGTCTCGAGGTAGCAACGCATGAGCTTCTGCACGAAGTCGACGCACTTCTTGAAGGCATCGCCGGTGAGGCCGAGGGCGTTGGCGACGGCGCGGGCCTGGAAGGGGAGCGCGCCGAGGACGCTGTCGATGGGCTCGCGATGGATGGCGGAGGGATCGCGCTCGGCGACCTCCTCGATCTCCATCCCGCCCTGCTTGGAGGCCATGACGACGGCCATGCCGAGGCGGCGGTCGAGCGTCACGCCGAGGTAGAGCTCCTTGTCGATGTTGAGCGCCTCCTCGATGAGCACCTTCTGCACGACGCGGCCCTCGGGGCCGGTCTGGTGCGTGACGAGGGTCATGCCGATCATCTTCTTCGTCAGGTCGGTGGCCTCGTCGGGATCCTTGGCGAGCTTTACGCCGCCGCCTTTGCCGCGGCCTCCGGCATGGATCTGCGCCTTGACGACGACGCGGCCGCCGAGCGTCTCCGCTGCCTTGCGCGCGCCCTCGGGATTGTCGGCGACGATGCCGCGGGGCGTAGGGACGCCGTAGCGGCGGAGGAGCTCTTTGGCCTGATATTCGTGGACTTTCATAGCGGGCGGGGTTTTATCACACCGGGTTGTGGGAACGCTGTGCGTTGTTCAAGCCGCGTTCAACCACAGAGGCCAGAGAGATAGCTCTCCGTGCGCCTCCCGTCTCTGAGGTTAGATTCAGAGGGTGACGTTCAAGCACGGAGACACGGAGGTCACGGAGGGCAACCGGAAGAAAGACCTCTGAAAAACCGCCTTTCTCCGTGTCCTCGGTGTCTCTGTGGTAGGCGGTTGGGTTTGGTTGCGGCGGGCCGCGCCAGACTCACGTCGAATTCGTTGTACGGGTGAGGCACGCTGCCGGTCCAGGGCGAAACG
>WNFM01240014.1_pt1 | contig 10776 bp, 13 predicted proteins | sample 5400271 | NCBI WGS metagenome assembly WNFM01 (sample SAMN13153352, study PRJNA577476) | soil metagenome | isolation source: 60 cm saprolite on Douglas fir-dominated hillslope | place: USA:California | collected 2013-09-17 | reverse complement strand
GGCGAACGCCGGGACCCATAACCACCAATGCCGATTGGTCTCGAAAGGTAACTACCCCAGTGCCCTTTTCATAGGACACGGCGTATGGGTCCCCGCGTGCGGGGACGACAGGGTGCTACTTCCCCGCCACAAAGTAAAAATCCTCCCGCCCCGGCGGCGAGCCGTAGATGAACGGCTGCTGCTCGTGCTTGGTCGAATTCCAGACGTCGTCGCGGACGATGTCGAACAGTTTTCGCACTTCGATGTGCGGTTCCTTGACGTCGCGCGCCACGGCAATCGCGAACGGGCTGTCGATGCCCTTGCCGTCGAGCGCGGTCTCGCCGTGCTTGGCGCCGTAAACCACCATGAAGCCGGCGCCGGGCTCGATATTCGACAACCCCTTGTCGACGAGTTTTAGGGCAATAGTCCGCTGCATGGCGGGCGCGAACGGATTGTCGCGGCAGGCATCCAGCATCACGAGGTGAAGCTTGCGCGCGGCGCCGACCGCGGCGATCACCTGCTCCAGCGCCACCGCCTCGGTCTCGGCATCCTTGTCCACCGCGAGCTTGGCGTCGACCGGCACCATATAGTTGACCCCGCCGATCTCAAGGCCGTGGCCGGCGTAGTACACCACCGCCCAGTCGGCTTTTTCGGCCGCTAGTGCAAAAGCATGAAGCGTGTCGAAGAATTTGTCGCGGGTCAGATCGTTGGCGAGCGTCACTTCCTGGAATCCGACCGCGCGCAAGGCGTCCGCGACCAGCCTGGCATCGCGCGGCGGATTGGCGAGCGGGTGCACGTTCTGGTAGGCGCCGTTGCCGATGACCAGCGCGACGCGCCTGGTCGTGGTCGCTCCCGCGGGAGCCTGCGGCGTCAGCGCGGCCAGCCGCTCGCGCGCCTTTTCGCGGGCCTGCGCGACTTCGTAGATGTCATAGGGTGTCAACGCAAAACTGGCGGAGCGGTAATCGGCGCGGGCCTGTTCCAGATTGTGCTTGCGCTCGAACACCTGGCCGCGGCCGGTATGGGCGCGCACATTATTGGGATTGAGGCCGAGAACGAAATTGAACTCCTTCAGCGCTGTATCGAGATCGCCTTTGGCCAGATAGGCTTCCGCCCGGCTCACCAGCACGAACTGGTTTTTCGGCATCTTTTCGATCACGCTGTTGCAATCCGCAATGGCAGAATCGAACTTTCCCATGTCGGTATAGGCGAGACAACGACTGCTGCGGGCTTGCAGCGCCCCCGGATCGATCCGCTCGGCTTCGGCAAAATCCGAAAGCGCGCCGTCATAATCCTTGTTGATCGTCAGCACCCGCCCGCGATTGACGTGAGCGATGTACAGGTTTGGCGCAACCTTCAGCGCCCCGTTGAAGTCGTCGAGCGCGCTTTGCAGCGCTCCCTTGCGGAAATGCAGCGTGCCGCGAAAGTTGCGCGCGAGAGCGGCTTGTGGACGCGCCTGCAGCACCAAATTGTAGTCCGCCAGCGCGTGATCATCGTCGCCCTTTCTTTCATAGGCGAGGCCGCGCCAGGTGACGTATTCCAGCGCATCGGGATCGGCGGCATGGGCCGCATCGAATGCAGCAACCGCTCTGTCATTGTTGCCTTTGGAGACAAATGCCTGCCCCCGGACGAAATTGGCGATGCCCAGATCCTTGGCCGTCGCCTGTCCTGCCGCGACTATCTTTTCGCAGGCATCGAGGCGCGCTTTGGCCTCGGTCTGCCGGTCGCGGCAGAGATCCAGGTCATCGGCGAGCGCCGGACCTGCGATCGCCACTACCGCGGCCGATACGAAAAGGGCCCGCAACATCTGCAAAACGCTCCAGCGCATGCAGCTTTTGTCGGTCCACAGCTGCTGCGGTTCACAAGGCCCCGGGGTGCGGCATTTTATTCACGAACTCGTGTGCATCCACCGGTAACAATGTCCGCTTCGCCGCGTATCTTGGGACATCGGGCCGAGCCACGGTGATTGCGAACCGCCGCTCCCGCTCTAGACTGACATTAAATCCGCTTCACCCACAGGAACTCCCAAGAGGAACCCCGCCATGTCCCGCAGCCAATTCAGCCGCCTTTCGCTTTGCGCCGCCGCTATTGGCGCGCTGGCGATGACCGCTTTCGCGATCGCGCCGCTGCGCGCCGCGGAAGACGCTGTGATCATCCCCACTCCCGCCCAGGACGTTCAAGCCTCCGACGGCCTCCAGACCGCGGTCGTCGCCGGCGGTTGCTTCTGGGGCGTGCAGGGCGTGTTCCAGCACACCGCGGGCGTGGTCAACGCCGTCTCCGGCTATGCCGGCGGCAGCAAGATGACAGCCGACTACCACATGGTCTCGACCGGCACGACCGGACATGCCGAGTCCGTGCAGATCAAATACGACCCGAAGCAGATCAGCTACGGCAAGATCCTGCAGATCTTCTTCTCGGTGGCGCACGACCCGACGCAGTTGAACCGGCAGGGCCCGGACAGCGGCACGCAATATCGCTCGGCAATCTTCACCACTTCCGACGAGCAGAAGAAGATTGCTGAGGCCTATATCGCGCAGCTCAACGCCGCAAAAGTCTACAAGAAGCCGATCGTGACCAAGGTCGGGCCGCTCGAAGGGTTTTTTCCAGCGGAGGCCTACCATCAGGACTACCTGACGCTGCACCCGGACCAGCCCTATATTGCCTATAATGATATTCCGAAGGTCGAGAACCTGAAGAAGATTTTTGCGGACACCTACATCGAGAAGCCGACGCTGGTGACCAGCACCAAGGTCACCAACTGAGAGCTTGCTCCAAGAGGGAGTTGCTATGCCCGACACCAAGACCATGCCCGGCAAAGTGCAAAAGAGCGAGGCCGATTGGCGCAAGGAATTGACGCCGATGCAGTATGCGGTATTGCGCGAGAAGGCGACCGAACGGCCGTTCTCGGGCGAATACGAGCATGAGCACCGGGCCGGCACGTACACTTGCGCCGGCTGCGGGCAGACGCTGTTCGAGTCCGACGCCAAGTTCGATTCCGGCTGCGGCTGGCCGAGCTTTACCGCACCCGCTGGCGAGGGCCATGTCGACGAAGAGCGTGACATGAGCCACGGCATGATCCGGACCGAAGTTTTGTGCTCGAAATGCAACGGCCATCTCGGCCACGTCTTCGACGACGGCCCGGGCCCGACCGGACTACGCTACTGCATCAATTCGGCGGCGCTGAAGCTGCAGCCGAAGTAGAGCGAACAAGCCGTCATTCCGGGGCGTCGCGTTAGCGACGAACCCGGAATCTCGAGATTCCGGGTTCGATGCGGAACCCTGTCATCGGGCCGCGCTTTGCGCGGACCGTTGGCATCGCCCCGAAATGACGAGACTCTCTTCGTCCTTGTGACGACGAAGGGGAGCGACTTCTGGTTCCCTCGCTGGAACCAATAGCCGGGATATGCTTTTCTGTTAGGCGGGGCGGCGGATTCCGCCCTGCTTCGGGAGAGTTTGATGTCGCTTGGAACGATACTCATCATCATTCTGATCATTGCGCTGCTGGGCGGCTTCAGCGGCCGGTTCGGCGGGTACGGCTATGGCATGGGCCATTCCGGAACGGGCCTGATCGGCGTCATTTTGGTCATACTGCTGGTCCTGGTGCTGCTCGGGAAACTGTAGCTCTCGCAACACATTGAAAATAAAGCGATTTATTGCAGGTTGGTATCCGGGTGCCTCAATTCATTATGGGGTCCGGCAGGAGTCGCATTTCTGTCAAACGGGCTTATATTAAGCGCTGTCCTGAAATGACGTGTACCGGCGCGCCGCTGTTTGGGCCCGCCCGTGCGATCCGTTCGCGATAGCGAAATCGCGTTCTCACTAAAAAGATCAGAGGTCCCTGACCATGGCTTCCTTCAGCTTCAACACTGCTGCCGAATTGTTTCCTGCCGCGATCCGGAAGAAAAAGCGGGCGGGTTTTGCGTATCGGCGATTTGGCACCGCGGCCGAAGCGGTTCGCTTCGCGATCGAGGAATTGCCGGCAGATTCGCTGAACGGCGCCTATCTGCAGGTCGATGAAGCCCGCTTCGATCAGAGCGGCATTCGCTCGCTGTATGAGAGTCAGGACTTTCCGTTGCCGCGCCGCCCCCGCAAGCCGGAGCCTGCCAGCGACAAGGCGGACACCGAGGCCGCGTAACTTCAACTCTGATGATCATCGAGAGCTAGTGCGGCTGCCCGTCGATCCAGCGCCGCAATAGCCGTGCGTTGCGCATATTGGCGCGGAACAGCACGTCGAACGCGTCGCCGGCGACCGGCACGGTTCCGACCACTCCCTGTATAGCCACATTGCCGAGCATCCGCGCCGTGACATGCCAGGGCGCGCCGAGCGCGCGCGCCTCGCGCACCAGCCACAGCGAAAGCGCGGTCGCGATGATATCGCCGACCACCGGGATCAAGCCGATGATGCCGTCGACGCCGTAGCGGATTTTTGTGCCGGGCAGGATGAAGGCGATGTCGAGAAGTTTTGCGATTGTCTCGAGCCGCGCCAGCCGCTGCTCGCGGGTGAGATCGCCGAACGGATTGGCAGCGGAATGGCGGAAGTCACCGAACGGCGAACCGAACTCCGGAATTTCGCGCCCGTCCTGATCGATGATCGGGCCGCGCGCCTGCTGTCCGCCAAACGTCGCGCCGGAAGTCCTCCCGGAGCTGCCGCTCCGGGAACGCGCGTTTGGGGCAAGAATCTCTTCGTTCGACATCGCCATCACATGGGTAACACGGAAGGCCAGCGCAAGTTGCTTCCCTCGTCGTCCCGGCCTTGAGCCGGGACCCATACGCCGCGGCCCATCTTTATCGCGCTGGGGCCAGACGGCTTTCTAAAAATTAATATCGGTGGTTATGGGTCCCGGCTCAAGGCCGGGACGACATAGCGTTTGTTGTGCCGCCTACCGCCCCCGCGCCGCCGACGGTGTCAGGCCAAAACGGCGGCGGAAGCAGCGGTTGAAATAAGACAGATCGTTAAAGCCGCAATCGAACGCGATGTCGCTGATGCGGCTTTGCGAATGGGTCAGCAAATCGGCCGCCTTGCGCAGCCGCAGCTCGTTGAGCCGCACCGTAAAGCTGGCGCCGGCCTCGTGCAGCAATTCGTTGACATAGCGTTCCGACAGGCCGGCGGCGGTGGCGAGCTTTTGGGCGGAAAAATCCGGCTCGGCAAAACGCTGTTGCAGGATCATCAGCACCGCTTTCAGCCGCACCGCGCGCAAGCCGCGGCGTCGCGCTGCGGCCGCGTGCTCGCCGCGGGCACCTAAGCCGAGGCTTGCAAGATCCATCAGATGCGCCGCGATCGCCATGCCCGCTTCGTCGACCGCGCCGGGGTGCAGCAGCAACAGATCGCTGTAATCCATTGCCAGCGACAGTGCGCCGCCCGGCTCCAGCTCGCGCCCGACCATGTCGTCGACGCCGGCGACCACGGCCCTCAACGTCGCCGTCGGCAGATGCACATTGGTAAAACGCTTGTGGCTTGCGCCATCGGCGGCAAAGAACGGCTCGTCGAGTCTTAACAGCGCCATCGAGCCCGGCCGCATGGTGAATTCGCGGCCGCGATGAATCACTTGCGATGCGCGATTGCCGGTGTTGCGCACCAGGCAATAGCGGTCGTCATTGGTCTCCAGCGCCTGGCGGCGCTCGCGCCGCACCGTGACAAACGTGCCGTCACAGCGACCTAACAGGGTGGTGCCGATATGGATGGAATTCATCACGGCGCGGAACGGCACGTCGGGGGCCGGATCGAGCGCGCCGGTGTTTGAAAAATGCTCGAACAATTCAGCGAAGTGAAGAAAGCGCTGCCGGTCGTCGAGGCCGCGCGGCAGCATATCGGTCGACAGCGTTTTCTTGATGACGGGCATCGGAGGGGCAGTGACCTGGGAAACAAATAAATTGGATGCAACGCAATAACATTGGCCCGACGAGGCTGAACGCCACCTGAAGGCGGCGTCAAAGCTACCAATACTCGGCCGTGAAGGAAACAGCGCCGGACAGTCCAAATCCGCAGGTTGTGGACGCCCGTCAGTCCAAGACAGCAAAAATTTGCAAGTTTACCGATGCGGCGGGAGCGGCCGTCGCGGCGTCTTGTCCGAGTCCGGCGCCGCCTCGGGAGACTTTGAGAAAAACCATCAGAGGAGACAACGACATGACGACATCCTACGCCCGCACCATTTTGTTGGGCGCCGCTATCGCCGCAAGCCTGGGCATCGGCTACGCCGTCGGCGCCCAGCCGCATATGAGCGAAACCCTTTCGTTTCTGCAATCGGCGCGCGGCGAACTCGCCGCGGCGACGCCCAACAAGGGCGGCCATCGCGAACGCGCGCTGGGGCTGATCGATCAGGCGATATCGGAAGTCCGCGCCGGCATCGTCTTCGCCGGCGGCTGACGCGAACATTTTCTCACCCAACCGATCGACAGGAGATTTTCATGAACAGACTGATCGCCGCCGCTTTCCTTGCCTCTACGCTGATCGGCGCAGGCACTGCCAACGCGATGCCGCTGGCGCCGCTCGAGGGAACACCAAATGCCAGCATCATCCCGGTCGCCGGCGGATGCGGCGCGGGCTTCCATCGCGGTCCCTATGGCGGCTGCCTGCAGAACTACGCCAATCCGGGCGCCCATGCCTGCCCGCGCGGCTATCACATCGGCCCGGGCGGCGGCTGCCGCGGCAACGGCCGCTAGGCTTTTATCACGTAACTTCACTGCATCACGCGCTCGGCGGGCCGAAAGGCCCGCCGTTTTTGCATTCCATCGTCGTCCCCGCGAACGCGGGGACCCATAACCACCGATGCTAATTGCTGCGACTTACGAAGAAAGGCCGCGACCACTGCCTCGCTCACGCCCGGCACGGCGTATGGGTCCCTGCTTTCGCAGGGACGACGAAGCTGGGAGTGAACGACTGCCTACTTGCTCCCCACCGCAGGCTCTTGCGATGGCACCCTCGCCGGTTCATCGCTCACCCGATGCGCGAGCCACGACGAGATCGTGGCGGGGATAAAGCCGACCAGGCCGTAGAGAAAAAACTGCAGCACGCCGCTGTCCGAACCGCGCGAGCCGTACAGCAATTCGGCTGCGACGAAGGCGAGCGCGCCGACGATCAGCATCCGCGCCACGGGCGCAATTCGTTTGACGTGAGACAGGATGTCATCCACCGCCGCCATCATCAGCGTCGGCAGGATACCGAACAAATAGCTGTACTGCAGCGTCCTGGCGAACACCGCGAACAGTTTTTCGACTTCCGTAGGGCTGGGCGGGTGGCTCCAATATCCCGACATCACCGTCGTCGTCAGCAACAGCCAAAACCCACCGAGCAGCGGTCCCAGCACCGCAAAGATCAGATACCGCTTCATGCCGCCCTCACCATGACCAGAGCCAATCCGACCGCCCTTTCTTACGATTGTTTTCCGGCAAATTCGATAGGCCAAGAGTTCGATGGACCAAGAGTTCGATATGCCAAGCGTCCGATTTTCACCACTATCGATCCGGACATGACGCGGAGCTAGTCGCAAGCGCAAAAAGGCGTTGGCGGGAAACTTCGCCCGCCCCTCACTCCCCCCACGCCGCGAACGCGTCGTTGAACGCGCGCTCGCCGGGGGCGCCTTTTTCGATGGCGATGATGGCGCGGCGCTGGTTGACATAGACCAGCGGCACGTCGAACCAGGAGCGCTCCTTCAGGAGCTGCAAATTGCGCTGGCGGTCGGCATCGACATTGGACAGCCCGACCAGGAAGAAGCCGTCGGTGACTTTTACGGCGAGCCCTGCGAGCGGCGTGCCGCGCGCCTGCTCGTTGGATTTCATCAGGATGCCCGGCACGTTGCTGACGCCGCCGCCGGAAAAGTCCGGCGGCAGGATGAAGGTCAATTCCGCGGTGTGGCTGGCGGGCAGCGAGGTGTCGGTGTTGCGGCGGAACGACATCGTCATCTTGAACTTGCGGTCGGGTATTTCGATGTCGGCGCGCACGGCGAGATCAGGCTGCTGGCCGGCGCCAGGCTTTACGGGTTCGGTGCGCCAGATCACCGAGCCGACATATTGCTTGCCCTTGGGATCGGAGGGATCCTCGTCATACAGCACGACCTTCTGCGCCACCGGCGCGACCTGCTCGGTCGGCGACGGCTGGCCGACCCGATCGGGAATCTTCGGTTTTGCGAGTGGCGAATTGTCCTTGGGCGCTTCCACGACCGGCGCCGGCTTGAGTAGCGAGCTGACGGTCGTCACCGCCGCTTTGCCCCACAGGATCCCGGCGCCAACCAATATCAGCACAATGCCGATCGCGATCGCGCTCTTGAACGGAAACACCGCGCCGCGCCGAGCCTGCTTTTTCGGCTCGCGATCGCCCGCAAGCCGCGGCCGCGGCGCGGACGGCGGCGCGGCGTAGCGCTCGGCCTCCTCGACCGACTCGTCATAGGAATAGTGCGCGTCGGGATCGGCGCCGCGGTTTTCCATGTTCGGCTCGAGCCGGTCGAATTCCGGTGAGGGCGACGGCACGTTGGCATAGGTTTTTCGCGCGGCGCGATTGGCCTGGGCGGCGGCGCGGCCGAGATCGTCGGCATCAGCTGCGATATCGCGAAAACCGCGCATGCCCGGCGCCTGCGGCGCGCTGTTGTCGGCGCCGCGGCGCGGCGCGCCCGCGCGTTCGCGGGTCGGCGGCAGCGGTGGGTCCTGGGTCGGTAGCTGCGGCGGCTGCGGCCGCGGCGGGACTGGCGCCTCAGTGCGCGGGCCGCGCTGCCTGTCGTCCTGACCGAGCGGCGGGCGCTCGTTGCGCGACGACGGCGGCGCAGGTGGCCGTGGCCGCGCGGGCGGCGGCGCCGGGTTTTGCGAGGTCGAAGGCGGCGGCGCCGGCTCGCCCGGCCGCGGCGGCCGGGTGGTGGCGCGGAACGCGTCGCCGGCGCGGGGCCGCTCGCCGCCGGAGCGCGCAGCGTCAGCGGAGCGCGACGCGTCACGGGCGCGCTGGGCGGCCTCGGACTCGACCTTGCGCACGGCCTCTTCCAGCGACAGCCTTTCGCGGGTGATTTCTGATTCGCTCAAGGGCGGCTGCACGCTGCGCAGTTGCGCGATCAGCGCCGCGCGATCAGCGCCGCGCGGGCCCGCTCGTAGAGCGCACGACGGCTCTCGCCGGGGGCACTGGGGTCCAGTCCGGCGATGGCGCGGGCAATCAGCGGGTAGTAATCAGCCATTTCTACTCAACAATGCGCACTTTCCGGTAACATCTCGTTAAGCCTCGAACGGGTTTTGCACCAGAATAGTATCCTCGCGTTCCGGGCTGGTGGAAAGCAGAGCGATTGGGCAGCCCACCAGTTCTTCGACCCGGCGGACATATTTGATGGCCTGCGCCGGCAAATCCGCCCAGGAGCGGGCGTTGGCGGTCGGCTCCTTCCAGCCCTCGATGGTCTCGTAGATCGGCACCACCCGGGCCTGCGCGCCCTCGCCCGCTGGCAGATGATCGATTTCCTTGCCGTCGAGCATATAGCCGGTGCAGACCTCGATGCTGTCGAACCCGTCCAAAATATCGAGTTTTGTCAGTGCCAGGCCGTTGATTCCGCAGGTCCGCACGGTCTGGCGCACCAGCACGGCGTCGAACCAGCCGCAGCGCCGCTTGCGCCCGGTGTTGACGCCGAGTTCCTTGCCGCGGCGGCCGATCTCTTCGCCGATTTCGTCATGCAGTTCGGTCGGAAACGGCCCCTGCCCAACCCGGGTCGTATAGGCCTTGCAGATCCCCAGCACGTAGCCAACCGTACCCGGGCCCATGCCGGTACCGGTCGCCGCCTGTGCCGCCACGGTGTTGGAAGAGGTGACGTAAGGATAAGTGCCGTGGTCGACATCGAGCAGCGCGCCTTGGGCGCCCTCGAACAGGATGCGCTTGCCCTCGCGGCGTTTGAGATCGAGCAGCCGCCATACGGTCTCGGCATAGGGCAGAAGTTTTGGCGCCAGCGCCGTCAATTCGGCCAAAATTCCTTTGCCGTCGATCTCTGCCAGATTGAGCCCGCGGCGCAACGCGTTGTGATGCGCCAACAAGCGGTCGATCTTGTGCGGCAGCGTGTCGAGATCGGCCAGATCCATCAGCCGGATGGCGCGACGGCCGACCTTGTCCTCGTAGGCCGGGCCGATGCCGCGCCGCGTGGTGCCGATCGCGGTGATGGCGTTGGAGGATTCCCGCAAGGCATCGAGTTCGCGATGCAATGGCAGGATCAGGGTGACGTTTTCGGCGACCCGCAGATTGTCCGGGCTGACGGCGACGCCCTGGGCTTTTAGTTTGGCCACCTCGTCGAGGAAGGCCTGCGGATCGACCACCACGCCGTTGCCGATCACGGCAAGTTTCGAGGGCCGCAGCACGCCGGAGGGCAACAGCGCGAGCTTGTAGGTCTCGCGTGGCCGCCCTGGAAGCGCACGACGATGTCGGCCTGCTCCGACAACCAATCGACGATCTTGCCCTTCCCTTCGTCGCCCCACTGGGCGCCGACGACGACGACATTGGCCATTTCGTAAGGTATCCCTTTGCAACTATCTCAGTTCGAGCATGATCTCGTCGGAAAACCGATGCCTACCCGCGGGATCCAGTCCGAGAGCCTGCTTTTGCGGATCATGCGCCCAGCCCAAATCGCGGCCGGAGCCGCTCGCATGCGAGGCGTATAATCGGATAAAGGATGCGGGCTAACGACGCAAGCAGGAACGGGGGTTTGACCGGGCTCGGGGCCAGCTTCAACCCATTGATATCCCCTAAAAATTCGTGTCCGTCCGATGGCAGGGGCTAGCGCGAAGGTCGAATGCCGCCGCGAGCGGTTTCGATGCCGCCCGGGAGCTGCGCCGGGCCTTCGAAGACCCCCC
>WNFM01341133.1_pt2 | contig 10777 bp, 13 predicted proteins | sample 5400271 | NCBI WGS metagenome assembly WNFM01 (sample SAMN13153352, study PRJNA577476) | soil metagenome | isolation source: 60 cm saprolite on Douglas fir-dominated hillslope | place: USA:California | collected 2013-09-17 | reverse complement strand
CGCCTGTGGAGAGGCGGTAAGACCAAGAAGGGCCATGCCCGACTTGGCACGCCCCGCTGAAGCAGAAATCCCCCGGCTTTAGCCGTGGGGAGCAGTCAATGTGGTAATCCAATAGACAATGGTGCGGGTCTGAGCAATCAGCACCTGGTTGCTTATTCGTGCTTGCACGATGCGTTTCCTCCAGAGAGCCTTCGAGGGTCTGTGCTGATCCGCGGTGCTGAGCTGCCAGGTTTCGATCTTGGCAGGGCGCCCATGTGCGTTCCACGGGAGCCGGTCTCCCTGTCACATCAGCGGGGGTGCGCTCGTCAATCCTCTGACGGAACGCGACGAGGGTGAGAACTAGAAGTCATCTTTATTGCGTTTCGGGTATTTCTGTGGTATTCTATTCATATGAAGCTGAGCGCGTACGCCAAACAGGTGGGCGTCACCTACAAAACCGCCTATCAATGGTGGAAGGCGGGGCAGTTGGATGCCTACCAACTGCCGACCGGCACCATCATCGTGCGTGAGGCCAAGCCGAGTGCGACGGGTGTCGCGCTCTATGCCCGCGTCTCATCCGCCGACCAGAAAGCGGACGTGACGCGCCAGCTGCAACGGCTGCGTGATTATGCGGCGGCGCGTGGCTATCAGGTCGTCGCAGAGGTCACCGAGATCGCCTCTGGCCTTACTGATGAGCGGCCTAAGCTCACGAAGCTACTCACTGACGTGCAGGTGGGCGTCATCGTGGTCGAGCATCGGGACCGGCTCACCCGCTTTGGCTACGGCTACATCGCGGCGCTCTTAGAGCAGGCGGGCCGACGGGTGGAGGCGATCTATCCGAGCGACACCGACAACGATCTGGTGGACGACTTCGTGGCGGTCATCACGAGCATGGCGGTGCGCCTCTATGGGCGGCGCAACGCCAAGCGGCGAGCCGCGCAGATTCAGGCGTGTGTGAAGCAGTGCATTGAGCAGGCGGAACAGGCATGAGCACCATCCAGCGCGCCTACAAAACCGAGCTGGATCTGAACAACGAGCAGCTCACCGCGTGCCGTCAGCATGCGGGCGCTGCGCGCTGGGCGTACAACTGGGGCGTGGCCCGCAAGCAGGAAGCCTCTCATGCGACCAGCAAGAGTCCCTCCGCCATCGACCGGCACCGCGAACTCAACGCGCTCAAGCAGACGGACGTGCCCTGGATGTACGCGGTGTCCAAGTGCGCGCCCCAGGAAGCCCGGCGTAACCTCGACAATGCCTTCGCCCACTTCTTTCGCCGCTGCCAACTCACGCAACAGGGCAAGCTGCGCGGCAAGGTGAGCTATCCCACGCGCAAGAGCAAGAAGCGCGGACTGGGTGGCTTCCGCCGCACCGGCACCATCATCGTGTTTCCTGGCGCGATTCAGTTGCCACGCCTGGGGCGACTGCGCCTGAAAGAGCGCGGCTATCTGCTCACTGGCGGTGTCAGAATCCTCTCGGCCACCGTTAGCGAGCAGGCGGGGCATTGGTCTGTCTCCGTGCTGGTCGAGCAAGAGCACGCGATCCCTGCGAATCGCGGGCCGGTGGTCGGGGTGGACCTGGGCGTCAAGAAGCTCGCCACGCTCTCGGACGGCGCGGAGGAACCCAACCCGCGCCACTTGAAACAGCGCCTCAGAAAGATCAAACGGTGCCAGTGCGCGGTGTCGCGCAAGCCGAAGGGCAGCCACAACCGCCGCACGGCGGCGCAGCGCCTCGGCAAACTCCATCGCACGGTGGCCAACCAGCGCGCCAACACGTTGCATCACCTCACCAGCCGGCTGGCGAAAACCAAGTCAGTGGTGGTGATGGAAGACCGCAACGTGTCCGGTATGCTCAAGAACCGCCATCTGGCGCAGGCCATCGGCGCTGTGGGCTTCGGTGCGTTCAGGCGGCAACTGACCTACAAAGCGGCCTGGTACGGTTGTCGTGTCGTGGTCGCCAGTCGGTGGGAGCCGTCCTCGAAGACCTGCTCTGGCTGCGGCTGGGTGGACGGCAATCTCACCTTAGCTGATCGGGTGTTCCACTGCGAGGCAGGTGACCTCGTCATCGACCGCGACTTGAACGCGGCCATCAATTTAAGCAAGCTCGCCGGCAGTTCGTCGGAGAGCCTAAACGCCTGTGGAGAGGCAAGCTCTGGCCATGGCCGTGAGGCCGTGGTGAAACGGGCCCCGATGAAGCAGGAACCAGATACGTTCTATGCTCCGGCATAAAACGGTAGATTCTGGAGAACGGAAAATGACCGATGGACGAACGGGGATACCAACACGAATGGCTGGCGGAGCAATTCGAGGCCAACCGGACCCACCTGCGGTCGGTGGCCTACCGGCTGCTCGGCTCACCGAGCGAGGCGGACGACGCCGTGCAGGAAGCCTGGATACGCCTCAGCCGCTCCGACACGAGCGGCGTCGAGAACCTCGGCGGATGGCTGACGACGGTCGTCGCGCGGGTGTGCCTCGACCTGCTGCGCTCGCGCGCGGCGCGGCGCGAAGAGCCCCTGGGCCCGCTCGTGCCCGAGCCGATCGCCAGCGGTCTCGCCCTGCTCGTGGTCCTCGAAACGCTGGCGCCCGCCGAGCGGCTCGCGTTCGTGCTGCACGACGTGTTCGACGTGCCCTTTGATGAGATCGCTCCTATCGTGGGCCGCTCTTCGACCGCGGCACGGCAGCTCGCGAGCCGCGCGCGCCGCCGGGTGCGAGGAGCGGCGACGGAGAAGGAGGATGCCGGTCTCACGCACCAGCGCGCAGTGGTCGACGCCTTCCTCGCCGCCGCACGCGACGGTGACTTCGGCACGCTGCTCGCGATGCTCGACCCAGACGTCGTGCTCCGCGCCGACCGCGCAGCCGTGTCTGCGGGCGCAGCGAGCGAGGTCCACGGTGCGGCGGACGTGGCGCAGCAGTTCTCGGGGCGGGCCCGCGTCGCACAACCGGCGCTCGTCGACGGCGCTGTGGGCGCGGTGTGGGCTCCAGGCGGGCGGCCGCGCGTCGTCTTCGACTTCACGATCACGCGAGGGAAGATCGTCGCCATCACCATTCTTGCTGACCCCGAGCGTCTGCGCCAGCTCGATCTGGCGATCGTCGACAACTGAGGCGGAGCTGCCGCGGCAGCCGTCCACGCAGTTCGGCGCGTGCCCGCTAGCTGCGATTGCTGGGGCGCACGATGCGGCCGAGCACGATCGCCAGCACGGTGAGCAGCCAGAAGGCCGCGGCGGCCTTGAGATGTGGCGTGGTGTGCGAGATGGTGTCGGCGGTGAAGGGATGGTAGATGCTGGGCATGAGATACAGGAAGCCGAGGAAGGCGAAGACCAGCGCCAGCACGAGCGCCAGGTAGAACGTGCTCCAGGTGCGCATCGCCGCCTCCCCCCGCCTGCTTTACCGATCTACCACCGTGGTGCCCGCTCTTTCTGGTTCGCGTTCCCTTCCTCGTCGCACTAGTTCGGGCCCGACGTGCGCCACGTTACCCACTTGGTAGGACGGCCCCGTGGCGCTTCTTGCCCCTCGATCATTGCTCGTGATGTGCTACGAGCACTTGATGTTCGGGTCCAGGTATCTCGCAGCGTTCGCGTTTTGATCCTGGCTGGTGATGCCAAAGTACGTCTTGTGCGGCGCACACTTGGCATTGATGAAGTAGTAGTACAGCTTGCCGTCGGGCGACACAGGGTTCGCCGCCGATTTGAACACGACCCACAGGGGCACCGCAATCGGACCGGGCGGCAAGTTGGGCACCACGTACGTGTTGTACGGATTGCCCTTGTCAATCGACTTCAGGTCTTGCGTGTTGAGGTTTGGCCACCACGACTCCCCCTGCTTCGGCGGGGTATCCGTCGTGTGGGCATATTGCACCGTTGGGTCAGCCTGGATAAGCGTACCCGTATCGCTTGGATATTTGGCGGGATTCAACGCATGCTGCCAGCGGTTGTAGTAGACACTGGCAATGCCTGCTATGTCGGCGGTGTCGTTTATGCTGGGGATCTCGCGCATGGTGATGGAGGCGACCGTCAGCGCCTTGTAAATCGCCTTCACATCATCCTTATCGTAGTACTGCTCCAGGGATTGGAAGACAGTTGTGCCCTTGGTATCCACCGTCGCGGCGTGCGCCTTGCACTGTGCCGCATCAGTGATGTAGGCGTCGGGCGGGCCGCTCGGATTAGGGCACAGATGCTCGCCGAACGCCTTGAGCATCGTCTCGACCACGTCCTGGGCGGTGGCAGTCTTATCGAAGGCATAGTGGTCGGGGTAGAGATAACCTTCGAGTGCATAAAAAACATGCAGCTGCGGTGGCGAGACATACCAGTATTTCACCCAGGTCTTCGTGCCATCGGTCAGGACGCCTGTCGTGGCAATCTTGAGGAACTCGTCGGCTTTAAAGTTGGGCAGATTGGCGAACCCATCCGCGTATTGGGTTACGCGCAAGCCCTCATTGACGCCAGCCAGCAGGAAGTCTGGCGTGGCCTTCTGCAGATAATTGATGATGTAGTCCATCGACATGGCGGCCGAGAGCTGGTAGACGCCCGGCTCGATGCCGGTATCCAGATGCTTGTAGCGCGCCCATAGGCGAAACAGCTGCGCATTGCGGATCAACCCCTGCTCTTGCAGGTGCTGGGCAACCGCGCTGGTGGAGTCACCAGGCTCCACGGTGAACTGCACCATCGCCTTCGAGCCCGCCACCGAGGGCTGAGTGATGCCGATGAACGCCGCGGCCGAGCCGAAGCCAAGGCCGAGTGCGAGCACTGCCACGATGATCGTAATGACGAGTCCGCCTCGTTTCATGCGCGCTGTGCCTCCCTTAGTGGTACCGCTCAGTTGCCGCACCTGGCGAGCGGGATGTATCGCACTATTGCGGTGTCTATCTCTGTTGTGAGTAGCCACTAGCCAGCTTGTCGTCTGCTATGGCTCCCCCGTGGGCCGCGGCGCCAGCTCTGGAAAACGCGCTGCGGCGTCTGGCCTGGGCGGCGGCTGGTCGAGATAGTCTTGCAGGATCACGGCGGCCGCGGCGGAGTCGATCTGCCTACGCATCCGCTCCGGGCGCACGCCTCGTGCCCGCAGCCGCTCTTCCGCCTGCACCGTCGAGAGCGTCTCGTCGGCGTAGACGAGCGGCACCGGCAGCACGCGCCGCAGCCGCTCCGCGAAAGCGCACACCGCGTTGGCCTGCGCATGTAGCTTGCCATCCAAGCTGATCGGCAGCCCCACCACTACCAGCCCGGCGCCGGCCTCGCGCACCACGCGCGCAATGGCCTCGATGGCGGCGGCGTTTGAGGTGCGCCGGATCACAGAGCGTGGCGAGGCCAGCAGCTCCAACTCGTCACCGACGGCGACGCCGATGCGCACCGCTCCGACATCCAACCCTACAATAACCATCGCCTTCTGTCCACTTACCCGGCCCATGCGTGCTAGCTGCTCGGGCCCAGGGCCAATTGTATGGCGGCGGCTCCGCGGGAGACAAGATTCGCACACCGCCTGCCATCGCCTCAAAAGTCCTACTTGTCGTCGGGCCGTGCCTCCAGAAGCGTGGGGTATGGTAGACTGGCGAAGCGAGCCATCCGCCGCCGGCTCGCGTGCACTCCCGTCCAGCACTATGCCACGGGGCGGACGACGTAGGCGACCGGGACATGGAGACGCGCGCCGTGCCCGGCGCAAGCGTGCCGCACCTACCGGACCGCGGAGAGGAGCGAGTTGTGACCGCATTTTGGTACTTCATCGTGACGCTTGCCGTCATTGCCGCCATCATCAATTTTGTCATTGCCGCCGGCAAACGTGATCAGCCGGTGGTTGCGTTGGTGCGGGGCCTCGCCGGCGTGGTCGCGCTCGCGGCGGCGATCGCCGTGGTCGTGGGCAAAGCCTTCGACATTCCGCATCCGTATCTCACCGCGCAAACTGTCTTCCTCGCCACCGGCGTCTTCATTTTCGTCGTGCTGCTCGCGCCCAAGTATGCCGAGCGCACCACACCGAACGAGCCGAGGGTGACGCTGCAGCAGCGCGCCGCTCGCCCGGCCAACGCCACGGTGCGGCTGCGCCGCGACGGCACCGACGAGTGGGTTAACTAGTGCCGGAGCGGCTACACGAGGTGGGGCGCGAACCATACAGGACTCGCGCCCCTTTCATTTGCCCCGATAAAGGAATCCGCCGGCCATCGCCTGGTCGGCTGTCGCGGCATCGGGGTACCCACTAGGGCCTTCCCAGGAGGACCATTCGCCATGCCTCGCCTCAGCGACGCCCAGATCGCCGACTACCTGCGCCTGCACCCGCTACCCAGCCTGGGCGCGCCGCTCACCATCCGCCCGTTGGAGGCGGACAGCGGCATGGCGCGCTTTCAGGTCAGCGGCGCGCAGGGTGCATGCGTGCTCACCTGCTACGAGCCGTCCGAGGTCGAGACGGCGCGGCGCGAGGTCGCCGGACTGACGCTGGGTGGGCTGCTAGGCATGGCACCTGCCCTCCTTCAGCACGATGAGGCTGGCGGTGCGCTTGGTGGGCCGGTGGTGGTGGTGTCGGAGCCGGTGGGCACGGCGCTCGGCCACCGGCGCCTCTCCACCGAGGATGCCCACGACTGGCTGTTCTTGCTGCTCACGCTCCATCATCTGCCGGCCGCCAGCGTGACCATCGCCTGGGCGGGCAGTGCGGATGCCGAGAGTTGGTGGCAGCGCGCGCAGGCCGCCTGGAAAGCCTGCCTTGCCGACTATGCCGGATCCCAATATCAGCCGCTGCGGGACGCGCTGTCGCAGCTGCATGCTATCGTCGGCGTACATGTCGAGGTGAACCGGGGCCTCTGGCAGGATCTGCCACGCCGCCCCTGCCACGGCAATCCCGTTCCGGCGCACGTGGTGCGCACGAGCACGGGAATGCAGCTCATCGAGTGGAACGGCTTTGGGCTGGGCGATCCCGCGATGGAGGTCGGGCGTGCGGGGGCGCTGGCGGCACTCTCTGGAGAGTTGAGTGCGGGCCAGTACGTGCAGTTCATCGCGGACTATCTGGCGGGCATGCGCGACACGGGCGACACGACTCTCGAAGAGCGGGTGCGCGTCTTCGCCTCCATCCTGCCATTGGGGTTCGCCTTCACCGTGCTGCACCATCTCGCGCAGCTGAATCCCAGCGGCAGGGACTATGCGCCCACCGTCGAGCAGGTCGCGCGCGCGCTCGTCTGGATTCAGGATACGCTGGGGGTCGAGGTGGGCAAGGCGGAAGACTTACTGGCGCCGCTGCGTGTGCCGGCATAGCCGCCAGGGTGCGCCACTTCAGCAAACCCGATTGCGGTGCGTCAGCCAATGGCAAGGAGCCATGATACGCGCTGTGCACCTGCGTGTTTAGACGCTGCATGTGCAAGCCAGGTTATACAACTGACCGGGAAACCACGCGCCTTAGCCGCCACCACTCGCCAGGAGGTTGCCAGTCCGCGCATCAAACACCTCGTAGACAGTGGCGGTCTGCTGACCGGGATTGGCGGCAAGAGACGTGAAGAGCACTGGGCCGCGGAGCTCGACATAACAGACGACAGCGTCGCCCGGCAGATTGAGATCGTCGACTCGCACGCGTCCATGCCCGTCGCGCACCGTTACAAACCAGACCTCGATGACGGTAAGTGCCCGACCGGAGTGATTCCTTTGTTGAAGAAGCCGTGGTCGCGGGTGAAGTCAAGGACGTCCTGAGCGGTGAAGGACGGCGTGCAGCTATTGCGTGGCGTGATGGCGGGAGTGCCTGGCCGCGAGCCGTTCAACAGGTACAGTGGACCTGGGCACTCCGTCGCCACGAGTGGCGCACTCTTTAAGCCAGCGGGGCTCGACGCGCTAATGCCGTGCAGGAGCATGACAAGCGCGATGGCCGCCACCACGACGATTCCTTCGCACACCAACAGTGCTCGACTCGTCAATCGCATGGTGCATGTCTTTCAGTGCCAGCGGCACGACGTACACAATCGAGCGGTCTCGATAGAGAATAGCGCAGAGCACAGTCGGCACGCGAGGGGAGTCGCAACGCACGGAACGAGATGGCGCGCGGAGCGTGTTGGATTGAATTGGCGGAGACAACATAAGGCCATCTGGGCCTTCACGCTTTGATGCCAATCGAACGGATTAAAGCGCACCATCCCTCTTGACATCCCCGTGTCACTCGTCTATAAATAACCAATAGGTTATAGAACGCAACGGTGGTGGACATGGCGGTCGATCAGCTCAGCAGTGTATTCATGGCGCTCGCCGATCCGACGAGACGGGCAATCCTTACGCGTCTCATGGCGGGGGACGCGAACGTTTCAGAACTGGCTGAGCCGTTCTCCATTAGCCAGCCGGCGATCTCTAAGCATCTCAAGGTGCTTGAGCGCGCGGGCTTGATCTCGCGTACACGCGCGGCCACCGCGCGTCTGAGCCATCTCGAGGCCGCACCGATGAAGGAGGCCACCATGTGGATGGAGAACTATCGCCAGTACTGGGAGAGTAGCTTCGACCGCCTGGACGCTGCGCTCAAAGAATACATAGGGGGCACAGACGCACACAGGGGAACCGCGGAACGTACGAGCCTAAAACGTGCGGGCGGGAAAGGTGGCGCGCCGTGACTGAGGCGAACTCAGGGAACGCGGACGAGTCTGAGGCCGTCATCACACGTGACTTCAACGCTCCGCGTGCGCTCGTGTTCAAGTTCTGGACCGATCCCGACCAGCTGGCCAAGTGGTGGGGTCCCGCGGGCTACCATACCCCGCGGGAGGATATGGAGATCGATCTGCGCGTCGGCGGTACGTTCCAGTTGCGCATCGTACAGACGGCGACCGGAGCCGACGTCTGGGTGCGTGGTGAGATCGTCGAGCTCGTCGCGCCGGAGGTCCTCACTATCCGCATGCGTGTGCCACAGCCCATCGGCCTGCCGCCGATGGAAACCCTGCTGCGCGTGCAGTTTCACGATCTGGGCGAAAAGACCCGCGTCACGCTGCGCCAGGGGCCGTTCTCGACGGCCGATCAGCGCGAGCAGACCACCGAGGGCTGGATCTACTCGTTCGCCACGCTGGACGAGCTCCTCCTCTCCGACAGCAAGTAGCTCTATCCGTTAGGAAGGAAGCGGTATGGAACAGGTAACCTCGAAAGACAGCACGACTATCGCCTTCGATCGGCTAGGTGAGGGACCAGCGGTGATCCTGGTGAGCGGCGGCTCGGTGGATCGCTCGTCGCTCGCGGCGCTGGCGGACCTGCTGGCGAAGCGCTTTACGGTGTTCAACTATGACCGCCGCGGGCGCGGGCCGAGCGGCGATACGCCGCCCTATGCGGTCGAGCGCGAGGTCGAAGACATCGATGCCGTGGTCGAGGCAGCTGGTGGCTCGGCGTATCTGTTTGGCTCGTCCTCCGGCGCCGCTCTCGCCCTCGAGGCAGCGCGTCAGCTCCCTAACAGAATCACGAAGCTCGCTCTCTGGGAGCCACCATACATTCCCGAAGGATTCCCTCGGCCGCCGGCGGACACGGCAAAGACCTTTAGCGATCTCGTCGCGGCGGGGAAGCGTGGCGACGCGGCGGAGTACTTCATGGCGAAGGTGGTCGGCATGCCGCCCGAGTTCGTCGCCCAGGCACGCAGTTCGCCGTGGTGGCCAGCGCAGGAGGCACTCGCGCACACGCTCGCCTACGACGCCACCATCATGGGCGACTATTCCCTGCCGACGGAGCGGGCGGCCCAGGTCACGATTCCCACGCTGGTGCTCGACGGCGGGGCGAGCTTCCCGTTCTTGCATCCCACCGCGCAAGCGCTGGCGGCTGCCCTCCCCAACGGGCGGCAGCGCACGCTGGAAGGTCAGAGTCACGACGTCGCTGCGGAGGTCCTTGCTCCCGCGTTGGAAGAGTTCTTCACCGCCTAACGCGCGCGTCGGCTCGCGGTCGGCGGCCCGCACTGGCACCCGCCGACCGCGCGCGTCTCGACGTCGCATTGTGCCAGGCGCGAAGTCTTGTCCTGTCACGGGGGGGACCTATGCAATTTCGCACCACTCTCCTGCTCGGCGGCAAGACCGCCACGGGCATCCGCGTTCCGCCTGAGGTTGTGGCGAGCCTCGGCTCGAGCAAACGGCCAGCTGTGCTGGCCACCATCAAGGGGTACACCTACCGCAGCACGGTGGCGCCGATGGGCGGCGAGTTCATGCTGCCGGTCAGTGCTGAGGTCCGCGAGCGCGCTGGCGTGGCAGCGGGCGATGAGGTGGATGTCGATCTCGAGCTCGACACTGAGCCGCGCGAGGTAACCGTGCCGCCCGATTTCGCGGAGGCGCTCGATCGTGATGCGGGCGCCCGCCGATCCTTCGACGGGCTGTCGTTTAGCCACAAGCAGCAGCACATGCTCGCGATCGAGGGAGCCAAGAGCGCCGAGACGCGGCAGCGACGCATCGCCAAAGCAATCAGCATGCTGCGCGAGGGCCGCACCTAGCGCTGACTGGCGCGAGACACGCCTGCCGGTACGCTGGGCGCATCGCGAGGCGATAGGCCCAGCGTCGTACTGTTCGCGCCCCGCACGCTATGCCGAGACGCGGCCCTTGCCCCCTGCCGGCTCCAGGTGCAGCCACCAGGCGAACACGACCAGGGTAACTCTGGGGCCTACACACGCGCCTTGCGCCAGCGTCCACTGCGGAACCGCCAGTACGAGAGGCCCGCCTGCGTGCAGAAGTCTATCGCCATGGCCAGGCGGGCGCCGGGCAGCGCCATGAACGGAATCAGCGCCGTCGCCAACGGCACGCGCAGCCCCCAGGTGCCCGTCGCGCGCACGACGACGGGGAACTTGGTGTCGCCCGAACCGCGCAGCGCGCCATTGAAGATGAAGGCGACCCCCGCCGCCGGCAGGGT
>WNFM01128374.1_pt5 | contig 10777 bp, 10 predicted proteins | sample 5400271 | NCBI WGS metagenome assembly WNFM01 (sample SAMN13153352, study PRJNA577476) | soil metagenome | isolation source: 60 cm saprolite on Douglas fir-dominated hillslope | place: USA:California | collected 2013-09-17 | reverse complement strand
GCCACGCCACTCCCATGACCTACCGCTCCGCCTCCGGAAAACAATTCGTCATCATCGCTGCCGGCGGCCACCCCAAAATCACCGAAGAATCTCTCAGCGACGCCCTCGTCGCCTTCACCCTTCCTTAACGCTCGGATGCTGCGCCTCCCCTTTTCAGCTTGAAGTCTTGCACCTAACGGTGATGTGAATTATGCACTTGTGCCAACCCGCTGTTAGGGAAAATCGCAAAGAGTTATGAAGTTGGAGCAGCCAAACTGCTGTGCAAACCAGGGCAGTCACTCCGCGAAAACGCTTTCCACGATTCTCCGCTAACTAGGGAAGATGGTTGCTATGTGACTGAGGACGGATGGCAAAAACAGTGGCGAAGATTCAGGTGGGCAAAGGGTATACGATCTGTCTCTGCGAACCTCGCCCACATTCATCGCCGCTAACTCTGTGTTCCCCACACTTACAAAAGTGCATACAAACAAGGGACTTTAACCTCCGTAGAATGAACAGTTACAAAAAAGGGTAGGGGTGGGAGACCCAGGCAGCATGGTACAGACCGGGCGGATGGCTGACAAAGTAGACTGGGAGGATTCCTGACACTGGGAACTAATGGCAAGTGCTGGTAACAAGGAGCACCATGCCATGGAAAGTGCGCAGTGTAATGGAAGAGAAGCTGCGATTTATCTTGCCGTTTGAGTCAGGCGAGTTTTCGATGTGCGAACGTTGCCAGCGGTATGGCATCTCACGCGAACTCTCTGATCTCTGGTCATTGCTCCGGTTAGCTTTTGAGCAACCGAAATTGCTCCCGCTTCCCTGTGGCCAGCCGCAGCGATAACTTCTATCTTGGGGAAGCCGCAACGCTGCCACGCTCCGCACCCGGCCGGGCAAACTCTTGAGAAGTGGGGTACTCATGAACCGCCGATTCTTCATCTGCTGTTTTTCCGTTTTCGCTGCGGTCTTCCTTTCCTCCTGCAGCGGCGTCTCCGGAGGAGGTTGCACAGCCAACTGCGGCGGCGGCAACGCCAATCTCTCGGTCGTGCTAACCGCCACGCCTCCTGTTCCGAGCACTGGCCTTTCAATTCAGGCGTTCACCGCAACCATCACCGGAATCACTCTCACTCCCGCCAGCGGCCCAGCGGTCAACATTCCGCTGAATTCTTCGTCGTACATCGCCGAATTCACCCGGGTCACCAGCGACTCCACGATCCTCGCTGCGAACGTCAGCGTGGCGGCCGGCACTTACACCTCGGCACAAATTCACTTCTCCGCGCCGCGCGTCACCTTCTGTACCCAGTCCAATCCCGGGGTGCCAGGCTGCGCCGCCGGGACCCTGGCCTCGGTGACCGGCGCTGCCAGCTCCGCCACAATTTCCGCCAACATCACCGTTTCAGATAGCATCCAGACCGGCGTAGCTCTCGACGTTAATCTGGCCAGCGCTCTCACCGTCAACTGGCAAACGATCACCGCGGTCAATCTGGGCGCGGCCAACGTTTTTTCGGCGACTACTCTTCCCCCTGCCTCCACCGCCACCGATCTGGGCGCCGGCCAACTTTCCCATGTCGACGATGTTCTCGGCATCATCACCAGCAAGAATGGCTCGACTCTCGCCGTTCACACCACCACTCGCGGGGACATCACCGCAACAGCGAACTCTTCGACTCAATATGATTGCGGCGCCAATACATTCAACAGTTGCGTGCAACTGAACGGCGTGGCCATCGTGGACACCATCCTGAACGTTGATGGCACCTTCACTCTTACTTTTTACGAGCCGGTTGATACTGCGGCGACGGACATCATCGAAGGCATCGCCACCGGCGTTCCGAATTCCGTGACCAATCAATTCCCGATAGTGGTCACCGACACGGTTTTTGCTTCCAGCGGCAGCATCCTGAGCGGGCGGGTAAACCTCGGCGATCAAATCCTGGTCACCCTTACCCCGGGACAAAATTTTTCGATCTTCGCCAAAGGACTGGATCTTCCCATTCAAAGTTTCACCAGTTCCAACAGCGTTGCCTCGATTCTCCCTGGGCAAACCCTGGCTATTCCAGTTTCCTCGTTCACTGCGCAATCGGGCGTCACGCCCGGAGCAGCCGGCGCCTCCCAGATCGCGCTGCGCTTCTCCCGCATCACCGGCACCATGGCCAGCGTTGCGCTGCCGTTTTTTAGCGGCAACAGTTTCCCGTCGTTTTATGGGTTTGCGACTTCGCAGGAATTCGGAACTACTGCTGGACGGCTCAGCCTCGACGGCGTATCAAGCTTGCCCGGCATTTCCAACGGCAGCACCTTCTCCACCACCGCGCTGTATATCGGTTCACCGTCGTCGCCGCAACTGGTGTCGCAGACCGTCCGCGCGCATTGAGAAGGATTTTCAACTGAGTAGAAATAACGGAGGACCTCTTTTTCAGGCTGCCGCTCCGCCGGCCGGAGTCAACGGCGCCATCGGCGCGCTGGGAGGAACATACGGAGCCTGCGCCGGAATCGCCGGCTGGTAGCGACGGTACAGCGCCAGTGAAATTGCGCCGAGGCCCCACAACACAACGCCCAATTTGATCAGCCAGCCCAAATGCGGAAGCAGCGTCGCGATACGAATAATGAATACGCCCAACATCATCCGCCCGATCAATGGCCAGGTTTCCTTGGTGCGCCCGAGAATCCACTGCCCGAGCAGCGCGCCAACCACCGGCTGCGCCGCATACACCGCAATCAACCACACAAATAATGACGAGCACCCAACGAACAATCCGACTAACGTACACATCGCGATGATCGACCCAATAAAGACGCCGCACAAAACCAGCAATCCCAGTCCGAGCGAAGCTCCGATATTTTCCGCGGATTGCACCGACTCTTGCGCGAAATTCGGAACCGCCAGGAACAGCACCATTCCATACAGTGCAAACGCAACCGCCAGCACGCCGGCCCAGAACGCGGAGCTCTTGCCGAATTCCTCGCGATGCCGCACGTGTTGCGTGAATTTCACTTCCGACGCCAGTTTGGCTTTCTTGGAAACATGGGGCTCTTTTTCCCCTTCGAATTTTACCGGCCCATCGATCTGCGCGGAATCCTCGATGGTCAGCGTTTCGCTCTTCTCGTCGATGCTGCCGCCAACGGTGCCGGAGATTCGTGTCGATTGATTGTAGATCAGCATGTCCCGGCCAATTTTTCCGTCGATGCCCAGTGTCTGCGAGAAGGATGTGATGCTGCGGCCAACCGTGCCGCGGCTGTCCACATGAATCACCTGAGCCCAGATCATGAGGTTACGGTCGACGTTTCCGGAGATTGTGATGTTGTTACAGAAGCCGCGGACGTTGCCGTCCACCTGGCCTTCGATGCGCGCGCTCTGCACGAACAGAATCACGTCGCCGGTAACATGTCCGCGAATGGTGGCTTCCTGCCCCCAGGCGATCAAGTCGCCGTCAATCGTGCCGTCCACGCTGACGTCCTGGCCGGTGGCGTAGACATCGCCCTTTACGGTTTCATCCTTCGCGATGTCGATACTCGAACCGCTGCGGAATTCGGTTGCAGCCGCGGGCTGAGCCGAAGCAAATAGCGCACAGAATCCGGTGAGCACCAGCGCGAGAGCCGAGCCGCGGCGTATCCGTTTTCGCGCGAAGGCCACCGCAAACCCGGCCAGAGTTACCAGCGCCAAAACTTCCACCAATGAAATCATCGACTGCCATCCCTTCCAGAAAGAGCCTTGGAAAATCAGCATGCTCAACAAACTTGTTCCTCCAAATCCAGCTTGCTCGAGTCTTTGTTCCCAGGGTTCGATATAGCCGGTGTACATGGCATAGACAGCGGTTGCAGCCAGTCCGAAGGTCACCATCCAGACCCACTGCATGGAGCGGCGTACACGTTCCTGGAACGAGGCGATGCGCGCGGGCAAGGGCTCTTCTTCTTCCAGCATGGCGCGAGTCAGCAAGCGTGATTCGCGTTCCATGGCTCGCAGCAGGGTGCGGCAAGAATCGCAGCTCTGGGTGTGCGCGGAAACTTCCAGCGCGCGAGTGCGCTCCAGTTGCCGTTCGAGGTACAGCATGCAGGTCATCTCGTCGAGATGTTCCTGCCCTGCGCGATTCTGTTCATTCGGTGGCGAACTCGCCGAGCTCATCGGGCACCTCCCGCCGCCATCGCGCCCGTGCCTTCAAGCGCCTGGCGCAGCTCATGCCGCGCGCGCAGCAGCACAACGCCCACAAAGGCGCGGCGCACGCCGAGCGAATCGGCAATTTCGTCGTAACTCATATCCGAGTAATAGCGCAGAACCAGCGCCATGCGGGCGCGCGCGCCAAGTTTATCGAGTGCTTTGCGAACTTCTTCGCTGGTTCGTTTCTCGATCAGCTGGTCGAGTTGATTGGGATCGGGATGCTCGAGAGGCAGATTTTCCAGATCGTCGGTTTCCTTGTCCTGGCGGATCTTACGGCGTCGCAACATGTCCCAGCAGTGATTTGCGGAGACCTTGTACAGCCAGGAAGAAAAAGGCCGCGTGGCGTCGTACTGGTCGAGTTTGTCGCGAATCTTCATAAAAATTTCCATGGTTGCGTCTTCGGCATCTTCGCGGGTCGGAAGCGCTCTGCGGCAAAAACGGAAAATCGCCGGGGCGAACTCTCGGTAGAGTTCACCCCAGGCCTCGGCATCCCCTGCCCTGGCCCGGGCGACGATTTCGCCCGACTCTCTGGTTTCCGCCGAGTTCATCCGGCCTGGTTTCTGGACGTCCATAAGGTAGTACGCAAACCAACCGAAAAAATTACACTGCCCATTAAGGGATTGAGCGAGGCTGAACCAACGCTCTGGTGCGAGACCACAGGACAGAGGCCAGCACTGTATCAGAATCAGATTCCGACAAAAGCAAATTCAGTTCTATCCGAAAGAAGAGGTCAAATCGAGGCGAAAACAGAAACCTGGAACCCCTCGCTGTTGGGTTGCCGTCGGTAAAACGTTGCAATGGTTGAAGTTAGGGCCGACTTGGCCGCGGCTCGTGTGCCTGGTGAGCCCCGCCAACATCGCAAGTACGGTTCCGAGTGATGCATTGGCCCAGTCAGATGACCGGATTCCGCTAATCCGATTTGTCAGGACTTTTCCCTCGAAATCCCGGCTATCAGGGTAGCCTTTAGCGTGGCTTTTCTATAGGTCGGATTCTCTCTCGCAGGACTCTTGAAATGTCTGTGGGACAAATCACAACACTTCTCTAAGCATCAACAGGTTGGAGCACTTTAGTCTTTTTCTCAGTGAGCCTTCTTTAGGGCCTCGATCCCGTTAGGTTAGGCGTCTTCATATTAACTCTGCTCATTCTTTGGTATTTGCTTGTGAATGTCCGACGTCTTGCATCAGAAGCCCGCGCGGCCTCTACTCTAGTAGCCGACTCGTCCAAATGATGGTTCCGCGGACCTACTGGTCTGATTAACGCTCACCCGATAAATGGCTTCAGGTACGAAGCCTTCGGCCTTGATTGTAGTATCCTTGCCGGAAATGGATGCTTACCAGCGACCCAAAGGTCTAAAGGAGACAGCCATCCTAATGTCGTTCACGAACGCCTTCGGATGGCTCATCGTGGATTGGTCTCGACCGTACGCTGTCACGACGTTCTGCCTATTCACGATTTTTATCATGGTCGGGTATTTCGTTATTTGGTTCTATTGGGAAGGGCACAATTGGGCCAGGAATCTGGTCCTCCTGACATCCGTGCTTTGCCTCTACAACTTACGCCACTTTTCGCACGGCAGAATTGCGGTGCGCTTGATGATTGGGTCAGAAGCACTGCTCGCCGTGTTTCTATTGTTTTGGCTCAATACTCGCAACGTTAGGGCGTTCTTCCGCGCTCCGGAAAAACCGGCAAACTTGGCAGATACTGATTAAAGCGCTCACATCGTGGCCGCCAGTCATCGGCGGGACAGGTCCTTAAACGAATGGCTTGGAGAGCAAGGTAGCGCAGGGCGCGCGTGAGGTTGGGCGTCCGTCCAGCTTCGCAAGAAATATGCGGCCTACTCTTCGTTGTACAATTCGAAGCTGTATTGACAGTTTTTTCGGCTTCGGGTTTGTAAGTACAAACCTTGATACCCGGGAACGTGCCCGAGATAGAGCATGGGCGCTTAGGCTTGGAGTTTACATGCAGACAACCATTCTCGCGATATTTTTTGAGATCTCTCGCACGGCGATTTCGATGTGCGGCGCCGGCATCCTGCTTTTCCTGGTTGCGGTGTGGGCTGCGAAGGCCGATATCGCGCGGGCAGGCGGCCTGGACAAGATCGTAGCCTTGAGCAACCTGTGTTTCGCCATCCCATTGGCGGTCTTCGGCGCGGAGCATCTCTCGGGCGCAAAATTCATCATGCTGGCGGTGCCCGCGTACATGCCATGGCGTTTGTTTTGGGCGTATTTTGTCGGCTTTGCGTTGCTGGCCACGGCGTTGAGCATTGCCGCAAAAATTCAGCTGCGCTGGTCCTGCCTGCTGTTCGGAATCATGATGTTTGTTTTTGTGGCGATGGTGCATATCCCGCGAGTTCTGGCCAGTCCCAAAGACCGATTTGGATGGGTGATTGTTTTCCGCGAAATGTCATTCGCGGGCGGAGCCTGGGCCCTTGCAGGGTACGCGATGCGGGGGCCAGGCGGGAGCAAGCTGATCACCGTGGGCCGCGTACTGATCGCGTTCGCCGCCATATTTTTCAGCGTTTGGCATTTTCTGCATCCAAAGGCATGTCCTGGAGTCCCGCTCGAAAAACTGATGCCCGCATGGATTCCGGGGGGCATGGTCATTGGCTATCTGACCGGCGCAATTCTTCTGGTTGGCGGGGCGGGCATTCTGCTCGCCGGGAAGACGCGGATGGCGGCAACTTATCTCGGCACCTGGATTGTGCTGCTGGTTTTGTTCATCTATGGGCCGATCCTGATCGCGCAGATGTTTGACCCGAGCACCGCGGTCAAGGTTGAGGGGATCAACTACTTTGCGGACACGCTGCTGTTTGGGGGAGCGATTCTGGCGCTGGCCAGCGCGACGAACGCAAACGATCATTAGCAGCGCGCATTTCGAGGAACAGCAACGCTGAATAGCGAAGGGTGAGGCAAACCGACATAGGTCCAATTCTGCTGGTGTTATACTGCCGCTATTAAAATGTCCCACCACTTGCCATGAAACTGTCAAAGCTCGTACCTCCTCCGTTCAGAGAATTTCTCCGGCAGCGGCTAACGATTTACGTCTATACCTACGGATTTCGCCCCTCGAAGTGCATCGCGGAACAAATCTTCACGTTTCTGCATTCCGGACGTTCATTCACCGTCAAGGCCGACCACCGGACTGCGCTTTACGACATGATTACCGAGGTTGTGGACTACGACTGCTATCAGCTCGAGAAGCTTGAGTGGGAACCGGGCCAGGATCGCCACATCGTTGACATCGGGGCCAATGTCGGCGTGACGGCACTGGTGCTCTCGCAAATACCCGGAGCTCGCGTCGTATGCTACGAGCCTGACAAAGGGAATTGCGATTTTCTTCGAAGCAATATTAAACGAAATCAAGTCTCGAATGTCAGCGTGGTCCAGGCGGCGGTCGCTGACTTCGACGGCGCGCTAGAGTTTCAGATGGATACAGAGAGTACCGGAGGGCGCTTACTTGGCGCTGGAACGGCGTCGTCCAAGCCTACGGTTAAGGTTGACAGCGTTTCTCTGACCGGTGTCCTCGAACAATTCGGTGATCACGAGGTTGACCTGATTAAATGCGACTGCGAGGGTGGCGAGTATTCCATCATTGAGCAAATAACGTCGAGTGTCGCAGCGCTGATTCGCAACCTGTCCGTTGAAGTTCACGATCTCGATTCGTCGCGCAACCTACAGACGATTTCGGCCAAGCTTACCAGTCTAGGGTACAAACTGTCCTGCATTCCCGACATGTGGGAACGTTCGGCGCTGCATCTTCTGCTCGCGAGGCGGGTTTGACGCAGACATCGTGCCGGGCGAGATAAATTTGGAACTCGTCGGAAGGGATCGTTTACATGTGCCGTCAAGAAATATCAACCGATGTTGTCGCGGGTGAAGATAAAACTCGAAGCGAGGCCAAGTGAATCCTGTTTTGACAGAATTGTTAGAAACTGGATTGGCAGTGTCCGAGACTGGAAAGGTGCATAAGGTACGCTCCCACATTCCTACGGACGAAGGACGGTTCCTGGAGCAACTGGTGTCCGAGCTAAAGCCAGAAGTGAGTCTGGAAGTCGGTCTGGCTTACGGAGTCTCGACCCTGTTCATTTGCAAGGGGCTGGAAGCGGTGCGCAAACCGCGACACATCGTGATTGACCCCAATCAATTTAAGTCGAGCCCCCTTCAACACGAGAGCTTCGAGGGTATGGGACTTCAAAACCTCCGTAAGGCGGGTTATGAGCATATGATTGAGTTCCACGATGCTCCGTCTTACTTGACTTTACCTTTGTTGCTTAGGAATAGCGTAAAGATCGACTTTGCGTTTATCGACGGTTGGCATACTTTTGACTTCGCAAGCGTCGACTTCTTCTATGTTGACCTGCTGCTGCGACCTGGGGGCATCGTAGTGATTGACGATACAGACTTTCCAAGTGTCTGGAAGCTGTGCCGTTACATCGTTAAGAATAGGGCGTATAAGGTGGTTGAATGTCTGCCTGCCGCCGACGTCGTGACGCGACACCCTTTGCGGTGGTTGCATCGGAACGGAACTCGAAGGGCTTCAAGAGCCTGGCATCGCTGGACTCACAATGACGGGCTTTTGCCACACAGCCGATGCATTGCGTTCAAGAAAGAAGCGGACGATACCCGATCATGGGATTTTCATCACGACTTTTAGCCATCGTTGCGCCGGAATGACGAGTTTTCGCTAGCACTGGGTCGATCCGAGAGTGCGGCAGCTCGGCTGCCGCCGGCCTCGACATCGGTGCAACTGTGCGGTAAAAGCGGGAGCAGGGCTCCCGCACTCCATAGTGGGCTTGCTCAATGGTAGAGTTGAGCCCCGCACTCCCTAACGCGCATCTGCTACACTGGAGTATTCCAAAACACTTGCGGCTTTTCGCTGAGTCGCCGGAGTAGTCCGTCTATTCAAATGACTGAAAAACTGCCATCTCTGGTGATTGTTGGGCGCCCGAATGTGGGCAAGTCCACGCTGTTTAATCGTTTGACGGGGACGCGGCGGTCGATCGTTACCAACGAGCCGGGCATTACCCGCGACCGGATTTATGGCAAAGCGGAATGGCGCGGGAAGGCGCTGGAGATTGTGGATACCGGCGGAATTATTCCGGACGACAAGGCGCTGATTCCGACGGAGATTTTTAAGCAAGCGCGAGTGGCGTTCGAAAAGGCGGCGCTGCTGGTGCTGGTGGTCGACAACCAGGCCGGGATTACGCCGCTGGATCAGGAATTGGCGCAGATGCTGCGCGGGACGGGAAAACCGTTCGTTATTGCGGTGAACAAAGTGGATGCGGTGGGACAGGAATCGCAGGCCGCGGAATTTCACAGATTTGGCGTGAAGATTTTCCCGATCGCGGCGGAGCACGGAACTGGCGTGGACGATTTGCTGGATTACGCGCTGAAGGTGACGTCGGCGGTGGATACCGTACATCAAGAAGATGAGCCGGCGGTGGAAGTTACAGAGATTGCGATTATTGGGCGGCCAAACGTTGGGAAATCGACTTTGTTGAACCGGATGGCTGGGGAAGAGCGCTCGATTGTGTCGCCGATTCCGGGGACCACGATTGATTCGGTGGATACGGATGTGGCGCGCGAGGGAAAAAATTATCGATTTGTGGATACGGCGGGAATCCGGCGCAAGGGCAAGACGAATCTGGTGGCGGAAAAATTAAGCGTGGTGATGGCAAAGCGCGGACTGGAACGCGCGGACGTGGCGCTGCTGATTGTGGACGGCGAGATGGGCGTGACGCAGGGCGACGCGACGATCGCGATGTATGCGGAAGAGTCCGGGCGCAGCGTGATTATTGTGGTGAACAAATGGGATTTGGCGATTGCGGCGGCGCAGACCGCGGCGAATCGCGAAGGAACTTCGGCGCGAGGCAAGGCGCGACGAATCGCGGATCGCAAGCCGCCGACGGAAATCGTGGACAAGGGGCAACTGCTTTCGGACTACGAAGAGATTATTCGCAAGAAGCTGAAATTTTTGAGCTATGCGCCGATTGTGTTTATTTCGGCGAAGACCGGAGATCGCGCGGAAAAGCTTTTTCCGTTGATCGATCAGGTGGCGACGGCACGGAAGAAAAAGATTTCGACTCCGGAGCTGAATCGCTGGTTGAAGTCGATTGATTTGCAGCGCGGGACGCTGCCGAAGGCGCCAGGCGAAGACCGCGCCGCCGACGTTTTTGATGTTTACGAACCAGAAGAAACCGCTGCATTTTGCGTATCAACGATTTCTGGAGAATCAGTTGAGGGAGAAGTTTGGGTTCATTGGAACGCCGGTGCGGTGGGTGCAGCGGATGCGGAAGAGGAATGAGAGAGAGCCGGGTGGCGGCGAAGAGAGAGAATGACTCACGCCTGAGGGTGCCCCACACGCAACTACGGCGTGTGGGGCACCCGGGGAAAAATTGCCAGCGGCGTAAGGCCGGTGCTACATAAAAACGGAACGACTTGGTAGAATCGCGACCATGGCGAACAACGGGGCGGGAACGCAAACTTCGCTCGATTTGGATGGCGGGCGTTATCGCATTGGCGATGTGAGCCGGATGACCGGCGTGAAGGCGTTTGTGTTGCGGTATTGGGAGACGGAGTTCCCGATGCTGGAGCCGGAGAAGCGCGCGAATGGGCGGAGGTTTTATCGCGAAGAAGATGTGGAGAT
>WNFM01033866.1_pt1 | contig 10777 bp, 8 predicted proteins | sample 5400271 | NCBI WGS metagenome assembly WNFM01 (sample SAMN13153352, study PRJNA577476) | soil metagenome | isolation source: 60 cm saprolite on Douglas fir-dominated hillslope | place: USA:California | collected 2013-09-17 | reverse complement strand
AAGATGTGACTGCCCTCAGCAGTGTAGAGCGACATCAAATCGGCCGCCGAGTAGGGCTTCGGCTGGCCGGGTCGCTTCAGTCCAAGGCCAAAAGCCAATATCCCGCCGGTAGAGGTGCCAGCGATGTAGTCGAATAGCTCTGAGGCGCAATGCCCCGTCTCTTGCTCGAGCCGATTCAGGAAGGCTGCCGGGATCATCCCGCGGATCCCGCCACCATCGATCGCCAGCACGGTTACCGTCGCCATGGCCCCCGTCTCTCTCGAATGAAGCGATCGCTCTTCCTTCTCTCTTTCCGTCCGCTCTCAGCCAGCCTTGAGAGTTCGGCTTGTGCGTCGTCCAGTCTTCGCTGGATGTCCTCCAAGTACGAGACCCAGCCCATGCGTCCCCCGCTCGCCGCAACACGGCAAGCCAGCGTGCCTCCTCCGGCCCAGGGAGATCAAGTTGGTAGCGTCGGCGCTTTATTCCGTCCTCGATAGCGCTCGATCAGCGCGGCCCGTGCGTACCGGTATCTCGATGGGGTTGCGAGAACGCCGTGCGGTTCGCGGAGCGAAATCGTGCGAAGCGAGTAGCAACTGGGTCGCAAGTTCCAAGAGTCCGCTGCGAGAATGCGTCAACCTGCAGGCGCTGGCGTGCGGCGCGGACCCTTGCAAATCAGCGCGGGTCGAGCGCGAGGAAGTTCACGTGCCCGGGAAAGTTCGTTCCGGTGGCGGGGTCGGTCGCGGTGCGGGCCGCCGACGTAATCGCCCAGCCAGGCGAGGCCGTGGCGGTCGCCCAGGCGCGACAGGTGCTCGGCGAGCACGTCGGGAGCGGACCAGGTTTCGCCGTCGCCGGAGTGGATGCGGACGAACTGGCCATCGACCGGAGCGCCGATCTCGAATCGGTACGCCATCACGTCGAGGCCCCGCTCGAGGCCGGCGACGATGACCGGGTCGGTGAAATAGACGTTCGCGGGAACCTCGGGCACCGATTCGCCGGCGAGGGTCAATCCGCCGTCGACGAAATGCGCGATGTGCAGGGTGGCGGTGGCGGCGTCGGTGAAGTCGCTGGCGAGCCCGCCGGCGATCCAGACGTCGTCGTCGCGGGCGTCGCAGGTGAAGCCGCCGCCGAGGATCGGATCCATCGGCCAGCGGTTGACGTCCTCGGGGCGGAAGGTGACGCCGTCGTCGTCGCTCCAGTGCAGGTGGACGGCCGGTATCGCCGGGTCGCCGAGGCCCGGCGTCGGCGCGCCCACGCCCTCCCCGAAGCGCCCGTTGGCGCGCGCGTCGCTCGGTCCCGAACCCGGCGCTCCCCACCAGATCTTCATCACGTACACGCGATGGTGGCCGCGGCGCGGGACGCAGACCTGGCCTTCGAATCCGAAGCCGCTGCCGTCTACCACGGCCTCCGTCCAGGTGGCGCCGCCGTCCTCGCTGCGGAGCAGCCTCATGCTCTGGTCATTGAACTCGGTGTACGCGACCAGCAGCGTGCCGCGCGGAGAGACCGCGATGGTCGGCCGGTCCGGATGGAGGGGCGTGAAGGGATTGCGCGTGGCCAGCACCGCCGGCTCGACCGACATCGCCCGGCGCGAGAGCCTGGCGACATAGACGCGGCGGTCATTGCGGCCGGTCGGCGAGTTGTCCGGCGGCGTGTGCGGGCCGAATGCCGCGAGGAAGGAGATGAAGAAATCTCCGCGCTCGTTCGCCGCGACCGTGGGGTCGCTGTGATAGAAGGCGCCCGGAACCGTGATCAGCTGCACGGGGCTCCAACCGTCCGGGCCCAACTCGCAATCCGGCCGCCAGACGCGGTAGCCGATCGACTGGACGCCGCCGTTGAAGGGCGAGTCCGTGTTCGAGATCCAGACGACCGCGATGGAGCAGGCTGAGCCCCGATTCGGAGATGTTACCCTGCGGTGGAGCGCAGTCGGCGTTTCCGCCGCCCTTCCCTTCGACAATGGCCCCGGCGAGCGGTGCGCCGCCGGTCCCATCGGCCGGCTGGCTCACGCCGCAAGCCACGGCCAGGAGCATCGCCAACGCGCAAAGCGACCCGCGGCGCACTGCGATCCTCATCTGCGGCCTCCTGCTCTGGACGAAACACGGCCGGAAGCGCAAATGTTAGCAAACCCCCGCGCAGGCGCGAAGGCCCGCGCAGAGGGTCGGGTTGCGCTCGTCATGCCCGCACGAAAACGAAAGGCCCGGCAACTCGAGGCGCCGGGCCGTTCGTAGACTTGGAGCGGAACACCGGGTTCGTCACCTTTGACCTTCGCCTTGGCAAGCATTTCGACCCTCTCCATCGAAGGTACCGCACCCTGGCGCGCCCGAGCTACGCCATGTCAGAATGCGCCGATGTTGCCGCGCCTCCACCGCAAGAGCTTCTCGACGCCCGATCAGGTCCGGACCTTTGGCCACGGGCACATGGACGTGATCGCCCTCGACGAGACGATGGTGGCCCGCGCCCATTTCGAGCCCGGCTGGCGTTGGTCGATCGACGTGAAACCGCTGGTGCGAACCTCCGCGTGCCAGGTCCGCCACCTGGGAGTTTGCCTGACCGGCAGGATGCACGTCGTGGGCGATGACGGCTCCGAGTCTCGGACTCGACCTCCGGGTGCTAGCAGAGCAAACCCGGGGAGTGCCCGCCGCAGGCGCCAAAGGCAGCGCGAGCGGTGAAGCCCTGCTTCTCCAGCCAGGCGCGGAGCGATTGCGGAATCACCGCTCCAGCCGGTCGAAGATCTGATCGTCGGCGATTCCCGCGTTGGCGTGACGCGCTTGACTTGGGCTACCAGCAGTCGCGTCGGCCGCGGCACGACAACTGCAGCCTACCCCTTCTGTCCGCGCAGCCTCTCGAGCTCGCTCCGTACCTCTGCCAACTCGAGTGCCTTTGCTTTCAACTGCTCTCGCAGGTGCTCCGCCTCCGCCCGCGCGGCGCGAATTCCGCTGAGCAGCCGCGGCAGCACGTTGCGCACTGTCGCGATGAACGCTCCGTCTCCCACCCGCCGCAGCTCGCCGAACGGCGACCAGATCCCTTTACGGTTGCTCGCCTTCACCGGCTCGTGCACGTCGCCCGGATCCGCGCTGTACGTCCACGGCGCCAAAGTCGCCTGCTTGTCGCGCCGCTCCAAATCGAGAAGCTCGGTCTCGCTCAATTCGGCCATCCGCCCCTTGTGCCCGATCCGATCGGAGCGCGCAAATCGCGGAACACCGGGTTCGAACCAGCCTCGGTATGTTAGGACCACTTAGCACGCGCTGGTATTGGCTCCTATCGCTTGGATATCAGCAAGGTATCGCGTCCAACCAATACACCATATCCAATCAATGCTAACGCAAGATAAGAGAAATTTGCTCCACCTGTGGTCCAAGACGGTGCCGCGCACGAGTGGAAGCCACCTCTGCAACACGTGCAATCGCGCGGCCGATTGGTATAGAAGGCAAGTATGGCACGCGCCGCTCGTTCAATAACGTCAACCGACCAACCGGCGGCGGTGTGGCAGCACGCGATCGGAGGCGGTCAGGACGGCCCTCCGCGGGCAGATCGCGGACAAGCTGCTAGTCCGTCGTACTTGCCCAAGACGCGCTCCGGTGATGTGGCACGTAAAGTACCTTGTGTTTGGCGGCGCCATGCGTCCAGAGAATGCCATGCCATACCGGTCTAGGTGAACCTTGTCCCCTTGGTTCCGACCGCGGCTAGGGCCTCGATCGTGCGGAGGTCCTTCAGAGGAAGACTGACCGCGAAGGCGAGGCGGACCACGCTGCGCTTTGGTCCATCTGAGTGCCAAAACGCGGGAGTCGCGAAAAGAGAAGGCCGCGAGCCGGCGGGAAGACAGGATTCGAACCTGCGACCCCCTGGTCCCGAACCAGGTGCTCTACCAGGCTGAGCCACTCCCCGAAAAAGTCGCTCTCCCCGCGCGAACGGGGCGCAGGGAAGTAACCCAAGCGCAGGCGCGCGTCAATCCCGGCGGAGCGGCTTGCCGCGCAGGCCCCGCGCAGGCATCCTGCGCCGCCGTGACCCTCCTCGCGCTGTCCAGGTACGTCTCGTTCCACGCTCGCGGCGATGCCGTCTTCGCCTGGCACGGCTTGACCGGCGATGTCGCCGAGATGAGCCGCGATGTGCTCGCGCTCCTCCTCGCCTTCGATCCGCCGGCCGACGAGGGGCAGGTCGCGCCCGAGGGTTTGACGAAAGATCAGGTGCAGGAGTTCTGCGGAGTCCTGCGCTCGCGCCGCTTCCTCGTCCACGCGGGCGCGGGCGGGCAGCGTCCCGACGAGATGTCGCCGCTGCTCGCGGGCATCCCGCGCATTCCCCGCGTCGCCGTCTGGGAGGAAGCGCCGGACGGCATCACGCTCTACACGCGCAGCGGCGAAGCGCTCAAACTCGCCCCGGTCACGGCGGAGCTCTTCTCGCGCTGCAACGGCGAACGCTCTCTCGGTCAGGTGCTGGGCGACGCGGGCCCTCAGGCGCTCCCCGACCTGCTGCGCCTCGCGCGCGCCGACGTGGCGGGCCTTAAAATCCTCGCCAAGCCCGCGTCGCAAGGCGGGGTGCAACTCAATCCGGCGGCCGAGTCGACCATGCCGTATCCGGAGCTCGCCGATGCGCGCGCGTACGCGAAAGGCGCGTCCACGCCGCAGCCGAAGGCGGAGGACGAGACGACGTTCGCGTCGCTCTTCGCGCAGCCGCACAAATGCCTCGGCAACCGATCCTATGCGCAGGCGGTCGCGGACGAATTGAGTCGCCGCGGCGCGTTCAAGGAAGTGCGCGGGCGGGAGGCGCGCGCGCTTTCGCTGGGAATCGATCTCGGCGAGGCGCTGCGCAAGCACGTGCCCGGCGTGAAGGTCGAGGCGAACATCGCGCTGCTGCACGAGAGCGAAGCCTTCGACGCCATCGTCGCGAGCGAGATCGGGCTGCAGCTCGGATTCTCTGATGGGAAGAACAGCGGCGCCATTGCTCTGGTGCGCGACGCGGCGTCGGCGCTGGCGCCGGGCGGCGTTCTCTTCGTGGCGGACTTCGGCGATCCGAAAGCGGAGGCCACGCCGCAGAGCATCCGCTTCGCCGATCTGCAGGCGGAGGCGACGCGGCTCGATCTGGGCGCGCGCGTGGTGCCGCTCATCGAGGCGATCTCGCTCGACGCGAACGACCTCGCGCTCTCGACCACCAAAGCGTCCTTCCCGGCGCTGCGCGCGCTCTTCGCGGCGCACGGTCTCGACCTCGCGCGGCGCGCCTGGCTGCGCAGCGAGATCGAGAAGCTCGCCGAGGGCAAGCTCGATCTCACGCGCGTGCACGGCCTGCAGTGGGCGCCGCTTTCGGAGCGCGCGCTCGGCCTCTCACCCAAGCAGTTCTGGGCGCTGGTCGCGCAGAAGCCCGAGCGGGTGTTGCACTAGCGCGTCGCCCAGGGTGCGTAGTCCGGACCGGCCTGACCGCGATCCTGGCGATACTTCTCCGGCACCGAAAAGAGCGGCGACGAGATGATGTGGTCGGCCGAGCTGCGGTTGCAGGCGATGGCCACGTCGTAGAGGACGGCGAGCCGGAGCAGCGCCTTCACGTCGACGTCGTGCGGCTGCGGCGTCAGCGGATCCCAGAAAAAGAAGACGGCGTCGATGCGTCCTTCGGCGATGAGCGTGCCGAGCTGCGCATCTCCGCCCAGCGGTCCTGAGAGCATCAGTTGAATCGGCGTGTCGATCGCCGACTGCAGCGTCAGGCCCGTGGTTCGCGTCGCGAAGATGGTGCAGCGCGAGAGCGTGCCCTTGTTGTAGAGCGCCCACTCGACCATCTCGTCCTTGCGGCGATCGTGGGCGACCAGCGCGATGACCGGGCGGGGAGTTTCGGGATGCGGGAGCAGCGTGACTTTTCCGTCCATGCGTCATTGCTGACCGCGCCGTGTCATCCGATGGTCACGACCCCGCGGCTGCTGAGCGGAGTGAGCGAATAGCTTCGGCGTAGTCCTTCCGTCCGAACACCGCCGTTCCCGCCACCAGGACGCTTGCCCCTGCGTCGGTCACGCTCTTCGCCGTCTCGGGCGCGATGCCGCCGTCCACTTCGATGCGCGTTTTCAAACCTCGCGCGGCGATCCAGCGCGACAGTTTGTCGATCTTGGGCAGGCAGGCGTTGATGAAACTCTGCCCGCCGAAGCCCGGGTTCACCGTCATCACCAGGATCAGGTCCAGCGAATCGAGGACGTACTCGATGCTCTCGGGCGGCGTGTGCGGATTGAGCGACACGCCCGCGGATGTTGGCCGCTCCCGCTTTCGCGAAAGCTTCGACGTATTTCTCGGGCTCGACGATCATCAGGTGGCAGTCGAGCGGCTTCTGCGCGTGCCGCTTCATCGCAGCCACCACCGGCGGACCCCAGGTGAGGTTGGGAACGAAGCGGCCGTCCATCACGTCAACGTGGATCCAGTCGGCGCCCGCCGCTTCGACCGCGCGGATCTCGTCGCCGATGCGCGAGAGATCGCAGGAGAGCAGCGAGGGCGCGACGAGAACGTCTCTCATGAGAGCCTCCTCAGGCGGGCGGCGAAAAATCCGTCGGTGCCGGTGCGGTGCGGCAGCGTCAGAAGACATCCTCGCGCGTCGAGGCAGTCCGGGGGAAATCCGGGCGGCGGCGCGTCGAGCCGGAAATGCGACGACGATTTCAGGAAACGTTCGACCTGCTCGTCGCACTCCTCCGGCGTCAGCGTGCAGAGCGCGTAGACGAGCAGGCCGCCCGGCTTGACGTAGCGGTGCACGGAAGCGAGCAACTTCGCCTGCAGCGACGCGAGGCGATCGACGTCCGCGGGAGTTCGCCGCAGTTTCACCTCGGGATGCCGCCGCAGCGTGCCGAGGCCGGTGCAGGGCGCGTCGAGCAAAACCAGATCGAAGCTCGCCTCGTCCGCTCCGGGGATGGGCAGCAGCGCATCGGCGGCGAGCGCGGTCAGGTTGCCGAGGCCAAGGCGCGCGGCCGCGTCCGCGATCATCTTCGTCTTGCGCGCGTGCAGATCGACGGCAAGCACCGAGCCGGACATCTCCGCGAGATGGCAAGCCTTGCCGCCCGGCGCAGCACAGGCGTCGAGCACGCGCGCGTCCGGCGCCGGCGCGCAGTAGATCGACACCAACTGCGCCGCCTCGTCCTGCGCCTGGAAGAGGCCCTCGTCGTGACCCTCGAGATCGAGCGCAGGCGGCGCGCCCGCGGCCAGCACCAGCGCGTCCGGCGAGTAGCGGCCCGGCGTGGATTCGATCCCCGCGCGCAGGAGCGCCTCGCGCGCTTCGCCGAGTTTGCCGCGCCGCGCGCGCACCACGGCAGGCGCCTGCTTTTGATTGGCGGCGCAGAGCGCTTCGGTCTCGGCATCGCCCAGCCAGCGCAACCACCGCTCGACCATCCAGCGCGGGTGCGCAGTCGCAGCCGCGATGTGTCCGGCCCGATCCACTTCCCGCGACGGAAGCGGTGGCGGCGCACGCGTCTCCGACAGCTTGCGCAGGACTGCATTGACGAATCCCGACGCGCGCGCGGCGTGAAGCTCCTTGGCCAGCTCGACCGCTTCATTGACCGCCGCGCGGGCCGGCACCTTCTCGTGATGCAAGAGCTCGAAGGCGCCGAGGCGCAGCACCACGCGGACCGTCTCGTCCAGCTCGTCGAGCGTGCGATCGCTGAAGGCCGAGAGCGCGCGGTCGAGCTGGAGCTGCCAGCGCAGCGTCCCGTACGTCAGCTCGGTCGCGAGAGCGGCTTCGCGCGGCTCGAGCACGCCCGCCTGCCGCAGCGCCGCGTCGAGCGACAAATTTGCGAAGGCGCCGCCCGTGGCCACGCGCAGCAACACTTCCGCCGCGATCCGCCGCGCCGGCGTAGACACTAACGGACCTGCACCGACAGCTTTGCCAGCGCGTCGTTGGCGGTGCCTTGATCGCCGGCGCCTCGCGCGGCTGCGGCGAGCCCCTCGAGCGCGTGGAACCGGTTGGGCCGCTTTTTCAGCGCGGCCGAAAACGCCTCCTCTGCCTCCCGGTAGCGGTGAGAGCGCAGGTAGAGATCCCCCAGCTCCTCGCGCGCCGGCATCCAGGGCCAGGGCCCGAGCGCAGGCCGCGCGTCTTCCGCGTCGGCAAAGGCGCGCGTCGTCGCGATGGCCTCGTTGATGTCGCCGCTCACCCGAACCGAGCGCGCCTGCGCCAGCTTGGCGGCGGCAGCGAGCCTGCCCAGCTCGAGATATTGGGAGTGGTATTTCTGCTGGGCGGCGATGCGCGCGCGTAGCGCGTTCCACTCGTCAGCGAACTTCGCGGCGGCGGTCTCGTCGCCTTCCGCGGCGGCGGCATCCAGCCGCGCGTAGGCGGCCGAGAGCCGCGCATCGAGCAGGTAGGGCGCGTGATGGCAGCCCTCGAACGCCGCCATCGTGTCGACGTACCCGGGCTCGTCCTCCGCCGGAACCTGCGCCATCTGCAGGAGCTCTTCGGCGCGGTCGTACGCGTGCGTGGCCGAGAGCCACTTGACCGCCAGCTCGGCCTGGATCGGCTGCAGGGCGGGCTCGGTCCTCGCAAGCTCGCGCACGCGCTCGATCATCGGTAGCACTTCGTCCGGCCTGCCGAGCTCGAGCCGCGCCGAGGCGAGCCAGCTGTAGCTGTGCCAGTCCGCGCGAGAGATCGGCTGCTCGCGTCTTGCCACCAGCTCTACGCCTGCCTTGACCGAGGCGAGGTTGGAGGCCTCGACCTCGCGCCACATTCCGAGCTGCACGAAGATGTGCGACGGCATGTGCAGCGCGTGCGCGGCCGCCGGCGCGATCAGCGCGTACCGCCTGGCCGCTTTGAGAGCGCGCAGGGCCTGCTCGGGCGAGTCGCAGGAGTGGATCAGGTAGTGCGCCGCTCCCGGATGATCGGGGTTCCGCCCGAACACGTCCTCGGCGATGTCCGCCGCCATCTTCGCCTTCTGCGCATCGCTGCCGTGGTTCGAATCGGCGTAGAGGGAGAGCGCGTAGAAGAGCGCCACCTCGTCGTCGCCGGGAAGCTGGTGGTGAAGCTGGGCGAGGCGTTCCATCCAGGCGCCGTGGCCCTTCTCGTACAGCGCCTGCGCGGCTTCGATCAGCCCGCGTTCCGCTTTCGACAACTTCGCGCCCGGCGGGATCTTCGCCAGCGCCGCCTTGCCGGCCGCCGTGTCTTGCTCGCCCCAGAGCGGGTGGTCGTACGTCATCGCCTCGCCCCAGAAGGCGATCGGGCAGGGCGCGAGCATCTCCGCCTCGACGAAGGCGTCGCGCGCGTCGTCGTACATGAAGGAATGCAGCCGCAGCACGCCCTCGAGCACCTTCCGCTGGCAGGCTTTGGGGCCGGTGGCGGCGAAATGCGAGACGCCGAGATTCGCGGCGAGCAAGAGGGCGAGCATGGGGCCCACGTCATACCGCTTGATCGCGACGGGCGCACCCGTTACGGTGGCGGCATGAAGACCCTGACCCGGAGCCGGCTTTGGAGGCGTCACGGCCTCCGTCGAACTGCCCGGTGATCTGCTGACGCCGTTCGGCGTCTTCTGCCTCCTCGATCGAGATCAGCGGCGGGACGCCTTCCTCTTCGAGGGAGCGCTCGGACGTTACAGCTACGTCGGCACGGGCGATGCGCGCCTCCGCCTGGGCCTGCAGCCGATCGAATCGCTGCGGGCTGCGCTGCGCGAGGAGCAGTGCGATCGCGTCGAAGGCCTGCCGCCGTTCTGCGGCGGCTACGTTGGCTATCTCGGCTGGGCGGCGGCGGGCTGGAGCGAGAAGTTGCCGCAGCGCCTCGGGCCAGACCCCCTCTTCCCCGAGGGCGATCTGCTCCGCGTCCGCGAGCACGTCGCCTTCGATCACCGGCAGGGCCGCACCTGGGCCATCGCCACCGGGCCGGACGCGCAGGCGCGCGCGGATGCGCTGGCGGCTCGCGTTCTGCAAGGCTTCGCCGAAGGAAAATTTCCCGACGCGCTGCGGACTCCGGCTGCGCAGTCGTTGGGCGCGCGCCTCTTCCGCGATCAGCGCAACGGCTCGCGGCAGCTGAAGGGCGGCCTCCCCGAGCCGGTTCCCGTCGGCGGAGGCGAGCGGCAATTCAAAGCCGCCGTGCGCCGCGCGCTCGAATACATCCGCGCGGGCGATCTCTTCCAGGTGGTGCTGAGCCAGCGCTTCGAACTGCCCGACTGCGACGGCTTTTCCCTCTACCGCACGCTGCGCGCCGCCAGCCCCGCGCCCTATCATTTCTATCTGCGCCTCGGCGGCCGCGAATTGTTCGGCGCCTCGCCCGAGCTGCTCGTCGAGGTGGCCGCGGGAAAGATGACCGTCCGGCCGATCGCGGGAACGCGGCGGCGCGGCGCTTCCGCCGAGGAGGATCTGCGGCTCGAGGCCGAGCTGCGCGCCGATCCCAAAGAACGCGCCGAGCACACCATGCTGGTCGATCTCGGCCGCAACGACGTCGGCCGTGTCAGCCGCATCGGCAGCGTGCGCCTCGAGCGGCTGATGGAGACCGAGCGCTTCAGCCACGTCATGCACCTGACCAGCGAAGTGACGGGCGCGCTCCAGCCAGGGCTCTCCGCGGTCGATGCCTTCGTGGCCGCCTTTCCTGCGGGCACGCTCTCGGGAGCGCCCAAGATCCGCGCCATGCAGATCATCGACGAGCTCGAGGGCGTGCAGCGCGGCCCCTACGGCGGAGCGGTGGGCTGGTTCTCGGGCGCGGGCGACGTGCAGCTGGCCATCGCCATCCGCACGCTCTTCCGCTCGGGCGGGCGCCTCTTCGCGCAGGCGGGCGCGGGCATCGTCGCCGACAGCGATCCGGCGGCCGAGTGGCGCGAGGTGCTGGCGAAAGTGCGCGCGTCGGTGGGCGCGGCCTACGGCGCGGTCGCCGCGCGAGT
>WNFM01128653.1_pt1 | contig 10779 bp, 9 predicted proteins | sample 5400271 | NCBI WGS metagenome assembly WNFM01 (sample SAMN13153352, study PRJNA577476) | soil metagenome | isolation source: 60 cm saprolite on Douglas fir-dominated hillslope | place: USA:California | collected 2013-09-17 | reverse complement strand
TTCTCGGCAAGGTCAGTGATGTTGTCGTATTTCTTCCAGGCATCCACAGGTGCGCCATTGCGACTATCAATGTAGCTGCCGCGCTTGAGTTCGAGGTCTTCCCAACGGAATTGCTGGCGAATCCAGCCAATGCCCGCCGCCGAGATCATCTGCAATTGCTGTTCACGCTTCGATTCTTCCGCTTCCAGGTCCAGGAACGTGTTTACGCCAATAGAATTGCCACCTGTATCTTGGTCCCAGGTTGGTGGCTTTTCCGCCGGACCGGATAGCACGGGCTGGCGGCGCGTCAAATTGCCCAGGTATTGGATAAAGCCGTTGAGCTGACCTGCCGGGTTTTCCTCGCCTGTTACGCTGTACAATACCCGCCAGGTCAGGCCATGAAAGCGCAAATCGAGCACCAAACCCACGAGCAGCGCCAGCACGATTAAGATAGCGGCGATCAGGCGGAATTGTGCGGACTTAAGTCGGTTCATTTGGCCCATTATAACGCACGCCTGAAACTAAACTCCTCTATACTTCGTATAGTGAAATGGTGTAGAATCATTGGCACTCTATTTGCTTTGACAAATCCAGATGGATCCCGTAGCATATCAGGAGGACACAATGGCAACAGGTACAACTAAGCCAGAGACCAACGCCGGGGCCGAGAACGCCCATAAGAAAATTGATCAGGTGATTGACCAGGCTGCCGAGAAGGTCAATACCGTCACGCAAACCGCCGCAGAAAAGGCGCACCAGGCTGTTGATCGCGTTTCACAGGCGCCCGAAGCAGTGAATCAAACGATTAACAACGTCAGCGATAAGGCAAAAGAGGTCGTTGATCGCGCCTCTGAGGGGCTGAAGCAAACTGCTACCAATGCGAATACGCAGATAGAGAAAGCGAGCGCCGAAATGCGGGATCGTGCTTATACCGTAAAAACCAATGCAGCCCAATCTTTGCAGCAAGCCGCGCAAAGCCTGCGGGACCAGGTTCGCAGTGGTGACGGTCAGCCTGTACAGCAGGCCGAAGCGCTGGCTGCCAGCCTAGAAAAGATGGCAAGCTATCTGGACACGACCACTTTTGAAGAAATTGAACAGGACGCACGTCGCACGATCCAGCAAAACCCCTGGCAATCGGTGGGGCTGGCGACCTTGATCGGTTTCATTCTGGCGCGTCTATTTGGCAAGCGCCGCTAATTTAATAGGCGGCAAAGTCAGATTTCGCGACTTTTTATCGATGCAGGCTCCCTTAACTGAGGGAGCCTGTTTTGGTTTTTATGTACAGTGTCTATGAGGTATTGGCTGCAATTAGTGCGCCACAATCTGTTGTCTAGTGCAAATCGCCGATTCGTCACGAACAGATTTCGTAGAACCTTTTTGACAAAATAGAGACCAGCACAAGGCCAATACTATCGGCAGCCTGAGTTGCGCCCCCTATCAGTCGGTGCTAGACTTCGCGCTAACTCGATACATCAAAGGTACGCTCAATGGCTGAAAAGATACTAATCGTAGACGATGACATTGATAGCTTGAAGCTGATCGGCCTGATGCTACAGCGCCAGGGCTACGATATTTCAGCCGCCAGTGCAGGCGCGCAGGCGATTAGCAAAGCTTCAACTGAAAGCCCCGATTTGATCATTCTGGACGTGATGATGCCGGATATGGACGGCTACGAAGTTTGCCGCCGTCTCCGCGCCGATGCCGCCACACAAAGCATTCCGATCATCATGTTTACCGCGAAAACCCTGGTAGATGACAAGGTGACGGGGTTCGAAGCAGGCGCGGACGATTACCTGACTAAACCTACTCACCCGGCGGAATTAGCATCCCGCGTCAAGGCAGTGTTAGCGCGCAGCGCGGCAGCACGGCGTACCGCTAACGATAGCGGGCTGGTCATTGGTATTCTGGGCACCAAGGGCGGTGTGGGTACCACAACCATCGCCGTGAATGTCGCCGCTGGTCTGGGTCAGAAAGAATCAACGATTGTCGGAGACATTCGACCCGGACAGGGCAGTATGGGTCTGGCGCTCGGACTTGGACGCTCCGCCGGAATGTCCAATTTGCTAGGGCGGCCCCCGGCGGAGATTAATGCGCGGGCTATCGAAAACGAACTCATCGCGCACACCAGCGGAATCCGCGCTTTGCTTTCCAGCGCGCGGCCCAAGGACGCGCAGATCGCCATTAGCCCCGACACCGTTTCGGTCATCCTTAAAGGGCTGCGCTCGCTGGCACGCAACGTCGTGATTGACCTGGGCACCGGGCTGACCCGTTCCAACCTGCGGCTAATCAAAGAAGTGGATCAGATCATCATCTTGACGGAACCTAATCGTGTTACGCTGAACATGACCAAGGAACTGCTCAAGGAATTAGAAGTCAATGGAATTGGGCGGGGCCGTACCAACATTGTGCTGCTAAACCGTACCCAGTCTACGCTGCAAGTGCCCTGGCAGGAAGCCGAGCAGATGCTCTCCCATGAAATGTTGGCGATCATTTCTCCAGCCGCAGAATTGGCCTTCCAGGCGACTGAGGCGGGGATGCCCATCATCGTCTTCCAGCCCACGTCCATCGTCGCCACGCAGATGTCCAAAGTATCCGAGGAGATTGGCAACCGCGTTCGGACGATGGCAGGCGGCAGCCTACACAGCTAATCGCCTCCCGATTTGATCTTGCACGGCGGGGGGCGTTAGAATGACCGGGGCAGTTCAATCTGCCGATGCGTCTCTTTAACTGGTTGTGGAGGATAAATATGATGAGTGCTTCAACGATTCGGCTTCGTGTTGTGCTCGGTTTGCTGGTTGCTGCCCTTCTTGTTATGGCAGGTGCGAACAGCAATTCTAGCTATGCCGCTGCTGGTAGGCCGGGTATCGCCGCTTCCGGGCAGGCCAATCCACCCGGACAAACTGCTCCCACTGCCGTGCCTAATAATGCTCCCGCCCTGGCAGGCTGCTCTGCTGCCACGGGCATGACGCCTGCGACGGCTGCGGCTGATGCCGATACGAATGCTGCCGTTGGCGACACCAAAATTGGCGTGGCGATTGCGCTTTCTGGTGCAGCCAAAGCCTGCGGCGATTCGCAGCGCAAGGGGCTGCTATTGGCGCAAGATGAGATTAACAAGGCGGGCGGCGTCGATGGCAAGAAACTGGCCCTGCTCATCCAGGACACGACTTCGGACAAGACTCAAGCCTCCACCGTCTTCCAGAATTTTATTCAACAAGATAAAGTGCTTGCCATTCTCGGCCCCACCTTGAGCAGCGAAGCCGCCGCCGCTGATCCTCTTGCGCAGGCTGCAAGCATCCCGGTGATCGGCATGTCAAACACCGGCAACGGCATTACTGAAATTGGCGATTACATCTTCCGCGATTCGCTTTCGGAAGCGGACGCTATCCCCAACACCGTCGCCGTGATGAAGAACAAGCTGAATATCAAGACCGTCGCCATTATGTACGCGCAGGATGATAAATTTAGCTCGGATGGTTACGGCGTGTTCAAGACCGAATTCGGTAAGAACGGGATCAACATCCTGGATACCGAAGTCTTCAATACCGCTGACACCGTTTTTGATGCTTACCTGACCAAGATTCAGGGCCTTAGCCCTGCGCCGGATGCGATTGTCGTCACGTCGTTGCTCGGCGCTGCCAGCAAGATCATTAACAAGGCGCACGACCTGGGCCTCAACCAGCAGATCATCGGCGGCAACGGCTTCAATACGCCGCTCCTCATCACGCTGGCTGGCAAGAATGCGGAAGGCGCGATCTTCGGTGGGGCATGGTCATGCAGCAGCTACACCACGGCGAATGTGACCTTCATCAATGCCTATATCGTGCGGTGGCATCAGGCGCCCGACCAGTTCTCAGCGCAGGCTTATAGCGCCCTGAAGATTCTGGCGGACGCAATTCATCGGGCAAAATCTAACACCGATTCCAAAGTGCTGCGTGATGCGTTGGCAGCGACCAAAGATTTGGTCACGCCGCTTGGCAGCTTCACCTTCACCGCCGGGCGCAACGCGCAGCAAAAGACTTATATCCAGACGATCAAGGACGGCAAGTTCGTCCTGCTCGACACGAAATAGGGCGATTCGTTGCGTTTCGTCTGACAGACGGTGAACCCCTATCCCCCACCCTTTCCCCGCTCGCAGGGAAAGGGAGTCAAACGTTCCTAAAAGTCCCTCCCTGCTTGCGGGGAGGGATTAGGGTGGGGTAAAGGACTATTCAAACCGTCTTTGAATCGAGTAAACTTAAACGGGTCGGATCGAATATCCGGCCCGTTTTTTATTTCGCTTCATACCAGGATAAAGATTCGTATGGTCCAATTTGGACAACAGTTGCTTAACGCGCTGTTTCTTGCTAGCTTATATTCGCTGTTTTCCGTGGGCTATACGCTGGTATTCGGCGTGTTAGATGTGCTCAACCTGGCCCACGCCTCGGTATTCATGATCGGCGCGGTGCTGTCCTGGTTCGCCGTTGATCGCATCGACTGGGGCACTACGCCTGACGCTATCGTCTTTGTGCTCATAATATCAGGCGTTTTCCTGCTATGCGGCCTGCTAGGGATTCTCCTCGAAGTGGTAGCCTTTGCGCCGCTGCGGGCGCGTAAAGCAGGCTTCTTGCCGCCGCTCATTAGCAGTATCGCCGTCAGCTTGATCTTTACCTCAGTCGCAGAGGCGTTTTTTGGCAAGGACCCACAAAACTTCTCGCGATTGCTACTGCCGAACACGCGTCTATTTACCACGCCGCCGGGCGCAACCTATCAGGTGCTCACCTTCACCTGGCTGCAAGTCGGGATTTTGCTGGTGGCGGCGCTGTTAGTTATCGGCCTGCAATTGCTAGTCACCCGCACCCGTCTGGGACTCTCGATCCGCGTCGTGGCGGAAAATCCGCGCGCGGCCCGACTGATGGGCATCCACGTTGAGTCAGTGTTTTTGCAGACCTTTTTTATCGCGTCCGGCCTCGGCGGAGTGGCGGGCGTGCTGTTTGCCATGTCCGGCGGCAGCAATGCTTCGGTGGCGACCAACCTCGGCGCAAATGTTGAACTGTTAGGACTTACCGCGATCATCGTCGGTGGCCTGGGTTCGATCCCCGGTGCGCTGTTGGGCAGCGCGCTCATCGCGTTTATTCAGGTGTTCAGCATTCAATTCGGCTTTTCCAATTTGCAGGGCGCGCTGGTCTTTGGCTTACTCATCGCCACGCTCGTCATTCGTCCCGGCGGTTTGCTAGGGCAACACAACGCGCGGCGAGTGTAGACGCAACTTTGGCTACTTCAAGTAGGGCTATCATGTGGGGCTAGAATTCCGATACGCACGCGCAAACCGATATGAAGTAAATATAATCTCAATTGGGAGATGTGATGACTGATAAGACAGCAAAAGAACTTCAAATATTAGATTCATTCAAAGCAATATACGCTAATTTTCCAACTGATCCAATTATCCACAACGGCGAGCGGGAGCAGGGGAAGCCCGACTTTTTACTGGGAGACTTGGGCATTGAACTGACGGACTACACTTACGAGCAGAATAGCTATCAAAACCAAGGCATTGGTGATGTAATTCACGTATCGGAGCAGCAATTTAAGAAACTTGTTGAGCAAGCACAGCTAAAATTTGAGGCAGAATATCAAGTCCCGTTGTTAGTCTATTTCGAGTGGCATCGACACAATATTCCACGAAAAAACGAAATTGACATTCTGGCTACCAGTGCATCTACACTGGTTGCAAACTTCATACCGCAGGGAAATTCCAACATGAGTAAAATACAGCAACATCAGCTACGAGGCAACCCACTTGATGCCTTCCTACACTCTGTGCTCATATTCAAAACGGATGCTATGAGGAAGGGAAATTGGCAGGAAACCAAAGTAATGTCAGAGGCAGCAATATCTATCCCTATACTTGAGGAAATAATTGCCAATAAGAGCGATAAACTTCCAATATATCTACACACATGCAAACGTGCTTGGCTAATCATTACCAATGTCGCAGACATCGCAGCCTTAACCGTCGTGCCAGAAAACGTTCAACAGCATGTTTTCCGGACAGACTTCGAGCATGTATTTTTTCATGACATTAGCCGATTGAGCTACTATGTCCTCACTGTACTTCACGCCTCGCAGTAAGACAGGCGCAGCATAGATTAGGCTCGGTGCAGTTAGGCTAAACATCACCCACAACCTATAACACCTATGAACCTTATTGACACGCTTAGCCAGTTTTATCAGCAGAACAGCAATATTATCAACGCGATTGGTATTAATATGCTTCTGGGCCTCAGCCTCTATGTGACGCTGGCCTGTGGGCAGCTTGCGCTGAGTAACCCCGGCTTCATGAGCATCGGCGCGTATGTATCGGCGGTGATGACCACACATCTGCATACGTCGTTCGCGCTGAATGTGCTGATGGGCATGTTCGTGGCGATGCTGGTGGCGTTCCTGCTTGGCCTGCCCGTGCTGCGGCTGCGCGGTGTTTTTCTGGCGATTGCGACTATTGGCTTTGGCGAAGTGGTACGCGTCGCGTTCCTGAACATCGATCAACTTGCAAACACGGTGGCACAATGGACCGGAGCCACCTTAGACAAGCCGATTGAGATCACAGGCGGCGCGGTGGGTCTGTTCAATATTCCACTGTATACGCAGGGCTGGATGATCTTTCTGGCGGTGCTGCTATTGGCGATCTTTTTCCAGCGCTTGCGAACTTCACGCCCCGGCTATGCTTATGCCGCGATCCGCGAAAACGAGGATGCGGCGCAATCAATGGGCATCAACGTGTTTGCCTACCGCCTGGGGTCGTTTGTGCTATCCGCCGCGATTGCCGCGTTAGCCGGGGCACTTGACGCACACGCGCACTCGTTCATCTCGCCCAACGACACGAGCTATTTGTTTTCCAATGCCGTCCGCATCCTGATGATGGCGATTATCGGCGGCACAACGCTGTATATGGGCACCATGCTCGGCGCGATGTTGATCACACTGCTGCCACAACTGCTCGACGGTACGAACCGCTTGCTCAGCGGAGGATCGCCGCTGCTGACGTGGCTCAAGCAATACCCTGATGCCTTCAACGGACTGTTGCTGCTGGCGGTAATCCTGCTCGCGCCCGGAGGTCTGGGGACGCTGCTCAAATGGCGGCGCGTGTGGGCTACTCTCATCCCTGAACAGCTACGCCAACGTATTGCGGATCGTTGGCTTGGACGGGTTACCCACTCTTTTGGCGAGTCCAATTTCCCCCTAACCCCTGCCCCTTCCCCCCGTAAAGAGGGGAAGGGGAAAAGCCTGTTTGGAAGCCCCTCCCTCTTTACGGGGGAGGGGTTTGGGGTGGGGGGCACCTCAGCCGATCCCAAGATCGCTAGCAGCGACATTAACCCCAATACTCACCTGCTCACGCTGGACCATGTGAGCCGCAATTTTGGCGGGGTACAGGCGCTACATGACATCAGCTTCGACGTGGCGTCTGGGCAAATTCACGGGCTGATCGGTCCGAACGGCGCGGGAAAAACCACCCTGTTTAACGTGATCAGCGGCTTGATCCCGCCTAGCGATGGGATCATCACCTTTGAAGGCCAACCGATAAGCACACTGCCCGCATACCGTGTCGCGGCACTTGGCATTACACGAACCTTTCAGAATATTCGTCTGTTCCCGACGATGAGCGTGCTGGAGAACATTCTGGTGGGGCAACACCGCACCTACGGCGAAAATCTGGCAGGTCATGTGATCGGTTGGCCCGGCGAACTGCGGGCGGCGCGCTCGCGTCATGCCAGAGCACGCGCTCTGCTAGAACTGGTGGGACTGGCTGATGCTGCTAATACGCCCGCCGCCAGCCTATCCTATGGCGACCAGCGGCGGCTGGAAATTGTCCGCGCGCTGGCGGCGCAGCCAACCCTTTTACTTCTGGACGAGCCAGCCGCCGGGATGAACGAAACCGAAACGGTGCGCCTGCAAACCTTGCTCAAGGAACTGTTGGCCCGTGGAATTACGATCCTGCTCGTAGAGCATCATATGTCGCTGGTGATGCGTGTATGCCAGCGGTTGACCGTGTTGAACTTTGGCGAGAAGTTGGCGGAAGGCAATCCCGCCGACATCAGCCAGGACGCTAGTGTGATTGAGGCTTATCTAGGGCGTGACGATGACGACTCCGTTGCTTAGTGTCGAAAACCTTTCGGTATCGTATAGCAGCATCCAGGCCGTGCAGGATGTCAGCTTTCAAGTGGAGTCGGGACAAATTGTGGCCCTGATCGGAGCCAACGGCGCGGGCAAAAGCACGATCCTGAACACAATTAGCGGCCTTGTGCGCTCTCAAGCCGGGGCGATCTTGTTCGACGGTCAGGATATTAGCCGCTGGTCTTCGGCGCGGATCGTTGGTGCGGGCGTGATACAGGTTCCCGAAGGCCGCGAAATTCTGGGGCGGCTGACCGTGCTCGAAAACCTCCAACTTGGCACCCTGCGCCGCCGCGATTCTGCCCAGATCAAGCGCGATATTGACAGCATGTGCCAGCGCTTCCCGGATTTGGGCCGCTACAGGACTGAGCGGGCCAATATCCTGAGCGGAGGTCAACAGCAAATGCTGGCGATTGCGCGTGCGCTGCTGGCAAAGCCTCGCCTGCTGTTGATGGATGAACCTTCGCTAGGGTTAGCTCCGCAGCTCGTCACGCAGGTATTCGAGATCATCCGCAGCATTCACGACGAGGGAACCACCCTGCTGCTTGTGGAACAGAATGCGCTTAAAGCACTGCGCACCGCCGATCGTGCTTACGTGATCGAAACAGGTCAGGTTATCCTGCACGGCACTGGCCCTGACCTGTTGAACAATGAGCAGGTCAAAACAGCTTATCTGGGCCGCTAATACGCGAGTGACCAGCGATATATATCAGGCTGCGACCCTACGCTGGCCCTGCGCTATCGTGTTTTCTCATTTCCGGCTATCGCTAAACCCCGATGTCGGCGGTATGATTGCCGAGTTTTGCCGGGTAACAGTTCGCAACGTTAACATGAGTTGAGGCGGATTCAGGACGATGAAACGTATTGCTATTTTGAGTTGTGCTGTGATGATTCTGCTCGGTATGGCTTTCAGCGGGCCAGGTTCCGTGAGCGGTCAGGTGCCGCCGACCAATACTAAACATGCGGTGGTGCCGCCGACCAATACGCCGCGCAGCACGGACGATTCGCCTACTTCCACCAAAATCACACCGCCCACGCGCACGCCAATTCCAAGCATCACCCCCAGGCCAAGCCGAACACCTTCCCCGACGCCGACCATCACGCCCACCACGATTGGCCCGGTCAACTATCCCGACAATTACAATACGCTGACGGGCGCCGTAATATTATTGTGAAAGTCTCGAACTATACCTGGGTTGTTCGCCCGCAGAGCGGTTTGAGCCAGGCCGATATTGTGTATGAATACGAGGTCGAAGGCGGAGTCACGCGCTTCGCCGCGATTTACCGCAGCCAGGGATCGGACCATGTTGGCTCAATCCGCAGTGGTCGCCTGCTAGACCTCGAACTGGTGCCCATGTATCAAGGGCTGCTGGCCTACAGTGGCTCGAACGACCCGATCAAGAACATGATTTTGCAAGGCTCGTGCATTGACCCCACCACGGGTAGCCGCAGCCCATGCTCCAAGGACCCCAATAGCCAGCAGATCGAATCTACGAATTGGAAGTATCAGGCCTTTACGCCACAATTCGGTACGAATTGTCCACCATTCTGCCGTTTTCCGCGCACAGGTCTTGCTTTTGAGCACACCCTGTTCCTGAACACGTTCCAGCTTTGGGACCTGGCTTCCAAGTACAGCATCAATCAGGGTCTCCAAGGCAAAGGCTTTGCCTTCGCGGACCAGCCTGCGGTGGGCGGCAAGACCGCCAACGACATCTTTATCAAGTGGTTTGGCGATCAGGATGCGCGCTGGCAATATAACCCCGACGACCACAAGTATTACCGCTGGAACACTGGGCTGCCGCATATTGACGCCAACACGGGCCAGCAGTTGACAGCGGATAACGTCATCGTCATTCAGGCCAACCACAAGAATCGCCCAGACATTTACGAGAACGAAACCGGATCACCCGCCGTTGAAGTACAACTGTGGGGCCAGGAAAAGGCATGGCTGTTCCGTGACGGCAAGTGGTATCAGGGCATCTGGATTCGGCACAACCGCGAGCATGGGGCGCTGGTGCTCATGACTGAGGACGGCAAAAGCCCGTTGCTCCTGAAGCCCGGCAACAGTTGGATCGAAGTGGTGCGCTGCTGCGATATGAACGGCGTTGATGTCAGTGACAAGCTGGCTGAGGTGGACAAGACCGCAACCTTCGCAGCCATGACAGCCACGGCAAAGTTCCCGAAGGTATCCGATAATTCCGCGACGAAGACCGCCGTCGCCGCCGAGAAGACACTCACACTCAGCGCCGCTACATCTGGCTATAATGCAGCGGGCACCGCAACTCCCGCCTCACCGGGCAGCGATAACGCCACCGACGCGCCCACGCCGCAATCGGTTGGGATGCAACCAGCGGGATAAAAAGCCAGGGCTGTTCGTCCGGGTAGCAAAATAATGCGAGGAGTCATGACCCAAGAATTGTGGACATCAGTGGACACCTACTTTGATGATCTGCTTGTCCCATCCGATTCGGCATTGCAAGCAGCCCTTGCAGATAGCAATGCAGCCGAACTACCGCCTGCCAACGTCGCGCCAAATCAGGGCCAGTTTCTACAATTATTAGCGCAGATTCAACGAGCGCGGACTATCTTGGAGATTGGTACGCTCGGTGGCTACAGTACGATATGGTTAGCACAGGCATTGCCCGAAGATGG
>WNFM01097178.1_pt2 | contig 10779 bp, 8 predicted proteins | sample 5400271 | NCBI WGS metagenome assembly WNFM01 (sample SAMN13153352, study PRJNA577476) | soil metagenome | isolation source: 60 cm saprolite on Douglas fir-dominated hillslope | place: USA:California | collected 2013-09-17 | reverse complement strand
TCCTGCAAGCCTGAATAGGGGAAACCTCCTCCCCTGTTCAGGCTCAAAAGCGGACCAGGAAAGAACCGAAGAGACTCTCCCAGAGACGTGTGTCTCGTGGCCGATGTTCTAGAAAATCTCCCACTTTGATGCAAAAGGTAACATAGCGATACAAAGATACAAGTGATACAACAGACACAAATGATACAAATGATACAAATGATACAAGTGATGCAAGTGTTACAAGTGCCACAAACCTCATTGGCAAAACACTCGTAAGCTGTCAAGCTTGATTTGGTGGGCACAAATGTAGGGACTCCCCTTATAGACGCCGGCTTAAGGGCCAGGGCGACCGCCAGGCTCGTCCCTCCTCTCCGCTCGAGCGCCTGCCAAGCCCGTATAGAGTAGGGGTGGGGCTTGCCCCCAATATATTTCAAAGAAGAGACCATCTCGCTGTGTCATCCTGAATCGGCTTCATTTGACGCGCACATCGTCTTATTTGAAATGTAGTGGGGCTTGCCCCCACCTGGGGTGGCGCCGGGCAACCGCTCATGAAATGCGTACGTTCGCGCCTCTGGGGCTTGCCCCCAATACATCTCACTTAAGGCCCTCCCACGGACAGCGCAGAGCCGAGAGGATCAAGCAGGTCGACAAAATCGAGAAACTGCTCCTCAGGCTCAAAGGGCGCCGGTGGAGGCTGCTGGCGCTTCTTGGGTTTGTACTTATTGTAGACCTGCTTGACCTCACGGCGGTTGATGCGCAGGCGACGTGCGGGCAAGACGTGGTGGGCCATCTTGTGCTGCAAGCGCTTGAGCAGGGGCTCGGTCGCCTCCTCTGGCTCCAAGATGAGCGCCAGGGAGATCATCTCGGTCAATTCAAAGAGACCTTTGGTAAAGCTGAGGCGATCAGGGGCCAGCTCGGCCTCCACAGCGGCTTGCGCCAGCAGGAAGCGCACGGCGTAATGGGCTAAGTAAATCCCGTAGAGCTCCTGGCGCACCCCTTCAGGCGTCTTGGAGCGTAAGACCTTGCGTTGGGCTCGCTCGTGCGTCTTGATCTCGTCGATGACCAGCTCGATCTCCCAGCGTTCATGATAGAGTCCAATGAATTCCAGGGCCGGAGCCAGGCGCGGATTGAGCAGGGTGGTCACCAAGCGATACACGGTGCCCACTTCTCCTAAGCGCTCATCGGTCACTCGATAGGAGATGATGCGCACCCACATGCCACTACGCACGGGATAGTGTGCAGCCCCGGAGCGCGTGGGAGGCACCCAGGCCAGCACCGAGCCATCCGCCAGGCGCCGTTGGCGCGGCAGATGTTCCCAGGCGCCGGCTTCCAAGGCCCCCAAGACATGGGCCCTTCGCTCACGCACCTGCTCCACAAACCCTCCCGAGGTAATGCCGGCGTCCACCAGCACCAGCATATCTGGGCCAACCTGCTCCAGCAAGTGGTGAGCCCCATGCACTTCCGAGACATCGTAGCGGCCCATCCCCAACCCCACCACCGCATGGCTGCCACACTCGGCCAACAGCACACAGCGCACCTGCGGATAGGCACCTGGCCCATATTGATTGCTACTGCGACCAAAGGCCGCCGCGTTGGCTTTGGTATCAGCGGTGTTAAACACGGTGCCATCGATGGCCATGAGCCGATACCGACCAAAGAAGGCACTGGGCAGCGTTGAGCGCTGCGCGATCACCTGACAGCGCTCGCGCATCACCGCCTGCAAGCACTGGCTCCCCAGTTCCTGGCGTCGTCCACTCAGCCCCGCATCACTCAGTGTACTCGTCGGCTCGCCCGGATGCAGATCGCTGAGCTTACCCACCAGCTTGTGCCACACCTGGTATTGGTTCAGACGGCTCCACAGCGCCATCCCGATCACAAACAGCACTAAGGCCAAGGCCGTGCTTGCCCGCACCCGCCGCGCCTTGGTTGACCAGGGCTCACTCTGCTGCACACACCTCTCGATCACTTCCTTGGGGTACACTGCATGCAGCATCGTCATGCTCACCTGTTCACACACCTTCTCATCGACATCCATCTCGCGTAATCTATACATCGAAAGCTCCTTGGTTTTTTGCTTTCTGGTAGTTTGCCAGATGTGGAGCTTTCTGTCTGCTTTTTCCTCCTTTTGGCTTTAAGTGAGATGTATTGGGGCTTGCCCCCACCCTGTGGTGGTGCGGGGCAACCGCCGTTGAAATGTGCAGACCAGAGGTTTTATCTCTTCTTCACCACGACATTGACCGCACCTGTGGGTCGCAGTGTCAGGTGATGGACTGGATCTGGTTCGATAGTCTGGCTAGAAACCAGGGAAAAGCTGACGCGCTGGGTGAGAGTGGCAAGCAACAGCTGGCCCTCCATCATGGCGAAGTACATGCCGATGCAGATGCGCGGGCCCGCGCCGAAAGGCACAAAAGTATAACGGGGAAGCTGTTTCTCCCGTTCAGGTGTGAAGCGCTCAGGATCAAATTTCTCCGGTTCCGGGAAGTAGTCCCCTCGACGGTGGAGGGTGTAAGGAGCGAGCAGGACAACCCAGCCTTTGGGGACGCGGTAGCCATCAATCTCGACATCGCACAATGCGCGCCTGGACGTCATATATGCAGGTGGGTAGAGCCGCATCGCTTCCTTAAAGACTTGCAGGCAGTAGGGCAAACGTGCCAGGTCGTCATAAGTGGGCGTGCGACCCCGCAAGACACTATCGACTTCCTGTTGTACCTTCTGATAACTCTCAGGATGCTGGCAGAGCAGATACCAGGTCCAGCCTAGAGCGGTTGCGGTTGTTTCATGACCTGCGCCGAAAAGGGTCAGGCACTCGGCCATCAGCTGCTCATCGCTCATGGGTTTGCCATCTTCGTCTCTAGCCTGCAGCAGGATGGAGAGGAAGTCATTGCGCTCTGTCGCGTTGTTGCGCCGCTCGTCGATGAAACGTGAAATGCGGTTGCGCAACACCTGCACAGCTTTGTGCGTGCGACGATTGCGCGGCGTAGGCCAACTGTATGGCGGAGGGAAGAGTACCGAGGATGCATGCGCCACATACTCAGTGGTGACGGACGTGGCTGCACCGAGTTCGTCGGTTTCGGTGAAGACATCTGCGTCAAAGAGCACCTTGCCGATGATACTCATAGTGAGGTTGGTCATTTGCTGATTGACGTCAATAGCGATACCATCAGGCCAGGTGTGCTGGATTTGCTCACCGTAATGTCCCATGATCTCGGCATAACTGGCAATATGGCGCGGCTGGAAGGATGGCGCCATGAGCTTGCGCTGGTGACGGTGGAAATCGCCTTCGCTACTGAAGATGCCATCACCGATGACGGGACGGAAGATATTATGGACTGCTAGGCCTTTGTCGAAGTCATAGGCGTGTTCGACCAGAATGCTATGGACGTGTTCTGGTTTGTTGAACAGGATGCCGGGGAACGGCCCAAAATGCATGCCGCAAACGTCGCCTTCGCGCGCCATACGCTCTAAGAGGCCCAGGCGATCTTTGTGAAAGTCGGGCAAGCTCCCGACAAGTGGGTACCCGCTAATGTAGCGAAACGTTTTCGGGTGATATATTTTTGTCTCGACTTGAGTTGCCATCATACGCTCCTGTAACCCCGGCTGGTGCATATAGTCTAGTTGAATTGTAGCATGTCGAGGCTGGGTATTGCTCCCTCAAAAGAAGGATTGTATTGTGACCAGACGCCTTAATTGGTTCGTTTGTAAGTTACGCAAAGGGTAAAAGATGATTTTTGGGTAACTTGTAGTTGTGTGCAAGTCTAACATTGAAGGAAAAAGGAGCACATGAAATACCGTCAATTCGGGCAACTGCTGAGTGCAATCATGCTGGTGCTCTTGGCAGCGTGCAGCAATGGACCGAATGGAGTTTCGTCACCAACCCGCACTCCTTTGAGACCATCAACTCCTACTCCTAAGCGCGTCTTATCCGTCGTACAGCAACCTTTGCCGAAAGGATTGCTGAATCCAGCATATCCGGTCATGGACTGGGTATTTAATATTACCTGTGGTCAGGCTATCAATTCGTATAACGGTAGCCAGATGCGTACAGCCATCGCGTATGATTCATCTGCCTGGTTGTACCCAAGTGACGGACATCTCGTTGAGGGATGGCAGGATTGCGATACGGCTGCGCTCATTCGCCAGGCGAACCAACAGGGGTTACCCATGCTTTTAACCATAGGGGTAGATAGTCACTGGTCAGACTTGGATCTTGCGCGCTACATCGATCAGGCAGCCTCCCAGCCGCAGGTCCCTTGCACCGCACAGGCAACGACCTACATCTGCAACATCGTGAACTGGGCAATGGCTGGAGGATACACAGGTGTCATCATTGACTTTGAATCAGTTAAAGGAGATTACCCAAATATTCGTCTAAAGTTTGCAATGTTTATGCAGAAACTCCAGGACGCTTTGCATCATAAAGGCTTGCTGTGCGGCATAACGCTGATCCACAAAGTCAGTGATAGGCCCCAGGAGGATTCTTCTTTTGCAGGGAACTCTTTTGAGGATTGGAAATTACTCAGCAACATGGATTTTCTGGTCGACATGGTTCTGGACTTTGATCTCTCGCTGGGCAAACCGGGTCCGCTTACCTCGATTCCCTGGGTAGAAAAACAGTTGGATTACTTGTGGCAAACCGTCCCCCAGGCATTGAGCAAAACCATTTTCGAATTCCCCTTATACGGCAGAGAATGGCAACAAGATGCAGGTGGAAAGTGGCATCCAATTGGCGACGAGACCTGCCAACAGGTCCGTGTTCAGGAGGCAACACACTCCTTACTCTCTCCAGGCCGCACAGACCCTACGACCCCTGAGATCGCGTGGATTGACGAGAGCGGCAATCATCATGAAGTCTGGTACAATACAGCTTCATCGTTAGTTGCAGTCATGGGGCGCCTCCAAGAAAAAGCGAGAGGCTTAATGAATAATCCTCATTATAGACTTCCCGCATCGTTCTGGTACCGTGGGGCAGAGTGCGCCGGTTTCTTCGGGTCAGGTAATGCATTAGAAGCGTTTTATAACAGCTAACCTGTCAGTATCAAAATGGACCAACCGCTAGCTTGTTTTTGCATGGACTTTGATTCTAAAATAGAATCATGAAATAAGAAGAATTAATGAAGGACCAATCAACGTTATGAATAAAACACATTTACAAACATATACCTCATTTCGGCATCATTTGCGCACACTATCGCTGAGCGGACTTTTGCTCTGTATCTTCTTACTCAGCGCATGCAGCGGAGCAACGACCCAAAGCACCACAACCACAACAGCAAGCAATGGACTGGTGCCGGCAGTTGATCTCACGCTGCAAAACGAGGGAAACGTACAACTCCAGGCATACCAGCAATGGATTGCATTGATGCAGCAGTATAAAGGCAGCGTCACCGCCTATCAGCAGCAGTATAACAGCGACCAGCAGGCACTTGGCTCTGCCACCAGCGATGCAGCCTACAAGACGGTGCTACAAACGTTGAATACTCATGTCGCGGCCATCCAGATTCCGGCGATGAAAACAGAGAGCAATTTCTTGTTCCGGCAACTTCAACAGGATGCCGTTAACTTTGGTAAACAGCATACCTATCATGACTCGTATGACAATACCACCTACCCACTTGGCTATGAGTATGGGCCCAATGGAGCCACCGGTCCATACTGGTTACAGGGTGAACTCTCCACGGCGAAAACCGTGGCGGACTACCAGCAAGTCATCGAATACCTGAACATAGATTTAACCAATTTCCAGGCGATGGCGGCAGACTTTGGTGACAAAACGCCCTACAATCAGGTTCATCAAACCGATATCCAGTTGATGCAGCACTACCACTATATGAACTCGAAAGTAGTCATTGTTTCTCTTACTGAACAGGCTCTGCGTGTCTATGATAACGGGAAGCTGGTCAATGCATTCCAGGTGACCACCGGGCAACCAGACCTGCCGTCGCCTCCGGGAACCTGGTGGGTCGAGGGGAAAAAATCGCCCACCGAATTTAAAGCGGATGTTCCTCCGTCTTCACCGGAGTGGTATCCGCCCACGCCGATTAACTATGCAATGCAATACCATAGCAACGGGTACTTCTTGCACGATAGCTGGTGGCGCAGTGACTACGGCCCCGGTACGAACTTTCCCCACCCCGACCTGACCGGCTCGCAATACTCCAGCCATGGCTCGCATGGTTGTGTGAACATATCAAAGGATAATGCCGCGTGGCTGTATGGGTTCGTGAAACTTTTCACGCACGTCCTCGTCTATTAACCAATGATGCGCGTGGTCAGTCCGCTGAGGTTTGTCTCGTGGGAGAGAACCTCTCTCACTGACCACGCCAATTCGGTTTGCGCTTCTCCAAATAGGCCTGAACTCCTTCAGCGAAATCGGAACTACTGTAGATACGGGCCACTACATCGTCGAAATCGATAGCCTCTTCTGCTGCGTTCAAACGTCTCTGTGCCTCCTTCACAGCCCAGATCGTGAGGGGGGCAAGAGAACTAATCTGCTGAGCAACCCCGGTTACATGCGTCATGAGCCTCTCTTCTTCGGCAATCGCTGTAAGAAAACCACATTGCAAAGCGTCGCTCGCTGTGAGCAAACGCCCTGTAAAAAGCATTTCCTTCGTCCTCATTGTGCCGAATGCGTCTACCAGGTGCCGGTAATTCTTGAGGGTTATACAATTACCTAGCGTTCGAGCTATAGGCACACCAAAGCGGGAAGCGGGAGTTGCGTAGCGGAGATCGCATGCAGACGCGACAACGAGGCCCGCGCCGACCGCGTATCCATGAATCGCTGCAATTGTCGGCTTGGAGATGGTGTATAGGCGCTCAGCAATCGCTTCCATTTTGTGCTCGTAAGCAATGCCGTCCTCGCCTGAAAAGTCCTGAAATTGTTCGATATCGGTACCTGCTGCAAATGCCTTGCCCTCTCCGCGAATAATAATGGCGCGAGTTGTCTCATCGGCAGCTAAACGCTCAAGGTGTGCTTCCATCTGCTGGTACATCGTCCATGTCAGTGCATTGAGAGCAGCAGGACGAGCTAACGTTATCATTGCAATAGGTCCCTTTTGTTCGAGCAGCACCGCACCTTCTTCATCATGGTGCTGAGCAGCGTTTTCGGTTGACATTGAAGCACACCTCCTTTTATAGTTTTACCAGACCTCAATGTATCTCATTCAGAGTATACAATAGAGCATCATGCGACAGTCCAAACGTCAGCGTTTCCAAGAGGAAAGAGAGCAAGTCCGTGCCAGCCGCACTCGAAGGAATCCGTGTTTTAGATTTGAGTCAAATCATGGCAGGGCCATTTTGTACCATGTTACTGGCAGACCTGGGAGCCGAGGTGATCAAAATCGAAAATCCGCGAGGCGGAGATGATTCGCGGCGCATGGCCCCGCCTTACTATAACGGAGAATCGGCTGCATTCATCGCCATGAATCGCAACAAGTATGGCATGGCCGTTGATATTCGTACGCCACCTGGAAAACAGGTGCTGTGGCGTTTAATTGAAACTGCAGATGTCCTGGTGGAGAATTTCCGCTCAGGAACAATGACACGCCTTGGCTTTGGGTTTGAGGAGGTGCACGCCAGGTATCCCATGCTGGTGTATTGCTCTATCTCTGGTTTTGGGCAGACGGGACCATATCGAGAGCGCGGTGGTTTCGACCTCGTGGCGCAAGCGATGAGCGGAGTGCTATCAGTCACCGGCTCACCTGAAGAACCTGCCAAAGTTGGCGTACCTATCAGTGACCTCAATGCAGGACTGTATGCAAGCCATGCAATCCTGGCAGCGTTGCTCTCGCGCATCCGTACAGGCGAAGGGCAGTACATCGATACCTCGCTCCTCGAAGCAGCGCTGGCATATACCATCTGGGAATCGAACGAGTATTGGGCCACTGGAACTGCCCCCCGGCGCCTGGGGACTGCGCACCGCTTATCAGCTCCCTACCAGGTATTCGCGACGGCAAGTGGCTGGATTGCTATCGGAGCGGCGAATCAGCGCACCTGGGAAAAGCTTACCCGGGCACTGGATCGTTCTGACCTGCTGCAAAATCCAGGCTTTGCTACCAACGCTGACCGTATGGCACATCTCGCGGAACTCGTGGAGACACTCACAGCGACCCTGAAGATGCGCACCACGGAAACATGGTTGCAGGTGTTTGATGAGGCTGGTGTTCCATGCGGGCCAGTGTTAACACTTGACGAGGTCTATCAGCATCCGCAGCTAAAAGCCCGCGCCATGGATATCGAGGTCCAGCATCCCATCGCTGGTCGTATCCATGCCATCGGCTTTCCTGTGAAGTATTCCACTACCCCTGGACAAATGTATCGCCCCGCTCCAGTATTAGGGCAGCATACGTTTGCGCTGCTGGAGTCGCTTGGCTATAGCCCTGAACAACGTCGGCAACTTGAAACTGACGGGGTTGTACTTGACGCGCATCTGGGCCTTTAGGTCAGGGAGTTTCAGACTGCTAGAAGCCATGAACGCATAGAGGTTGACAAACATTCACTCGTTGATGTATCCTCGGAAGAGTAAGAAAGAACGATCATACAAGGCCCCAGCAAAGTGGTTGGCGTGGCTTTGTCGTGATTGCAGTGAAACAGCGGGAACGCCGCTTTTTAACAGGCGTTCATGAGATAGCAGAGCAGAAAAGAGAAGAGGAATGCAGGCAACACCAGGTATAATGCGGACCGCCACACATGCTGGTCAAGCTTGTGTTGAGTGTGTACCTTTCTCCGTATCTGTTATCAGAGTATACGTCGTCGTATGCATAAGTGTAGCCGCTGTAGTAAATGTTGTAAGCACTACAAATTTTGAAATCGGCGCTCATGCGCCGGTTTCTTTATGTGCATTGTTGCTTCTTGCCTTCCTCCTTACCAACCTCACCCTTACCGGCCTTGCCAGACTCGCTGGGCTACAGAGTCTGGTAGGGCTTACGACGAAGCTAGCCACGAGCACAGCTTAGGGAGATAAAACGGGGGCAACGATGCAACCCAATCCAATGTAGGTATCCTGAAGAGGGCCTTCCATATAGCTGGGAGGTTCTCTTTTTTATTGTGCATTCGCAGGTGTCAAGGCACTTGCCATAGAGCATATGCAGCCTGATCAATCGGGCCTTACTTCATCAAACATTACAACAAGGGGTGTTACATGCTGAAAGAATTGATTGCACACACACGAGTACAGGGTGGTATGCAAAAGGGAAACATTACGAAATATCAACCCTTTGCGCCCATCGATTTGCCGGATCGCCAATGGCCGTCACGCACGATTACAACCGCACCCATCTGGTGCAGCGTCGATCTGCGCAAGGAAAAACTGGAAATGTTCCAGCTCCTGGTCGATATCGGCTTCAAAGAGATCGAGGTCGGCTTCCCTTCATCCTCTCAGATCGAATTTGACTTTGTACGCCTGCTGATCGAGGAGAATCGTATTCCCGACGATGTTACCATCCAGGCACTCGTGCAAGCCCGTGATGAATTAATTACGCGCACCTTCGAGTCGCTGCATGGAGCAAAGAAGGCGATTGTCCATCTCTATAATTCGACCTCGCCACTGCAGCGCCGGGTTGTTTTCGGACTAGAGAAGCCAGACATCATTAACATCGCCGTACGTGGCGCCAACCTCGTTAAAGAGTTGGTACCTGCACTACCTGGAACACAGGTCATCATGCAGTACTCGCCCGAAAGCTTTTCTTCAACCGAAATCGATTTCGCCCTTGAGATCTGCGAAGCTGTCGTTGATGTGTGGCAGCCCACTCCGGAGAACAAGATCATCCTGAACCTGCCGGTCACTGTTGAAGTCGCGACACCAAATATTCATGCTGACCAGATCGAATGGTTCTGCCGGCGCCTGCGCAATCGCGAGACAGCCATCATCAGCCTGCACACGCACAATGATCGCGGAACGGGCGTCGCCTGCACAGAGTTGGGCTTGTTGGCAGGTGCGGATCGCGTAGAAGGGACACTCTTTGGCAACGGCGAGCGTACAGGTAACGTGGATATAGTAACTGTAGCGCTCAATATGTATACACAGGGCGTTGATCCTGGCCTGGATTTTAGCGACATTAGCGCGATCCGGGCCGTCGCTGAGAAATGCACACGACTTGGGGTGCCGATCCGCCATCCCTACGCAGGCGAGCTGGTCTTTACTGCGTTCTCCGGCTCACACCAGGATGCGATCAATAAGGGTATGTCGGCGCAGAACACAACTCCCGGTGCGTTGTGGCAGGTCCCCTATCTGCCCATTGATCCAAAGGATATTGGCCGTTCGTACGAGGCGATTATTCGCATTAACTCGCAATCGGGCAAGGGTGGTGTGGCCTATGTGATGGAGACCGAGCTTGGATACCAATTGCCCAAGGCGATGCATGTTGAGCTGGGCAAGATTATCAAAAATCTCGCTGATGAATGCGGCGAGGAACTTTCAGCCACGCAGATCTTTCAGGCGTTCGAGCAGGAATATCTGCACCGCTGCGAGCCGTTTGCGCTCGAATCGTTCCATGTGGAGGAAAGAGCAACGCAGGATGGCTCAAAGGCCGTTGCATGTACAGCCCACATCTCCGTTGACGGTATCGTGCGCGAATTGCGTGGTCATGGCAACGGTCCCATTGACGCTTTTGTGCAGGCGCTCAACCAGGGCGATGTGGCCGATTTTAAGGTGCTTTCCTATACAGAGCATGCGCTTGAGCAGGGAGCTGAAGCACAGGCCATAGCCTATATCCAGATCCAAACATCCTCTGACGCAACATTCTTTGGCGCTGCAATCGATACGAATATCGAGCTAGCTGCAGTGAAGGCTGTGCTCAGCGC
>WNFM01232040.1_pt4 | contig 10780 bp, 11 predicted proteins | sample 5400271 | NCBI WGS metagenome assembly WNFM01 (sample SAMN13153352, study PRJNA577476) | soil metagenome | isolation source: 60 cm saprolite on Douglas fir-dominated hillslope | place: USA:California | collected 2013-09-17 | reverse complement strand
CTCGCCGCTCGGCGGCTGATCGAGCGACGCGATGATCTTGTCGATGCGCCGCAGGTTGTCGGCGTAGTCGGTGATGATCAGCGCATTGGTTCCGGGATATGCGGCAATCGTGTTGTTCGGCGTAATCAGCGGGCGCAGCACGTTGACCAGTTGCAGCGCCGATTCGTAGCGCAGCATGACAACCCGCGTGACGAGGCGGTCGCCGCTGCCGTTGACCGGGCCACGGGTGACCTCCGAGCCCTGCTGCTTGGCGTCGGCTTCCAGGACGAGCTTGGTCACGCCGTTGCTTTCGACGGCGACGATGCCCTGCAGCCGCAGCGCCGACAGAAGCGTCGGATAGACGAGCTCTCGCGGCACCGGCCTCGCCGAGACGATGTTGACTGTGCCCTTGATCCTCGGGTCGAGGACGAAATTGCGGCCGGTGATCTCGGACGCCGCCTTGACCACGGCGTCGATGTCGGCGTTGACGAAATTCAGCGTGACGGTGTCATCGGCCGCGGACGAGACAACGGAAAGGACGAGCAGAAGGCCCGCCGCCAGCGCGGCGGCACAGCGTAGTAAGCGGCGAGGGAGATCGGAGGGGATTTGGGCGACGCCGCGAATGAATGATCGCGGGCGATGATAGCATGGGGCTTAGCCCCCGCCCGTGCTGCGCCCGGCGCGTCCGCGTGCCCGTCCGGCGGCGACGGCGCCAGGCCGGCGAATCCGAACCAGGGTCCCCCCGCATCCAATCGAGGAAACCATCCTTGACCGGAGAAGACATGAACGACCCCCTGACGCCGTTCGCGCGGCGCCTCATCCTCGGCGGGGCCCTATTGGGCGCCCTCGTCGTGGCCCTGGGCCCCAACACCCCCACGGTTCACGCCGACGAAGGCGCGCCCCCGCAGGCCATCGTCCGGGACGTGATGATCGCCCAGGCGGACGTCAGCAAGGCCGCCAAGGAGTCTGCGGGCACGGCGAAATCTGCAGCCAAGGACGCAGCGCAAGCGGCGAAGGACGCCGCAAAGGCGGACGCCAACGACGACGCGGATCCCGATATCACGATCGACAAGCATGGAATTCGTATCGAGGAAGGAACCGGCGGAAAGAAACGCAAGCGCGTCGTTGTCGGCCTGGGCGGCACCGACCGCGAATACGATTCCTTCGAGCAGTTCGTCCACGAGGAACGCGGTCTCGCGGCGATGATATTCGGCATCGTGTTCGTCGTTTTCCTGACGCCGGTGCTCGTCATCGCGCTCGTGGTCTGGTACAAGCTGCGCAAGAACCGGATGCTGAACGACACCATGCTTCAGCTCGCTGAAAAAGGCGTCGTGCCGCCGGCCGAAGCGCTTGCCGCACTCCAGTCGGGCCAGGCGTCGGCCGCGGTCAACGCGATGGCCGCGAGGGCCCCCTTGGTGGAGCAGGCCAAGGCGCTGCGCGGCACCGCCGCATGGTCGGACCTGCGCAAGGGCGTGATCCTTGGGGCAGCCGGAATGGCGCTTACGTTCTTCTCGATGCTCGACGATGGATCGCCGAACTCGGTCGGCCTGGTGCTGCTGTTTCTCGGCATCGGCTACGCATTGCTCTGGTATTTCGAGGACCGGCAGCTCGCTGCGCGGGCAGGTAGTCCGCCTCCACCGGCTGGAGGCGCATGAGGCACGCGCAATGCGACAACCTAACGTGATGGCACAAGGATGCCGCCGCCCGAGGTTTCCGATGCCCAGCTCATCGCGCGCGCACTGGTTGGGGACGACCGCCACGCGTTTGCCGAGCTCGTGCGCCGCCACCAGTCGACGGTTCGCGCAACCTTGCGCAAATTGACGGCGGGAAACCACGCCTTGGCGGATGACCTGGCCCAGGAGACCTTCGTGCTCGCGTGGCGCAACTTGAAGTCGTTCCGGCAGGAAGCACGGTTTTCGACGTGGCTGTATCGGATCGCGACGAACTGCTGGCTGGCGGACAGGCGCAAGCGGAAGGAAGAATTGCTGGGCGACCGCGATGACGCGATCGCCGAAGACGATGATGGAAACGGTCCCGAAGGTGTTGCTGCCGATGGTGACGCCACGCGCAGCGCGTCGCTCAAGCTCGATCTCGAGCGTGCGATGGCAGCGCTGTCCGAGGGCGAGCGAGCCGCGATCGTGCAGTGCTACCATAACGACCTGACACATGAGGAAGCGGCCTACGTACTCGATTGCCCCGTCGGCACGGTGAAGACCCACGTCCTGCGAGGCAAGCAAAAGCTCAAGCTGGCCCTGGCCGCATGGGCGCCCGAAGCGACATGACCGAGGCAACATGACCCACGACGCGCACATTTCCGATCCGATGGCCCGCGACTGGCTCGACGGCCTGCTCGCCGGGGACGCCGGCGAGGCGCGCTCCGCGTACATTGCCGACGAAGGCTTCACCGCGCGCGTCATGCACGGGCTCCCCGCGCGTATGGCGCTGCCGGCGTGGCGACGGCCGGCCGTCATGGCCCTTTGGGGAATTGCAGTCGGCGGCATCGCGCTCGCACTCCCCGGCGCGGCGCTGGACGTCGTGCGCGAAGGCTACAGGCTGCTGGCCGCGCATCCCGTGTCGCTGTCGGGCATGGCGGGCGCGCTTCTGTGCGCGGGCGCGCTGAGCTGGAGTGCGGCAGCCTACGCGCTTCGCACGTCCGATTAGTCGCCCAGTAGAGCCCTTCGGCAAAACAAAAGGCCGCCTCATCGGGCGGCCTTTTTGCCATGCGATGGCGTACGCCTTCGCTCATTCGTCCCGGAGCGTGAACCCGACTTCGACGGTCGCCAGGTACTTCGTCCCGTCCCCGAGGCACTTCCATTCCATCAGCGTGTCATGGACGGCGCGGTCGAAATAGCGCGGCGGATCGGCCGACGTGATCCTGACGTCGAGAATGTTGCCACGCTCGTCGACGCTCAGCGTCGCATGGACCGTTCCTTTTTGCACGCCCGCGCGGATCGCCTCCCTTGGAAAGACGGGCTTGTCCTGCTTGTTGCAGCTGATCCCCTGCCGGATCGCGGGCTTCGGCGGAGGAGCCACCGCGACCGGCGCGATCACGTGCGGCTCAACCGGCGGCGTCGTCGTCACCGCGGAGATGACCGGCTCCGCTTGTGGCGTGGGCACCGGAATATCCGGCGGCGGGACATAGGGCTGGACGATCTGCTGAACCATGATCGTTGCGCTGAGCGGCTTCTTGACGACCTCGACGATCGCCCGGCCAAGACCCGTCATCAACGCATAGATGACCAGCACGTGCACCAGAACCACGAACGCAATTCCGATCATGTGCTTCGTCGGGTCTCTCTGTTGCCGTGCAAAATCCATTTCTATTTGACTCCATTGGCCCGGCAAAGTGTCCGGGCGCCTGCGAAAAGAGCTACTCGTCGACGAACTGCTCGCTGCCGACGATGCCGATCTTGGTCAGGCCGAGGCGCTGCGACGAGGCCATGACGCCGGCGACGATTTCGTATTTTGCCCCCTTGTCCGAGCGAATATGCAGCTCGGGCTGCGTCGCCTGTCCCGCGGCTGCCGTGAGCTTGTCCTCGAGCTCTCCCCGCGTCAGGACCACTTCACCGTTCCAGTAGGTGACGCCCGACGGGTCGATGTCGATCTTGACGATCTCCGGCAGAACCAGCGGCGGCGGCGGATTGCCGGTCGGCATGTTGAGATTGACCGCGTGCAGCTGGATCGGGATCGTGATGATCAGCATCACCAGCAGCACCAGCATGACGTCGATCAGCGGCGTCGTGTTGATGTCCATCATGACGTCGGGATCGCCGCCCGATCCACTGCCGCCGCCTACGTTCATTGACATGATCTGATCCTCTTGCTTTCCTGAAGAAGGCCCTGTCAACTCGAGCGCGCCGGCGGCTCGGTAATGAAGCCGATCTTCGCAATCCCTGCGCGTTGACACGCGTAAATAATCCGCCCGACGCCGTCGTATCTCGCACCACCGTCACCGCGTATCTGCACTTCCGGCTGCGGCGTCAGCACCGCGATTTTCTTCAGCCGGTCGATCAGTGCCGCGGTGTTCGCGATCTTGAGGTCGTTCCAGTAGATGTTTCCAGCCAGGTCCACTGAAAGGACAATGTTCTCAGGCTTGGTCTCGCGGACCTCGTTGCGCTCCTTCGGGAGCTGGACGGGAATCGACGTCGTGACGACCGGGATCGTGATCAGGAAGATGATCAGCAGCACCAGCATCACGTCGACCAACGGCGTGGTGTTGATGGCGGAGATGGTTTCGTCCTCGTCGCCGGACGACGGGCCGACGTTCATCGACATGGTCGTTAAGCCCTGGCCGGGGTCTTCGGGTGGCTGAGCAGCACAGCGTGCAGGTCAGCGCCGAAACTGCGCACCATGTCCATCGCCGACTTGTTGCGCCGAACGAGCCAGTTGTATCCCAGCACGGCCGGCACGGCGACCGCCAGGCCGAAGGCCGTCATGATCAGCGCCTCGCCCACCGGGCCTGCAACCTTGTCGATCGACGCCTGTCCGGCGATGCCGATCGCGGTCAGTGCGTGGTAGATGCCCCAAACCGTTCCGAACAGGCCGACGAACGGCGCCGTCGAGCCCACCGTCGCCAGGAACGCCAGCCCGTCCTGCGTGCGGCTCTGCACATTTTCGATCGCGCGCGTGATCGACATCGTGATCCATTCGTTCATGTCGACGCCGCCCAACAGGCCCACGTGCTTGGCCGTCGCCTCCAGCCCCGTTTCAGCGATGAACCGGTAAGGGCTGCTCTTCTTCAGAGACTCGGCGCCTTGGCGAACCGAAGGGGCATTCCAGAACGATTTTTCCGCCTGGCGCGCGGCGCGTTTCATTTTGGCTTGCTCGTACACCTTCGTGATGATGATGTACCAGCTGCCCATCGACATGATGACAAGGATCCCCAGCGTGATCCGGGCGACGGCATCGCCGCCCTTCCACAGCGCTTCGAGGCCGTAGGGGTTGTCGACGACTTCGGTCGACTTCGTGCCAGGCCTCGCGACCGGGGCCGCAGGCGGTTCGGCCGGCGCCGCCGCAGCGGGAGCCGGGGACTGCGCCTGGGCCTGCGTCGTTTGCGGGACCACCGCCGAAGCCACGGCAATGATCAGCACCGCGGCCAATCCGGCCAGACGGGTTTTTGTCAACATGATGTCTCCAGACAGAGGGTTGTTCGGTCAGAAAGCTGGCGTTTGAGTTCGGCTCGCAATGGACGATGCTACGACAATGGGCGAATCTCCACCTGCAGTCGCATGGCCACGGGCCGGCCTAAGGCCTTAGCGCACAAATGCCAAAACAGATTGGCCCCGTCCGTTGGGCGGGGCCAAGCCTTCTTTGGAAAGTCGCAGGATTTTACACAAAACCGCCGAAAAGTGCACCCGACCGGCCGGAAGGCCAGAAGAGTCGCGCTACTTGATCAGCGGGATCGTGGTGGCGATGTCGTACGCCTGCATGGCGCGGATTTTCGATTCGAGCTGCAGGTAGCGCGCACCCTTTTCCACCGGCATCACGCGTCGTCCCGGCAACGGCTTGATCAGGCGATTGTGCACTGTCCGTCGTGCCTTGATCTCGATCTCATCGGCGAGAATGAGTTGGTTCGCGAGACTCCGGGCATAGAGGTCGGAAATGGGCTTGTTCGTGCCGACGATATCGACGATGACCTGGTTCTTCTGCCGGGTGGCCATCTCGAGATCGCGCTGGTAGGCCTCGTAAACGGGCCAGAACTTCTTCGCCTCGGCATCGGTGAGCTTGAGCAGCGACGCAACGTAGGCCTTCTTGTCGACGCGCACGGCGTCGCGCAAGGCGGTCATGTCGGTCACGTCGGCAATCTTGTCTTGTGCCCACGCGAATGGGCCCGCGACCATCGCCAGTGTGACCAGAAGAGCGGTTAGACATTTATTCATCATCTTTTCCTTGGCGCTGTCGGTGCCAACGCTTGGCCAGCGCGTCTTTTAGCACATTTTTTCGCCGCACCCCAAAAAAACGGGGACCCGAAGGCCCCCGTCTCTACTTGCGATGTGACCGTCCTGCTAAGTTCCGTAACTTACTTCCAGGTCCAGCGGACCGAGCCGTACACGACGCGGGCACGCGCGTCGTAGTACGACGGGTCGTAACCGCTTTGGAACGTCAGGTTCGAGTTGGTGAACGGTGGGTTGGTGTCGAACACGTTCTTCGCGCCAATCGTCAGCGTCCAGTCCTTGAAGCCCGTATACGAACCCTGGATGTCCCACAGGCTCATGCTGCCCACGCGACGCAGGTTGCCGTCGTTGTCGGAGAGCACGTCGATGTAGCTGCTTTGGTAGTTGTTGGCCAGCGTCGCCGTCCACGGACCGTAGTCCCACGTCAGGGCCGCATAGCTCTTCCAGCGCGGCGTGATACCCGTGGCCACCGCCTGGTAGGCATTGGACACGAAGCCCGCGAAACTGCCGTCCGGCTGCGATGCCAGGTACTGGATGTAGTACGTTCCCGTAATGACGGCGCGGAATCGGCCGAGGGCGGTCGACGGCGACGTGAAGCGGGCGTCGAGGTCGATACCCTGGATCTTTTCCTTCCCGATGTTGACGAAGTTCTGCGCAATCGCCGTGATCGGGCACGGTTGGCCGCCCGCGCACGTCGCCGCGCGCGTCACCAGGCTGCTGTAAAGGCTGTACAGATTCGGGTCCAGGATCGTCGCGATCGGCACGCCGTTGGTCACGATGTCCTTGAGGTCCATGTAGAACCAGTCGACACCGATCGAGGCGCCGTTCAACGGCTCCCAGACAATGCCGACCGTCGTCTGGTTGGCCTTTTCCGGCTTCAGGTCAGGGTTGCCGCCGAAGGTTGCCGTGAACTGTGTGTTGCAATCCGGATTGTTCGCGGAAGCGGGGTCATCCGGATTCGGGCAGCGCAACGGGTCGGAGACGCCATTTTGCGAAAGCCCCGGAACGACCGGCGTCCACAACTGATACAGCGACGGCGCCAGGAAGCCCGTGCCATACGAGGCGCGCATCAGGAACGACGGGACCGGCTGCCAGCGCACGCTCACCTTCGGGTTGGTGGTGCTGCCGAAGTCGCTGTAGTGGTCGTAGCGGACCGCGATGTTGGCCTCGACGGTCTTGACGATCGGGATGTTCAACTCACCGAACACCGCCCACACCGTGCGCGAGTGGTCGATGTTGTCGAAATTGCCGCCGTAACCCGTCATGTCGCCGACTTGCAGCAGCGGGTTGAAAGTCTGTGTCAGCGTTTCCTTGCCCGCCTGCACACCCAACGCCAGCGCCAGAGGTCCGGCCGGCAGCTTGTAGATGTCGCCCGAACCCTTGAAGTCGATGCCGTAGCCGTTCAGCTTGGAGTTCGTCAGGTTTTGCGTCTGGCTCAGCGCGTTGACCTGCTGCTGCACGGCGTCCGTATTGGGGCCGAACATGTTGACGACGCCGCTGTTCAGCAGCGGAACGATCTGCGTGTAGCGGAAGAAGCCGGTGTTGGGGTGCTCCTTGGCCGTGTTCTGGCTGTAGTTGAACGAGCCGTCGAAGTCCCAGTTCCACGCCGTGCCCTTGGCACCGGCGACGATCTGCCACGCGTCGTTGTTGTCGGTCTCGCTGCGGAAGCCGCAAACGACGCAACGATAGCGGATGTTGAGCGGCTCGCCACCAACGCCATTGGCGGCGGCCAGCGCCGTCGGATAGAACGGGCTCGTCGGCTGCAGCGTGATCGTCGCCGCGCCGCCGGGCAGGGACGTCGTGAAGATCTGGTCCGACAGCGGCGTGGGCTGGATCTGGAAAGTCGTTTCCTGCGACGAGTACAAGCCGGTGATGTAGGCCTGCCAGTCGGCGTTGATCTGGTAGCGCCCCGAGCCGAACACATTCCACTGTTTGGTTTCGGGAATCGACTCGACACCGTGTTGCGCCGCGGGGTTGTACCGGCAGCGAATGCCGATCTGCACTTCCGGCGCCACGCAATTTCCATTATCGAGGCTGCCGTTGGGCGCGCCGATCGTCGAGATGAAGCCCGGGAACGTCTGGCCCGACGTCGAGTTGACGCCCTGCGACGGAATGTAGTTGGTATTCGAAAAACTGCGGTCGAACTGGTCGAGCGAGTTCTGCTGGTTGTAGTTGACCGACAGGAACGCGTTCCACTTGTCCTTGGCGAGGTCACCATAGCCGGCTGTGGCCATGATCTGGTATTGATCGCCGCCGCCACTGCGCGTCGGCGTGCCGTACCACGCGGTTGCATCGATGCCCGTGAAGTCCTGGCGCATGATGAAGTTGATCACGCCGCCGATCGCGTCGCTTCCGTACACGGCCGACGCGCCGTCCTTCAGCACTTCGACGCGCTCGATCGCCGCAAACGGGATCGCCGCGAGGTTCACACCTTCCGCACCGGAGATGCCGCCTGCGAACGTGCCCAGCCGCTTGCCGTTGACGAGCACGAGAGTGGAGTTGCCGCCCAAGCCGCGCAACGATGCAGTCTACCGAGACGTTGCCCGCACTGTTGTTGGCGGAGATCAGGTTCATGATCTCCATCGCGTTGGTGGCGCCGCTCTTCGTGATTTCTTCGCGGCCGATGACCTGCACCGGCAGAGCGCCTTCGCCTTCGATTCGCTTGATATTCGAGCCCGTCACTTCGACCTTGATATCGGCCGCTTGTGCGGGTCCCGCCAGCAGTGTCACTGCGCCGCTTGCACCCAATACATAGGCGAGCGCGGTCGCGACCTTCTTCCGCTGAAATTTCATATTAAGAACCCCCAGAAAAGGATGATGCCCCCGAACGGACAGCACGCCCGCCCTCCGGCACACGTCGTCACGTTACAACAACACCGTTTTCAGCGGCAACGAATCATTGCTGTTGTTACAATGGACGAGACATTTCTGTTGCAATTTCGCCAATCGTGCCGATTCGTCCCATGCAACTCCATGATTTGCAAGATTTCGTGAACATCGACAATACGTGGATTCCCCGACGAACGGGGCCGTTCCGACAGGCTCGCGCCGTATGGGCGAACGGGAGAACGCGGGCGAGGGCGTCGACCGCTCAAAAAGCACCTTTCCCGGCGTTCCGGGCAGGGCAATCAGCTGTTCTCGCGGCTCCGGAAACGTTCGCTCCGCGCCCGGGAAGCCGCGGTCGGGACACACGTGGCGCCCGCGCGAAGGTGCGCAAGAAATGGCATGGCGGCCACATCGAAAAGCCCAACAAATCAACGTCGGCAGGCTTCCGCGATTTGCGGCCCCTCGGGCGGCTCGCCTCCGCGCTCTGCCGCCCTGCCTTCACGACTGCCCTTTTCGCCCATGCGGGATTCGCGGACGAGCGTTCGCGGCCCGACGCGCGCGAGTCTGCCGAACGGGGCCGCAATCCCGACGCACAAAGCCGGAACGATTCGTGATCGCCAGCGGGTTTTCGATTGTCCCCGCGACACCGGGCGACGTCCCCGACCTGCTCGCGATGATTCGTGCGCTGGCGGACTACGAGAAGCTCTCGCACTTGGTCGTCGCCGACGAAGCCGCGGTGGGTGAAGCGCTGTTCGGGACCCATCCGGCGGCCGAAGCCTTGATCGCCCGCGAATTGGGAAAAAACGGCACTGCGGTCGGTTTCGCGCTGTTTTTCCACACTTTCTCGACTTTTCTCGGCCGGCGGGGCCTTTGGCTGGAGGATCTCTTCGTCTATCCCACGCACCGCGGCAAAGGACTCGGCCGGGACTTTCTCGCCACAATGGCGGGCATTGCGCGTGATCGCCAATGTGGGCGCTTCGAGTGGGCCGTGCTGGACTGGAACGCCCCGGCGATCGGATTCTACGAGGCGATGGGGGCGACGCTGCTTCCCGACTGGCGCATCGCGCGCGTGACGGGCGCCGCGCTGGCGCGATTCGGACTTGACCCCAAGACCTAACGAGAAGCGCGAGACGGCGGTCGCTGTAGGACGAATATTCGCCTGTACAGGCCGCTCTCCCGCGCCTAGGCTATCGATACCGGTTGACCGCATGCCACAAGTGCGTCGTCCGAATCCGGGATTGCACGATGCCTTTAGGGAGGGCACGATGCAAATCAAACGCTCGCCAGTGGAAGTGGCCGGCCGGCTGCTGGTCGCGGCATTCGCGGCGCTTCTGGCCGCATCGACCGCCCCGGCGTTCGCCGGACCGATCGCCGCTTTCAGCCGCGCCACCATTTCGTTTGGCAACATCGTTACGGACATCCCCAGCAGTGTCCAGCCTCTGTTCGTGACCAATACTGGGGACAGCCCGCTTTCGATTTCCGGCATGTCGATCGGCGGCGCCAACGCCTCGGACTTCACCGTCTCGGGAACATGCACGGTGCCAATTACACTGCTTCCGAACGCACGTTGCCGTCTCGACTTCACAATGCGGGCGTTCGGGGAAAACAAGCGTTTCGGGTCCTTTTCGTTGCAGTCGGATTCGTCGCCGTCCCCTTCCGATGTCGCACTGACCGGCCTCATGGACAATTCGACGGGTTTTTATCTGCCGCCCGATCCCACGCCCGACTGGATCGATTTCGCCGCCCAACCGCTCGGCACCAGCGCCCCGACGCAAACAATAACGCTCGCAAACAACGCAACTGCGAAGTTCACGATCGGCAGCATCGGTCTTTCGGGCGGCAACAGCGGCGACTTCATGCTGACTTCGACGTGCGTGCCGGGCGCATTGTTTTTCCCCACCCATGGTTGCGACGCGACGATCGGCTTCATTCCGACGGCGAATGGTCCTCGCTCGACCGAGCTGCGGCTCGTGGCGGCGCATGAAGTGCAACTCGGTGAGCCCCTCATCAACGGAACCTACGTGTTTTCGGTCACGGGCGTTGGCGGCTCCGGCGGGCCAATACCTACAGTGACGGTCGTC
>WNFM01046924.1_pt4 | contig 10780 bp, 13 predicted proteins | sample 5400271 | NCBI WGS metagenome assembly WNFM01 (sample SAMN13153352, study PRJNA577476) | soil metagenome | isolation source: 60 cm saprolite on Douglas fir-dominated hillslope | place: USA:California | collected 2013-09-17 | reverse complement strand
GAGCGGCGGATCGATGACGAGCCCGCCCGGCTTGGCGCGACGAAGCTCGAGCAGCGCGAGCCGCGCGGGGGAGCCTTCGAAGGCGTGGACCAGCCGAAGCCGCTTCGCGACTAGCCCTGCACGCCGTGCGGCGTCGAAGAGCTCGGGAAGCGACGGCGCTGGATACGCGAAGAAGGCATATGCCCGCTGGCCCATGGCCGCCGCGGCCGCTCCGAGGAAGGGAGCAAGAGGGCCGGATCGGGCGAGCCGATCCGCCGCGTCTTTTCGCGCGCGGCCGGCCTTCTCCGGAAAAAACGGGGGGTTCGAGAGGACGACGTCAGCTCTGGCACGGAGCCCGTCAGGCAGCCCGTCCCTCTCGAGGTCGGCATCGTGCACGTCTCCTTGCTTGCCTGCTGCTCGCAGATTTCTGATGGCTAGCGCGGCAAGAGATCCATCCTTCTCGACGAGGTCCAGACGATCCGCGGAGCCGAGAAAGGCGAAGGCTAGAGATAGGGCCCCCACGCCGGAGCCGAGGTCGACGACGCGACGCGCCCGAGGGCGGCGACGCGCCGCGAAGTGCGCGAGCAGAAGCGTATCGATATTGATGCGATAGCCCCGCGCGGGCTGAAAGAGCCGAAGCGCGCCGAGAAACAGGGCGTCGGGACGGCCCCCGACCTGGGGCGCGAAAGCCGCTGAATCGCGGGCTTGACCGGGCCGTCTCATGTACAGTCCTCGCGCGGCGGGGGAGGTGCCCCGGAGCGCGGGCACCATCATCAGGAATTTCTCGACGATGTCACGGCTTACAAGATGGCTGAGCGGGCTCTCGGTGGTGTGCGGCTTCGGCCTGCTGGCGGCTACCAGCTCGGGCGGGTCGCTCGAAGACCTCAAAGCACGTGGCCGCGCGGCATCCGCGCCCGAGGAGGCGCTGGAAGCAGCCCGGGCGCTCCGACGCGCTGGGCTTCTCGCGGATGCGCTGAGCACCACCCAGCGCGCCTTCGCCAAAGCGCGAGGGAACGACCCGATCGCAGAGCTTAGGCTGGACCTGGCGCGCACCTACATCGAGCAAAGGCAGCAGAAGCGCGCGCTCCACGAGTGCGACCAGATCCACAAGCTGTCACCGTTCAAAGAGCAGATCTGCATCGCCGAAGCGCAGCTCCTGACTCGCCGTGGGAGTGCGGCGCTGCCAGCGGCGGAGCAGGCGCTCACCTTAGTGCCCTCCGACTACGATGCGCTCGTCGCCAAAGGGCGCGCCCTGACCCAGCTCGGACAGCCCGTCCAGGCCGAGACCACGCTCCGACAGGCGGTCACGCGGGCACCGAATCGAGCCGAGGCGTTCCGGTATCTTGCCGAGCTGCTCATCGCGCAGGGCAAGCCGGCGGAGGCGGCGACGGTGCTCCGGGAGGGGCGCCGCGCGGTGCCGGACGATCCAGACGTCCTCGCGCTCCTCGGCGCCACGCTCCCACCCGGCAAGGAAGCTCGTGACGTGCTGGAGCAGGCGCTTGCCAATCGTCCGGGCTTCGCGGTAGCGGAAGCGCGCCTCGGACAGGTGCTGGCGGCGCAGGGTGATCTCGATGGCGCCGAGCGACGCCTCACGGCGGCGCTTGCCGTGAGTCCACGGCAGGCGGACTGGCATGCGTCCCTCGGAGAGGTCCAGGTGGCGAAGAAGCAGCCGGATCTCGCTCTCAAGAGCGCGCACGCCGCGCTTCAGATCGTCGCGAACCACGGACCCGCGAAGCTCGTCGAAGCCAAGGCGCTCGCCGCGAAGGGTGACATCGATCTCGCCATTGAAGCTTTCCAGGCCGCCTATGGCTTCTCCAAGGCGGACCCGGGGGCGCTCCTCGATGCGGCTCGCGCTTGCATCAAGGGCGGGAGGCTCACCACGGCGAAGGCCTTCGCCGACCGAGCAACGGAGGATTTCCCCAAGTCGGGTCTCGCATGGGAGACCGAGGGCGACGTCGCTCTCGCGCTGAAGGACGCCGCCTTCGCGCGACAGGCCTACGCAAAGGCGCTCGCCGGCGAAGGAGCCGTCGACAAGGACGGCATTCGCCGCAAGCTTGCGTCTCTCAAGTGAACGTCCGAGGCTCCGGCTGGCGAAAGCTCGCGTACGGCGGTGCTCGCTACGGCCCGACGCTCTGGGTGAAGCACAGCCCGACGCTCTTCGGCGCCACCCTCGCCTGCGTGCTCCACCGGGAGCGAGCGAAGATTCGCGATAGCCTCCGCCTGCTCTGTGGGCCCCGAGGAGCCGTGACCGAGGCCATCGACATTGTCCGGACCTTCGTCTCTTACGCGCATTGCCTCACCGAGTCGCTCGCTGCCGAGCGACCGGAGGCACAAGCGGCCCGAGCCGTCGTGCGCGGGATCGAGCACCTTCACGCCGTCATAGCGCAGCGCCGCGGCGCCGTGATGGTGACCGCCCATAGCGGCGCGTGGGACGTGGCGGCGCGATGGCTAGCTCGGGATCACTCGCTGGACATCCTGCTCGTCATGGCCAGAGAGCCGGATGCCGGCGCAAGAGCCCTACAAGACCGCCTTCGCGAGCGCTTCGGAGTCCGCGTGGCGCACGTGGGTGAGCACCCGCTCGACGCGCTGCACGTCCTCGGGCATAGCGCCGAGAGCTCGGTGGAGGTGGAGCTCGGGGGCGCGCCGTTTCGGGTGCCGGCCGGCCCGTTTCAGCTGGCCAAGCTCGCTGGCGTGCCGATCATGCCCGTCTTTACTCGGCGCCTCGGCTACTTCCGCTATGAGATTGTCGTAGAAGCTCCGTTTTTCGTGCCGAGCGGCGGAGGCGCCGAGACGATTCGCGAGGCCGCCGCCAAGGCAACGTCGGAGATGGAGCGCTTCCTTTCGACCAGCCCGACCCAGTGGTTTCATTTCTCGCAATGAGCCACCACCTTCTTCTTCCGCTGGAATGGAGGCGGGGCTGGACGGTTCATCGCATGCGACCATGAAGAGATACGTTGCCGAATCCGGGGCCGTCATCTAGACGCTACTCGGGGGCGGCGACCGGTAGCTCACAGAATGGAACCTTCAGAAACCAGCTCGAGGATCCACGTCGGAAGAGCCGCTCTCGAGGGAAATATCGCCAGGTACGCCAAAGCGTTCGATCTTCTGGAGGTCGCCGCCGAGCGAGGCCGCCATCCGCGGCGTCCGGGTCTTCTCGAATGGAGAAGGGCCGTTGGCGAGCACTTCGTGTTCACCGCCGTCGTGCCCGCCTCGCTGTCGTCGCTCGAGGTCCGTCCGGATGCAGCCGAGCTTTTGGCGCATGCTCGGCTAGTGGCCGACGCCCTCGGCGCGTCGTGGTGGCTGCTCCGAACGCCACCCACCGTCACACCGAGCGCTCGCGCTGCCCGAGAGCTCGAGGCGCTGGTCGGCGGGCTTCGCGACGCGGGACGACGCATCGCGTGGGAGCCGCGGGGCCTCTGGGCGGACGAGGGGGCTCTGCGCTTGGCGGCGCAGCTAGGCGTGCACCTGGTTCGCGATCTCGCTCGCGAAGATCGGCTGGATGACGACGACGTTGCGTACACGCGGCTGCGGGCGCTCGGAGAAGGCGCCCGGATCGGCGCTGCGGCTGCGGAGAGGGTTGCCGAGCGCCTCGCGGAAGTGTCGGACGCCTATGTCGTCGTCGAAGGCGCCGGTGCGGGTCGAGTTCGGCAGGTGCTGCGTGAGATGGCCGGTATCCCGGCCGACGGCGCGGAGGCGCCCGACGATGATCTCGTCGACGACGATCTCGTGGACGACGGCGCGACGGAGGAGGACCCGGGCAGCCCAGAGGAGGGGCAATGACCCTTGCGTAGCGTTGCGATCGCCGACGATCCCGTTGCCGCCGAAGCCGCGGAGGACGTGCTGCTCTCCGGTGGCTCGGCGCTCGGCGCCGCCGCCGCGGGATTCCTCGCCGCCGCCGGAGCCCACTCGGGTGTGCTGCTGTCGCCGGTCACTCTACTTGCGGCGGGTGGTGGCCTCGGGGCGCGCGCATTCGACGGCCGCTGTCGCCAGCCCGGCCTCGGTACGAAGCGTCCGCGGGGCTTCAAGAATGGGGAGAGCATTCCCGTGGGTGCGCGCGTAGGGACCCCCGCGGGCCTGACGGCGGTCGCCGTCGCCCTTGCTTACGACGAGCAGGCGAAGATCAGCCGTCTCGTGAGGTCCGGGATCCGGCGAGCGCGGCACTCGGGAGCCGATGCGCGGGCGGAGGTCCTGGAGCGGGTGCGCGCCGTCGGCGCTGGCGCGGTGACCGAGGCAGCCTTCATGCGCCCGCTCTTGCACATTGCGGGGGAGAGCAGCGGGGGAGTGCTCACCCCCGAAGATCTTCGGTCGATCGCTCACATCGACAACGCCGCAGCCGTGGCGGAGGGCAGCGACGCGCGCTGGGTCGTCGCGCCGTGGGCGATGGACGACTCGTCCGACGCGGTCGCCGAGGAGCTGGGCACGGGTCACGCCATCTGCGCTGTCGATGTGCGCGGCTTGTTCGTCGTGCTCGCGTACCGCCGCGTGATGAGCGGAATCGCCATCGACGAGCTCGAGCTCGAGGCGCCGCCGATCGCCGCGCCAGTGCTGCGCGGTATCACTCGGAGCTCGCCGGGCTCGTCGCTCGCAGCCCCCGCTCCGATAGCGATCCGCGTGGACGCGACGGGCGGTCCCCTCGAGGCGGTCGCCGCACCCGGTGCCGCGAAGCCGACTCCCGACGCGCTCGCGCGCGCGAAGCTCCGAATCCGCTGGGACGCTGGGGCTCGGCGGGCAGAGGTGGTGAGAATTTAGGGTGAGAGGTTTAGGTGAGAGAAGGCTTCGGGCTAGCGCAGATCAGCGCCGTGCTTTTTCGCGTAGGCGATCAAACCCAGCTTGGTGATGCTTCGGAGGTCGCGGGTGGTGACCTTCAGCGTGACGAACCTGCCGAGCTCGGGTACCCAGAGCCGTCGGCGCTGCACGTTGACTCGCTGCCAGCGCGTCGTCTTGATGTTCGAGTGCGACACGTTGTGCGCGTGCATCTTGCGCTTCCCGGTGATCTCGCTTCTAGCCATGGCAAGGCGCGGAACCTAGCGGAGGACCCCTCGATGTTCAAGGAGGACCGGACATCGGCCTGCCGGGGCTCAAGCTCGGGACGCCTGCCCTCTCCAGCTCCAGCCGGGCCGCCGATCGCATCTGGCGACGCGCATCCTTGGCCAGGCTGGCCGCGAGCAGGTGGTAGACCCCCATGGAAGCCAGGATAGCGGCGCAGGCCGTCCCAACCGCCGTCGTCGTGTACTCCGCCCAGAGGCCGAGCCCCGCGGAGGTCCCCAGCTCCCGTAAGGCGATGTCCGAGGAAAGAACCCCGAGCACGAGGGACGCCCACACGGAGCCTCCGCCCGTCGTGTCCGCCCCCATGAACCCGAAGAAGCCGGAAAGAATTACCGCGACGTCCGCTGCCGCGGTCACCTCGTCAGCGAGGGACGCACCGGGGCTCGCGAATACGAAGCCGCGGCTCACTGCAAACGGCGCAGCAGCGATCAACGCCAACCCGAGCACGACCCGCGCCTTCGGATAGGCTCGGTAGCGAGCGCGGAACAGAAGGGCTCCGGGGAGCACCGCGAGCGCCAGCAGCCGGGCCAGCTCGAGCGGTAGCGTGCTGCCGATACGCAGCCCAGCCAGCGGGCCCGAGGCGTCCGCGCCGAGAAGCATGAGGGCGGTGCCGAGCGCGAGGATCGCCGTCGCCCGGACAAGGTACGGGAACGGCAAGCCCGCTAGGGCCCCAGCTGCTCCCGCGGCTGCCAGGGTAAAGCTCGCCGGGGTCGTCCCCGTTTTCGGGTCGCCGACGCCGTATCGCATGGCGATACCGAGCAGGCCGAGCGCGACGGCGACTCCGCCGAGCACCCATCGACCCACCCTCCGGTCCGGCTCGAGAGGGGCCATGTCCTCACGGAGCGCCTCCGATGCTAGGACGAGCACGGGTGGAGGGCGCGCCGTGGAAGCGTCCGAGGGTCCTTCGCGATCTGCCGCGATGCTGCTGTGAGCCATCGCTGGTTAGGTGCCTGTCATCCTAGCGTGAGCTGCCCCAGGCGCGCTACAAGCGCGTCGCAGAAGCCCCTTACTCTTTCGAAATCATTGGATTTTCTTTCGAGAGACCGCTCGTCCATGTAAAGGCGGCGGGCCAGCTCCACCTGTACGGCATGGGCTCGAGCCTGGGGGCGCCCATAGTGAACGGTCGAGTGCCCACCCCGATAAGGGTCGTCGTGGGACACGGTCCAGCCGACCTCGCGAGCCAGGATATCTGGGACGTCGATCACGGTGGGGTCCGCCGAGGTCCTTCCGCGGCTGCCGGGCACTACGTCTGCACGCTCGCGCCCCGCGTCGCTGTGCCCCAGGCGGCCCAGGCTCGGCATCGAGTGCGCGCAGAGCAGGATGGCGTAGCCGAAGGCCTTCTGCTTCCCGAGGACGAGCGAAGCGAGCGCTCGGTGATACGGGCGATAGATGAGGTCCAGCCTCCGCTCGAGCTCACGGGGAGACAGCGGGGTCTGTAGCGCGGGCTGGTTTTCGGTCGTTGCTCTCCAGACGAGGCCGTGCGGCGCCGAGCGGGCGGCGGCGCCTTGAACCGCCAGCCCGTCGATGTCCGTTTCGGCGCGATTCAGGTCGCAGACGTAGCGGCTCGCGTGCGCCACCAGGACGGTGGCACCGAGCTCCGGTGCATTTCCGTAGAGCTCGTCGACGTACAGATCGGCGTCCTGCCCGATTGCTCGCGCTGGGGCTATCAGCGTAGCGAGCGACTCGGGATCCACGAGGAGGCCCGCGTGAGGGATCTCGACGACGAGAGGCGTCTCTCGGCTCCGGGGCTCAAGAACCGAGAAGTACACTCGACAGCTCTAGCCCACAGCGGAGTGTGCCTGGGATGTTTTCTCGCGCCTTCGCCGCGCGGGCGGGTCGGCGCCTCCCAGCTTGGTCGGAGCGGCCGCCTGGATTTGCGAGATTCCGGCTCTCAGACACAGCCTTCACGGGCCGCTCGGGCCCCTCGTCCCTCGCCCTCGTTTCTCAAGCTCGCGGATGGGAGCGGGCGTGGGCCCTGCGGACGTGGTCGCGGGTAACGTGGGTATAGATCTCGGTCGTCGATACGTCCGCGTGCCCGAGCATGGTTTGGACGCTGCGAAGATCGGCACCGCCCGCGAGCAGATGCGTTGCGAACGAGTGCCGGAGCCGATGCGGGTGCACGGCGTCCGGTAGCCCGACGGCGAGCGCATGCCGCCGCACGATCTTCCAGAACGCTTGCCGCGTCAGAGCCTTGCCGCTCGGTGCGGGAAAGAGCACGGCGCTACCGGAGAGCCGCGGCCGACTCCGCGACGCGAGCGCGCTCCGATACTCCTCGATGTGCCGCAGCGCGACCTCCCCGAGGGGAACGAGCCGTCGCTTCTGTCCCTTGCCGAACGCCGCGACGACGCCGCGCCGAAAGTCCACGTCGCCGATCCGGAGCGATATGAGCTCACTCACTCGCAAGCCGGCGGCGTACGCGAGGCTCAGCATCGCGCGATCGCGCAGCCCGCGAAGCGTGGACACGGCGGGAGCTTGGATGAGCTGTACCATCTCCTCCGGAGTGAGCGGTCCTTCAGCAGGAAGGTCATCAGCCCGCGGAGCGCCGATAGATGCCGCGCCGTCGAGCGCGCGCCGAGGCCAGACCGCGCGAGCGCGCCGAGATAGGCGCTGACCAGCGCGGCGTCCAAGCCCTCTGGCTCATGAGCACCGCGCTCGTCGCAGAAGCGGGCGAATCGACCGAGGTCGGCTCCATACGCGGAAAGGGTGTTGGGCGATAGCCCGCGCTCCACCCGCAGATGCGACAGATAAAGATCCAAGAGCGACTCGAGCCGCACGGCGCAAGGCTAGCAGCGGCTCGCCAGAAAGGAGATTTTCCGGCTAGCCGGGCTTCCTGGTACCGACAACCTCGCGCCAGCGCGCGAGCAGGCGCTTCGCGGCGCCGCTCGCCAGGATCTCCTTGACCCGATCGGTCGCGGCCTTCGGAGGAAGATCGTCGGCGACGACGAGGGCGGCCGCGGCGTTGAGCACGAATGCGCTGGTTGACGGATGCGGCTCGCCGGAGAGCACTCGCTCCAGCACGGCGGCGTTCTCCGCGGCGTTGCCACCCTTGATCGCCGCCAACGTCGTTCGCTCGAGGCCGAAGTCCTCAGGCGCAATCACCAGCTCGGTGATGCCTTCCTTGGTAACGACGGACACGTGCGTGGCGACCGCGGGGCTCACCTCGTCGAGCCCATCTTCGCCGCGCACGACCCAGGCTCGGGTGACGCCGAGCGACTGCAGCGAGCCAGCGAGCAGGCGACGAAGGGGCTCGTCCGGTGCGCCGACGAGCTGGTGGGTCGCCGCCGCCGGATTCGAGAGCGGCCCGAGACAGTTGAAGATGGTTCGAATCCCGAGCTCACGTCGGACCTGGCCTGCATGACGCATGGCGGGATGGTGGGTGGGCGCGAACAGGAAGACGATGCCGGCCTCGCGAAGCACCCGCGCCGCCTCGCTCGCTGGCAGGTCCATGGGGATCCCCAAGGCTTCGAGGACGTCGGCGCTGCCCGTCCGGCTCGACGCCGCGCGATTTCCGTGCTTCGCGACCGCGATACCGGACGCCGCGGCAATGATCGCGGCCCCCGTCGAGAGGTTCAGGGTTCCGTGGCCGTCTCCTCCAGTGCCGCAGGTGTCCAGCACGCGCGGCAGGCCATGCTCGACGCGGACCATGGCGGAGCGGAGCGCCTCGGCTGCCGCGCCGACGATCGACGGCGTCTCCCCTCGCACCCGGAGCGCGGCCACGAATCCCGCGATCTGCGTCGGAGCCCAGGTGCCCGCGAAGATGGCGTCGAACACGCTGCGCACCCGGGTCGCCGAAAGCGTCCCGTCGAGTAGCTCGGCGTATACGTCGGCAAAGCTCGGGGCGTCGGTCATAGCGCGCTGAGCCAGCTCCCGAGCAGCGCTCGGCCGTGCTCCGAGAGAATGGACTCGGGATGGAACTGAAGCCCTTCGACCGGATAGCGGCGATGGCGCATTCCCATGAGCTCCCCGTCGCTCGCTCGCGCCGTCACCTCGAGACAGGAGGGGAGCGTCGCCTCATCGACCACGAGCGAGTGGTACCGGGCGCCGTCGAACGGGGACGGAAGGCCGTGGAAGATCCCGGCGCCTTCGTGCTCGATCGGCGACGCTTTGCCGTGCACCGGCCGCGCTCCGCGCCGCACCGTTGCCCCGTAGTGCTGGCCGATCGCCTGATGGCCCAGGCACACGCCCAAGAGCGGGATCTTGCCCTGTAGCGCGGCGATGACGTCGAGCGTCACACCGGCTTCATCGGGGCTTCCCGGCCCAGGCGACAGCACGATGCCATCCGGCCGAGACTCTGCGATGTTGGCAGGAGTCGTGCGGTCGTTCAGCACCACGTCGCACTCGGCACCGAGCTCCGTAAGGTACTGAACGAGGTTATAGGTGAACGAGTCGTAGTTATCGATGACGACGACGCGCTGCCGCACCGGTGAGACGGTGCCACTCTCGTCCGGTCGGGTGGGACCCGATCCGCTTCGAATCATGCCCGAGCGCCGCCACACGACCCGCCGACCCTTCGACGTGTTCTTCAACAAGTTCCTCGACGGACATCCCTATTTGTGTCGCGCCGTCGACATCTCGAGAAACGGCGTGCTCTGCGAGGTATTCACCGAGCCGACGACGCCGCACCAATCTTTCCCCATCGAGCTGCGGCTTCCCGGTGACGAGCGCAGCCTCTGGGTCTGGGGCCGGAAAGTGCGCAGCACTGGCAAGCGTGAGGCCATTCGCTTCATCGCGCTTCATCCGGACGATCGCGCCGCCTTGGACCGGTACTTGACGGTGCTTGCTGCCTAGCGCTCCGTGTCAGAATTCGAATTCCGAATTCTGAGCATCGGCTTGTCGGCACGACTAGCATCTCACGTCACGCGAAGAGTCCGACGGGGCTGGAGCTGATGTCGCACATCGTGCTCGCGCCTCGCGCGATTCAATCTCGAGCGGCTCGAATTCAATCTTGCCGAAGCTGGAGGCTGCGGGTACCTTGGCGCCCCGTCTTCCCCCGCGTTTCCCGTCAGGAATCTACGCCAATTGTCTTGGCGAGGAGATTCGATGTCCGAGCAGAAGAAGCCAAAGATCGATCTCAAAGCCCGCCTCGGGAAGAAGACCGTCGGAGCCGCCCCCGGTCCGGCGATCCCACCGCCCGTGGGCATTCCAAAGCCGCCTGCGATGGGGGGCCCTTCCCCGTCATATCCGACGCGGCCGCCCCATCGGCACCTCCGGCGGCGCGCCACATCGAGCCTCAAGCCATCAAGGTCGAGATTGGCGAAGAGGTCATCGAGGGGCAGAGAAAGCAGAGAAAGCGCTTCTTCGTTCTAACGTTGATTGTATCGGGCCTCTTCGGCGCGCTCGGATTCGCCTTCGGTAGCCGGGCCGAAGCGAGCAAGGGGGCGAACGCAGCCCTCGGGGGCGCGCGGGATCTCATCACGGACATAGAGAAAGCGGACAAAGAGGCCGATAAGCTGAACGAGGTGCTCGGCAAAGCATCGGCGCGCCTCGGGAAGAATGAGTATCCAGGCGAGGAGATCACGTCGCTCGGTGGAATCAACATTCCATTCGACGGTGGGCACCTCACCGACAAGGGCATTGGTCGGTTCCGCAGAGAGGTCGTGACGCAGCTCATCACGTACGCGAACACCGCCCAGCGGGTGAACGATCAGAAGGAGAAGATCCAGAATCTGCTCACCGGCAGCAAGGCCGCGCTGACAGAGCTCCTTCAGCAGAAGACGGATCCGAAGATTCGCTGGTCGGTGTGGGTGGAGAGCGG
>WNFM01041195.1_pt2 | contig 10781 bp, 7 predicted proteins | sample 5400271 | NCBI WGS metagenome assembly WNFM01 (sample SAMN13153352, study PRJNA577476) | soil metagenome | isolation source: 60 cm saprolite on Douglas fir-dominated hillslope | place: USA:California | collected 2013-09-17 | reverse complement strand
GTCGCTGCCGCCGCGGCTCTGAAGTCCGCCGGTTTCAAGTTCGTCTCGCTCGACCTCGAGCCCTTTCGCAGCGGCCGTTTGAACGAGGCGGCCGGCTTGGTTCCGTTGCGCCGCGCCTGAGCATCGGTCACTCGACGGAGCGCGTCAGGCTTCCGTGAAGGCCGTCCCGTCCGGTAAAGTGCGTGCGCTCATCTCACGCAAAGTTTCACCGGAGGTCGACCCCGAATGCTGTCCACCGAACTGTCCCGCCCGCGCAGGAAGCGGGCCCGACTCGCCCTTGCCGCGGCTCTCGTCGCCGTCGGATGCTCGGGCGGAACCGGCGGAGGCTGCGGGGGCTCCTGCGGCGGCGCCTTCCGGACCAAGGACGACAACGGCAAGCCGATCGTCTACACCGGCACGCGCCTCGACAACGTCGCGCAGCTGCGCGTGACCTCGAGCGGGTTCAACTTCCTCAATGCCGCGCACCTGAAGCTCAACGGCGACAGCAGCATCATGCAGTCGTTCAAGGCGCCCGCCGCCGACAGCACCGTCTCCTTCTGGTACCGGGTGACCTGCCCCAACCTGACTGGCCACGGCTACGCCAGCGCATCGCTGCGCGACGACACCAAGGGGACCACGGCGACGCTCCTGCCGCAGACGTGCAGCACCGGCGCCGGCTGGCAGCAGGTGACGGCCGCGCTGACCGCGTCGCACGCCTATACGCTCATCCTCGCGGACCACGACGGCGCCGACGTCTCGACGGCGACGTACACCGACTATGACGACGTGGCCGTCACCACCGCGCCGGCTCCGGCGACGCCCATCATCTCCAACGGCGACTTCGAAAGCGGAGGTCTCTCGAGCTGGGAGGCGGCCGGCACCGCCGATCTGACCAGCACCTCGCCTCAAAGCGGCGCGTCCGCTGCGCGGGTCGGCCAGACCAGCCCCGGCTTCTCCATCCCCTGCGTCGACGCGGGCGTGCTGCTCGACGCGTGCATCGGGAGCGCCGGCTTCCACTTCCACGTGCTGGCCGGCGACTCGGGCCTGACCGGCGACCCCGCGGCCTGCGCCACCGAGAAGACTCCGTTGCACATGAACTTCAAGGACGTCACTTGGGCGCTCGATCCCGCCAACAACGTCCTCAAGGCGCATCTGGTGATGCATCTGCAAACCGGCGACATCTACATCCGCACAGTCGAGGAGCACAGCATCCTCTGCGGTGGAACCTCCCCGGTCCAGGCGCGTGTCTTCTACAACGACGAGGTCCCGATCACCGGCATCCCGCTGGACACCGTGGCGGACCTCAACATCACGTTCTCCACCACGCCCGATGGCCGCCTCGAGTTCAACTTCGACGACGCCTCGCTCGCCAGCCTGGTGACCAACTTCCAGCCGGGCTACCTGTTCATCGACGCGAACGTCGGCAACGATCCCGCGCCGCCCGCGACCGCCTCGTACAACGGCGACGGCTGCGGCGGCGGAAGCGGCAGTTACAACACGGTCTACAATGGCCACCTCAACTGCGGCGGGTTCCTCCAGGCGATCACGTTCGGCTGCGATCCGACGACCAATGACAACAACGGCGCCGGCTGCCAGATCTACAACTTCATCCGCGCCCAGCTCTTCGACCTGATCAAGAACACCTTCAAGACGCAGATCGTGAAGATCATGCGCTCGCAGCTCGACAACATCCGCTGCCAGCGCAGCACCACCAGCCAGGGGGGCGCAACTAAATGCGACGCCGCTCACGCCTGCCCGGCCGACGACGACCTCCAGGCGCTCACCTGCGACACCAACCGCGGCGTCTGCTATCCGCCCTCGCAGGGCCTCGGCGCTGACGGCTACAACTGCGAGCCCATCCGCCTCGGCATCGCCGGCAAGCTCGACGTCAGCGACTTGACGCAGACGGTGGGCTTCCCGCCCAAGTCGGCGCTCAACCTCTTCGCGGGCCTCGGCAGCAAGGGGACCAACGGCGGCGCCAAGGTGGATGCGAACGGCCTGCAGATCGCCGTCGAAGCCGGAACGCAGCCCGCATCCGACTCGAACTTCGTCGGCGTCTGCGTGCCGCCGGTGCTGCCTTCCAATCCCGGCGCGGTCCCGGTGATGGACTTCGACGACGTCAACAACAAGCCCGCCACGGTCTCCGGCTACGACTTCGGCTTCTCGCTGGCGAGCGCGATGCTCAACCGCGGCTTCCTCGACGCGTACAACGCCGGCATGCTCTGCGTGGCGATCACCAACCAGACCACGGCCTTCATCTCGACCGGGCTCTTCAAGACCTTCCTGCCGTCGCTGGGACTGGTCACGGGGCAGAAGGACGTCCCAATGAAGATCCTGCTGCGGCCGAGCACGCCGCCCTTCGTTCGCATTGGCAAGAACACTTCGAAGACGGACGCGAGCGGCAACGTGGTTCCGGACGATCCGCTCATCACGCTCTCGTTCCAGAAGATGAACCTGGACTTCTACGCCGAGGTCGACGAGCGGCAGGTGCGCATCTTCACGCTGCAGGCCGATCTGCTGCTGCCGCTCAACCTGCGCACCTTCGCCGATCCCAACGCCAACACGCTGCAGCCGGTGCTGGGAGGACTCGACACGGTGCTGACCAACATCTCGGCGCTCTCGCCCGACTTCAACACGACGGGGAGCGGGCAGATGCCGTACAACGCCGCCGCCGACATGCTGGCGGAGGATCCCGGGGTAGTGAAGGATCTCCTCGGCGCCGCGATCCGCCTCGCGCAGCCGCTGCTCGCGGGAGCGCTCAAGCCGGTGGCGCTGCCCAGCATGATGGGCCTCAAGTTCTCGGTGCGCGGCCTCGCGGGCGCGGTGCCGATGGCGAACGTCTCGACCGACGGGTACAACCACATGGCCTTCTGGACGCAGGTGGCCGAGTGCGGAGGCGTCAGCGGCGTGGCCTGCGAGCAGTACACGGTGAAAGCGGAAGCGCGCGTCGCGGCCAGCTCGGTCCCCGGGACGCTGCAGGAAGTGCGCGACGGCGCGCGGCCCGAGCTCACGCTCGATCTGTCGGCGCGATCGGCGCGCAGCGGATCGCGGCCGCAGTTCAGCTACCGCGTCGACGGGTCGCTCTGGTCGCCGTGGCTGGGGAACCCGCGCCTCGTCCTGCGGGATCCGCTCTTCCTCGTGCAGGGACATCACCTCGTCGAGGTGACCGCGCGCGAGGCGGACGACGATTTCACCATGGATCCGAACCCGGTCGCGGTGGACTTCTTCGTCAGCTACGAGGCGCCGGAAGTGTCGCTCGTGCAGCGGCCCGACGGCGCGGTCGTCACCCGCGCGCACAGCGGGTCCACGCCGGTCGAGAAGCTCCTCTTCAGCTACCGGCTCGATGGCGATCACGTCTGGTCGCAGCCCGGCCGGACGCGCGTCTTCACTGAAGCCGAACTGGGCGACCGCGCGCTCTCCGTTCGCGTCACCGACGAAGCCGGCCGCATCGCGGTGGCTCAATTCGGCGTCGAGGCGCCTCCCGTCGCGCGCGCCAGTGTGGCGGGCGGCTGTGCGTCGCCGGGAGCCGGACTCTGGGCGATCCTCGGTCTCGCCGCTCTGGCGCTCGTGGGCCGTCAGCGGAAGGGATCGATCTCCGCAGGGTAGAAGACTTCGACGAGCGTGAGGCCGTGCGATGGGGCGGTTGCTCCCATCCACGGCCTCTGCCGTTGTGCCAGCTCACGCAGCGACTCGGGAGCCGCGAGTCCCAGGGCGACCGCCGCGAGGTGTCCGGCGATGTTCCGCACTTCGTGCTTGCGGAAGGCCCGGCCCTCGACCTCGAGCACGCCGTCATCGGTCAGAGACCAGCGCGTCAGCGGCGGCGCCGGTTTGTGCGCCTTGGACGGCGAGCAGAGTCCGGGGAGGTGCGCCAGCCCGTCGAGTCCCCGCATCGCCGCTCGGGCCCGGTCCCAGTCGGGGGCCTGGCGTTCATTTTGTACAAAACTTGCGAAGTCGTACCGGTACCGCTTGCCGTCCGCCGAGGCGCGCGCGTGAAACGACGGCGATGCGCCCGCCCACCGGACCAGCCGGAGAGCAGGGGGGAGTCGAAGGGGGAGTGCAGAAAAAAAATTATTTTTTTCTTCCGCCGGCACCCGCCCGCACTGGAAGGAGGCCACCTGGCCGAGCGCGTGCACGCCCGCGTCCGTCCGCGACGCGCCGTGGATCGCGTAGTGCTTCCCGAGCAGCGCGCGCACCGCATCCTCGAGCGCCTGCTGCACCGTCGTCATCCCGGGCTGCTTCTGCCAGCCGCGAAACGCCGCGCCGTCGTACGCGAGCAGGAGAGCGAAGGTCTCTTTCAAGTCTTGGGCGCGGGCGGCGGGATGGGGCAGTAGAGGTAGTCGCGGCAGATGACGCGCATCGCCGCCACGCCGGAATTGAAGGCGCTGATGATCGACCCGCCCTTCTTGCCGGCGGTGAGATCGCCCGCGAGGAAGAGTCCGGGGACCGAGGTCTCACCGCCCTCGCGCAGCGCCGGCTCGCCGCCTTTCAGCTCGATCCCCGTGGCCTGCAGGAACCCCGCGGGAGTCGTTCCACCGAGGGCATAGACGACGTGATCGTAGACCCGCGGCGCGAGCTGCTCCTGCGCGAAGACCGCCCGCGGCCGGCCTTCCGCAACCTCCAGTCGCGCGATGTCGCTGGGCATGAGGAGCTCGACGCGCCCGGCCTGCGCCATGCCCTGCACGTCGGCGAAGTTGATCGAATTCATCCGCGACAGCTCCGCCCGGCGATAGCTCAAGTCGACCTTGAACCCCCGCGCGACCAGGTAGTGCACGTAGTCCGCCGCCGAGTCGCCGCCCCCGACGACGAGCGCGCGCTCGCCGGCCAGCTTGTCGGAGCTGACGTCGAAGTGGACGCGCCCGCGCAGTTCGCTGCGGGGGATCTGGTAGTCGGGCATCTTCGGCTTGCCGAGGATGCCGATGGCGATCACCACCACCCGCGACGTGTGAGCGCCGCCCGGCGTGACGATTTCGAACAGTTCGCCCTGCTTCTTGATGTAGTCGACGCCCTCGCCGTAGCGGACGTTCAGCTCGAAGCGCTGGATGGTCTCCTCGAGGAAGTCGAGCGTCTGCTGCTTGCTCCCGTCGACCAGCGTGATCTTGCCCTCGGAGACGGCGGGGATGCCCTTGTAGACGGCGTCCACACGTTTGTCGTCAGGGTAGTACTTGCGGATCGCGTACGAGTGTGCCGGGCCCTTCTCGAGGACCAGGATGCGCTCCCGGCCGATGCCGGCCTCCCGCGCCTCGACGGCGGTGGAGATTCCGGCAGGCCCGGCGCCGACCACGACCAGGTCGAAGTCCATGCACCGTGGATGGTGGCCCGGCCGGGAAGATTCGGCAACCCGGCGTCGACAATGTTGCCCCTCTGGCAGGGGCGCGGGTACACTCTCGTCTCGGAGGTTGGATGAGCCGGAAGGACAGCCACCACGGAAACCTCTCCTGCTCGTTCTGCGGGAAGGGGCAGCGCGAGGTCCGCAAGCTGATCGCCGGCCCCACCGTCTACATCTGCGACGAGTGCATCAAGCTCTGCAACGACATCATCGCCGAGGAGAGCGAGCGCGAGGAGAACCGCCCGGCGGTGGCGCTGCCGGCGCCGGTGGAGATCAAGACCTTCCTCGACGATTACGTGGTCGGGCAGGACCGCGCCAAGAAGATCCTCGCGGTCGCCGTCTACAACCACTACAAGCGCATCTACTCGAAGAAGCCTCCGCGCCAGCGGCCGGGAATGCAGGCCGCGCGGCAGCAGGGCGACACCGACGTCGAACTGCAGAAATCGAACATCCTGCTGTTGGGGCCCACCGGCTCGGGCAAGACGCTGCTCGCGCAGTCGCTGGCGCGCTTTCTCAACGTCCCCTTCACCATCGCCGACGCGACTTCGCTCACCGAAGCGGGCTACGTCGGCGAGGACGTCGAGAACATCATCCAGAACCTGCTCCACGCCGCCGACTACGACGTCGAGAAGGCGGCGCGCGGCATCGTCTACATCGACGAGATCGACAAGCGGGGAGGGCGTGCAGCAGGCGCTGCTCAAGATCATCGAGGGCACCCGCGCCAACGTCACGCCGCGCGGGGGCAAGAAGTACAATCAACAGGAATACATCCAGGTCGACACTTCGAACATCCTCTTCATCTGCGGCGGCGCCTTCTACGGGATCGAGAACCTGATCAAGCGGCGCGCCGGCGACAAGGGCCTCGGCTTCGGCGCCAACGTGCTCCCCAAGGACAACCGCGGCGTCGGCGAGATGCTGACGCTGATCGAGCCACAAGATTTGATCAAGTTTGGCATGATCCCCGAGTTCGTCGGACGCCTTCCCATGCTGGCCACGCTCGACGATCTCTCCGAGGACGATCTGGTCACCATCCTCACCCAGCCGAAGAACGCGCTGGTCAAGCAGTACCAGAAGCTCTTCGAGATGGAGCGCGTGAAGCTGTCGTTCACCAAGGAAGCGCTGCGGGCCATCGCTCACGAGGCGATGCGGCGCAAGGCCGGCGCCCGCGGCCTGCGCGCCATCATGGAAAACGCCATGCTGGACATCCAGTACGACGTGCCCTACCGGGACGCGATCAAGGAGTGCAAGATCACCGAGGGCGTGGTCACCCGCGGAGAAGAGCCGACGCTGCTCTTCGAGAAGGATCGCAAGACCGCGTAGCGCGTTGAAGAGGGCGGGCCCGCCAGCGTCCAATCATTATGACCCCGCCCCTGAAGACCCTCATCCTGTTCGCCGCGCTGTTCGCCGCGCCCGCCTTTGCCCAGAACTTTCCAGGCGACGACGACGGAGTTCCCCAATACGACGCGCCGCCCGACGCCGCGCCGCCCGACCAGGGCCCCACCTGGGACGATTTCCGCAACGACAGCGCGCTCGCGTGGAACGGCGAGTGGATCGACACCGGGGAGTACGGCCGCGTCTGGCGCCCGACGCGCGTGAGCGAAAGCTGGCAGCCGTATCTCTACGGCCGCTGGGCCTGGACCACCGCGGGCTGGGCGTGGGTCAGCGACGAGCCCTTCGGCTGGGCCGTCTACCACTATGGCCGCTGGGCCTGGACCGAGGAGGGATGGGTCTGGCTGCCCGGCCAGGTGTGGGCGCCCGCGTGGGTCGCGTGGAGTTGGGGCAACGGCTATGCGGGCTGGTGTCCGCTCGGGCCGCGCGCGGTGATCTACCAGCACCCGTCGCGCTGGGTGTACGTGCCGAACCAGCACTTCCTCGATCCGGTGCGCCGGCACGCGATCCCGCGGACGCAGCCGATCGCGATCAACATGCCGCCGGCGTCGCGCGGTCCTCGCGCAGGGCCGACGGTCCAGGTGGTCGAGCAGGCCGTCGGAAGGAGCGTGCGCCCGCTCGCCGTCACCGAGGCGACCGCGCCGCACGCCGCGCAGGCGACTTCCGGAAGCGTCGGGTTCTACCGTCCGCGCACCACGCCCATCGCGGCGCCGCACGCGCAGCCGCGACCGCAGGGCCAGGATCCGCAACCTGGCGGCACGCCGCATCCGATGTACTTCGGCGGCGTCCCCGCTCCGCACCAGGGCGGACAGCCTCGCCCGCCGCCGCAGGCGCAACCGCAACCGCAGCCGCAGCCTCAGCCGAAGCCGAAGCAGCAGAAGCCCGAGGAGAAATCCGAGCCGCACGCGAAGGATCGCTGAAGCGGCGCTCAGTGCTGCGTCACGCGCACCGTGGTCTTCATCTGCTTCCCGGTGTCGAGATCCTTCGCCGACATGGTGAGGATGCCCTCGATGTTCACGTCGAAGGTGATCTCGAGGCGCACCTTGCCGGCGGGCGCGGGCTTGAGCCCGCTGAAGAGGAAGTCGCCGAGAAGCTCGTTGTGCGACACCTGCGGCGCATCGCCCTGGAAGATGCGCATGGCCACTTCCGTCTGCCCATCGTACGAGGTGGTCGCGTCGACGGCCTTGGCGTTGGGAATGGCCGCGTTGCGCGGAAACACCGTGTGGAATTCTCCGCCGGCTTTCTCCAGTCCGATGGCCATCGGGATCACATCGAGCAGTTGCAGCCGCAGATCGGAGTTGTCCTCGAGCGAGTGCGCGTAGAGCGCCGCGCCGATGGCCACCGCCTCGTCGGGGTGCACGCCCTTCGACGGCGCCTTGCCGAAGATTTCCTGCAGCCGCTTCTGCACCACCGGCATGCGCGTCTGCCCGCCGACCAGCAGGAGCTCGTCGACTTTCTTCGGATCGAGTCCCGCGTCGGTCATCACGCGCGCGAGGATCTCGACCGTCCGATCGACGAGCGGGATGGTCAGCTCCTCGAGCAGCTTGCGGGTGAAAGTGAAGTCGATGTTGAGCGGCTGCCCCTGCGGCGTCATGGTGACGAACGGCACGCTGAAGGGCGCCTGCTCGCGCGAGGAAAGATCGATCTTCACCCGCTCGGCCAGGTCCTTGATCCGCTGCATGGCCACCGGGTCGGCCGAGAGATCGATGCCGTGCTTGCCCTGGAAATCCTTGAGCACGTAGTTGATCATCGCCTGGTCGAAATCGAGCCCGCCGAGGAAGATGTCGCCGCCCGTCGCCTTCACTTCGAAAACGCGGTCGCGAATCTCGATGATCGAGACGTCGAAGGTGCCGCCGCCCAGGTCGTAGATGACGGTGGTCTCGTGCAGGTTCTTGCCGATGCCGTAGGCGAGCGCGGCCGCGGTGGGCTCGTTGATGATGCGAACCACCTCGAGCTGGATCATCTTGCCCGCGTCCTTCACCGCCTGCCGCTGCCGGTCGGTGAAGTAGGCGGGCACCGTGACCACGGCGCGCGAGACCTTCTCGCCCAGGTAGTCCTGCGCGACCACGCGTATCTTGTTCAAAATCTTCGCGCTGATCTCGGCGAGCCGGAAATTCTTGTGGCCGACGTCGAGCACCACGTCGTTGCGCTCGCCCTGCTTCATCTCATAGGCGACCGTCTTCTTCATCAGCTCGACGACGTCGCTCTGGTAGGAGCGGCCGACCAGCCGCTTGGCGGCGTAGATGGTGTTGCGCGGGTTGAGCTGCCACTGGCGCTTGGCTTCGTGGCCGATCAGCTCATTGCCCTTCTCGTCGATGGCAAAGATGGACGGGATGATGAACTCGCCGCCCTTATACGGCACGAGCTTGACGGCGCCGTTCTCCACGATGGCGGCACACGAGTTGGTGGTGCCGAGGTCGATGCCGATGATCTTGCTCACGGAGTGTTACACTACCATGGTGGACTCCGTCCGCTACTTGAAGTCCGTCGGCGAGCAGGTCCAGGGTTCGTTCCTCGGCAATCGGACTCTCCTCGCCTTCCAGGAATACATGGAGGCCTTTTTCGATGCGCCGCGGGTGCACGCGCGCGATGCGGCCCATTACATCCGCGACTGCTTCGACTTCTATGGCACCGAGACGCTGCAGACGCCGTCCGGGCCCGTGCGCCGCTTCAAGCTCTTCGATCGGCCCTTCGACGCGCCGACGGCGGAGGAGGGCGAGGCTGGCTCGCCGGTGGTCGGGCAGGAAGAAGTGCAGAACGCCATCTATCGCATCCTCAACTCCTTCGTGCGCGCCGGGCGGGTGCACAAGCTGATCCTGCTGCACGGGCCCAACGGCTCGGCCAAGAGCTCGCTGGTGGCGGCCATCCAGCGCGCGCTCGAGGATTACTCGCGCCACGACGAGGGCGCGGTCTACCGCTTCAACTGGATCTTCCCCAACGAGCGGCTGGTCAAGGGATCGATCGGCTTCGGCGACAAGGTGCCCGAGGGCCAATCGGTCGAGAGCTACGCGCACCTCGAGGGCGAGCAGATCGACGCGGGCCTCGCCTGCGAGATGAAGGACCATCCGCTCTTCCTCTTGCCGCGGGCCGAGCGGCAGAAACTCCTCGCCGAGCACGTCAAGCCCGGCGCGGACTTCCAGCTGGGCCTGAGCGTGACCGAAGGCGAGCTCTGCCAGAAATGCCGGCAGATCTATGCGGCTCTATTGCAGTCCTATAACGGCGATATCCTCAAAGTCCTGCGGCACGTGCAGGTCGAGCGCTTCTATCTCTCGCGCCGGTACATGATCGGCGCGGTCACCGTCGAGCCGCAGATGTCGGTCGACGCGGACTATCGCCAGGTGACCGCGGACAAGAGCCACGGCGCGCTTCCGGGAGCATTGCAGAACTTATCCTTATATGAACCCTTTGGTCCGCTGGTATCGGGCAATCGCGGAGTGATCGAGTTTTCGGACTTATTGAAACGGCCGCTGGAGCATTACAAGTATCTATTGGGCACGATTGAAACCGGCATTGCCCGGATGAATCATTTCCTCCTGCACCTGGACGGCGTGCTGATAGCGTCGAGCAATGAAAAGCATCTTTCGGCTTTCAAGGAAATGGGCGACTTCGCTTCCTTCAAGGGCCGCATCGAGCTGGTGCGCGTCCCCTACCTGCGCCGTTTCTCCGAGGAGGAACGCGTCTACGGATTCCGGCTGCGCGAGACGGTCGGCAAGCATGTCGCCCCGCACGCCACCTGGGTGGGCGCGCTCTGGGCGGTGCTGACGCGGCTGCGCAAGCCGGTGGGCGATCGCTACAAAGGCGATCTGCGCAAGCTCGCAGAGCACTTGTCTCCGCTGGAGAAGGCGCGCTTCTACGACGAGGGCAGCGCGCCCGATCGCCTCTCGCGCGAGCAGGCGCGCGAGCTGAAGAAGCACATCGAGGATCTCTGGCGCGAGTCCGACAGTTATCCCAACTACGAGGGCCGCTCCGGCGCTTCGGCACGCGAGCTGAAGACGGCCATCGGAAATGCCGCGCAGAATTCCGGCCAGCAATGCCTCACGCCGCAAGCGGTCCTGGAGGAGCTGGAGGCGCTGACGCGCGACAAGTC
>WNFM01287195.1_pt1 | contig 10782 bp, 7 predicted proteins | sample 5400271 | NCBI WGS metagenome assembly WNFM01 (sample SAMN13153352, study PRJNA577476) | soil metagenome | isolation source: 60 cm saprolite on Douglas fir-dominated hillslope | place: USA:California | collected 2013-09-17 | reverse complement strand
GCCAGGCCTTCTTCTTGACAGCCCGCGGTAAGCTGGAGAACTTTCCCAATGACCATCGGGGCCGAGCGACGGCGGTTGGACGAGGACACGCGCCGCGAGAGGAACTGGAAGCGATGGGGCCCCTATCTCTCCGACCGGCAGTGGGGGACGGTGCGCGAGGACTACTCGCCGGACGGCGCCGCCTGGGAGTACCTCCCGCACGATCACGCGCGCAGCCGCGCCTACCGTTGGGGTGAAGACGGCCTGCTCGGGATCTGCGATCGCGAGGAGCGCCTCTGCTTCGGCCTCGCCCTGTGGAACGGGCGCGATCCCATCCTGAAGGAGCGGCTCTTCGGTCTCACCGGGCCCGAGGGCAACCACGGAGAGGACGTCAAGGAGGCGTACTTCTACCTCGACTCGACCCCGACCCATTCGTACATGAAGGCGCTCTACAAGTACCCGCTGGTCGAGTACCCCTACGCACGCCTGGTGGAGGAGAACCGACGGCGCGGACGGAGCGAGCCCGAGTTCGAGATCACGGACACCGGAGTGTTCGACGAGGACCGGTACGTGGACGTCTTCGCCGAGTACGCGAAGGCGGCGCCGGACGACGTCCTCATCCGCATCACCCTCGCCAATCGCAGCGCGGACGACGCGATCCTGCACGTCCTGCCCACGCTGTGGTTCCGGAACACGTGGTCGTGGGGGCGCGAGGGCGAAGCGTACTGGCCCCGGCCGAGCCTGCGCGAGGTCGCGCCGGGCCGTGTGCGTACCGAGCACGCGACCCTCGAGCCCCACGTGCTGGCGGCCGCGGCCGGCCCCGACGGATGCGCTCCGGACCTGCTCTTCACGGAGAACGAGACCAACGCCGCGCGCCTCTTCGCCTTCCCCAACCCGAGCCCCTACGTCAAGGACGCCTTCCACGAGTACGTCGTGCACGGCCGCACGGACGCGGTCAGTCCACAGCGGAGCGGCACCAAGGCGGCCGTCCACTACCGCCTGCGCCTCCCCGCTCGAGGCGAGGTCGTGCTCTCGCTGCGCCTGACGCGGGAAGAGGAGGCCGCGGATGCCCCCTTCGGCCCCGAGTTCGACCGGACGTTCGCGCGCCGGATCGTGGAGGCGGACGAGTTCTACGCGCAGGCCTGCCCGGCCCCGTTCACGGCGGAGGAGCGGCCAGTGGTGCGCCAGGCCGCCGCGGGTCTCCTGTGGTCGAAGCAGTTCTACCACTACGTCGTGAGGGAGTGGCTCGAGGGCGATCCGGCCCAGCCCCCTCCGCCGGCGGAGCGGCGTCAGGGCCGCAACCACGACTGGCCGCATCTCTACAACCGCGACGTCATCTCGATGCCGGACAAGTGGGAGTACCCGTGGTACGCGGCCTGGGACCTCGCCTTCCACATGGTCGCGTTCGCGCGCATCGATCCGCAGTTCGCCAAGGACCAGCTCGTGCTGTTCCTGCGCGAGTGGTACATGCACCCCAACGGGCAGCTCCCCGCCTACGAGTTCGCGCTGGCCGACGCGAACCCGCCCGTGCACGCCTGGGCCTGCTGGCGCGTGTACAAGATGTCGGGGCCGCCCGGCCAGCGCGATCGCCTGTTCCTGGCCCGCTGCTTCCAGAAGCTGCTGCTCACCTTCACCTGGTGGGTGAACCGCAAGGACGAGGAGGGGCACAACCTGTTCGCGGGCGGGTTCCTCGGCCTCGACAACATCGGCGTGTTCGACCGCAGCAAGCCGCTGCCCACGGGCGGCCACCTCGAGCAGGCGGACGGCACGGCCTGGATGGCGTTCTACACCGCGACCATGCTGGCCATGGCGCTGGAGCTGGCCCGGGAGGAGGTCTGCTACGAAGACATGGCCAGCAAGTTCTTCGAGCACTTCGTGGCCATCGCCGATGCCATGAACACGCTCGGGGGCACCGGCTTGTGGGACGAGCAGGACGGCTTCTACTACGACCGGCTGCAAGCGGACGGGGTGGAGATGCCTTTGCGGGTGCGCTCGCTGGTGGGCGTGGTGCCCCTGTTCGCGGTGGAGATCCTCGAGGACGAGGTCATCCAGCGCCTGCCCGGCTTCAAGAAGCGGCTGGACTGGTTCCTCGAGAACCGAAAGGACCTCGCCCGCCACATCTCCTGCATGCAGGCGCGCGACGACGACGACGGCGACGTGCACCGCCACCGCCTGCTCGCCATCCCCTCGCGTGAGCGGCTGGTGCGTGTGGTCCGCTATCTGCTCGACGAGTCGGAGTTCCTCGCCCCCGGCGGGATCCGATCGCTCTCGCGCTACCACCGCGAGAACCCCTACGTGCTGCGCGTGGGCGGCCAGGAGCACCGCGTCGAGTACGCGCCCGCGGAGTCCACGACCGGCCTCTTCGGGGGCAACTCCAACTGGCGCGGGCCGGTCTGGTTCCCGATGAACTACCTCATCGTGGAGGCGCTCGAGCGCTACCACCACTTCTACGGCGACTCGCTGCGCGTCGAGTGCCCGACGGGATCGGGCCGGCTCCTCACCCTGAAGGAGGTCGCGGAGGAGATCTCCTCGCGCCTCGCGCGCATCTTCCTGCCGGACGAGCAGGGCCTGAGGCCGGTCCACGGCCCGGACCGGCGGTTCGCCGACGACCCGCACTGGCGCGACCTCGTCCTCTTCTACGAGTACTTCTCGGGCGATTCCAGCCGCGGGGTCGGCGCCAGCCATCAGACCGGATGGACGGCCCTGGCCGCGCGGCTGATCGAGGATCGCGCGCGGGCACGTGCCCTTCGCCACCGGCGCACGTCCGATCACGACCAGGATCACGCCTACGCGGGGCGGGCGCCGGACGGAGAGGAGCCGCCATGACGAAGCGGTCGCTGGCCCTCCCGTACGCGGGCGCGGAGTGGCTCGAGCCCGGCGGCCTCGGTGGTTTCGCTTCCGGCACCGTGGGCGGGGTGCGCACGCGGCGCTACCACGCGCTGCTCCTGGCCGCCCGCCGCCCGCCCGCCGAGCGGATGGCGCTCGTCGCCGGCCTCGACGCCTGGGTGGAGACGCCGCGGGGACGGTTCGACATCACGTCGCAACGCTACCGGCCGGGAGTGATCGCGCCGGCGGGCGGCCGCCGGCTGGAAGCCTTCTCGATCCGGCCCTGGCCGCGCTGGTCGCTGGTCCTCGACGACGGCACGCGCGTCGACCACGAGCTGTTCGTGCCCAAGGGATCGGCGATGACCGTCCTCACCTGGCGCATCGTCGGCGCCGCCGCCGGCACGCGGCTCACCCTGCGCCCGTTCCTGTCCGGCCGTGACTACCACGCCCTCCACCACGAGAACGGGGATCTCCGGTTCGAGGCCGAGCGCGCGGAGGGGCGCGTGACCTGGCGCCCCTACGTGGACGTTCCCGGCGTGGTCGCGCTTTCGAACGGGACGTATCGTCACGAGCCGCATTGGTATCGCGGGTTCGTCTACGAGGAGGAAAGGCGGCGCGGGCTCGATTGCGAGGAGGACCTGGCCGCGCCCGGCACCCTGGCCTTCGACCTCGCGGCCGGAGAAGCGCAGCTCGTCCTCGCCGCCCACCTGCCGGGCGCACCCCTGCCTCTGGAGGGACGCGCGGCGGCGCCCGTGGTCGCCGAGCTGCGGGCCACCGAGGGCCGACGGCGATCCACGTTCGCCTCGCCGCTTCATCGCGCGGCGGACGCCTACGTCGTGACGCGGGGAGAGGGACGGACGATCGTGGCCGGCTATCCCTGGTTCGCGGCTCGCGGCCGGGACACCTTCATCGCGATGCGCGGCATCTGCCTGGCCGCGCGCCGGCTCGACGATGCGCGGTCGATCCTGCTCGAATGGGCGGGCGCGCTCTCGGACGGCATGCTGCCGAATCGATTCGCCGATCCCGGCGACGCCCCCGAGTTCGGTGCCGTCGATGCCTCGCTGTGGTTCGTCATCGCCGTTCACGAGTACCTGGCCGCGGCGGCGGCGGGGGGAGGGCCCGCGCCCGCCGGAGACCGTCGCCTGCTGCAGTCCGCAGTGGAGGCGATCGTGGACGGGTACGCGGCGGGCACGCGCCACGGGATCCGGCTCGATGGCGACGGCCTGCTCGCGGCGGGTCTACCCGGGGTGCCGCTCACATGGATGGACGCGCGCGTCGGCGGTCAGTCGGTCACTCCGCGGGTGGGCAAGCCGGTCGAGGTGCAGGCACTCTGGCTCAACGCGCTCACCATCGCCTCCGCGTTCTCCGAGCGCTGGCCCCGGACACTGGCGGCCGGCGTGCGCGCGTTCCGCCAGCGGTTCTGGAACGCGGCCACGCGGGCCCTCAACGACGTCGTCGATCCCGATCACCTTCCGGGCACGGTGGACGCGACCTTCCGGCCCAACCAGATCCTCGCCGTTGGCGGCCTCCCCTTCGCCCTGCTCGAGCCCGCGATGGCACGTCAGGTCGTGGACGCGGTGGAAGCGCGCCTGTGGACGCCCCTGGGGTTGCGCACGCTGGCCGCGGACGAGCCCGGCTACGCCCCGCGTTGCCAGGGCGCCGTGAGCGAGCGCGACTCCGCGTACCATCAGGGCACGGTGTGGCCGTGGCTGCTCGGTCCTTTCGTCGAGTCCTGGGTGCGCGTCCGTGGCGACACACTGGAGGCGCGGCGTGAGGCGCGGCAGCGCTTCTTCGATCCGCTGATGCGCCACCTCGAGGAAGGCGGCCTGGGCCACGTGTCCGAGATCCTGGACGGAAGCTCCCCGCACGCGCCGCGCGGCTGCCCGTTCCAGGCCTGGTCGGTGGGGGAGGCCCTGCGCCTCGACCGTATCGTGCTCGGCGACGACAGCCGCCGGGCGCCGACGGTGGCTCCGGGCGCGAAGGCGGAGGTCACGCCGCGCGCGAAGGGCCTTGGCCCCGCGCGGCCCGGTTTCGGCGTCGACCGCGAATCCAACCGCTAGCCGTGGGCATCCAAGAGACCATGAAGCAGCGTCCGCGCGTCGTGATCCTGGGCGGCGGCTTCGCCGGCATCTACGCCGCGATGGAGCTGGAGAAGGCGGTGCGCAAGGGCGAGGACATCGAGATCGTCCTCGTCAACAAGGAGAACTACTTCGTCTTCCAGCCCATGCTGCCGGAGGTGATCTCCGGGACGATCGGGATCCTCGACGTGGTCAGTCCCATCCGGCGCCTCCTGCCGCGCACGGACCTCCACGTGCGCGACGTGGAGGAGATCGACCTCGAGAAGAAGCTCGTCATCACGAGCCCCGGCTTCCGGCCGCATCCCCACGTCATTCCCTTCGACCACCTGGTGCTGGCCCTGGGCAGCGTCACCGATTTCCGCGGCCTGCGCGGCCTGCCCGAGCACGCCTTCCCGTTCAAGAACCTCGGCGACGCCCTCAACCTGCGGAACCACGTGATTCGCGCCCTCGACGAGGCGTCGATCGAGCGCCACGACGAGACCCTGCGCAAGCAGCTCCTCACCTTCGTGGTGGCCGGGGGCGGGTTCTCGGGCGTCGAGGTCGTGGCCGAGCTCAACGACTTCGTGCGCGAGGTCGCGCGCAGCTACCCGGGCCTCGACCCGCGCGAGATCCGCATCGTGCTCCTGCACGGCGGGGAGCGGATCCTCCCCGAGGTCGCGGAGCGCCTGGCCCTTTTCGCGCAGGACATCCTCATGCGCCGCGGCGTCGAGATCCGACTCAAGACCGTCCTGGAGGCGGCCACCGGAGACGCGGCCATCCTGCGCGGCGGCGAGACCATCCCCACCAAGACGCTCGTCTCGACGGTGCCCTCCTTCCCGCATCCGCTCCTGGAAGCGCTGCCGCTGGCCAAGGGCAAGAACCGGCGCCTGCTCGCCAACCGGCACCTCCAGGCGGAAGGACGGACCGACGTCTGGGCGCTCGGCGACTGCGCGGTCGTGCCCCAGACGGACGGTACGCCCTCGCCGCCCACGGCCCAGCACGCCATCCGGCAGGCCGCGGTCGCCGCCCACAACATCGTGGCCACGTTGCACGGGCGTGCGCTGCGCACCTTCGACTTCAAGGGCCTGGGCAAGATGGGCGCGCTCGGACATCGGTCGGCCATCGCCGAGCTGCCGGGCGGGATCAAGGTCTCCGGCTTCCTGGCCTGGTGGATCTGGCGCAGCATCTACCTGGTGAAGCTGCCGGGTTGGGGACGGCGGCTGCGTGTGGCCTCCGCCTGGAGCCTCGACCTGTTGCTGCCGGCGGAGCTGGTGCAGCTCAAGCTCGGCGGCTCGCGCGGCGTCACCCAGGAGCACTTCGAGCCCGGCCAGGAGGTCTTCCGCCAGGGCGATCTCGGCGATCGCGTGTATCTCGTCATGAGCGGCCAGGCGGAGGTCTGGCGCTCCGTCGACGGCGTCGAGGAGTGCCTCGGCCAGCTCGAGCCCGGAGACTGGTTCGGGGAGATGGCGCTGCTCAACGAGACGACGCGCGGCGCCACCGTTCGCTGCACGAAAGCGATGGACGCCCTGATCCTGCCCAAGAGCGAGTTCAGCGTCCTGGCCGCGAATCTGCCCGATCTGCGCCGCAGCTTCGAGCGGGTGATGGAGGGACGGCGGGGCGGCGCGGGCATGGGCGTGGGCGGGAAGCGCGATTCCGTATGACCACGCGCATGGTCGTGTGGGACCTGCCGGCGTCGCTGGTGGAGTGGGAAGTCGCGCGCGCGCCGCGCGCCTAGCGGGCGGATTCGGCCAGCACATGCAGGCGATGCCGCTCCCCCGGAACGTGGCCCTTGCCCTCGCGCTCGGAGCGGCGCTCGTCGGCCTTTCTCCGGCGGAGGCCGCCGAGCTGCGGCTCGACGGGTTCCTCTTCGGCCGCGGCCTGCTCGTGGACGGTCCGCCGTCCTGGCTGGACTCCGGCTTCGGAAGGTTCACGGAGCCGGGTCGCGGCGAGACCGGTCCTCGGGAGTTCGCCCGGTCGGGGAAGGCCGAGGCGCAGGCTCGCCTCGAGTGGTCCCCGACGCTCCTCTGGCGGGTGCGCGTGCATGCCCTCGCGCGCTACGAGCCCAGCGCCGGGCGTCGTGGGCATGCGGGGGTGACGGAGGCGCTGATCGAGCTGCGTCCGGAGCTGACGCCCACGACCGCCCTCCGCTTCCGCCTGGGAACCGTGTTCTTCCCCAACTCGGGCGAGAACGTCCGGCCGCTCTGGTCTTCGCCGTTCACGCTGACCCTGTCCGCGCTGGACACCTGGATCGCGGAGGAGCTGCGCCCGACGGCGCTCGAGGTGACCTTCGTGCGCAAAGGCCGCTCTCCCGATCACGAGATCGAGGTCGGGGCGGCGGTGCTCGCGGGCGCGGACACCTCGGGAGCGCTCCTGGCCTGGCGTGGCTGGACGCTCGGCGACCGGCTGGTCACTCTGGGGGAGCGGGTGCCGCTCCCTCCCCTGTCGTCGTTCGAGGCCGGGGGCGCCTTCGCCGGGCAACGCCGCGGAACCACGCCGACGGCGGAACTGGACGGGCGCCCGGGATGGATGGCGCGGGCGGGGTGGTCGCACGGCACGCGTGCCGCCGTCCGGGTCTGGGCCCTCGACAACGCCGGCGATCGCCGCCTCCATCGCGGGCAGTACGCGTGGCGCACGCAGCTGCTCGCCGCGGGCGCGACCCTGTCCGCGGGACCGCGCTTGACCCTCGTCACCGACGCCATGATCGGGCGCTCGGGGATGGGGCCTCTCGGGGAAGCGCACGTGGACATCGACTTCCGGACCGCGTACGTGATGGCGTCGCTCGGCGGGGCGCGCGCCCGCCTCTCCGCGCGCTACGACGTCTTCCGCAACGTCGACCGCGACCACACGGCCGAGCCCGACGACGACGACGGGCAGGCCTGGACGGCGGCGGTGCTCTGGTCGCCCATCGATCGTCTGCGGCTCGCCGTCGAGGGCGTGCGCATCACGGGCCGGCGGGCGGCGTCGGCCGCGCCGGCCACCGGTGGCCGGCGCCTTCAAGGCGAGATGCGGGTGAGGTTCTGAGCGGCTCAGCCGCGAGAGGTGCGCTTCCATGCGCGGAAGGCGGCACGGAGCGTCTCGCGCGCCTCCGGCGAGAGCTCCTCGGGGCTCAACCGGCCGGCCAGCCGCAGCGTTTGACGCATCTGATCGAGATACCGCTCGCAGCCGGGGCACTCCGCCAGGTGGTCCTCGAACCGCCGGCGCGCCGCCGCTCCGAGCGCTCCTTCCAGATAGGCCGTCACCAGCTCGACCAGCTCTTCGCAGCTCATCCGCCTCCGTCGCTCATCACCGGTTGATGCGGAAATAGTCTTCGAGCGCGCGACGGACGCGCGAGCGGGCGCGATGGAGGAGCACGCGCTGGTTCGCTTCCGTCAGCCCGAGCGTCTGGCAGGCCTCGGCCGCGCTGCAGCCCTCGAGGTCGCGCAGCGTGATCACGGCCCGCTGGGCCGGGCCGAGCGCCTCGATCGCCCCGAGCAGGCGCTTGCGCAGCTCACGCTGGAGCAAGCCCGCTTCCGGCGACGGGGCCCAGGGGGCGGGCGGCACCGCCCAGTGCCGTGGCTCTCGCGGGTGGTGGGCATCGAGGAACCGCTGGGGATCGACCGCCGGATCGGTCCCCCCGGCTTCCTCCGAGACGATCTCCCGCAGCGATCGCGCGCGGCGGTCGCGGGTCCCGCGGCTCTTGGCGCGGTTCACCAGGATACGAAAGATCCAGGTCTTGAGCGACGCCTGGCCGCGGAACCGCGGCAGCCCGCGCAGCACGCCGATCCAGGCCTCCTGGGCCACCTCTTCCGCCACCGGGCGCTCGGGCACGAACAGGAGCGCCACACGCACCATCGACGCGTGATGGCGATCGACCAGCTGAAGGAAGGCGGCCTCGTCACCCGTGCGAAGGGCATCCAAGAACCGCGATTCGGTACGATCTCCCTCCCCGCCGCATTGGGCGGGGGCCATCTCCGCCACCGCCGCCTTCAAGTTGCTTGGGCCTCAAACGATCGTGGCGCCTGCGCTTCCACGCGGCGCCCGTCCCGACGACATGCGACACAACTCACGCGCGACCCTCCCGACCATCCCCCGTCTTGCCGCCGTTTGTAACGTTCCAATGTCGGCGGTGACTGCACCTTCGCGGCCGAGCTGAGCCGCACGAAGAACAACGCGGGCGCGGGCGTGGCTATTCCTTGCCATAGGGCCCCGACGTGCTCGAGCTGAGGTGCAGGCATGGATATCGGCGACATGATCGACCTGGCTCCGGTGGCCATCTGGCGATCGACGCTCGAGGGAACGGTCGTCATGGCCAACGACGCCTTTGCGCGACTGCTCGGCTACGAGCGGGCGCAAGAGGTCGTCGGCTTGAGCACGCCCCGCGACCTGTTCTGGGATCCGGGCGACCGCGCGCGCCTGATCGCCGAGCACGGCCCGGCGGGAGAAGTGCGAGGCCTGGAGGTGCGGTTCCGGCGTCGCGACGGGAGCGTGTTCTGGGCGCAGGCCAGCGCCCGTATGGTCAAGGATGGGGAGGGGCGGCCTCTTTATTTCGAGTCCTTCGCCATCGACGTCAGCGAGCACCGGGCGGCGGGGGAGGCCCTGCGTGAGTCCGAAGAGCATTACCGGCTGCTCTTCGAGGGCAACCCGGTGCCGCTGCTCCTCTACGACCTCGTGACCCTGCGCTACCTCGCCGCCAACGACGCCGCCATCCGCCAGTACGGCCATGCGCGCGGCGAGCTGCTGCGGCTCCGCGTGGACGACCTCGCCGTGCCCGGAGATCCCGAGCTGGTGCGCTTCAAGGCCACCCGCTTCGAGGCGCGGCCTTCCCTCGTTCACGTGGGTCTGCGGCGCCAGCGGCGACGTGACGGCAGCGTGATCGAGGTCGACCTGACGAGCCTGGCCCTGAGCTTCGGCGGCCGCGAGGTCCGGCTCACCGTCGCCCGCGACGTGACCGAGGAGCGGCGCGTCCAGGAGGACCGCGAGCGCCTGCGTGCCATGTCCGCGACGGGAGCTCTCATCGCCGGCGTCGCCCACGAGGTGCGCAACCCGCTCTTCAGCATCTCCGCCACCCTGGATGCGCTCGAGGACGAGCTACGCGCCCAGCCGGGCTACGCGCAGTACTCCATCCTGCTCCGATCGCAGGTCGCGCGTCTCAACCAGCTCATGACGGACCTCCTGGAGTACGGAAAGCCCTCGTGCGCGGAGCGTTCCTGGAACCGCGCCGCGGACCTCGTCCGCCTCGCGGTGCGCTCGTGCGCACCCCTGGCCCGACACCATCGGGTGGAGGTCGTGGAGGAGGTCGCCCCGGAGCTGCCGCGGCTCGAGGCCGTGAGCAGCCGGATCCAGCAGGCCCTGGAGAACCTGCTCGCAAACGCCATCGCCCACTCGCCGGCCGGGGGGATGGTGAGCGTGCGGGCCGAGCACGCGGGCGAGGAGGAGGCCATCCTGTTCACCGTCGACGACCGCGGGCCCGGCATCGCGCCCGAGGACGTCTCCCGCCTCTTCGAGCCGTTCTTCACGCGGCGCCCGGGAGGCACCGGCCTCGGGCTGGCCATCGTGCAGCGGATCGTGGAATCGCACGGGGGAGCGGTCGAGGCCATGAACAACCCGGATGGCGGTGCCCGCTTCCGCCTGAGGCTTCCCGGCGAAGGCCGCCGCCCGCTCGCGGCCAGTGCCTGAAGCGGCGAGGGACGTATCTGATGGTGACCGTCGTGGGAGCCCCGATTCTTGGAGCTCAAACATTTCTCTTCCCTTGCTCCCCGGTTTTGACATACAACGGCCCCGTCGGGAGGGCCCCATGACAGAGCCGAACGCCGGACGCCGGTCGCGCATCGTGGTGCTGGGTGGAGGATTCGCCGGCATCTACACCGCCATGGAGCTGGAGAAGGCCATGGACGGGCGCGACGACTTCGAGGTCGTCCTCATCAACAAGGAGAACTACTTC
>WNFM01192511.1_pt2 | contig 10782 bp, 9 predicted proteins | sample 5400271 | NCBI WGS metagenome assembly WNFM01 (sample SAMN13153352, study PRJNA577476) | soil metagenome | isolation source: 60 cm saprolite on Douglas fir-dominated hillslope | place: USA:California | collected 2013-09-17 | reverse complement strand
TGATGGCGATCTGGGGCTTCATGGCTCGTATCTGCTTAATTCTATTGCTGGCCGGAGTTAGCTCTCTTGCAGGAGAGACCTGCTGAACGCAGATTGCACCGCTGGCTGTGACAACGCAAGATGTGCAAGAGTTTTCATCTGTGGAGTGGCCGTTTTTCCTTCTTTCGTTTGCACCGTGGGGTTTCCAGCGCTTGTCCTTTTATGTGAAAGGCTCTGCACAATCGCTTGGCTCGACCATGTCTTTTGCATTGCGTGGCGAATAACAGCTTTAATATCAGATGCTTATGCATGGAGCATCTCTCCTGCAATTTGGCTAGAAGAATGCATTGGAGGAGATGGATACAGCAGTCGTATCACGAATGACAGTCCCGATCCTGGATTTAAAGGCGCAATACGCCACTATAAAAGATGAAATCCAGTCGGCCGTTCACTCAGTTCTCGAAAACCAGCACTTTATTCTGGGGCCGGAAGTGAAGGCGCTGGAGAAAGAGATCGCTGCCTATTGTGGCGCCAGGTATGCCGTGGGCGTCGCTTCCGGAACAGACGCGCTGATTCTGGGTTTGCGCGCATGCGGTATTGGCCCCGGCGATGAGGTAATCGTTCCATCCTTTAGTTTCATCGCGACCGCCGACACGGTAAGCATTCTGGGCGCTACTCCCGTGTTTGCAGACATTGACCCCGGCGCCTACAACATCGATCCGGCTGGCCTTGAACGCCTGATCACTCCCAGGACCAAAGCGATTGTCCCGGTCCACCTCTACGGCCAGTCGGCTGACATGGATCCCATCATGGCGCTGGCCAGGGCCCACAACTTGAAGGTGCTGGAAGACACGGCGCAGGCGATAGGTGCTACCTACAAAGGCCGTCGCGTCGCTTCCATCGGCGATGTAGGTTGCATCAGCTTCTTTCCCAGCAAAAACCTGGGAGGATACGGCGACGGAGGTATGGTCGTAACCAATTCTGAGGAGATATTCCGGCGTCTGATGTCATTGCGGGCTCATGGAAGCACGAAGAAGTATTTCAGCGAAGAACAGGGCTGGAACAGCCGGCTGGATGAGCTTCAGGCTGGCATCCTCCGCGTCAAGCTGCGCTATCTGGATCAGTGGAGCAACCAGCGTCGCAAAGCGGCGGAGCGCTATGACCGGTTGCTGCTCAACCTGCCTCACGTGATTACGCCGGCACGTAACGGTTTTGGCGATCATGTTTTTCATCAATACACGGTTCGTGTGTCCCAGCGCGATGAAGTGCAGAAGCAGCTTGCGGGGCTGGGTGTTACCACCATGGTCTACTATCCCACCCCCATGCATCTGCAGCCGATTTACGCATCGCTGGGCCATCGCGAAGGCGACCTGCCAGTGACCGAAGCAGCCTGCAAACAAGTCCTCTCTTTGCCCATGTTTCCTGAACTCCAGCCCGAGCAGAGCGAGTACGTGATTGATTCACTTAGTCAGGTACTGAAGGGGTAGTGAGATGGCGCCTGGAGACAAAGGAATTCTTTTGAACGGCCGCACGGGTCAGGGCGCTACTGCTGCCTTTCCAGCGGATGCCTTTAAGCTCCTCAATCGGAGCTACGGGAGTACTTTGATCAAGATCGGGGCGCATTATGTTCCCCGTCGCAGCCTCATTCTGGCGTTGAGTGAGAGTGTTCTGTTTCTTATGGCGCTGATGCTGGCGACCGTCCTGCGCTTTCTGGATTATTCCGTCGCCCAGGACTACTTTTCTCATCCCCAGACCTGGCTCCGCTTTGCTTCCGTCACTCTTATCTGCCAAGCGGCCCTTTACTACAACGATTTGTATGAAGTGCGCGTGGCCAGCAGCCGGGGAGCCAAGCTGGTGCGAGCTCTTGCCGCTATGGGCATTGCGTTGACGGCTTTGTCCCTGCTCTACTATCTGTTTCCGGCCATTCGTATGGAGAGGGGAATTGCTTTTCTGGCCGCAGTCCTCTCCGTTGTTTTTCTCGTAGCTTGGCGCCTGACCCTGGAAAAGGCCCGGATTTTCAGCCGTCCGCTGGAGCGCGTTCTGGTGTTGGGCACCGGCCAGCATGGAATCAGCCTGGCCGGAGAAATACTGCGGCGTCCCGAGCTTCAATATAAAGTGGTGGGTTTTCTCGACGAGCAGGGCAGCACCATGGGCAAGACCGTTGTTACTCCGGGCATCATTGGCGCCGTCTCTCAGGTCGAAGAAATTGCTGCCCGCGAAAGAGTGGACCGGGTGGTCATTTCCCTGGCTGAGCGTCGCGGCGTGATGCCCATTCGTCAGCTGGCCGCTTTGCGGCTGCAAGGCCTGCCCATCGAAGAAGCTCAGTCCGTGTATGAGAGGCTGACGGGACGGCTTCCCCTGGAACAACTGCAGCCCAGTTGGCTGATTCTCTCTGACGGTTTTCGCAAGTCTCGTTTTGCTCTCGCTATCAAACGTGTCACGGACGTAGTGGTGTCCGCTTTGTTGATCGCACTGGCCTTGCCAATCATGTCCGCTGTAGCGCTCGCTATCCTGCTGGAAAGCGGCCGGCCGGTATTGTTCAAACAGGAGCGCCTCGGGCTGGGTGGCCGGCGCTTCAAGATCCTCAAATTCCGCTCCATGACAGTTGGATCGGACAAGGACACTCCCAGCTGGACGGCGGACGGCGACAGCAGAATCACACGTGTGGGGGCTTTCCTGCGTAAATTCAGGCTGGATGAACTACCGCAGCTGGTGAACATCCTGCGCGGGGAAATGAGTCTTGTTGGTCCTCGGCCGGAAGTCCCTTACTTCTGCGAATTGCTTGAACGCGAGATTCCGTTCTTCAATCTGCGGCACAGCGTGCGCCCAGGCCTGACCGGTTGGGCCCAAGTCAAATATCAGTACGGCGCCAGTCTGGAACAGGCAAAGACCAAGTTTGAATTTGATCTCTTCTATATCAAGCACCTCTCTGTGCTGTTCGACCTTACCATTATCCTGGAGACTGCCAAGGTAGTGCTCATTGGTAAGGGTGCGAAATAGCCGCAACTCGCCGAACACTTGTCATGCAAGACGTGCTCCGGGAAACGTAAGCCATTTACCGAACAGTCAGGCTGATAGATGTGCTGTGGGATTGACTGCCGGAAGCGCCTGTGACCGTCAAGACATACGTGCCGGCAGGAGTGCCGCCAGTACCGCCAACAACTGGCGGGCTTGCGGTCTTGCCTCCGCCACCACAACCCGTGATAACAGTCATGATCGCCAGGCACATGAATACCAATGCCTGCCGTAGACGCCGTGAATTGCGGGGAACACGTCTCCAGACAACAAGACATCCAAGCATCACGCTGGGCCAGAGCCAGAAAGAATCGAATAACGCTGCGGTGCTGCGGGCTGTGGAACTGATGGATATTTGTGCGCTCGCGCTTCCGCCGTTGGGGTTCACAGAGGCTGGAGAAACGCCGCAAGTAGCGCCAGTAGGAGCGCCTGCGCAACTCAGAGTAACGCTTTGATTGAAGCCGTTCGATGCCGAAATATTGATCCCGATGCTGGCTGACTGCCCCGCTGTGATGGAGACGGAAGACCCGGATGGCAGTGCAAGGGAAAAATCCGCGGTCAGCGGTGGAGGAGTAATGCTCAGGGCGGCGTGCAGATAGTAGGTTGTGCCGTTATGATTGCCCAAAGAATCAACGCCGCTTTCATCCATGTTCACGGTATCCAGATTGGTTGCGTTGCCAGGCCACAAGAGGTCCCAGCGCGCGGAAGCGCTTCCATCACGTGTGGGCGGCCCTGAAGCGAGAATGCTGTAAGCGCCCCACACACCGGCCGCAGAGCGAATCTCAACCGAGGGCTGAATCAAGCTGAGATCATGGCCTTCCAGCGCGTAGATATTATCAGCGCCGTCGATGTAGAGTCCTGGCCCGTGGCCGGCCACCTCGGTTCCGGGACTGATATCGGTCCATGTGTTCGCGCTGCTTCGGCGTGCCAGTTTGTAATGGAAAGTGAAGTCTCCGGAAATGTAATCGGCCAGCACGCGACCTGAAGAATCGATCGCCAGGGACGGTGACTCGTCTGACTGGCTGGTGGAGACGTTGCTGGAGATGGTCTCAACTGCGCTCCATGCTCCGGTGGCGGCATTCCGGTTGCGATAAAACATGCTCGTCGTTCCGTCGTAATACGCCACATGCAGCGTCCCGTTGTGGTCAAAAGCCATTGAAGGATGCATGTGACTGCTGCTGCCGGCTATGGCCAGCGGCGCGGACCAGCTTCCGCTGACTCGATTGGTGTAATACATGCTCTCATTCGTGCCACCGGTGATTACGTGGGGTACGCCATTTGCGTCCAGCGCCATGCCGGTTTTTCCCATGTAACGGTTCAAAGTGTTCTGGCCGTTGAGCGCTCCCACCACCTCGGGAGTGCCCCATGTGTCGGTCACGGTGTCAAACTTCACGTATTTGGTCTGAGAGGCGGCAATGTCCTCGTACACGATTTGTATAAAGCGGTCGTTGCCGGCGAGCTTGGCCTCAACCCCGCCCATGCGCACCGCGTTCGCGGGGCGATGAGTCGAGTCCATTTCTCCGAAACTCGTAGGGTTCCCTGCGGGAGAGCCTTTGTACACCCGCACTGACGCCACTGCAGTCCCGCCGCTGAATCCGCTGGCATTCGTGATTACATAGACCACATCGGCTGAAGTCCGTACCACCTGCCGGGTGTAGCAATCCACGTAGCCAGGGCCCACCAGCACGATCGGGCTCCACGTGGCTTGTCCGTGCGCGCGCACCCCGCACAAAAGAATGGCTGCAATCAAGGCCATCCCAAGCAGGGGAGCATGGCGCCCAGATGCAGGAGAAAGGGCCCAACGCTGAGGGCGGAGCGCCATGACTTGAAAAGCAGAGCTTGCAAATTGGTTTCGCATCGAAAATCTCTTGCACTGTGTTGAACCGCCAGCCATCATCGTGAAGGGGCGTTACCTTTGAGCAGGCATCGCCTTCGCCATTCAGGCCGGGCAGTTAGTTTGTTTTGGACTGATAGCGATGATAATAGTAGTTCGCATTCTCGCATTGATCTGCGGAGTTCAACACCACGCCGACCAGTTTCTTTTGGTCGATGGTAGCGGAGGCGCGTATCAGCGACTCACGGCTGGTCTTTCTTGATCGAACCACCAACATAGTGCTCTCGCAGGGCGCCGCGATCAGCTCGAAATCCGCAAGATCCAGGATTGGCGGTGAATCGAGGAGCACCAGCCGGAATGACTCGCCGCACCAGCCCAGGAAATCTGTCCAGGCCGAATTGGAAAACAGTTCTGGAGGAGCCGCCGATGTCAGCCCCGCAGGAAGAACGTACAAGTTAGGTATGTTGGTGGCAAGGATCGCCGACTGATAGGGACAATTCGCTTCAAGAATCTGACCGAGTCCGGGAGAATCCGGATCGCCCAGAAGCCGCGATAAGCCGCGACTGCGCAAGTCCGCATCCACCAGCAGGACTGGCCAGTTCTGGATGTTGGCATAGCAAAGCGCCAGGTTCATGGCCGTGAGGGTCTTGCCTTCTCCCTGTTCGGCGCTGGTGAGGACCAGAGAGCGCGTACCTTTTTCGGTCTGGCTTTTGACCAGTCTGGTCCGCAGCGTGCGATATGCCTCCACTGCCGCCTGCATCGAGGGATTGTATTGCGCTGCCAGGAACGACCTTTCCTGGTCGTGCGGGAGCCGCATGCTGCGACAATTTTCCAGGCGCTGGGCAGTCATTTCGGATGCAATTTCACTGGCTTCATGCAACGCGCCAAATAATGGCTCGGGAGACGAGCCGCTGATAGGCTGAGGGAGAAGGCCCGTGCTCGCGTTTCTCTTCATCGCCTCCACCGCTTCGTCAATGTTGACGCCAGCGGGGCCCAAAGAAATGCTCTGCGGCTTGAAGGTCTTGCGAGTTTCGTTGAAGAACCTGCTCATGCTTATCATGCCCATTCTGGATTCCCAAGGAATCCGGTTAAAGTTTGGCTCCAGAAGCTGAAGGCGCCGAACTTGCGGCTGCGGCATTCAGTGAGGTATCCGGAAACACAAGAGGATCGTCGCAAAGCGCAAGTCCATCCACAGCTTCCCGCACCAGGTCTGGCGTGATTCTCAGGAGCTGTCTGCGGAATCCAGCGGTTAGCACGCGATCGCAAAGCAGATTAATAAGGCGTGGCGTGCCCCCCGCATGGCGGAATATTTCCTCCAGGGCCAATGTGGTAAACGGGCCCTCACCGCGAAGACCGGCAATGTGTAATCTTTCCGCGATATATGCGCGGGTTTCCGGCAAGGTCAGCGTGCGCAGCTTCGATACCACCGCGACCCGTCCTCGCAGGGCCGCGAATTGCGGTTTCATCAACAATGGAACCAGCTCCGGCTGCCCGCATAGAATCAGCTGCAGGACATTGGCCGGATAATTGTCAAGATTCAGCAGCAGGCGGATCTCTTCCAGCAGCTCCGGAGAAAGCAGGTGCGCTTCGTCAATCACCACCAGAACAATTCCGTTGTGACGATATGCGTCGAGCAGTAACTCATGCAATCCGCGGAGGCGAGCCGGCTTCGTCGCTGCCGAAGCTGTAATTTCCAGTTCGTCAAAAAGCGCCTCAAACAGTTCCTCTTGCGTCAACGTGGGATTCACGATAAACGCCGAGCGAATGGGCCGCTCCGCCGACGATTCATGCGTCAATATATGCTGCAGCGAATAGAGAAGTGTGGTCTTGCCCGTGCCGATGGGGCCAACCGCGACCTGCAGACCCTTGCGATACGAAACTCCTTCCAGCATGGCTCGCAGCGTGTTGCGATGTGGCTCCGCCAAGTGCAGGAAACGGGGGTCGGGTGTCAGCCGGAAAGGCTCGTGTTTTAGGCCATAAAATGCAGAATACATGTTTGTTTCCGAGCTGTCCTCGGTGGCGATGTCATCGGCAAAAATTGCCTGAATATCCCCTTGCTCCCAGTCCAAAATATGCAACTTGCATTCCAAAGGCTGGTCACTTAACAATCGTATAATCAGTGGTTTAGATTCATTCCGCCGTGTCCTGTTGGGTGATGCGCAATAGATTGCACACTGGCACACTTTTATTTCAACTCCTCACGCGTGCGCGGGAGTGCTGCGAAATATCTCTATGAGACCACCCGGGCGAACTGTTTCAACGCTGACGGCCTTCTACCCACGCTAACGTACAGTAGACCATTCTGTTCCATCTCCTCCGGTGTATAGAGATTCCGTCCATCCAAAATGATCGGATACTTCAAAAGTTTGTGCAGATGTTTGAGGTCCAGACTGGCAAATTCCTCCCAATCGGTCAGGATCAGCACTGCATCAGCGCCTTCCGCCACGAGATAAGGGCTTTCAGCGAAGTTTATTCTGTTTCCTAGAACTTCCCTGGCTCGCTCCATGGCTGCCGGGTCAAATGCAGTCACGCACGCGCCTTCAGCCAGTAATTGCTGGATCAACGCGATGGCAGGCGACTCGCGGATATCGTCAGTCCGGCCCTTAAATGCCAATCCAAGAACTCCCAGTTTCTTCCCTTTCAATGTCCAGAGCGCAGTCCGGATCTTTTTCATAAAGCGAAGACGCTGGTCCTCGTTGATGCGCATCACCGCGTCTAAAAGATCAAACTCGTAACCACATTCGCTGGCCACCGCATGGAACGCGGAAACGTCCTTGGGAAAGCACGAGCCGCCGTAACCGATGCCGGCGCGTAAAAAGCGTGGACCGATCCTGGAGTCGCTGCCCACTCCACGAGAGACTTGCTCAATATCGGCTCCTACCTCTTCACAAATGTTAGCGACAGCGTTGATGAACGATATCTTCATCGCCAGGAAGGCATTTGAAGCGTGTTTGATCAATTCCGCGCTCTTGGCCGTCGTCAGTATCAGTGGCGCGGCGGCAATCACGCCATCCGGCTCCGGGATCCGGTCAGCGCTGGAATGGTATTTGCCGCTGGTAAGGGGTTCGTAAACCTGGCTAATCAAAGCGGCGGCCCGGGGGCTGTCTGCGCCCACTACGATGCGGTCGGGATACAGAAAGTCGGTCACAGCCGTGCCTTCGCGCAGAAACTCGGGATTGGAAACCACATCAAACTCGGATTCCGCGCCGCTGGTCAGGAGCATTACACGGCGAATCCAGTCGCTGGTGTAGACCGGAACTGTGCTCTTTTCAATGATCACTTTGTAGCCGTTGATGTTCTGCGCAATTTCGCGGGCTACCGATTCCACGTAGGACAGATCGGCTTCACCGTTTTCTTTAGGCGGCGTACCCACGGCAATGAAAATGATGGAACTGGAACCTACCGCTTCGGGCAGCGAATCGGAGAATTCCAGCCGATTTCCACGATGCCGTGTGAGCAGTTCCGGCAGGAATTGCTCGTGAATCGGAACTTCTCCCCTGCGCAAGCTCTCAACCCTGGCCAGGTCATTGTCCACACAGACGACCGAATGGCCAAGTTCAGCGAGACATGCTGCGGCCACTAGACCGACATATCCCGAACCGACTACCGTGATTTTTTCCACCTTCCAGCCTCCCTTTGCCTGCAGTTTAACCAAGGTATTTATGCACGTTGATGACCATCTGCCCCGGGTCTAGGTACTGAATCAAAAGGGCTTCGTCCCGGTTTATCGATTGGAGAAAGGCAGGCCATGGAAGATCCGGGGGAAGGTATGCAAGGATTTGCAGATCATAGCCAAGTCCTCTCCTTCGAAAACGGCGGACATGGCAGGAGCGAAGCCCGGTGATCAATCTTCAACTGGATGGCTTCTATACCCGATAGTATTCGCGATACCACTGCACAAAGCGGTCCACCCCAGCCTCGATGGGAGTGTGTGGGCGATACCCGGTGACACGAGAGAGCTCATCCACGTCAGCGTAGGTGGTTGAAACGTCCCCCGGTTGCATGGGAAGAAACTTCTGCATTGCTTTCCTGCCGAGCTTCTGCTCCAGGATTGCAATCAATCTTGTCAGCTCAACCGGTTCGTTATTGCCGATGTTGTAAATGCGGTACGGCGCAAACCCATCACCGCTGCTGCCTCCGGGGCCTTGTGCCGGGGGCGCTTCCATGGTTCGAACCACTCCTTCAACAACGTCGTCGATGTACGTGAAATCACGCAGCATTTTCCCGTGATTGAAAACTTCGATCGGCGTTCCCGCAAGAATCGATTTGCAAAACTTGAAGAGCGCCATGTCCGGACGGCCCCATGGACCATACACCGTAAAGAAACGGAGCCCGGTTAAAGGAAGGGCGTAGAGGTGGGCGTAAACATGGGCCATGAGTTCATTGCTCTTCTTCGTGGCGGCATACAGACTTACCGGGTGGTCCACGTTGTCTTTCTCTGTAAACGGGACTTTCGTGTTAGTGCCGTACACCGAACTGGAGGAAGCAAAGACAAAGTGCGGAGTTTTTCTTTTGTACGCGCTCTCCAGGAGATTGACGAATCCCACAATGTTGCTCTGCACATAGAGATGCGGATTCTCCAGGGAGTAGCGTACCCCGGCCTGCGCCGCCAAGTGGATGATCGGACCGAACTCCTGCCGCGCGAACAAATCCTGCACCCACGCAAGATCGGCGATTTCGCCCTGAATAAACTCGAATCCTGCGGTCTTCTGCAGCATTTGCAGGCGGGCGTCCTTGAGCCCTTCGTTGTAAAACGGATTGAGATTATCAATCCCAAGCACCTGGTGTCCCGATGCCAGGAGTCTCCGACTCACGTGAAAACCGATAAAGCCTGCACACCCTGTAACCAATACTCTGGACATTCCCCGAATTTGCCCTTTCTCACTCGATCACTCGACGCAAGCCATTGCTTGCTGAGCATGATCGGTTGACCTCATTCCTCAGCCATATTATCAGCACCCTCGAAGGGGTATCTCGCCTTGAGTGGCGTGATGAGTGAGCGCCTGGCCAACGAGCGTCTGCCTTTCAGGTATTGCCGCGATAGAGGGCCAATCGTCAATTGGGAGAACGAACTCTCGTAATGGTGATTTGTGCCGGCGATCGAGTCTTCCCGATCTAAATGGAAAATACGGAACGCAATTATGCAAGCATTTTCACTGTCATTCATGCGGGCGGAGCGCCAGCGCCCTCCTGCGTTCCTCCAAATGATCCGGAACTGGCCTTAAGTCATTTCAGCACATCAGTTAGAAGCGCCTTCATAAGCATCGGAGACTATCTCGTCCTCTTACGTTCTTTCGGCATCAGGCGTGCACCTCCACGTGCAACGCCCAGGGGTCGAAGTGTGCAGCCAGTTGATTTCTTGTGGAAAGACTTCAAGTGTTTGCGGCAAGACTGAAGAGGATCGTGAACTCATCCGTTGGGACAGACCTGTTCCAGCGGAGATATGAGGAAGGGTAAAAATGCGCTCAAAAGTATTGTCTCTGGCAGTCCTGGCCTGTTTGTGGATTGCCGGACCGGTTAATGGACATGCACAGAATTACAACCTGACGGTCGCTGTGCTCGTTAACTCGGCGAATTCGACGGGCTATAACACCAATCCGTCAACTCCGGGCGAGTATCAGAGATACGCGGAGAGATACTTCGAGAATTTCCAGATTCCATATCAGGTTTTCGACGTTTCCAGCGCCACCCCGCCGGCCGACCTCAACAGCTGGCAATTAATTATTGCGGCCCATCGCGGCCTCTCATTGCCCAGCACGTGGCAGAACGCAATCGTGAGCGCCGTGCAGGGCGGGACCGGCTTCGTGAACCTGGATTCGAGCACGACGATCGGCGCCAGCACTCATATGGCTGCTATCTTTGGCGCGACTGGATCGTCCCTGGGGAACGCTTCCACCTCCATTACCGTGCCTGCCGCGATGGCTCCGGGAGGAGCAACGCCGCATTACATAGCG
>WNFM01177173.1_pt1 | contig 10782 bp, 8 predicted proteins | sample 5400271 | NCBI WGS metagenome assembly WNFM01 (sample SAMN13153352, study PRJNA577476) | soil metagenome | isolation source: 60 cm saprolite on Douglas fir-dominated hillslope | place: USA:California | collected 2013-09-17 | reverse complement strand
GGGCCCGCCGCTACCTGACCGTCAGCGGACCCGCGGCCTTGAACGTGGTGACGACCGTGCTCACCGTCGGCTGCGCCGTGGCGCTCTCGTTGCACTTGCCGTTCTTGAGCTTCGGCAGGTCGCCCTGGAAGAGCACTACCGCCTTGCCACTGCCCGTCGCGCCGGCGAACTTGCCGGTGCTCTCGGCGGCAGAGACGGTGTAGGGAACGGTGGTCGCGAACTCGAACCGGCAGGTCGAGGTGGACAGCAGCTTCTGGGTGGTGGTCCCCATACCGCCGACGATCACGAAGTCGCCGACGGCGGTCTTGAAGGTATGGGTCCGCCCCTTCTTCGGCGAACTGCCCAGGGGGTAGCTCGCCGTGGTGTTCACCGGCCCGCGGAACGTCAGATGGAACACTGGATTACTCGTCATCGCCGCTGCGCCTTTGAGCGTGCCGCTGATTGTCTCGGTGCCAGACTTCGTGGCGGCCGCCGTCGTGGCGGCGGCCGGCTTCGTGGCGCCAGACTTCGTGGCGCCAGACTTCGTGGTGGCCGCCTTCGTGGCGCCCGTGCCGCTAGCGTTGCCGCCACATCCTGCCGCCAGCAGGCCGATGCCCGCCGCCAGCGTCGCAGCCGCCAGAACCGTCCTAGTCACGTGCGTTTCCCCCCGATGACCCGCGCCAGGCGCGGATTGATCCGCCCCGCGGTCCGCGGAGCGCGCCGACTTGATCTCGGTGCCGCCCCCGCGGCCCGAGCCGACTGAGGGCAACCTGAGGCTGCCCCGTCGTGTGTCGCTGGATTGTGCCCGCTCGCGCCCGGAACGAACCAGAGACCAGCCGGGCGGTTCAAATGCCGGGCTACGTTCGAGGTCGTATGTCGCCTTCGAGGCCCGAACGCGCCCCTCCGAAGTCGGCGGGGCCGTGCTAGCCCAGGGGGGCCCGGATGAAACCTGGTCAGGAGCGGTCGTGGGAACAGTCGCTGGTGACCACAAAGCCCGCCAGGCGGACCGGACGGGCGGAATCTTGTGAGATTTTGCCCGCTTCCTTCCAGTAACGCGCGTCGCCGTGCCCAGGCAGGAATTCCCGGTCATCGATTTAGGGCGCCCTGCAGGCGAGCGGGAAGCACGGCTCGCGGAGCAGGCTCCGCGAGCCGTGTTAGCTGGCGGGCCGCGCGGCGGCGTCGGCGGCCGCGCGGGTCAGCGAGGCAGCCGGGAGCCAGCCGTCGTGCCGGTACAGGATCTGCCCGCTCGCTGAGGTCACCTCGATCCAGGGCAGGTCCTGGACCCCGTGCCCGTCGGCGAGGCGGCCGCTGGTATCGGCGACGACGGGATAGTCGAGCGCTCCGCCCCCGGCCCGGGCCAGCAGCTCTGGCAGCGCACCAGGGCTGGTCTCGGTCTGGACCTCGTCGACCGCGACGACGGTCGGCCAGCCGCGGCGAAGCGCCTCATGCTGGTATACCGCGAGCGCCTGCAGTTCGCGGGGGAGGTCGGACACCTGGCTGACCCAGCTGGCGAGGAAGACCACGACGTGCGGGTGCCCGCGGCCGAGCAGGACCTGGCCGGCGCTGCGGTCCCCGCCGATCACCGCCAGGCTGGTCGCCGTGCCCGGCCCGATGCTCGGGGCGGCGGTCATCGACACCCCGCCGTGCGGCACGGGGTGGCCGGGCAGCAAGGGCGACAGGCCGCCGGCCATCAGCTCGGCCTGCTGGGCCACGCCCGCGTACGCCATCTGGGTCAGGTAGAGCGTCCGCTCTCTGCCGCTCGCGTCGATCAGGTAGACGGCCGGCTCATGGTCGATGTTGCCGTGCGAGGCGGCCACGTACACGTGGTAGGCGCGCCACACCGCGGCGAGCTGGCTCGGGCTGCCGGTCAGGAAGTGCCAGGAACGCATCATCTGATGGGCCGCCGAGTACGCCCGCACGTCAGCCACGCGGATGGCGTCCGGGTTGGCGTCGATGCCCAGCAGCTGGACGTGCCGGGCGGCGGCCGCCCCGAGCATGGTCACCGCCTGGGTCATGCTCCACGTGGTCAGCGGGCACACGGTGGTGCACCGGCTGTCCACGAACGCCATGACCACGGCCTTGCCGCGGAACTGGCGCAGCGAGACTCGGGCGCCGAACTGATCGGTCAGCGTGAAACCCGGCGCCACGGTGCCGGGCAGGCTGGTGCCCGGGTCCACGTTCGGATTCGAGGCCGCCTGGCTGAGCTGCGCTTGGCCCGCCGCTTGCGAGGCCGGCCCGGAACCGGACAGGGACATGATCACGGCGACGAGGATCGCCGCGACCGCAACGGGCGCGCCGAGGACGAGCGCGACGACGGCAGGGCGTGCTGGCACAGTCGTCAGGCTACTACGGCGCGTCGTAACTACGGAGGCTGGCCAGCGCGGCGCAGAGTTCCGGCCACGGGAAGACCGCCGCGTCCGGGTCGCCAGCGCCCGGCAGGCAGGCGGGATCGAGGATGACCCGCACGCCCCAGTCGCGCAGCCTGGCCACGCTGGCCAGGAACAACGGATGGCGCGCGAGCGCGACGTTCGGCCAGGGCGCGGCCATGATCGGCAGGCCGAGGCCGACCGCCTCGTTCACGAGGCCGAGCGCGAGGGTGTCACTGATGCCGGCCGCCAGCTTGTTGATCGTGTTGAAGGTGGCCGGAGCGATCGCAAACGCGTCGGCCGGCGGCAGCACATCCGGCTCGTCGGGATGCTTGTAGTGGACCCGCACGGGATGTCCGGTCAGCTCGGCCATGCGGTCAGCGTCCAGGAACGTGGCGCCCGCCGGAGTGGTGATCACGCATACATCCCAGCCCTCGCGCTGGGCGAACCCGGCGAAGGAGGGCAGCTGCCTGGCCGGGCCCGCGCCGCATGCGATCAGGTACAGCACCGGTCTGTTGTCGGCTATCGCCATGGGACTGCCTTCCCGCGCCGTCCGGCCCCGGGCACGCGCAGATATTTCGCAAGCACGAAATGTATAGCATCGTCGGCATTGGGGATGAGCCCAGGCTGGCCGGGGAGAGCCTGGCCGGGGAGCACGGAGACGGGGTCGTGGGGGCTGGCGATTGTGCGGGCGTATCCGACGCGCCCGCCAGTACCACGAGACGCGCCTCACCAGGCGGGAGTCCAGACCATGGTCCGCTTAACGCTGGCGTCCTCGAGCTCGGCGATCACCGGGATGTCGCGAGCCTCGAGAACCCGGAACCGGTCACGGGGCAGGAAGGCGCGCCCGATGTCGCCGACGAGAACCGACGCGCCCCGGGCCCTGGCCCGCTCGGTGAACCGGAGCACCCGCTCGGCGAGCGGCCTGGAGTACCAGACATCACCGGCCAGCACCACCTGGGCGCCTTCTCCGTCGCCGTCCAGGACGTCGCCGATGACGGTCGGCACCGGCACGCCGTTGGCCCGGGCGTTGAGCCCGATGGCCGCGACGGCCAGGCCATCGATCTCGCTGGCCAGCACCGCGGCGGCGCCAGCCATCACCGCCGCGATCGCGACCAGGCCGGAGCCGGACCCGAGGTCCAGGACCCTGCGGCCCGCCACGAGATCGGCATGATCGAGGACGTAGCGCGCCAGGGCCTGCCCGCCGGGCCACGCGAAGGCCCAGAACGGCGGCGGCTGGCCCGCCCCCAGCTCGTCTTCCGTCCGCTGCCATAGGCCGAGCACGTCGCTGGCCAGATGCAGCCGGATCTCCGCGACCTGCGGCACGACGGCGAGCTGGCAGGTCTCCCGCACGAAGCGCGCCGGCGTCAGCGGCTGGGCTGGCACCGCGGCCTCCCCGGCGTGCTCTCGGCCCGGCCTCGGATCCGGCCGGGTGCGCGTCGGCTTACCTTTCGTTTACGCCAGCGGTGGGTTATTGCCCGGCGTGTCGGGTATCGACGCTCGTGACACTGAGTAAGCGCGATGAGACTGCTGGTGACGCTGAGTGCCGGGTGAGCAGTGGTGCCGAGGGACGGGGAGCACGGGGTGTTGAGTGGGGGGCAGCTCAGCAGGCAGGTAGTGGCCACAGGGGCCAGGTTCGGCACCGGGGTAGCCCACCAGCCCCGGGCGCGCGTGATCACGATCGGGGCGGCGATCGTCGCGCTGATCGCGGGGCTCGGCACGTACGTGCTGAAGGGCGGCGGGGGCACGCCGGCCAACGCGCCGATCAGCCCGGGCGTGACCCTGCCCGGCCCGTTCCGGGTGGTATCCATGACGCCGACGCCGGGTGCGCGGCGGGCAGACGGCAGTGATCCGGTCCAGGTGACCTTCTCCGCCCCCGTGGCGGCGGGGTCCCCGCGGCCCAGCGTGGCTCCGGGCGTCCCGGGCAGCTGGCAGGCGGCCGGTGACACGCTGATGTTCACCCCTACGGTGCCGTTCAGCCCGTCGACCCGGGTTACGGTCTCGGTACCCGGGGGGCAGGCGGGCGTCCGCTCGGCTAGGGGAAGCCTGCTGGCCAAGCCCATGACAGCGCAGTTCACCACGGAGCCATTCTCCAGCCTCGCGCTGGCCGACCTGCTGGGCCAGCTCGGCTACCTGCCGGGGTCGTGGCAGCAGCAGAACCTGGGCATGCAGATCGCCAGCAAGTTTGCCTCGACCGAGGCGGGCCTCGCGGGCGAGCTACAGCTCGCCTATGACCCGCCGCCCGGCAGCATGGACTGGGGCCAGGGATACCCGGCCTCGCTGGCCGGCCTCTGGCAGCCCGGAACGTTCAACGTGATCCTCAGGGGCGCGGTGATGGCCTTTCAGTCCGAGCACAAGATGACGATCAACGGCAACGTCGACGGCGCCCTGTGGAACGCGCTGTTCAAGGCGAGGAGCGCGGGCCAGAACAACGTCAACGGCTACACCTATGCCGTCGTGAGCAAGGGCACCCCGGAGACGCTCACGATCTGGCATGACGGGGCGGTCGTGCAGCACAGCCTCGCGAACACCGGCATACCGAGCGAGCCCACCGTGAACGGGACCTTCCCGGTCTACGAGAGATTCCTCAACACGATCATGTCGGGCACCAACCCGAACGGCAGCCACTACTCCGACCCCGTCCAGTACGTGTCCTACTTCAACGGCGGTGACGCCGTGCACTACTTCCCGCGCGGCGGCTATGGCTACCAGCAGAGCCTGGGCTGCGTCGAGCTGCGGTACAGCGACGCCCAGAAGGCCTATCCGTACCTCACCTACGGCAGCCTGGTCACGGTCACCGGCTGACCGTCTCCGGCTTACTGGCACCCCCCCGGCGAAGCCGGGCCAGTCGCGACGGCCGGCCTTGGCCGGCCCGAGCGGATGGCACGCGGGGGGTCCTGGGGGGTCGTCCCCCCCGGGCAAACACAGCACAGCAATGCCGCCGCCCATCGCGGCGGCATTTCGTTTACCTCCCTATGACCACCTCTGGTGACTTTTGTCACGGGTGTCTTTCACCTCCCCGTAAGCACCCGCCGCAGATACGGATCACCTGGTATACATCGGGTCAGGTGGCGTCGGCCCGTGAGGCTACCGGGCAGCAAGGCTGGGGGTCGAAGGTTGTCCCGAATGACGCTTCTCCGCAGCGGGCGGACCGTGGCGCTTGCGGCGGTGATAGCCGCGCTCCTGGTCGGCGGGACGTGGTTCGCCCTGACCAGGGCGTCAGCACAGCCGCGCACCGGCAAGGATGCGGCAGCGCATCCCGCCGCGCAGCACCCGGCGGGGAGCCGCAGGCCCGTGACCTTAATGTCGGTCACGCCGGCCGCGCACGCCCGCCAGGTCGACGGCGCCGCCGCGATCCGATTCGTCTTCTCCCAGCCGCTCGCGCCCGACTCGCCGCTGCCGACCCTGTCCCCGTCGATCGCGGGCACCTGGCGGGCCAGCGGCAACAGCATCGAGTTCGTCCCGCGCCTGGGATTCCCCCAGCTGACACACGTCAAGCTGGTGATCCCGGGCGGGCCCTCGGGCGTCCGGTCGGCCGACGGCGGGCTACTCGCCGCGCGGGTGGTCGACGGGTTCTGGACCGGCACCTATAGCACCCTCAGGGTCGAGCAGCTGCTCGCGCAGCTCGGCTATCTGCCGCTGAGCTGGCAGCCCGTTCCCGGGGACCCCCCGGTCCCGACGGCCGATGCCAATGCCCAGCTCAGCGCCGCCTATAGCCCCCCGCTGGGGTCATTCACCTGGCAGCCGGGATATCCGCTGGAGCTGCGGAATTTCTGGCGCGCGGGGCAGCCCAGCCTGATCCTTGGCGGCGCGGTCATGGCCTTCGAGTCCGATCGGGGCCTGAATATGGACGGGACGGTCGGTCCCGCGGTCTGGCAGGCGCTGCTCAAGGCGGTGGCCAAGGGCGAGAACAACCCGAATGGCTATACCTACGCGCTGGCCAGCAAGGCAAGCCCGGAGACGCTGAAGATCTGGCATGACGGCCGCCTGGTGCTCAAGACCCTGGCCAACACCGGGATCCCGGCGCGGCCCACCGTCGACGGAACCTTTCCCGTGTACCTGCGCTACCGCTTCCAGATCATGAAGGGAACCAACCCGGACGGCAGCAAGTACGCGGATCCGGTCTCGTTCGTGTCGTACTTCAACGGCGGGGATGCCGTGCACTACTACCCGCGCGCCACCTTCGGCTGGCCGCAGAGCCTGGGCTGCGTCGAGCTGCCCTACACGCAGGCCCAGCAGGCCTGGCCGTTCCTCACCTACGGAAGCCTGGTCTCGGTCGTCGGGTAACGGCTGCGCGTAACGGCGACCACGACCGACGCAGGCCAGCGGGCCGGCACCGCGCAGCCGATCCTCGCGCCCGCCCGTTGCGGGCATCGATAGCATCGGGACACGGGTAACCGCCCACCGATGCGCGTCACTGCATGCCAGCAACAGCATGCCAACGACAGGAGTCAGCCGTGCCAGCCGACAAGCTTCAGATCACCCTCGCCGGCCGCGAGCGCGTGGTGGAGGCGGGCACGACGGCAGGCCAGGCGCTCTCACAAGAGATCCGTAACGGAGCGTCGCCGGCCCACGCCGTGATCGCGGCCCGGGTCAACGGCGAGCTGCGCGACCTGGCGTGCCCGCTGGCCGACAGCGACGCGGTGGAGCCCGTGAGCATCGGCAGCGCCGACGGGCTGGCGATCATGCGGCACTCCTCCGCGCACGTGCTGGCCCAGGCGGTCCAGGACCTGTTCCCCGGGGCCAGGCTGGGGATCGGGCCCCCCATCGAGAACGGCTTCTACTACGACTTCGACGTGCCGTCAGCGTTCGGGCCCGAAGATCTGAAAGCCATCGAGCAGAAGATGCGCCAGCTGGTGAGGCAGGGGCAGCGGTTCTCGCGCCGGGTCGTCACCGACGCCGAGGCGCGGGCGGAGCTGGCCGGCGAGCCCTACAAGCTCGAGCTGGTCGATCTCAAGGGCGGCATCGCGGGGAACGCCGGGATCTCGCCCACCGAGGTGAGCACCGAGGAGCAGGTGGAGGTGGGCGTCGGCGAGCTGACCATCTACGACAACCTCGACCCGGCTACCGGGGAGCTGCGGTGGAAGGACCTGTGCCGCGGGCCGCACCTGCCGACCACCAGGCAGATCCCCGCCTTCAAGCTGATGCGCAGCGGCGGGGCGTACTGGCGCGGGAGTGAGAAGAACCCGCAGCTGCAGCGGATCTACGGCACTGCCTGGCCGTCGCGCGAGGCGCAGGACGAGTACCTCACGCTGCTGGCCGAGGCCGAGCGGCGCGATCACCGGCGGCTCGGCGCGGAGCTCGACCTGTTCTCGTTCCCGACCGAGATCGGCAGCGGGCTCCCGGTGTTCCACCCCAAGGGCGGGGTGATCAGGAAGGTCATGGAGGACTACTCGCGGCTGCGGCACGCCGACGCCGGCTACGAGTTCGTCAACACGCCCCACATCACCAAGTCCACGCTGTTCGAGACCTCCGGCCACCTCCAGTGGTACGCCGAGGGCATGTACCCGCCGATGGAGCTGGAGGGCGCGAAGTACTACCCGAAGCCCATGAACTGCCCCATGCACATCCTGATCTTCAAGGCGCGGGGCAGGTCCTACCGCGAGCTGCCGCTGCGGCTGTTCGAGTTCGGCACCGTGTACCGGTTCGAGAAGTCCGGCGTCGTGCACGGCCTGACCCGGGCCCGCGGCTTCACCCAGGACGACGCGCACATCTTCTGCACCGAGGATCAGCTGGCGGGCGAGCTGGCGTCGCTGCTCGACTTCGTCGTGGGCCTGCTGCGCGACTTCGGGCTGACCGAGTTCGAGGCCGAGCTGTCCACCCGGCCGGACAAGTTCGTCGGCGAGCCGGAGGACTGGGACCGGGCGGAGGCGGCGCTGAAGCACGCGCTGGACGCCTCCGGGCTGCCCTACGTGATCGCCGAGGGCGAGGGCGCGTTCTACGCGCCCAAGATCGACGTGCACGTCCGGGACGCGATCGGGCGCCGCTGGCAGCTGTCCACCCTGCAGGTGGACTTCCAGCTGCCCGGCCGGTTCGCGATGGAGTACCAGGCCGCCGACGGCACCCGGCAGCGCCCGTACATGATCCACCGGGCGCTGTTCGGGTCGATCGAGCGGTTCTTCGGGATCCTCGTCGAGCACTACGCCGGCGCGTTCCCGCCGTGGCTGGCGCCGGTCCAGGTGGTCGGGATCCCGATCGCCGACGCGCACGCGCCGTACCTGGAGGAGGTCGCCGCCCGGCTGCGCTCTCACGGCATCAGGGCCGAGGTCGACGCCGGCGACGACCGGATGCAGAAGAAGATCAGGCACGCGCAGCAGCAGAAGGTGCCGTACATGCTGCTGGCCGGGGACGAGGACATCGCCGCGGGCGCGGTCTCGTTCCGTTACCGCAGCGGAGAGCAGAAGAACGGGGTCCCGGTCGCCGACGCCGTCGCCGAGATCGTCACCGCCGTCGCCGAGCGCCGCCAGGTCTGATGGCTCAGCAGGATCAGGACGCCTCCCGGGACGCCCCGCAGGACGGAGCCGGGATCCCGGACGGGTTCCAGCGGCTGTGGATGCCGCACCGGATGGCCTACATCAAGGGCGAGGGCAAGCCGACCGATAACGCCGGCAGCGACGGCTGCCCGTTCTGCCGGATTCCCAGGCTGACCGACGCCGAGGGGCTGATCGTGGCCCGCGGCACCCTGGTTTACACGGTACTCAACCTGTACCCGTACAACGCCGGCCACCTGATGGTCTGCCCGTACCGGCACGTCGCCGACTACACCGAGCTTGACGAGCCGGAGACCGCGGAGCTCGGCAGCCACACCAAGCTCGCCATGACCGCGCTGCGGTCCGCGTCGGGCGCCCAGGGCTTCAACATCGGCATGAACATGGGGGCGGTCGCCGGCGCGGGGATCGCCGTGCACCTGCACCAGCATGTCGTGCCGCGCTGGGGTGGGGACACCAACTTCATGCCTGTCGTCGGGCGGACGCGGGTGCTGCCGCAGCTACTGGCGGACACCCGCACCCTCATCGCCGAGGCGTGGCCCGGTCACTGAGGGCCCGCGGCCGCGGCCGGGTCGGCTCCGAGCGCGCTGAGAATCGACTCCACCTCAGGCCGCGCCCGGTCAGCCTGGCTTGGCGGCGCTCGCCACCTTGTCGGCCAGGTGCGACGGCAGCGGCTCATAGCGCAGGTAGGACCGGGTAAAGGAGCCGGTGCCTTGCGACATGGACCTCAGGTCGATCGCGTAGCGGGTGATCTCGAGTTCCGGTATCTCCGCCTTGACCAGCGTCCGGGCGCCGGGGACGGGCTCGGTGCCGAGTACCCGGCCGCGGCGTGACGACAGGTCGGACATCACCGCGCCCACGTAGCCGTCGGGGACGAGCACGGACATCTCGTCGACCGGCTCGAGCAGCAGCACCCCGGCCTTCTCCGCCGCGTCCCGCAGGCCGGCCCGGCCCGCCTTCTGGAAGGCCATGTCCGAGGAGTCCACCGAGTGCGCCTTGCCGTCGAACAGCGTGACCCGGACGTCGACCATCGGGTAGCCGGCCAGCACGCCCTGCTCCATCTGGGCGCGAACCCCCTTCTCCACCGACGGGATGAACTGCCGCGGCACCACGCCGCCGACGATCTTGTCGACGAACTCGAAGCCCGAGCCCGACAGCAGCGGCTCGACCTCGACATGGCAGATCGCGTACTCGCCGTGCCCGCCGGTCTGCTTGACGTTCCGGCCCAGGCCCTGGGCCTTGCCCGCGACCGTCTCCCGCAGCGGAACCCGCAGCTCCGCGGTCTCCACGGCGACGCCGTAGCGGCTGGACAGGCGGTCAAGCAGCAGGTCGACGTGGGCCTCGCCCATGCACCAGAGCACCAGCTGGCGGGTCTCGGAGTTGTTCTCCAGTCGCAGCGTCGGGTCCTCGGCCACCAGCCTGCCCAGCGCCTGCGACATCTTGTCCTCGTCCGCCTTGGACTTCGCGGTGATGGCCACGGGCAGCAGCGGCTCCGGGTTGGTCCACGCCTCCATCAGCAGCGGGCGTTCCTTGTCCGACAGCGTGTCCCCTGTCTCCGCGCTGGCCAGCTTCGCCACCGCGCAGATATCCCCGGCGGCGCACTGCGCGATCGTGCGCTGCTGCTTGCCGAGCGGCGAGGTGAGCGCGCCCACCCGCTCGTCCTGGTCGTGGTCGGCATGGCCGCGGTCCGCCCGGCCGTGCCCCGAGACGTGGACCACGGCGTCCGGCCGCAGCGTGCCGGAGAAGACCCGCACCAAGCTGATCCGGCCCACGTACGGGTCAGAGGTGGTTTTCACGACCTCGGCGAGCAGCGGCCCGCTCGGGTCACACGACAGGCCGCTGACCGGCTTCCCGTCGGGCGAGGTCACGGCGGGCAGCGGATGCTCCCGAGGAGCCGGGAACGCCTGCGTCATCACCTCGAGCAGTTCCTCCATGCCGATGCCGTGCGG
>WNFM01227273.1_pt1 | contig 10783 bp, 9 predicted proteins | sample 5400271 | NCBI WGS metagenome assembly WNFM01 (sample SAMN13153352, study PRJNA577476) | soil metagenome | isolation source: 60 cm saprolite on Douglas fir-dominated hillslope | place: USA:California | collected 2013-09-17 | reverse complement strand
GTGAATCGAGCTCGCCGACCGGGCGAGGCGACCGGGCGAGGCGACCATACGGGCTGACGACGCGGGGACGACAGGGGACGGACGCGAGGCCACTTAGATGAGCCAGTACGACATCGCAGTGATCGCCGGCGACGGCATCGGTCCCGAGGTGACGCGGGAAGCTCTGAAGGTTCTCGCGGCGGCTGGGGACGTTTTCGGTTTCCACGTGAGAGGGACCGAGTATCCGTTCGGCACTGGCCACTGGCTCGCGACGAAAGAGCTCTTCCCCGACGCCGCCTTCGAAGAGGTCCGCGGGATGGACGCCGTGTTCCTCGGCGCGATCGGCGACCCGCGCGCACCCGTGGGCCTCGTCGAGTACGGCGTGATCATGCGCATGCGCCTCGGACTCGATCTCTTCGTGAATCTGCGGCCTGTGAAGCTCTACGACGCGCGGCTCTGCCCCCTCAAAGACAAACGGCCCGAGGACATCGACATGGTGATCGTCCGCGAGAACACGGAGGACGCCTACACCGCGAAGCCCGAGTTCGTGGACCGCGGAGGGCCGGACGAGGTGGCGTCGCAGCCGATGCGGTACACGCGCAGGGGGACGGAGCGGATCATCCGCTATGCGTTCGACCTGGCGCGGTCGCGGAACAAGCGCAAGAAGTTGCTCTTGATCGACAAGTCGAATGCCGTGCCGGCGCAGGACCTCTGGTCGCGGGTGTTCGCGGAGGTGGCGAAGGAGTATCCGGACGTGAAGACGGAGCACGCCTACATCGACGCGGCGTGCATGTGGATGGTGAAGAACCCGGAGTGGTTCGACGTCGCAGTGACGACGAACCTGTTCGGAGACATCATCACGGACCTCGGAGCGATGATCCAAGGCGGGATGGGGATCGCCGCGTCGGGGAACATCCACCCGGGGAGCGTGAGCCTGTTCGAGCCGATCCACGGATCCGCGCCGAAATACGCCGGAAAGAACGTCGCCTGCCCGGTCGCGGCGATCATGGCCGCTTCGATGATGTGCGACTACCTCGGCGAGAAGCAGGCCGCCGTCGCGATCGAGAAGGCGGTGATCGATCTCTTGAGCACGAAGAAGCTCAAGGGCGTCGGCACCGGCGATCACCCGACGACCGAGGTCGGTGACCTCGTCACGGCGGAAGTGCGGAAGGTTCCGGCGCGGGTGTAGCGGCGGAATCGGAAAGTACGGAGCCAGAGCAATTTCTCAACGATTTCGGGCGGGCCGTCGCCCGCCCGAAATCGTTGAGAGATTGCTCTGGCTCCGTACTCTCCGATTCCGCGCTACGGAACCCAGCTCACGTCCAGCGTCCCGGTGCTGTTGAACGTGCTCGATGCCGAGGACGATCGGGTCGCGGTAGTACACGAGCACCCAGCGGTGCTGGCCGGGGACGATCGGGCTGCCGAGCGCCGCGCTCCGCGCGGACACGGACAAGTCTCCGCCCTGCGGCGCGGTGATGCTTCCGGCGACCGCGGCCTTCACGTACAGCCGCCTCAGCGAGCCGGCGACGCAGCGGATGCCCTGTCCGTAGACGATCCCGCTCGGCGCGATCGCGCTCCCCTGCAGCACGACGCTCAGCGCCGTCGGCTTCTCGTCCGACGTCGTGAACGTGAGCGTGTCCGCCGCGAGCGACGGCGTGCCGCTGCTCGCGAGGATCGCACCGCCCGTCCCCGCGCTGTTGTCGCAGCCGCGCGGCGCTCCCGACGGAGGATTGCCGCACGGGCACGCGATCACGCCCTCGGCGCCGGCCTGGCAGACGCTCTGCACGGGTGCATTCAAGTTGCGCATCACCCGTATGGTGTCGGCGATCTCGTCGAACAGCAGCACGTCGAGGTCGCGGTCGCCGTCGATGTCGACGAGCGCCGCGCACGAGCCGTTCGAGTCCGCCGGGATCGATTGATCGTGCGTGAACATCCCGTTGCCGTTGTTCCGGTAGAACTCGAAGACGCTCCCTCCGAAGCACGAGAGCACCCAGTCGAGGTCGCCGTCGCCGTCGAGGTCCCCGACGTCGGTCGCGACGGTGTCCGTGCCCGCGGGCACGGTCTGCGGCGCGCCCAGACCACCGAGCCCATTCCCGAGGAGCGCGGCTCCGTTCCCCGAGAACGAGTTGGCGCACGTGATGTCCATCTTTCGGTCGTTGTTCAGATCGCCGGCCTGCATCATCCACACCGACCCGCCCGCGCTCACGGGCGGCTGCATGATGAACGATCCGGTGCCGTTCGAGAGGTGCACGACGACGACTTGACTCGTGATCGCGCCGACGACGAGGTCGGTCAGCCCATCGTTGTTCATGTCGGCGGCGACGAGCGCGTACTCCCCGTCGCCGCCGCCCTCGAAGAACGCCGGTGCCGAGAAATGGCCTGTGCCGTCGTTCAAAAGGATCGACATGTTGTTGAAGGCCGTGTTCGCCGTCGCGATGTCGAGATCGCCGTCGCCGTCGACGTCGAGGAGCGCGACGCCGTGCGGCCCGCTCCCGACGTTGTAGGTCGACTGCGGCGCGAACGTGCCGTCGCCGTTCCCGAGAAGCACCGAGACGTTCGTTCCTCCCGTGTTGGAGACGACGAGGTCGAGCCGCCCGTCGCCGTTGAGGTCGCCGTGTTCGTTCGGACTCGGCGTCTGACCGACGGGATTCGTCGGAACCATGAACGGGTGGAAGAGACCGGTACCGTCCGCGCGATTGAGGAACATGCGCACGTCGGTGGCGTCCTCGCAGATCCCCGCGATGTCGACGTATCCGTCGCCGTCGTAGTCGGCCGGCCCGCCGCCGTACACGCGCGCCGACACTCCCGGGAAGGTGCGCACGGTCATCGAATCGATCTGCTGGAAGCTGCGCAGGGCGTGTCCCGCGCGCACGCGGAACGACCACGACCATCCTCCCGTGCGCAAGAACGAGTTGTCCTGGGCTTGGACGAAGTGATCGAGCTCGAGGTCGACGATCTCGCCGGTCATGAAGGGCTTCTGAGGCTGGAAGCGCAGGCGCTGGTTGCCGAGCTCGAGGGTGAGCAGGCCCGAGATCGGTCCGGTGACGCTGCCGGCGATGTGGAAGTGGGCGGCGTTCGGCGGCAGGGACAGGGGATTCACCGGGCGATCGAAGTCGACGACGATCGCCGCGTTCGGAGCGACGTTCGACGCGTTGAGCGGCGGATCGACCGACAGGACGTTGAGCGTCTGGGCGGTGGCGTGCCCGGCGAAGAAGACGATCGAGGAGAGGATGAAACCGAATGAGCGCATGGGGGAGACCTCCTGCAGGTGGGCGTCATTAGATCACGGCTCGGGGAATCCGGCCGGGGCTGCATCTCGGTTCCTCCGCGTGAAACTCTTCGGAAAGGACGAAGAACAGAAGCTCTCGGCCCGCCTAAACTGGAGGTCTTGAGCCAGATCCCGTTCCTCCTGCTGACTGGAGTCTGCCTCGGGTGCGCGGCGGCCCGCCCGAGCGCGCCCGACCGGCCCGACCGGCCCGACCGGATCGATCTCCGCTTCGATTCCGCCGAAGCCGAAGCTGCGCTCGAGATCGTCGCCGACACGGAGCGGTCCTCGTCGTCCTCGGACGCGGGCTTCGCGAAGCTCGAGTCCACCGACGGCTATCGTCGCCTCGAGCGGCGCGAGAAGGAGATGGGAGCTCCGCTCGACCCGGCCGCCTTCCGCGCATTCCTGCTCTCGGACGCGCGGGCCGAGGAGGCCCCGGCGCTGCGGAAGACTCTCGGCGAGTGGAAGCAGGCCGACCTCCGCGCGGCGGCCGAGCGCGTCATGGCCTACCTTCCGGCCGAGGCTCGCATCCGCGCGACGGTGTTCGCGGTCATCAAACCCAGAAAGAACAGCTTCGTCTTCGAGCCCCAGACGAACCCCGCCATCTTCCTCTGCGTCGATCCAACGATGACGCGTGCGCAGTTCGAGAACACGGTCGCGCACGAGCTCCACCACATCGGCTTCGCGAGCCTCCGGGACGACGAACCCGATCGCGCGCCCGATCTCGCACCCGGGCGCGCACCTGAACTGAAGAAGGTCCAAACATGGATCAGCGGGTTCGGGGAAGGCTTCGCGATGCTGGCCGCCGCCGGTGGACCCGACACGCATCCGCACGAGCACAGCGCCGCCGTGGATCGCGAACGCTGGGATCACGACGTCGCGAATTTCGACGCCGATCTGAAGCAGGTCGAGAAGTTCTTCCTCGACATCCTCGACGGCCGCCTCGCGACCGACGAGGAGATCCGCAAGGTCGGATACTCGTTCTTCGGCGTGCAAGGACCCTGGTACACGGTCGGGTGGAAGATGGCTGTCGCGGTCGAGAAGAGCCTGGGACGCGCTGTCCTCATCGAGTGCATGCGCCGGCCGGATCGGCTGCTCGCGACCTACAACCAGGTCGCGGCGGAGAAGAGCGCACGCTGGTCTCCCGATCTCCTGCGCCGACTCGGAGCCGAACCGATCGTTTCGAGTTCCACGGCTCGCTGAAGCTCGGGGCCGGATCTCGCTTCACGACTCCCGGCGCAGGAGGTGCTCGGTGACGATCGGACCCGCTTCGCACGGCGATCCCGCGCGATATTGCACCTCGACCTCGCGGTCGTCCACGCGGATCCGCGTGAAGCTCACCGTGCTCGCGTCCTCGCGGTGCATGCAGGGGGAGTAGGCGCCGCGCTCGGGTTCGTGGCGCGCGTGGAAGGCGGCGAGAAGCTCGGCGTCGAGGCCGCCGTGCGCTCGCGTCATCCGTTCGAGCAGCGCCTGACGCTCGCTCCGCGCTCGTTCGGCGTCGCGCGACGAAGAGAACAGCAGCGCGCCCTTGTGGCAGCCGGGCAGTCGGGAGATCCGTTCTCGGTCCGAGCTCCAGATCGCGGCCTCGCCCCCGCGCTCGCCCCGGGGATCGATCGCAAAGAGCGCGAACGAGCGGTGAGCGGACGGATCGACCGCGGAGATCCGACGTTCGAGGTCGCCGAGGCTCGCACTCGCGAGGAGATCGAGCACGAGGAGGCCGCGCGATCGGAAAGTACGGTGCCGGAGCAAGTTCTCAACGATTTGGATGCCGGGCGACGGCCCGGCATCCAAATCGTTGAGAATTTGCTCCGGCACCGTACTTTCCGATCGCGCGTCGCTTGGACCGTTCGCGAGTCCCACCGCGATCCCGCGTTCGTTCACGCCGATCCAGGTTCCGCCTGCGTCGCCGTCCACCGGGGCGAGGAACCGAACGCCCTCACGCTCGCGCAAAGTCGGCGGCAGTGCGGGCTTCCTCGTCGCCAGCTCGTCGCGATTGAAGAACACCTCGTAGCCGCCGCGGGCTCGGATCCAGGTCGCGGTGCACATGTTCCCTCCTAGGCCATCGGCGTGAAGATCGCCTCGACCCGCGTCTGGAGATCCGCCGCGAGCGCCTTTCGATCGCTCGCACGCAGCGTCCCCTCGCCGAACGTCACGGTCGCTTCGATGCGGTCGAGGAGGAGCAGCTTCGCCGCCTGCGCCGCGATGGACACGCCGTCCGGCCACGGGATGACTGTCGACGCCGGCGGATCCGACGCTCCCGTTCGATATCCGATCGCCGCCCACGCGACGGGATGTTCGTAGCGCGCCGCCGACTCGAGCAGCGGCGAGCGAAAGGGCCGCATCGCCGTGCCGCCCGACGTCCGACCCTCCGGGAACAGCGCGACGACGTGTCCGTTCGCGAACTCCTCCTCCATCCTCTGGTTCACTTCCGGGATCGTCCGGTTGTTCAAGCGGTCCACGAAGATGACCGAGAGGACGCGCGCCATGAATCCGAAGAACGGCCACGAGGCGATCCCGGATTCGGCGACGAACACCGCCGAGGTCTTCGACGCGAGCACCCAGATGTCCAGGTACACGATGTGGTTCGACACGAGGAAGCACGGTCCCTCGGGAGGTCGCCCGCGCACGTCGACGCGCACGCCCGAGCACGCGAGCGAGAGACGGGACCAGTTCCTGAAGGCCCAGTTTCGCAGGCGGGCTCGCCGCTTCGGCTTTCGCCCCGGGTTCCAAGCGGTCCAGGGGAGGAGGAAAAAAAACGAGACCGCGAGCGCGAAGCTCACGAACAGGAAGGCTATGAGCCGCAGCCCTGCGCGGATCCCCGACCACATCGCGTGGAAGGCGCGCCGGGGCCTGGAGTGGAAAGCCAGCAAGGAACCGTGGAGAATGCTCCTCGCCGCGCCGGCCCGCATCCCGGCCTTTTCGTCTTCGGAGACGTTCACGCTGCGTCCTTCCGCCCACAAGTCCTACCAATCCGCGGTCGCGTACCGCACCCAATCCCTGAACTCGAGGAATCCGAACCCATGAAACCGACCCGAATCATCGCCGTTCTGGCGCTCACACTCGTCGCGATCCCGCTGGTCCGCGCGCAGGATGCGAAGCCCAAGCCGGCCGCCGCGCCCGTCACCCCCACCACCGCGGCTGCTCCTGCGGCTTCGAGCGCGGCGATCATCCTCAAGCAGACGCCCTCGTACCCGCTGACGACCTGTCCCGCGTGCGCGAAGGCGCTTCCGGCGACTCCGACCGATTACGTCAAGGACAACCATCTCTTCCGTTTGGATGCGGCGACTTGCCAGAAGGCCGTCGACGCCGATCCGGCCGGCGTGTGGAAGAAGATCGAGGTCGCGGTGATCGCGCAGCAGAAGCCGACGTATCCGCTGAAGGTCTCGGCCGTCTCGGACAAGGCGCTCGAAGCGACCGCGGTCGACCACGTGTACGGCACGCGCCTCGTGCGCCTCGCGAGCGCCGACGAGGTCGCCGACTTCGAGAAGAGTCCGGCGCCGGCGATGGCCAAGATCGACAAGGCGCTGATCGAAGCACAGCTCGCGGGCTACACGATGAAGACCTGCCCGGTCAGCAAGGAAGAGCTCGGCAAGGACGGTCCGGCCGTCGATTACCTCTACGGCACGAAGCTCGTCCGCTTCTGCTGCAAGGATTGCATCGCGACCTTCGAGAAGGAGCCCGCGAAGTACACGCGGACTCTCGCCTCGAAGTAGTCGAGAGACGTCGCCGCGCGCAGCCGAACAGGCATCGCGCGAGAACGACCGCGGCGCGGGAGGGCCTGATGCCCGACCGCGCCGCGGTCCTTGAAGCCGTCAACTACGGCTTCGCGTACTTGATCGTTCACCCGTAGGACTTCGTCTCGGGCTTCATCACCGCGTGGCCGGAGGAGAGGTCGGCGATCGCCGCTTCCACGTAGTTCACCCGGTTGTCGCCCTTGTCGACCTTTCCGAACGGCGCATTGTCGAGCGCACCTCGGTACACGAGCGCGCCCTTTTCGCTGATGATGAAGACGTGCGGAGTGGTCTTCGCCCCGTACGCTTTCCCGACCTTTCCGTCGGGGTCGAGAAGCATCGGGGCTTTGATCCCGTTCTCTTCGACGAATGCCTTGATGTTTTCGGCGCTGCCCCCCGGGTTGTCCGGTTTCTCCGAGACGATCGAGAGCCACACGATGCCCTTGGACCGCAGCTGCTCCGGATACGTGCGCAGCGGCCCGTCCGCGCCGTACGCGTACTTGCAGAACGGGCAAGCCGGGTTGAACCACTCGAGGACGACCAGCTTCCCCTTGAAGTCGGAGAGCTTCACGGTCTTGCCGTCGAGGGACTTCAGCTCGAAGCCCGGCGCGGGCTTGCCGAGCTCGGCCGCTTCGACCTTCTCTTCCTTCTTCGGTTCCTTGCTCTTTTCCTGCTTCCCGTCCTGCGCCACAGCCCGCGCTAGGGGCGCGGCGGCGGCCAGGGCGAGCAGCGCTCCGAGGACTCCCCGTCCCAGGCGGGTCGAGGTGTGCCAAACGCCGATCGTGCGTGTCATCGCAAAGGTCTCCTTGTCGTGCGCTCCGACGATCACTTGCCCGGGCGCGGCTCGCCGGCCGTCCGGGTGCCGGTGCTATCCAGATCGTAGCAGGACTCGCCCCGAGCGGTCTTCACCCACAGCACGCCCTTCAATCGCGGAGGCTCGGGAGGCTCGGGTTCGCGGAAGCGCAGGTCCGCGGTCAGACGGCAGGCATTGTCGTCGGCCGCGACCACGCGTCCCTCGAGGCTCGTCGTCGCGCTCGCGAGTGGGAAGAGCTCGAGAGCCGTCGCGCCCGGAACGCTGATCCGCAGCATGCGCCGTTCGCCCGCTCCCGACCACTCGAGGTCGGCGCTCCCGAGCTCCTTCCACGGACGCGGCATCCGCGCGCGCGCGGCGGCGAAGACCTTTTCGTTCGCGAGGGCCGACGCGGCGGCCTCGGCTGCGGCGAGCGGGACCTCGAGATGCGCCTTGCCCGCGCCGGGGTAGCACGCCTCGATGCAGACGAGCCAGCTCGCGTCGACGTCGAAGGCGGCGCGGAGGCCCGGAACGAGGCCCTTCGGGAGCACTTTCGGCGCGCGCGCGTCGACGAGATAGACGACCTCGCCCTTGTGGACGTAGGTGACGATGTCGCCCTCGGCGAACTCGCGCACGGGCGCGGGAGCGCGCGGCTCGCCGATCTCGAAGCCTTCAGGGCCGCGCACGTGCATCTTCGTCGGCAATCCGCTGTCGCCGGGATTGTCCCAGTAGATGTGCCAGCCCGGCTCGACCGTGAAGTGGACGGCCAGCGTGAACGCCTCGCCCGGTCGGATCGCGGCGCGGTCGGCCAGGAGCTCGACCTTCACGAGCGTGTCGCCGCGCGCGCCCTTGCCTTCCTGCGCCCCTTCTTTCGACGCGGGGGTCTGGGCAGCGAGCACGAGGATCGGCAGGACGAGAGGCAGCGCGAGGGAGAGCATGAGAGTCCGGATCCTAGCACCTCGCTCCGGAGCTTCGAATGCCCTCGCGAGACCCGCGCGGTATCATCCGCGTTCGGAACCGATCCGATGGCCGAACGCAAGCGTTTCAGCGTGATCCGCGACCCCGTCCACGGGGACGTCTACCTCACGCACGAGGAGATCCTCGTCCTCGACGCGCCCGAGATGCAGCGGCTGCGCGGGCTGAAGCAGCTCGGCACGGCCTACCTCGTGTTCCCCGGAGCGGTGCACACGCGCTTCGATCACTCGATCGGGTCCCTGCACATGGCGGCGAGAGTGATCGAGGCGGCGAACCGCAGCTTCGAGCTGGATCCGAAGGGCTGCGTCGGCGTGTCCGAGGAGGAAGCGCGCATCGTCCGCATCGCCGCGCTCGTCCACGACGTCACGCACATCCCGTTCGGTCACAGCATCGAGGACCAGGACGGGATCCTCGAGCGCCACGACTCGCCGCACCGCTTCGAGCGGATGCTCGGGCCGACGACGGGCCTCGGCAAGGTGCTGCGCGACCTCGGCGTCGCGAAGGACGTCGGCGCCGTGCTCGCGGGGAAGGCTGGTTCGTCGACGATTCCGCCGTACTGGAGGCAGATCGTCTCGGGGACCTTCGCCTGCGACATCCTCGACTACCTCGCGCGCGACGCGTACTTCACGGGGTTGAAGCTCGCCGTCGACCCGCGCGTCACGAGCTACTTCAAGATCGACCGCGCGAGCGGGAACCTCTTCATCGACCTCGCCAAGCACGACGTCCTGCGCGAGGACATCCTCTCCGAGATCGTGAGGATGCTCGAGGCGCGCTACTACTTCTCCGAACGCGTGTACTACCACCACGCCAAGGTCTCGGCCGGCGCGCTCGTCGCCCGCGCGGTCGGGTTCGCGCTCGCGGCGGGTGCGGTGAAGGAGGAGGACTTCTACGGCGAGATCGACGAGTCGGTCCTCGAGCTCCTCGAGCGCAGCGTCGCGAAGTCGGAGAAGGACGTGCGCGAACGCGTGCGCTCGCTCGTCTCCCGTTTCCGCGCCCGCCGGCTTCCGAAGCGCGCGTGCGTGTTCCCGCGCTACGACAACGAGGCCGTGCAGGAGGCGCTCGTCGCGCGCTACTTCGCCCAAGGCGGCGCGCGCGCACGCGCGGAGACCGAGGCGCGCATCACCGATCTCGTGCGCTTCGCGACGGGGAAGTCGGTCGAGGTGATCGTGTACTGCCCCGCGCAGAAGATGCAGCTCAAGGAAGCGCGGATGCACGTGCGCTGGCCCGGCGCGGCGTCGGTCGAGCCGCTCGCGAGCTACGCCGACCGCGTGCCGCGGCTCGCGGACCTCGAACGGAGCTACCGCGATCTGTGGAAGTTCTACGTCTTCGCGGACACGTCCGATGCGGACCTGCTCGCGAAGATCCGCGAAGTCGCCGAGCAGGAATTCCGCGAAGCGACGAACGCGTACGATTCCTTGCGGCGCTAGGATAGGCACTCCGGGTCAACGGAGGACGACACCTGCGCGGCCGCTCGAAGGGACTTCTCGTGCTGGCAGCCGGAGTGCTGCTACTGACGCTCGCGTTCGTCCTCCTAATCCACGAACCAGCGCCAACCGCACAAGGCGAATCAGCTAGCCCATCGACGCCTGCTCAGGCCGCGAAGGCGGATGAACTCTCATCCTTGGAGGCTGATGGCGAGGTTTCGAGTGAGCCGCGAGAAATCCTGCCCGAATCAGGCCGGAGTGCTGAGCACTCCGAGATCGCGGCGAAGGGGATCGCGGGCGACGGCCCCGGAAGAGTGCTCATCAGCGCGATCGACGCGGACACGCGAGCACCTGTTGATCGCATTCGCGTCCGAGCTGCGAGCGGCACGCGCCTCGCCGACCGACAGTCCGATCGGGGGAAGGATCGTCTCCAGCTCACGCTGACGCCGGACACGTACTCGTTGCTCGTCTGTTCGCAGGGGTACGAGCCGACCGAGCTTCCGAACGTTCGGGTTCCACCAACCGAGACCGTCAGCCTGGATCCCGTCGCCCTCCGACCTGGAAGCGCACGAATCGTGGGATTGGTGATCGGCGGTGGATGGAGCGTAGGCGAATTGTG
>WNFM01160982.1_pt1 | contig 10783 bp, 7 predicted proteins | sample 5400271 | NCBI WGS metagenome assembly WNFM01 (sample SAMN13153352, study PRJNA577476) | soil metagenome | isolation source: 60 cm saprolite on Douglas fir-dominated hillslope | place: USA:California | collected 2013-09-17 | reverse complement strand
CCCCCAATTTCTACATCGGCGCGTAACATGACAGAGTCATAGCCTTGCAAAAGCGGGTACATAAACTCGGAGAGGTAGATCTCGATACCACTCTTGTAGCGTTTAGAGAAATCGTCTCTGTCCAACATCTGAGCGACCGTTTTATGGCTTAATAACGTAATGGCATCACTTAGATTAAATTCGTCAAACCACTCGCTTTGATAACGAACTTCGGTCTGGTCACGATCAACAATTCTGAAAAATTGGTCAAAGTATGTTTTCGCATTTTCTCTGACCTGCTCAGCAGTAAGTGGCTTACGCGCCTCTTCACGACCACTTGGATCACCCAGCCGCGCTGTCCAGTCACCAATCACCACAACTGCTTTGTGCCCCATTTGTTGGAACTGGCGCAGTTTGCGGAAAACAACGGCATGTCCAATCGTCAAATCAAAGTGAGTCGGATCTACACCTAATTTGACACGCAGTGGTTCGCCTTTGTTGCCTTCCAGCAACAAGCGGCGTAAGTCAGCCTCTTTTTCAACCTGCTTCACCCCACGCGTCAGAATTTTTTCTATTGCGTCCTGTGTCGGTTGCTGTTTCACTATCACAACGACTCCCTCCCGGATTGAGTATTTCTGTGGCGCATTGTAGCAGAAGCAAAGTAAATCGTCGAGTGTTTTTATCTATGACAGTATCTCTATCAAACTTTCTAACAAATTTCTTATATATCGCTTACGTTCTTCTAACTAATGCCGAGCGCGCCGAAGCCAGCACCAGCGATGGTGTTTTGACCCTTACTCTACCAAAAGCTGAGCATGCCAGGGCTCGCACAGTCAAAGTGAATGCCAGGTAGTAGTTGAGGGAGATGTATCGTAGGGAGTATAAAACGGATGGGGAATGCGCAAGTTTGTGCATTCCTCATCCGTTTTATACAACACAAATATGCACGACTTAGTGTTCTAAGGCAGCTTCCGAAGATATCTCTTTCATTTTACTCACCACATGGTAGAGAATAATGAGTTGCGTAAGAGCCAGCGGATCGCTCTGACGAAGCAAATTACCTACATGGAATAGTCCCAGCAGGCTCAAATGTTCTGGGCGCAAATGACTGGCATCCTTCATATGCGCCCAGATACAATCTTCAAGTTCACAGGCCTTTTGATGGCTGATGTTGCCATCGATCTCTAAAATATCGCGCACATCGCCAGCATAAACCTGCTCTATCAAACGTAAAGACGGTCTTCCACCATTCTGAGAAATATCCAGTACATCGCTAAGATCAATTTTAGGTGCATCTTTCGCCTCAATCAAGCGCACATCCAGGTGGGCCAGGTCACGCGTACGATAATATAAGCTGCCTCGTGAAAAACGCACAATAATATCAGCGAATTGCTTTTGCGGCTGGATATAGATACGGCTATCGCGTCTCCGGATTGCCATCTGCTGGCGTACTTGCTCTACCGTATACCCGCGGGAGGTACTGTCACGCATAATTTTCCATTGTTGCAACAGCGAAGTTTCGGGATCAAGATAGATGCGCACATGGGCGAGCTTGCGCAGTTCCTCCGTAAACAGGGGATGAAGACCATGGACGATAATGATATCCGCCGGATGAAGCTCCTCAGGCCTGGAAAAGGTTCCTGTTTTATGATCGTAAACTGGCTTGACTATCGTCTCTCCCTGGACAAGACGCCGGAGATGTTCGGTCATCAACGGAATATTATTAGCATCGGGATGAAGAGCAGTAATATTTTTACGCAGGCGAGCAGCCCGATCGAGTGTATGATAATCGTCGAGACAGATATGTGTAACACGTTCCTGCCCGAAAACTCGTACCATCCCATCGGTTAGAGTGGTTTTCCCAGAACCACTATCACCACAAACAGCGACAATTAAAGGTCTTTGAATACTTATAACACTACCCATGTATTAAAGCTCAGCATATGCTCGGCCCACCGCTCTCACCACGAACAGTGCTTCCGGTGACAGTGTCCTCATGCATACTTTCATACCTTTCTGAGCGCCAATCTTAATAAGCAAAACAAAGGGAATCTCTGCTCTTGCCCGGAATAAGTCACTATTAAGTATAGCAGAGAAGATCCCCTTTAGGCCATAGCCCGTATTCCGTCACCTGGCCCGGTTACATAGGCATGCATCATATTTTGCAGGCCGTCTCTGTAGTTAGTAGTGGTCGAGCAGCCGCCACCCTCACCCTATCCGGGGGATAGGTAATAGGGGGACAGGGAATAGGGGGACGATGAAGGCAGCCTCGACCATTCCACCACCCGAAAGATGCTCAGACGTTACATATTTGATAAAACCGGCTTACACAGACATTTCACAGCTTGCGAAAAAAGAGTACAATAGAGTATAAACAACTGACGCGACGCATAACATATATGATCAGGTGGGAGACAACTTCTCAATGCAGCACATACTACTTGAACAGCTACAACAACGCCCTCTGCTCTGCGATGGTGCCATGGGGACTCTTTTATACGCCCGCGGTGTAACCTATGAAGAGTGCTTTGACGCTCTCAACCTCACGCAGCCAGAGCGTATTCAAGGCATTCATAGAGAATATATCAACGCTGGTGCGCAGATTATTGAAACGAATACCTTTGGCGCAAACCGGGCCAAGCTTGAGGCATATAACCTGCAAGACCGGGTGCACGAGATCAACTTCCGCGCGGTAAAACTGGCCCTGGAAGCACGCGAGGTTTCAGGCCAACCAGCCTTCATCGCGGGCGCAGTCGGACCAACAGGACAACCACTCCAGGCCCCAGATGAGCACCGTCTGAGCGATCTACGTACCATTTTTCGCGAACAGATAGCCGCGTTAATCGAAGGCGGAGCAGACCTGCTCATCCTGGAAACATTTTCCAGCCTTTCAGAACTACGCCAGGCCGTGTTAGCCGCTCAGGAGTTTGGTAGCGGTCTGCCCATTGTCGCTCAGATGAGTTTCTATGAAGATGGACATACGCTCTCTGGCCAATCGCCGGTACGAGTGGCAGCCGTGCTCAATAATCTTGGCGTTCATGTGATGGGTGCAAATTGTAGTGTTGGCCCGGCCGCCACGCTCGATGTCCTGCAAGAAATGATTACCTCGATCAAAGAGCATGACGTCAATAGCGAGGCTTCTCCACCGCTATTTTCTGCACAGCCTAATGCAGGCTTACCCACGCGCATTGGTAATCGCTTCTTTTATGTGGCCACTCCTGATTATTTTGCTGACTACGCCCTCCGTTTTGCCCAGGCAGGTGTGCGCCTGATCGGAGGATGCTGTGGCACAACGCCGCGTCACATTGCCGCCATGCGTAAGGCCCTTGACGAACACTATGGTACATCCACACACATTTTTACACCACTTAGCAGAGAGAGTGAACAAGCAAAAGTCACTGAAACAACGAATGGCAATGTTACCCTTACAAGCCTGATCGAAGAGGAACTCATAGTACCTCAACAAGGCACATTGACCCAACTGCAAGAAAAATTAGCTGCCAGGGAGTTTGTTGTCAGTGTAGAGCTTGATCCACCCAAGGGGTTGAATCCCACCAAAATCCTGGAAGGCGCGGCCTTGCTCCAAAAAGCTGGGGCAGACTGCATTAATATCGCGGATAGTCCCATGGCTCGCGTACGCATGAGCTGTTTGGCCCTGGCGCGCTTGATACAGGATCACCTTGGCGTTGAAACAATCATCCACTTTACTAGCCGTGATCGCAATTTAATGGCCCTACAATCCGAACTCCTGGGTGCTCACGCCCTGGGTATTCGCAATATTCTGGCACTGACAGGCGACCCTCTGCGTGTAGGTGATTATCCCAATACAACGGGCGTTTGGGATGTAGATTCCATAGGACTGATCAATGTCATCCGCGGCATGAATGAAGGACACGATGCAGCTGGCTCCGCTATTGGCGCACATGCTTCATTCCATATCGGCGCGGCTCTGAACTTGAATATGACCGATGAAGAGACCGAACAGGAGATTGCGAAGTACCGTCGCAAAATCGAAGCAGGCGCGCAATTTATTATGACCCAGCCCATCTATGAACTGGCACCCCTCCTTCGCTTTTTAGAACGAGCCGGGAAACCACCTATTCCTCTCATCCTGGGTTGTATCCCCTTGCATAGCTCTCGTCATGCCGAATATCTACACAACGAAGTACCGGGCATTACTATCCCTGAAGATGTGCGTACCAGAATGCGTGCAGCTGGCGAACATGGACATGAAGAGGGCTTTAAAATTGCCCAGGAACTCCTCTCTGCTGCACGCAGCATAGTCCAGGGCGTCTACCTTATGCCATCCTATGCCCGTTATGATGTAGTCAGTGAGCTCACAAAGATGTTGGTTCAACAAACGCAAAAGGCCCAGGCCTGAGCATACATTTGATGTGTTTATGCTGGCTGTGAACGATGCGGCAGCTAGTTGCATCGTGCACAGCCAGCATAAATTACTGCAACCATTGATTTTTCACCGCTTGAGCCACTACGCAGGCATACGTTGCTCCCTGGATACCCGTGCGCAAATACCTCTCTAAACAACCGGAAAGAACGCGTAAACCCGTATCCCTCAGGCTACTGCGCTTGCTATAGACAGCCATACGTAGCAAGCTCTCAGCAGCTAATGCATTTTCGATGAGTGGTTGCTCACGTACCGCCAGGCGTCCTTCAGCCTGTGCGTCCTCTGGATAATCATAGAAAAGCCCACTCTGATCATCAAGCAATTCCTGGCAGGCAAAATGCATCAAAGCAATCGCCATCTCAAGATAAGATTTGCGTCCCAGGAGGTCATAAGCATCCAATAGGGCACGAATCATCCACACCTGGTCTGCTAACTGCCCAGGGAGTGCAGTCTGACCATTGAGCATATAGTGATACATATTGCCACTTTTATCCACCATATTATCACACAACCAATCCAGCCCTTTAAGTGCCAACGCTTGTAGAGAAGCATTATTGAGCATCTTCCCAGCCAGCAGATATGCCGAAATCATCCGCGCGTTCCACGAGGTATAGATAGTTTTATCAACCAAAGGTCTGTGCTTTGAGGCGCGAGAATACAAACCAGGTTCATAATATTCTTCATCCGCGCTTTGACTACCAGCGAATGCACCTACACCAGGCAACCAGAGCGTTGCATTGATATATGTGACCAGGCGTTTGGCAAGATCATACCAACGTTGGCACTGGCTTGCCTGTGCTGTAAGTAGAACAAGACGCAGGAGAGCAGCATTTTCTTCCAGCATCTTCTCAGTGTGAGCCATACTCCAATCACCCGACGCAGAGTAACGAAAAAAACCACCCTCTTCCTGATCCCATAATCCCCCGTCAACCATTTGTTCTAGCGAATAACAGACCATCTCCAGGGCATCGTCCTGCTTGTATTGCTCTGAGAGCATTAAGAGCAACTCCAATGCTTCTGGATGAGGAAATTTGAGATGAGGATGAATTTTAAAGCCACCATACTCCTCGTCGTAAAGATCTCTTAGCACAGCACCAGCTTCAAGAGGAAGATCTACTAATGCTGTTCGTTCTTCTTGCAATAAAGCCCTGACACCTGTCGTAGGTAAGATTTGGGTAAGCTTTTGTGTGAAGCGGCGGTCTTGCAATTCACGCACTTGTTCGGCAATTTCCTGGCGATGTTCACTATAATAGCGCCGTATATGTCCAAGATAGTACAGCATTTGCTGGGGAGGAACATACACACCTCCCCACAGAATTTCTCCTTCTGAGGAAAGTAAGACGACACTGGGCCAACCATTTTGATTGTAGCGCTGATTAACATCCGGTCGCAGGTCACTATCGACACGAATAGGCACGTAGTCGCGATTCAAAATAGTGATAATAGTGGGATCTGAGAGCGTAGTCTCATCCATAATATGGCACCACTGACACCAGGAAGAGGTAATGAGTAGAAAAATCGGCTTATCTAAGTGCGCAGCCTCCCCAAAGGCATCCTGCCCCCAGGTCTGCCACTTGATTGTGTTCGCTTTATGGGAACGCGGGGAAAAACGGAACTGCATTGATGTAGCAACAGGTAATCGCGCATGATCGTCGGCTACATTGCCGCTCATAAGCATCCTCCTTCGTTTCAAGCCTTTTTTATTGATTTGCCTGGAATTAAGGACGCAATAATCAGATGTCGCAGAAATAGCGTTGTTCATAAGTATAGCACATGTACTGGTTCAGCAAGAGAGGCAGTGCAGAGGGCTAGCGCCCTCTGCCGGAGCGCGAGGTGTCCTCGCTTCTCCTCCTCTTCTCGTCGCCGCAGGCGACAACAAGAGAGAAGGCAACAGCCCTGACAAAAAAGGCAAAATTTATTTGACTTGGCAGGATAGGTGTGCTACACTCTATGGGATCTAAAAGATCTCAGATGTTGTGTTCTATATTTATGCAAAAAGAAAGAGGAGGTCCGGCCTATTAACAGGGATTTTCGGGGGAATGACCGTACACGTGAGACCAGAGTTAACGAGCGCATTCGTGCACGAGAAATACGCTTAATCGATGAGAACGGGGAAATGATTGGCGTAATGCCACCCCCGCGTGCACTTGATATCGCCCGTGATCGCAATCTTGATCTTGTTGAGATATCACCCAATGCCGTTCCACCAGTATGTAAACTGATGGACTATGGCAAATACAAGTACGAGCAGGCTAAGAAGGAAAACGAGGCACGCAAGAATCAGAAGACGATAACCCTCAAAGAGATTCGTATGCGTCCACGTACAGATGATCACGACATAGATGTAAAAACACGCAAGATTCAAGAGTTCCTGGCTGAAGGTGACAGGGTAAGAGTGAGCGTTCAGTTTCGTGGAGCGGAGATGCGCCATCCAGATATTGGGCGCAAGATGCTCGACGAGATTGCAGAAGTACTCAAAGGTTCCGCTATCATCGAGCGCACGCCTATAATGGAAGGCCGCATGATGTCGATGATTGTCTCCCGTGCTCCCGGTTGGGAACCCCCTAAAAAGCAGATGCCTCCTACAGGTAAGCATCACGCAACAGCTACAGCGCCAGCACGTCCGGCAACTAATGCCCTTGCTTCTGCACCTGCGCAAAACCCAGAGGGTAGTGATCAAGTAGGTAATCCACAGGAAAGTTAACAACTTTATCGCTCACATGCGCGTGTGCGTCTCTCTGTTGAAGGCTCACAGGGCTTTTCTTAACGTACAGATCGTGGGGATGTAGTTTATCAAGACTACATCCCCTTTTTGCTCATCACGGCCATGGATGGCACGTTGACTTTTTAATTTTCAGCTACTACGATACAATCATCTAAGCTTTTGAATATATACCGTAAAACACAAGAGAAGAATATTCTTCAAAGATAATTTGTGGGAGGCCTCCAGTGAGCAGTTACGATGATCCACGTTGGTATGAACAACCAGAAACACATGATAATGCAGTTCCTCCGTCTGAACAACCAGAACCGGTCCAACCAGCTCACCCTCAATTTGAGCCATTCCCTCGCTACCAGAACACGGCTTCATATCCATCTCCCCCACCTCCCCAGCGCCGCAAAGGGCGCAAGTTCGGCCAATTTGTGGTACTGCTCGCACTGCTATTGATCACCTTTCTAGGTGGCTGGTTTGGCAATCAGTTATATGCAAATTCTTTCAACCCGAGCAACCAATCTCAAGCTTATTCAAATCTCTTCCAGCAAGCGTGGTCGATCGTCGATCAACATTATGTCGATCGTAAAGCAGTTGATTATAAACAAATGTCTTACAAGGCCATTCAAAGCATGCTAGATGTGCTACACGATAAAGGGCATACGCGCTTTTTGACCCCTCAAGATGTGCAAGCTGAAAATCAACAGTTGAGCGGTACATTCACTGGCGTTGGTATCTATCTACACCAGGATCCCAAAACGAAACAGCTTATTATTACTTCTCCTATCCCCGGCTCCCCCGCCGAGAAGGCTGGCTTGAAGCATGGTGACATTATCACTGCCATCAATAATGTCAGCACCGCTGGCAAGGATATACCAGGTGTAAGTTCACTCATTCAAGGCAAAGCAGGTACGAGCGTCACGATTACCGTACAACGTCCATCAACCGGGCAGACACTCAACATCCCCGTAGTACGCGCACAGATTACTGTACCCAACGTGCTCATGCATTACATCGCAGAAGATCACATTGCCGATATTCAAATGGTACAATTCGCCTCGGGCGTTGCCAATCAGTTGAGAGATGCAATTCAACAAGCCAAAAAGCTCGGTGCACACAAGATCATTCTCGACCTGCGTGAAAATCCTGGTGGGTACCTCAGTGAAGCGGTAGATACAGCCAGTGAGTTCATGAAAACCGGCAACGTGTTATTGGAGCAAGATAGCTCAGGCAACCGCACTCCCTACTCCGTCACAGGCAGTACAGTCGATACCTCAGACCCCATTGCAGTGTTGATCAATGGTGACACAGCGAGCGCGGCAGAAATTGTCTCAGGAGCGCTGCAAGATAACAAGCGCGCTATTCTCATAGGCGAGAAGTCCTTTGGCACCGGCACCGTATTGGAGGAGTACTCTCTCTCCGATGGCTCAGCAATCCTACTAGGTACCCACGAATGGTTGACCCCCAACGGAAGTTTTATTCGGGACAATGGCATTCACCCCAATATTGAGGTCAAACTACCAGCTAACGCCAACATCCTGACACCCACCGATGAAAATGCAGGGAAAATGAACGAGCAACAAATCCTCGCAGGTGGAGATAATCAATTAGCGGCCGCCATTCACTACCTGGAAAAACACTAAGCGTTACACATATTCGATTGTGATGAAGGCCCTCGCAGAGCGCCTTCATCACAATCGAATATGTTTTTATGCAGGCTCACATGCGCTCACAGCAGCTTGATAATATTTACTCGTTGGAGCATGCCCCAGCAGAGGAGCAATAAAGCTAGTTGCCTCAACCACTCGTTCAAGGCTGACGCCCGTTTGAATACCCATACCATGTAACATATAAAGCAGATCTTCAGTCGCGAGATTGCCCGCTGCCCCAGGAGCATACGGGCAGCCACCCAGACCACCCGCCGAGGCGTCAACAATGCTAATACCCAATTGTAGAGCCATGAGCACATTAGCTAGCGCGGTACCGCGCGTATCGTGAAAATGTACAGCAAGATGATCCACAGGAATATTACCCTGGTAAAGGAGCAATTCTATCATCTCCTCTACCTGGTTGGGTGTCGCCACACCAATTGTATCTCCCAGTGAAAGCTCGCTGATACCCATCTCCAATAGAGCTCGTGCAACATCAAGCACCTTCTGTGGTGCCACCTTGCCCTCGTAGGGACAACCAAACACTGTTGAGATATAGCCTCTAACCGGTATTCCTTCCTGTTGGGCAAGTTTAACCACCGGTTGGAAATTTGCCAGGCTCTCCGCAATCGTAGCATTGATATTATGACGCGTAAAACTTTCGCTCGCAGCCGTAAAAACCGCAATAGAGCGAACTCCAGCTCCTATCGCCCGTTCCATTCCCTTTATATTCGGCACAAGCACAGGATATTCTGTCGCAGGTAAACGTGTCAAACCAGCCATAACGGCACTCGCGTCACCAAGTTGAGGTATCGCGCGAGGGCTGACAAAGGACGTCGCCTCAACTACAGGTAAGCCAGCTGCGGCAAGCATTTGAATAAACTGAATTTTTTGCTCGGTGGAGATGAGCACTTTCTCATTTTGTAGGCCGTCACGCGGTCCAACTTCAACAATGCGTACAGAAGCGGGGAGATGACTGGATCGTGGCAACATATATTATGCTCCCCTGTACTCAAAAGGCGAAGGTTGTTCTGAAGTCTCATTTTTGTCCTGATTCTTGCCTGCCTCCCGCCTCTCTCTCGGTGAGGGCAGCAGGAATGGGCCCGATGGATATTCCCCGCCTTCTTGAGAAGCCATCGTTTGTTGATCTGCCTTGCGTATGACGCGAACCTGGGTAATACGACGCCCCCGTGTGGATAACACAGTGAAAGTCAGATTATTGAATGTAATAGTATCGCCCACAGTAGGTATTTTGTCGAGTTGAGCATACAAGAAACCACCCAGGGTCTCGTAATCCGAATCCTCCAATTCCTGTTCCATCAGGTCATTGAAGTCTTCAATAGAGATCTTTGCATTGAAGATATATTCATTTTCACTAACCTGCTCATACAACTTCTCTTCGCGGTCATATTCATCTTGAATATCGCCCACGATCTCTTCGACCAGGTCTTCGATAGTTACCAGGCCAGCTACTGAACCATATTCATCGACAATAATTACCATATGCACATGTTTCTGCTTAATCTCGCGCAGTAAATCATCTAGTTTCTTCATTTCCGGCACAAAGTAAGCAGTACGAACTAGATCACGCACAAGGAAGTTATTGTGACCCTCACGCAGTTGTTTGAGCATATCCTTGGTGTATAAAACACCGATAATATTATCGATATTCTCTTCATAGACAGGGATACGCGAGAAACCCGCTTCTAAGGCCAAATCCACAGCTTCATCAACCGTCGTATCGCTCTCTAAGGTTACCATGTCTATGCGTGGTATCATTACCTCGCGCACAGTGGTATCAGCAAACTCGAAGATACTATGAATCATCTCTGTCTCTTCTTCTTCGAGTACACCCTCCTCTTCACCTACCGTCACCAGCAAACGCAATTCTTCCTCAGTAACGAAGGGACCACGATGCTTTATTTGTCCACCAACAATACGCACCAGGAAGTTTGTGATCGCGCTTAAAGTCCACACGATAGGCGTCAATAGCCAGGCAGCGCCACGCACAGGGTTGACAAAGATGCGCGCCCAGCG
>WNFM01091670.1_pt3 | contig 10783 bp, 14 predicted proteins | sample 5400271 | NCBI WGS metagenome assembly WNFM01 (sample SAMN13153352, study PRJNA577476) | soil metagenome | isolation source: 60 cm saprolite on Douglas fir-dominated hillslope | place: USA:California | collected 2013-09-17 | reverse complement strand
TCTAAGAGCACAGAATTGGCAGATAGACTTTGGGATACTTGGAAAAGATGTCGGAATCTTGTTTTTCATTGGTTCCCGGATGAAAAAAATGCGGTGACGCTCGATGAAGCCCGCGGGAGAGTGGAGTCAATAATAGAGGCTATTGATGCGGCATTTAAAGAGTGTAGAATTAATTATGGCAAATAAAGAAACTGCAATTAAACATTCGATTATTTTATTTACTTTTCTTCTCATCTTTTGGGGGTGCTATAGACTAATTTTCCAACTTCCTGATACAGTTGAGGAATTAGTAATTAAACCAATTGTCTGGTTATTACCAGTAGTTTATTTTATAAGGCGAGAACGATTGGGAGCAGATAGCGTTGGTATAACCACTAAAAATATGTTTCAGGCAATTTATATGGCCCTCGCCCTGGGGAGTTTGTTTGCAATCGAGGGAATATTGGTTAATTATCTAAAGTATGGGGAGCTGCACTTTAATGCAAACTTGGGAACAAGTAACATTATAACTTCGCTTGGGATTTCATTCGCTACAGCAATTAGTGAGGAAATAGTTTTTAGAGGATTTTTATTTAGCCGTATGTGGCAAGGGCTCAATAACGAGTGGCAAGCTAATGTTGTAGTAAGCTTGGGCTGGGTATTAATTCATGTTCCGATCACAATTTTTGTTTTAAAACTGGCAGCCCCAGCTGCAATTTCGTACTTATTCTTAACTTTTATATTTGGATTAGGATCTTCATTCCTATACGCCAAAACCAAAAACATTTCCTCATCCATTTTCCTACATGTCCTCTGGGAATGGCCAATTATATTGTTCAGGTAGGGTATAATGACTATGATGTACAATTTTCTTAGTATATTATCCATTTCTATTTCAATAGCAATTACATTAATAATTCCTCTAATTGTCTATTTGATTCTAAATATTTTTTTCAAAAAAATATCACCAAGAAAAAAAGTTATTATTTCATTGCAAATTTATATTCTTATTTATTTTGGAGTAGGTATCTTTTTGGCTTTTCCTGACGTTTTCTTTCCAGGGAATTTTAAAGACCCGGTTTACCTGAATTGGTTAAAAAGTACTCCTTGGTTGGAAAGGTTATCGAATATCCTTTTGTGGCCTCATGATATGTTGCAAATCTGGTTATAAATAATAACTATTTATAAGCTCCTTTTGTCAATATAGAATAAAATTCTATTTCAGGTAATATTTGGGTTGACTTTTTACTCAGTTTCATCATAAAATAGCAATTACCCTTATGCATAGGCAAATTGCGCTTTTTCTCGCTGCCTTCTCCTTTGCATTTCTAGTTTTATTTACATCTGTTTTTAAGATTGCTTCTATAAAATACGCTTTTAGCCAAGCTCCAACTCCAGCCCCAGTTTCATTAAGTAAAGAAAAAGAAATTGACATTAATTACGAGCTTCCATATCCAGGTGGGATTTTGCCTGATAACTTTTTGTGGCCAGTTAAGGCACTTCGCGACCGAGCTTGGGTAAGTTTATCCTTGAATCCTCTAAAAAAATCCCAAGTTCTTCTTCTTTTATCAAACAAAAGACTAAATTCAGCTCTAGTTTTATTTAAAGATGGAAAAAGTGATTTGGGAGCATCAGTTCTAACAAAAGCTGAGAAATATTTAGAGGAAGCTCAAAGAGAAGAAAGAATTGCTCACAGTAAGGGGATGGACACTGTGGGATTTTTAAAAGATTATTCGTTAGCAACCCTTAAGCATCGCCAAGTTATGGATGAAATATTGCAAATTGCACCTGAGGATGCAAAACCAATGATCGTACAAACCCAAAACTACCCCAAGAAGCTTTATCAACTTTCCCGCGATGCACTTTTGCAAGCAGGCACAACAGCTCCAGCTGATCCCTTTTGATTTACTGATTTCCAGTTGACGAAATTTTTCAATTCTCTAATATAGATTTATTCCTGTTTTTTTCACGTATGAAAAAAACTATAAGGATGAGTATGCCAGAAGTTATAACCTCTAAAACCAAAAAACACCTAAACCCTCTGAAAGTTAAGTGGGACAAATTAAGCTATCCCGAGATGATTAGTTTGGTCGATTCATTAACTGGAGCACGTCCCGAAGTTCCCAAAGACATTAAATTTGCCGATTGGTCTCCACAGGCCATGCAGGTACTTAAAGAGCGATATTTTTTAAAGGATGAAAACGGAAACGTTATTGAAACAGTAGAAGAGATGTGCTGGCGTGTGGCGTGGGAATTGGGGAGAAGCGAAGTTAAATTTGGAAAAACAAGACAAGAAATTATTCAATATGCTAGGGAATATTATCGTTTGATGACTAATCGCTGGTTTTTACCAAATTCACCGACCCTTATGAATGCCGGAAAAGGAAATGGCCTTCAATATAGTGCATGTTATGTCATCCCAGTTGAAGATTCTCTGACTGGAATTTTTGATGGCATAAAGTATCAGGCAATTGTTCATCAAAGTGGGGGTGGAACTGGGTTTTCCTTTAGCAGGCTTAGGCCAGCCGGATCTCGTGTTAAGTCCACAATGGGAGTGGCATCTGGGCCAGTCTCATTTATGAGAGTGTATAACGAAGCAACACAGCAAATTAAGCAAGGTGGGATGAGAAGAGGAGCTAATATGGGAATCCTGCGCGTTGATCACCCGGATGTTATGGAATTTATTCATGCCAAGGATGATGGGGTGGGTATTACAAACTTTAATATTTCAGTTACAACCACTAAGAAGTTTATGGATGCCTTAGAGCGGGATACTGAATATGAATTAATTTCTCCACAAACTAAAGAAGTGGTTGGCAAATTACGCGCCCGCGAAGTTTGGGATGAGATTGCAAAAGGAGCTTGGAAGACTGGAGATCCAGGCATGATTTTTATAGACCGCATTAATGAAAGCCCGGCAAATCCAATTCGTAGCGAAGGCTGGGAAGTGGAATCCACTAATCCATGCGGAGAGCAGCCTCTATATCCCTTTGACGCATGTAATTTAGGTTCTATATTTCTTAAATATTTCCTTAAAGATGAGGGTGTTGACTGGGAAAAATTAAAAGAAACAGTTCATACCTCGGTACGAATCTTGGATTCAGTTATTGAAATGAATCCTTTCCCCTTGCCTCAAATTGCAGATACGGTCAAAAAGATTAGAAGAATAGGCCTTGGCGTTGGTGGTTGGGCAGATATGTTGGTGCAAATGGGTATTCCATATGATTCTGAAGAAGCCCTAGTTTTGGCTGAAAAATTAATGAAGTTTATTAACGACGAGTCTCACATTGCATCACAAAAGTTGGCCAAAGAAAGAGGGCCATTTCCACTTTGGCGCGAAAGTATTTATAAAGATGCGCCCATGAGAAATAGTACAGTTACGACCATTGCTCCAACTGGAACGATTGGAATTTTAGCAAATAATTACTCAGGAATTGAGCCAATGTTTGCGATAGCTTACCAACATATTGTTAAAAGTGAAAAGAGGACATTAACTTTTGTAGATCCTTATTTTGAAGAGCTGGCCAAGAAGCGTGGATTTTACAGTGATGAAATAATGAAGAAAGTAGCCGAGCACGGGACAATTCGTGATATTAAAGAGATTCCAGAGGATGTGCGAGACATTTTTGGAACGGCCCACGAAATAGCTCCAGCCTGGCATGTTCGTATGCAGGCGGCATTTCAAAAGTCAGTTGATAATGCAGTATCTAAAACTATAAATTTGCCCAATTCTGCTACAGAAGAAGATATCAAAGCTGCCTATATGTTAGCTTGGGAAACAGGTTGCCGGAGAATTACAGTTTTCCGAGATGGCTGTAAAAGTGAACAAGTTCTAAATTTGGGAGTTAACAATAAAGAGAAAGCTGAGGTAAAGCTGGAAGAAACTCATATTATTAAGCCCAGGCCCACAAAAGTGGAAGGCGCGACCTATAAGATTGAAACGCCCCTGGGGCATGCATTCATTACAGTTAATCAAGATGCTGACGGGAATCCATTTGAGGTATTTGTAGCAATTGGAAAAGCTGGAAGTGAAGTAGCAGCTATGGCCGAAGCCTTGGGGAGATTAATTTCAACAACTCTTAGGTTTGGGAATCACTTGCCAGCCATGGAGCGAGCCAAAAACTTAATTGATCAACTGCAAGGAATTGGAGGGGGAAGATCTGTCGGCTTTGGGCCAAATAAAGTCAGGTCCCTTCCAGATGCTGTAGCAAAAGCCATGGCCATGCATTTTGGCTTATTAACTCATTCGCGTGAGGCGAATGTAGAGGGACAGAGCCAGAATCAGACACAAGAGATTCCTCAGCAATCTATGCAATTAACGATTGATGCAAGTCAATCGAAAGTTAAAAAAGACATTTGCCCAGGGTGTGGTGAACCAAGTTTAACTTATGAAGAAGGCTGCAAAAAATGCCACGCTTGTGGCTATAGCGAGTGCTAAAAAATGAACGATCTACAAACAGAAATATCACAAAAATATTTTGAAGACATCAAGTCTATTGATGAAAATGGCAATTCGTTTTGGTCAGCTAGAAAATTAATGACGTTATTTGGTTATGACAATTGGTCAAGTTTTGAAGAAGTAATTGTAAAGGCAATTTCAACATGTGAGAATTCTGGTTTTGACTCGAAAACAAATTTTACTGAAATAAACAGAATACATGTAACTTCAGATTGGGAAAACAAAATTGAGAAAAATTACAAACTTTCTCGGTATGCGTGCTATATAATTGCTCAAAATGGTGATTCTTCAAAAGAAGAAATAGCTTTAGCCCAGACATATTTTGCTGTTCAGACGCATAAACAAGAAGTTGGAGAAGAAAAAAATAAGGAACTTAAACGGTTGAACGCACGGGAAAAATTAACCTTTACTGAAAAAAAGTTTGCAGGGGTAATGTTTGAACATGGAATTGATGGAAATGGAGTTGCAATCATTCGAGCGAAAGGAGACAAAATTCTTTTTGGAGGAAATAGTACAAATGACATGAAAAGGAAATTAAATATACCAGCTTATAGACCCATCGCAGATTTTATGCCAACGATTACACTTAAAGCAAAAGAATTTGCGACGGAAATGACTACGTTTAAAGTTGAAGAAACTGGACAGAGGGATAAATTTCTTATAGGCACGATACACGAAATCAATAGTGCCAGTGTCAGAAAGACACTTGAAAAAGTAGACATTTACCCTGAAAGATTACCAAAAGAAGAAGACATTAAAAAAGTACAAAGAAAGTTCAAAACAGAACAAAAAAGTCTTTCTAGGTAGAAGTTGATATTGAACGTATAATATCAACAACATGGCCATTTATACAAAAAGAGGAGACAAGGGTGAGACTTCACTTTATGATCAGGAAAACTCGCAGTTAATTAGAATTAAAAAAGATTCTTTAAGAATTCGGGCAATTGGATCGGTGGATGAACTGGATAGTTTTATTGGAGTTGCCAAAACTGCATCAAGCGATCAAAAAATAATTAAAATTTTGACTGACTTGCAAAAAGATCTGTTAACTATTGGGTCATCTTTAGCCGGATCTAAATTAAGATTTAATAGGACTAAAACTAAAAAATTAGAAAAATTAATTGATAGATGGGAAGGGGAACTACCGGTTCTATCTAGCTTTATTTTGCCCGGTGGATCTGCCGTATCAGCTCACTTACATGTGTGTCGCTCGATGGCCAGGCGCGCCGAGCGAGAAATTACGACCCTGAGCGAAGTCGAACGGGTATCAGACAACATAAGAACTTACATGAATCGCTTGAGTGATTTTCTTTTTATGCTTGCAAGGATCGTAAATTTTAAGGAAGGGATAAAGGAAGATGGCTGGAAGGGTAAGAAAAAGTAAGCAACTCCGTGTTAAAATAGTTAAGTATGGCGACCCCTGAGAAATTGAATTTACCCAATATTGAACGTGTGCCTGAGGAATTTGCAGTTCCGGATCATTTGCAGGATGAAATTCAAAAGATTGAAACTGCAGTAACCGCTAACGTCAAAGATGATTCTGGAAGCCAAGTTATTCAAACTCCACAAAACGAGAAAGTTAAAATTGAAATTCCCTACACAATTGAGCAAATTAAGGAGCTTAGTAAAGGCTCGATTGTAAGCGCCATTACCTGGCGGGCAATTTATTACTTTCGGCAACTTAAAAAACTGATGAAAATGAAAGGCGCGGAAAATGCAGCTTGATTTGGGACAATTATCAACGAGTATTCCTACTCCTAATTCGATTAATTTTGGCTTAATAATTGGCGTTACTTTGATTCTTGGACTTTTGATGGTAATACTCACAATTGCCTGGTTTATTGGCCTTACACTTTACAGAAATAGAAGTCGCGAGAAGCGCTCAATTGATTCGGTACTACTGGAAGTTGCAGTTCCATCGAATAACGAAATTAAAATTGATGCGATGGAGCAAATGTTTTCTTCTCTTTTTTCCATTAAAAAAGGAGGTTGGAAACAAAAGTATGATATCCAGCCTGTAATTTCTTTTGAAATTGTTGCAAGAGCTGAGGACATTAGATTTTATGTTTGGGTGCCTAAGAAGCTTCAAGACCTCGTAGAAAAGCAAATTCACGGCGCCTATTCTGATGCCGATATCAAGGAAGTTCCTGAATATAATATCTTTACTGAAAACGGGAAAGTTGCCTATAAATCCTATCAATTAAAGAAAGCTAATTTTTATCCAATTAAAATATTTCGTGAGCTTGCAACTGATCCCATGTCTTCTCTAACCTCGGCTCTTGCCAAAATGGGTAAGGGTGAAGCGGCTGCAATTCAAATTATAATTTCGCCAGCCGAGAGCTCTTGGCAAAAGGAAGGAAAAAAATTTATTTCTGACACTAAAAAGCAGGAGTCAAATCCTGAGAAAGCCAAGTATTCTATAGCTGGAAAAACTTTAGAGGCAGTTGAGAATAAGGTCACAAAGCCTGGATTTGAAACCACCATTCGAGTTGTAGTTGTAGCCGAGACAGAAGAATCGGCCAAGGCGCATCTAAGTAATATTGGAAGCTCGTTTGAGCAGTTTGCCGGAGAATTAAATGGGCTAGGAGGAAGGAAAATTAGAAGAAAGCCATCTTTCATTGAAGACTTTTTGTATAGATATCAGCCCATGTATAACATTCATGGAAATCATGTTTCTGTTTTAAATTCGGAAGAGCTCGCTACCATTTACCATTTTCCCAATAAACAAATCACGACTCCCCATATTTTTTGGGTAAATGCCAAGACAGCTCCAGCCCCAGCGCAAATTCCAACTGAAGGGCTGCATTTGGGAGTTTCTAGCTATCGTGGCGTAAAGCGGGAAGTGTATCTTGGTAATGAAGACAGAATGAGGCATATGTATATTATAGGCCGCACCGGAACTGGAAAATCAGAGTTTCTGAAAGATATGATTTTGCAAGATATTCGAGCGGGGCGGGGCTTATGCTTTATGGACCCGCACGGGGACGCTGTTGAAGACATTTTAAAACAAATTCCTCCAGAGCGGGCTGAGGATGTAATTTACTTTAATCCGTCTGATACTGAAAGGCCTTTATCTTTAAACCTCTTGGAAGCCAAAACTGAATACGAAAAACACTTTGCGGCAACGGCTGTAATTAATATGATGTATAAGCTTTTTGATCCATATAAAACTGGAATTGTAGGCCCCAGGTTTGAGCACGCAGTTCGTAATGCAATGTTAACCGCCATGGTTGAGCCGGAAACCAGTTTTGTGGAAGTAATGAGAATTCTAACTGACGCAAAATTTGTCCAGGAATTACTCCCGAAAGTCGAGGACCCAATTGTCAGAAGGTATTGGACAGATCAGATTGCCCAAACTGCTGATTTTCATAAGTCAGAGGTATTGGATTACATCACCTCTAAGTTTGGCCGTTTCGTTACCAATAAATTAATTAGAAATATTATCGGACAATCCAAGAGCTCCTTTGATCTTCGAGAAGTAATGGATACTAAGAAGATTTTACTTATTAATCTTTCCAAAGGGTCCTTGGGTGAGGAAAATTCCAACTTCCTAGGATTAATTTTAGTGCCTCGCATATTAATGGCTGCAATGAGCCGCCAGGATGTGCCAATGGAAAAGCGTACCGACTTTTACTTTTATGTTGATGAGTTTCAAAACTTTGCCACTCCAGACTTTGCTGTAATTTTATCAGAAGCCAGAAAATATAGATTAGCTTTGTGTGTTGCGAATCAATTTATTGGGCAAGTTGAAGAGGAAGTTAAAAATGCTGTGTTTGGAAATGTGGGGTCAATAGTATCATTCCGGGTGGGAGTCAGTGATGCCGCTTATCTAGCTCACGAATTTGCGCCAGTTTTTGCTGAAAATGATTTATTAAATATCGAGCGTTATCACGCTTATATCCGTACAATTGTAAATAACGAACCGGTTCCACCATTCTCGATGGATTTAACTAAGGATCATAAGGCAATCAAGCTGGCCGAAAATGAGCGCGTTGCTGAAATAATTAAAGAAATGAGCAGGCTTCGCTATGGCCGGGACGCTAGGCTAGTAGAGGCAGAAATTACAAGACGTGCTAAACTGTAGGCCATGAAGGAAATTCAAGTTCCAAATTGCCCAATTTGTGGTGGGAAAAGAGAGATTTATGAAAGAAATAATGCCTTTTTATTTTGTAAAGGTGCAGAAGATAAAGAACACAAAGCTGATTTTCTAGAAACTACAAAAAATTATTTTAATGGCAATGGCAACGGAAAACATCCAGAAATTGAAGCTCCAAGACATGAAGTGGTAAAATAGGCCTAATTGGGTCATTCGTTCAACGGCAGGACACGACTCTTATAAAGTCGGTACGACGGTTCGATTCCATCATGACCCACCTATGGAAATAGATTTTCTAAAAAAGGTTAAATTAGTTATAAACAGCCAATCAGATAGAGATGTTTCGTACCCCGAGACTACTGAGTGGATGGTCGAGAAAAAATTCAATTATCACTCAAGCGATGGTAGAAAGGTAAAAGAAATTACAGTGTTTATAAAAATGCAGGACAGAGTGAAAATTAGCGTGTGGCCAAGTGGAAAAGTTAATTACGAAGTTACTTATCCATTCGACGACCGCTCAGAAGAGGAATTAAATGAGATGATAGATTGTGCAAAATCTGCTGTGCCAGAAATGTCATATAAATCTGTAGCTAATTTAATTAAACTTACATCTAGAAGAAATAAGACTAATTCTTATGCTAATTAACTTTAACAAAGTCCAAGAACTTCTGAAAAAGAAACAAGAAGCAGTCGAGAAATTAGAAGGACTGTATAAGAATTTTCGTGGGGTAAAACACGAGGATTCTTCCTCTGAAATTAAGTATGTGCAAATAAAGGTTCTGGAGGACTTTATTAATTCAATCGACGCTGAAATTAAAAGCTTAGAAACTCCAGCAAAATAATATAAATGAAAAAAGATCATGTTTTAGAGGGTAGGTATGTAGAGGTTGTCTTTACTGATGGGAAAGCTAGAGATAAATTCTTGCAAGAAATAGCGAATAGTAAAGATCTTGTGGGAGAATCTTTAATATTAAACGGAGTACGTGTTGGAATTTCTGTGAGACTAGCCGAAAAATTGGGCCTTACTATGTTTGACGATCTTCCCAGAAGATAATTTAAAGCTCTTCCAGTTTCTGTTTTTTACCTGGCTCTTTTATTTTTGCGAGTTCCAAGTATCGTTCTGTTGTTGATAATCTTTTGTGTCCTGCAACTTGAGAAATGGTAACAAGATCAACTCCGCGCTTTAGGTTTTCTACTATAAAAGTAGTTCTTAAATCATTTACAGAAAACTTTCCAATTTCAGCTTTTTGCATATATCTATCAATTGCAGCACGAATGTTTCTAATGGCCAAGGGTTTTCCATTTTTACTAATAAATACAAAAGGTGATTCACTTTTTGGTCGCTCTTTAATATGAGCAGCGAGAGCTAATTTTGCAGGATTATTTAAAGTAATATTTCTTGTAGGCTGAGTTGCATATGCTTCAACCATCAAAATTTCCTCGTTAATATTCATTATTTTCAGGTTTGCAACTTCTGAAATTCTTACTCCAGTTTGCAAAATCAGCTCAACAATCGCAGCAACTCGAAGATCACTTTTAACGGTATCTCGAAGTGCCCTATATTCTAAAGGGGAGAGGAACTTGGGAACTGAAGCCTCAATTTTAGGGTGTCCCACATTTTTGGATGGATCTATATTAATTAAGTTTAGCTCTTTTGCCCATCTAAAAAATGTTTTTACTGCGTTAAGCTTTCTTGAAGTGGATTTTGGTGTGTATTTTTGCATGAGTAACCAGTCACGAAAGCTTTCCAGGTCAGATGATGTTACTTGCTCGGCCGATGCTTTATTTTTACTTCCCAGATAATTAATCAATTGCTCAAGATCTGCCCTGTAAGCTAAAATAGTAGCTGGAGAACGGCCTTTGGCTTTTAGATCGTCAATAAACTTGGGTAGAATTGCTTTTATTGGTTCGGTTACCATGATAGCCTATATTGTATCACAATAAATTTTTCATTACACTATGAGATGAGAGAATATTTAAGGAAAATTGCTAAATTTGGCTTCTTGATAGTGGCCTTCATGCTGACTCTTTCCCTAATTAGAAGTATTACAGTAATACTTGGATCTAATCAAAAAATAAAAGAAGAAGAGAGTAGAGTCCTTGAGCTTTCAAAGGAGAATACTGAGCTCAAAAAGAAAGCTGAGATTGTTGCAAGTACTGAATTTGTTGAAAAGCAAGCTCGGGACAAATTAGGGCTAGCTAAAGAGGGGGAAATTATAGTCGTTCCACCAGACGAAGCCACAATCAGG
>WNFM01035895.1_pt5 | contig 10784 bp, 5 predicted proteins | sample 5400271 | NCBI WGS metagenome assembly WNFM01 (sample SAMN13153352, study PRJNA577476) | soil metagenome | isolation source: 60 cm saprolite on Douglas fir-dominated hillslope | place: USA:California | collected 2013-09-17 | reverse complement strand
CGCGATTTGACGCGCACGCCCCATTGCAATTTGTAGAGCTCGATCAGATCGAGGTGGTCGAAGATATCCCGCAGCGCCAGGTCCTCGGGCGGCACGATGCGCGAGCCCCAGAAGGGAGGCGTCACTTTGGGCGGCTCGGCCACGCTGCGGGGAGCGACGTCGGTCACCGCGGCGAGCTGCTGCGTCGAGGCCCGCTCCGCCCCGGCCGCGATCATGGTGCGGTGCAGGTGCGCCTCGCGCTTCAGCTTCTCGTGCAGCTTGGCGCGCTCCGCCGGCTGCTGCAGGCCCGTCATGGTATCGAGGCCTTCAAAGGCGTCGCGGCAATAGTAGACGCCGCCCTCGTACAACTTGTCGGTGCCCTCGACGTAGGCCGTGCGCCAGCCATACTTGCGATTGATGGCGGCGCCGCCGATCATCACCGGCGTCTTCATTCCGCGGCGGTCCATCTCCTGCACGATCAGCGGCATCTGCCGGGAGGTCGAAACCAGCAGCGCCGACAATCCAATCGCGTCGGCCTTCACTTCGACCGCCTTATCGACGATGCGATCGACTGGCACCTGCTTGCCGAGATCGTGGACGGTATATCCATTGTTGGAAAGGATGGTCTTGACCAGGTTCTTCCCGATGTCGTGCACGTCGCCGAAGACCGTCGCCAATACCACCACGCCGCGCGAATAGGAGTCGTTCTTCTCCATGAACTGCTCGAGATAGGCGACCGCCTTCTTCATTACTTCCGCGCTCTGCAGCACGAAGGGCAGGATCAATTCGCCTGCGCCAAACCGATCGCCCACCTCCTTCATGGCACCCAGCAGCACGTCATTGATCACGCCCACCGCGCTGCGCGTCTTCAAGCACTCGTCGATGGTCTCGATCAACCCCTTCTGCTGGCGGTCGACGATCAGGTGATGCAGGCGAGCCTCAGGCGTGTCGTAGACCTTCTCCTCGACCACGGCCTTGACGGGCCCCGAGCCCGACTTCTCGAAGTGCTCGATCAAGCGCTGGAGCGCATCGTCGCGCCGAGCCAATACCAGGTCCTCCGCCACGGCATGATGTCGCGAGGATTGATGATTGCAGCGTCCAATCCCGCCTTCAAACAATGCGTCAGGAAGACAGAATTGAGGATGGGGCGCGTCGCCTTGGACAATCCAAAGCTGACGTTGGAGACGCCCAATACGGTGAGCGCCCCCGGCAGCTTCTCCTTCACCAGCGCGATACCTTCAATGGTATCGACCGCGCTGCGCTTGTATTGCTCGTCGCCGGTCGCGAGCGTGAAGGTCAGGACGTCAAACAGCAATTGCCACGGCTGCAATCCGTCCTTCAATGCCCGCTCATAGATGCGCTGCGCGACCTCGAGCTTGCGCTCGCGCGTCTGCGCCATGCCCTTCTCGTCGATGGTCATCGCCACCGTGCAGGCGCCGTACTGCTTGAGCAGCGGGAACATCTTGTCGATCTTTTCCCAGCCGCGCTCGAGGTGGACCGAGTTGATGATGCCGACGCCCGGCAGCCACTCCAGCGCGGCCGCCACCACTTCGGGCTCGGTGGAGTCGATGCAGAGCGGCGCGTCGATCTGCCCCGAGAGCACGCGCACCGTCCGCACCATCTGGTCCTGCTCGTCGGCCCGCTCGGTCAGCGCCACGCAGACGTCGAGCGCGTGCGCGCCGCCTTCCACCTGCTCGCGCGCGACCGCCAGGATGCCGTGCAGATCATTCGCGAGCAGAAGCTCCTTCATCTTCTTGCTGCCCTGCGAATTGACGCGCTCGCCGATCACCAGCGGCCGCGGCTCCTGGTGCAGCGCGGCGGCCTTCAGCCCGCTCGAGAGCGTGGGCACGCGCTTCGGCGGCTTGCGGGCCGGTCCCACGCCGCGGATCGCCTCGATCACCTGCTTCAAATGCTCCGGCGTCGTGCCGCAGCAGCCACCGACGATGGCCAGCCGGAAATCGCGGACGAAGCGCGCGAGGTATTCGGCCAGCTCGTGCGCCTTCAATGGATAAACCGCGACGCCCTCGCGATTCTCCGGAATGCCCGCGTTGGGCTGGCAGCTCAGCGGCAGCGGTGCGCCATCGGCCAGCGCGCGCAGCGGGTCCACCATTTCCTTGGGGCCCGTCGAGCAGTTGAGGCCCATGATATCGGCGCCGACGGCCGTCAAGAGCGCTGCCGCGGCCAGCGGCTCCGTGCCCAGCAGCATGCGACCCGACGGGTCGAGCGTGATCTGCGCGATCACCGGCACCGTGCGGCCCACCTCCGCCATCGCCTTGCGAGCGCCGAAGACCTGCGCGCGCAACTCGAGGAGATCCTGCGCCGTCTCAGCGAGCACGCAATCGATACCGCCGCGCAACAGGCTGACGGTCTGCTCGCGGAAGATCTCCACCAGCTCGCGAGGGCTCACGCGGCCCAGATCGGGATCCGAGCTCGACGGCAGAAATCCGCTGGGCCCGAGCGAGCCCGCGACGAAGCGCGGCCTGCCGTCGGTGCGCTCGGCGCGATCGGCCTCGGCCCGCGCCAGCCGTGCGGCGGTCTCGTTGACTTCGACCACCTTGGCGCCGAGGTCGAACTCGTCGAGCTTCGGCCGCGACGCGCCGAACGTGTTCGTCTCCACCGCGTCGCTGCCTACCTCGAAGTAGCCGCGGTGGACGCCCTGGACGATATCGGGCCGTGTCAGCGAGAGGACTTCATTGCACCCATTGCGGCCGTCGAAGTCCTTGATGGTCAGCTCGCCCGCGAGCTGCATCCGCTGCAGGGTGGTGCCCATGGCGCCGTCGAAAACGACGACTCCGCGGGCGATCGCATCGAGAATGTTCTTGTCTGCCATAAGAGGGCGCGCACCTTACCACGCGGCGCGTCGTGTTATGGTGCGGGCGCATGGCTGCGAAGACCCCGGCGTCGGCTGAGGAGCTGCGCGCGGAACTGGACCGCGTGCGCCGCGAGTCCTTGCGCGCCGAGGCCGAGCGCGACCGCGCGGAGCAATACAAGGATCGGCTCGCCAAGCGCGACGACGAGCTCGCGCAGGTGCGCGACCAGCTGCAGAAAGCGTTGCAGGCGGCAGAGGGTCAGCTGGCGGCCGCTGCGGCGAAGATCGTGGAAGCGTCGAAGCCGCCGCCGCCCTCGACGGCTGCCCGCGAGTTGGACGATGCGCGCGTGCGCGCCGCGCGCCTGCAGGCCGAGTTGGCCGAGCTGCGCGCCGAGCGCGACGACCTGCAGCGGCAGTGCGAGGCGGCAAAGGCGGAAGCGGAGGGCGCGCTCGCGTCGGTGGCCACTTTGCAAGCCGCGGTGGCTGCCCGTGACGCGCGCGCCGACGACGCCGCCAAGGCCGCGCAGTCCGCGCTCGAGCGGGCCGCAGCTGCAGAGAAGGAAGCTTCCGACGCGCGCGCGACGGTCGAGCGGCAGGCCAAGGACGAGGAGGAAGCGCGGGCCGTCGCGTTGGGCGCGCAGGAGCGATTCGGCGACGTCAAGGCGGAGCTCGAGCAGGCGAAGGACGTGGTTGCGGGACTGCGCGGCGATCTGCAGGCGCGCGCCGACGAGCTGGCCTCGCTGCGCAAGCAGCTCACCGCCGCGCACGAGGACGACGCGCGGCTGCGGGCCGAGATGGAGACGGAGCGGCAGACCGCGCGCGCCCGCGAGGCGCAGATCATCGGCGAAGTGCGGGAGCGCGAGGCGCGCATGGTGCATGAGGTGCGCGAGCGCGAGGCCCAGCTCGTGGCCGCGGCGCAGGCACGCGAGGCGCAGCTGGTGGCGGCTGCGCAGGCGCACGAGAAGCAGCTCAGCGAGGACTTCAAGGACGCCAGCGGACAGATCGCGGCGCTGACGCACGTCACCTCCGAGGGGCGCGACCGCGATGCCAAGCTGCAGCAGGCGCTCGATTCGGCGCGCGAGCGCGAAGCGTCTCTGGACGCGGAGCTGCGCGTCGTCCGCGGGCAGCATGCGGAACAGCGCGCGGACCTGGAGGAGCAGCTCGACGCGGCGCGCTCCGACCTGCGAAAGGTGCTCGCGGAGCTGGAGGACCATCAGGAAAAGGGGGGCCGCGCCGAGGCGCACGCCGCGGAAATGCAGGCGGTGGTGGACAGCCTGGGCCGCGAGCGGGCGGCGCTGCGTTCGGAAGCGGGAGCGATGCGCGCCAGGGTGGAGACGCTCCAGGCGGCCGACGAGCGCGCGCGCAGGCTGGCCCAGGAAGTGGAAGAGCTGCGCGGCGAGAACGAATTCCTCAATCAGGAAGTGGCCCGCGTGAATTCTGCTCGCCAGCCGCCGCAGCCGCCGTTACCAAAGGCGCCTGGCGCTTAGACCACTGGAGACTCAGACATGCTGAAGATCGTCCTCGGGAACAAGCAGTACTCGTCGTGGTCGATGCGGCCCTGGCTGGCGCTGAAGTTCGCGGGCGCGCCGTTCGAGGAAGTGGTCATCGGGCTCGACCTGCCGGACACCGCGCAGAAGATCGCGCAGTATTCGCCGAGCGGGCGCGTGCCGGCCTTGATCGACGGCCCGCTCACCGTCTGGGAATCGCTCTCCATCTGCGAGTACCTGGCGGAGAAATTTCCCGAGGCGCAGCTCTGGCCGAAGGACGCGGCGCTGCGGGCGCTCCTGCGATCGGCCAGCAACGAGATGCACGCCGGGTTCACCAACCTGCGCAACGACTGCTCGATGAAGTTCCTCAAGCAGTACCCGGCAAAGCCGCTGCGGCCCGAGACGCAGGCCGATGTCGACCGCATCGTCGCGCTCTGGTCGCAGTGCTTGAAGGAGAGCGGCGGTCCGTATCTGACCGGCGCCAAACCCGGCATCGCCGACGCGATGTATACGCCGGTGGTTTCGCGGTTTCGCACCTATTCGATTCCCGTCAGCGGCGCCGCCAAGGCTTACTGCGACGCGATCTGGGCGCTGCCCGCGGTTCTGGAATGGATCGCCGGCGCCAAGGCTGAGACGCTGCGGGCGAAGCGATACGAAGACTAGATGTCGTTTGGCGTTTACATTCATTTCCCTTATTGCCTCTCCAAATGCCCGTATTGCGATTTCGCGTCGCGGGCGGAGGCGGTGATTCCGCAAGAGCGGTATACCGAGGCCGTACTGCGCGAATTGGCCGTGCGGGCGCGGGAGTTCGCGGGGCGCGAGGCGGTCTCGATCTACTTCGGCGGAGGGACTCCGTCGCTCTGGGATCCGCCGCTCTTCGCGCGCGTGCTCGCGGAGGTGCGCTCGCTGTGGAAGGTCGCGCCTGGGGCGGAGATCACGCTCGAGGCGAATCCCGGCACTACCGATGAAGATCGCTTCTCCGCTTTCCGGGAGGCGGGGGCGAATCGCATCTCCATAGGAGTGCAATCGTTTGCGCCGCAGCAATTGGTATCGCTGGGCCGCAAGCATTCGCCGGGCGACGCGGTGCGGGCATATGAAACGGCGCGCAAAGCGGGATTCGGCAATGTATCGCTCGATCTGATCCACGGCGCGGAAGCGCAGACTCCGGAACTCGCCGGACGCGACGCAGCCAATGCGGTGGCGCTGGGGCCCGAGCATATCTCCTGCTATGCGCTGACATTGGTAGGGCTGGCGGAAGACGTGCCGATGGCGAAGGCAGTGCGCCGCGGCGACCTCACGCTCCCCGACGACGAAGCGTCGGCCGAGATGGGCGAATCCGTGCGCGCGGAGCTCTCCCGCGGCGGATATGCGCGCTATGAGATCTCCAACTATGCCCGGCCGGGATATGAGGCCGTGCATAACTCATTGTATTGGCGCGGCGGCGAATATGCGGCAGCGGGCTGCGGCGCCTGCGGCTTCCGGCGCACCGGTCCCGGCGGCCGCCGCTGGGCCAACGACCGCTCGCCCGAGCGCTATATGGATCGCGTCGAAGCGGCGGGCACGGGCGAGTCGAGCTTCGAGGACGTGGACGCCGAGGAACACCTGCGCGAGCGAATCTTCACGGGTCTGCGTCTCCGAGAGGGAATCGACCTCGACGCGCTCTCCAATGACCTCGATATTCCCGTCCGCGATCGCTTCGCGACACAAATCGATCGCATCACCCGCGACGGCCTGGGCGAACTCACCGGCTCCACCCTCCACCTCAACGATCGCGGCCTCGACCTCCACACCGAAGTCTCCCTACGATTCTTCTGAGGCCAATGGCGGAGGCGATAGGCCTTAGGACCGATAAAGCCTATTCGGTAAACATTCGTCGCGCTACCTTCGCTACCCAGGGAACGCTGAGCCTGCTGTCCCGGTTTGCCCAGTCTTTCGGTCGCCAATCGCGTTGAGCCGGTCAGCATAGTTGTCAGGGGCGGCTGGTATCGTATGCCCATGAGCGAGACCAAGCTGGCCGACCGTGCTAAAGACGGGTCGCGGACGTAGCCTTTACACTAAGCCGCGTTGCCGGTGCAGAACGGGGTTGGGGGTGCTTCACTGAGAGCGATCTCAAAGACGCGCGGGTGTCGCTCGTTCGCCAAGCGACGCAAATTGGTTCAGATTGGGGAGGATAATATGCTCAAGTGTTTGTCGGCCTGTGGCGCACTCGTTCTGCTTGGGGCCGGTTTGGTCTACGCTCAGCACCAAGCCCCTGCTTCGGCTGCTGCTCATATCATGGTTGCGCCGGAGGCAATCAAATGGCAGCCACTGCCGCGGGATTGGACGAATGGGCCGCCACCACCGCCAGGAGACAAGGGACAGCCTGAAGTCGCAATCATTTGGGGTGACCCGACAAAAGAGGGGGCACCCTTCATGTTCCGCATTCGCTTGAAATCTGGTTCAGGTCCTGTTTCTCCTCACTTCCATCCCACTGACGAACATCTCACCGTGCTCTCGGGAGTTTTCTGTATGGGCGTGGGCGACAAGTACGATGAGAAAGCTTGCAAGGACATGCCAGCCGGATCGTATTTGGTGATGCCCAAGGGCGTGCACCATTTTGCCGTAAACAAAGATGCCGTTGTCGAGGTCTACGGGATAGGGCCGTTCAAGATCAATTGGGTGAAGTAGTATCTTCAGGGCTCGGCGGCCAGAAGAGCAATGCTAAGGCGCGATCGAGAGCTCCTGCGATTGTGCCTCGTCGACGCCGCGGGCGAAGGATATGAAAGCAGCGTATCGCTCCGGCGAGACGCGTTGTTGCGGGACGTTCATCGATTCGTCGATAACGAGCGCGCCGCCCTCTTCGCGCACCGACCAGCGGTAATCGCCGAATGGTGTCGAGAGTTGCACCGGTGGCGGTGCATTGCGAAGGTGCCGGCCGGCCGGCAGCGATAGCGTGGTCCGCGAAGTCACGGCTTCCGGCGCGTCGACCAGCAGCGCCACCGTTCGCTCTCCGGTTCCGCCCCAGCGGCGCACCATCCGCGCAGGGAGAAGCGAACCCGGAATAAAGAGTCGATCGCCGTCGCGGCGGCCGAGATCGAGATGCAGTCCATAGACGAGCGTCGCGCTGGCGCCCAGTTCCGACTCGTGCTCGACGCTCAGCGAATCGAGCGACACGCCGCGCAGGCCGCGGCCCAGCATCGCCTCGACGGCCTGCTTGCGCTGCTGCACGTCGAGGCGCTCGAGCACGTCCTTGAGGCTCGCCGCCTCGAATCCGAAGTGCTCGTCGCGTCCCTTGCCGGTCGCCCGGCCGCCCGCATCGAGCGCGACTTCCAGCGCGATCGAGCGGCCGTCGTGCCAACCCGGCTGCGCCAACGGCAGACGGATCTGCACCGGGTCCTCGCCGGGCTCGGGCAGGACCCACGCCTCCTGGCCGCGGACGAAGGAAGGCAACTCCCCGAAGGGCGCCAGCCGGTACGACGGATCGAGCCAGGCCGGCCCGCCGGGCAAGTCGATGCGCAGCACCGCGTAGGGAAACAGCTCGCCGCGCGGGAACCGGTAGGGCGCCGGGTCGGTTCCGAACGTGCGCGCCAGCACGATGTGAGACGGAATCCCGGCCGACGCGAGCGCGGCCTTCTCGACCAGCAGCCGGTTGCCGCGGCCTTGCGCGAGGACGTGCGCCGCGCTCTGTCCGAACTCGGTCCCTTGCGATCGGGGCGGTCTGGCGCGGCGAAGAGCCTCCCGCCCGCCGCGCCAGCTCGTCGGTCGAGCTGCCCTGACGCGCGCGCAGCAAAGCCCAGTCGGTCATGGCCAGCACCGCCTGCTTCTGCACCGCGCCCGTTCCGAGCTGCACCCACGGCATGATCTCCGTCTCGCCCGGCGAGTGCGGCTGCTGCTGCAGCGGCGTCACGTTGCGCGCGGTGTAGTGGAAGCGCGTCGCCTCGCCCTCCTGCACGAGCGCCCCCTTCGGCAGCGCGAGGCTGTGCACGTCCACCTCGAAGGGCGCGGGCGCGAGCACCTCGTAGGTGGACTCGACGAGCGGCGTCTCGTCGTCGCGGAAGAAGAAGGCGCCCAGCGAATATCCGGGCATCTCGGGACCGCGCGGCGCGAGCCCGCGCAGGTAGTCGATCTCGACCGCGTCGCCCGGTTCGAGGCCCGGCAGGCTGATGCTCTCCTTCTCCGGGATCGATTCGGGCTCGAGCACGCGACCGTCGGCCTTGAGCGTGCGCAGGTGCAGCACCAGAGCGTCCGCGGGGATCTGCGCTTCGCCGAACTTGCCCACGCCCTGCTTGTCGAGCACGCGAGCGACGGTGTGCACGCGCTCGACGCCGCCGCCGTCGGAGAACATCTGCACCGCGCCGTAGTCGAGCAGGCGGACCGCGCTCGCGCCCGCAGGCACGTCGGCCCGCGCCGGCGCTTTGACGAGCGCCACGGCGTCGCGATCGGTCCAGGAAAGAAGCCGCGCGCCCTCGTCGAGCGCGAGCTGCTGGCGCAGCTGCAGATCGCCCGGAGCGAGGCGCAGCGCGGCCCGGCGCGCTTCCTGCGCACCCTTGGTCTCGCCGAGAAGCTCGAGCAGTCCGGCGAGACGCCGCAGTGGTTCAGGGCTGCGCGGGGCGAGCGCGGCCGCGGCGCGGACCGAGGCCACCGCCGCCGGAACGTGGTCGCGCGCCTCCTGCGCTTCCGCGAGCTGCTCGAGACGCGCCGGTTGCGCTGGACGCAGCGAAATCGCAAGACGCGCGAGATCCTCGGCGCGGGCCAGGTCGCCGCGGGTGCGCGCGAACTGCGCCTGGGTCGCGAGCCCGTCGGGGCAGGCGGTCAGGCTCTTCGTCCAGCGCTCCTGATCGGCCAGCGAGCCGTCGCGCCGAGCAATGTCGAGCAGGAGCTGCAGCGTGTCGCAGCGGCCCGGCCCGGCCGCGATCGCCGCCTCGGCCTGCGCCTTCGCTCCTGCGCTGTTGCCGCGCGCGTCGAGAAGCCGGGCCCGCGCCGCGAGCAGGCGCTGCGGTGAAGGCCGCTTCTCGTCGTCGAGCTGGGCTGCCGCCTTGTCGAGCTCGAGCGCGGCGTCGTCGAACCGCTCGGAGTCGCGCTCCAGCGCTGCCGCGGTCAAGCGCACGCGGAGCATCGCCGGATCTCTGGCGGCCGCCTCGACGAGATCGGAGAGCGCACGGGCGCGCGCGATGCGGTCCGGTATCTGCGGATCGTGCAGCAGCTGCTGCGAGCGAAGCGCCAGCGCCGGCGCGCCGCCGTGGGTGAGCGCGACGGTGCGCTCCACGGCCGGCTTTGAGACGGCGCGATCGTCGCCGACGGTCGCCCGCGCGAGCAGCCAGGCCGCGAGCGGATCACCGGAATCCTTCTGCTGCAGCGCGAAGGTCAGCGCGCGCAGGTCGGCGTCGTCGTTCCACGCGGGTGCCGCCGTGCAGGAATCGCCCAACACGCAAGCCGAAGGCGTCCGCGCGCCGGAGAGCTCCGCGGGCGCAGCGCTCGACAGATCGGAGGAATCGCCGTCTCCGCGCGCGAGCGTCACGCGGAATCGCGCACCCTCGGCGCGGCTCCAGCGCACGAGCAGATGGTGGAGACCCGCAGCGAGGCGCACGGCCGCCGTCTGCGCGCGCGGGCTCTCTCGCGGATAAGGCACGCGCGACAGCACGACGGCTCCGTCGATGCGAGCCTCCAGCGCCGCGGCGCCCTCGATCCAGACCAGGTAGTCGCCGCCGTTCGCGAGCGTGAGGTCGCTCGTCGCGTAGTAGATGTCGCCGTCACCCGGCTCGAGATCGAGCCCCACGTCGCCGTCCGGAAAATCGAGTGCGCGATCGTTCGCGGAGACCGCCGCCGCCGCCGGCCCGTCGAGCGCGAGCGGCTGCCGCAAGCCGAGGAGCCGCAGCGCCGCGAAGGGTCCGCCCGCGCGCCAATGCTGCACGACGCCGACCGCGCGCCACGCCTCGACCTCGAGTTGGGGATCGCCGCCCACCTGCGCCTGCCGGCCGGCGATGCGCGCCGCCGCCTCTCGCAGGAGACGCGCGGCGCGCGGGGCGATGGGCGCCTTGGCGCTGCTCGCTGCGGCCGCGATCGCCAGATCGATCTCCGGCGATTCACCTTCGACATCGAGGAGCCGCGCTGCCGCCAGCTCCGCGATCGGATCGGTGGGCGCTGCCTGGAGCGCGGCGATCCAGGCCTTCGCGGCGGCGGCAGTGTCGGTGCGGTCCTCCGCGATCTCGGCCAGGCCGCAGAGCGCGAGCGCGCGATCGGGACCGGTGGCGGCGGCGGCAGCGAGGTTCTTCCATGCGCCGCGGGAATCGGAGGCGATCAGGTAGCGCAGCCAGCCTGCGCGCGCCCGCTGCGAGGGATCGCGGTCCGCCGCGCGCTCGGCTGCGTCGAGCCTCCGCTGCGCTTCGTCGGCGCTCGAAGCCGGCCGTGTCTCGCGGGCCGCGCAGGCCGCCACCAGAGCTGCGGCGAGGCAACACCGGACCGCACGCAACAGCGTCACCGCGCGTCCCTGGCCGGCGACGGGAGAACGCCGAGGTCCGCAGCATTGGAGA
>WNFM01306417.1_pt1 | contig 10785 bp, 7 predicted proteins | sample 5400271 | NCBI WGS metagenome assembly WNFM01 (sample SAMN13153352, study PRJNA577476) | soil metagenome | isolation source: 60 cm saprolite on Douglas fir-dominated hillslope | place: USA:California | collected 2013-09-17 | reverse complement strand
ACAGCGCCGCCACCGCCAACGCGCAAACGAAGCGCAACTTCACGTTGCCCTCGAGACCGGCGATTACTTGAACGAGTAGGTCACCGCCGTGTACCAGAAGCGACCGCGCGGATCAGCCACCGCGTTCGCCCAGCCAGCGGCGTGCGAGCCGTTGGAAGACACGTCGGTGTACGGCGGCAGGTCGTCGTGCACGTTGCGAACGCCCACCTTGACCGCGAGGTGCTTGATCCCCGAGTACTTGGTCGACAGGTTGATGCGCGAGACGCCCGGAATCTTGTGCGTGCCGCCCGCCTGGAAGGCCTCGGTCCATCCCGCGGAGTAGGTCTGCTCGATCGTGCAGAGCCACGGCCCGCGCTCGAGGTCGACGCTCGCCACGTGCGTCCAACGCGGGTACGCGTTGCCGCCGTTGAAGCTGTTGCCGAGGTAGCTCACGAACGGAAAATCAGAGCCGAGCTGCGTCTTCCACTCGGTGAGGTAGGTGCCGACGAAGGAGAGCGAGACCTTGGCGAAGCCCGGGTTGTGGCGCGCCTTCAGGTCGACATCCCATCCCGCGGTCTTGAGCTGGCCCAGGTTCTCCAGCGGCTGGTCGACGTAGAGCGTCGTGCCGATCGGGCTGCGGTGGAAGCGCGCGATGTAGCGGTTGTAGAGCGTGCGGTCGCTGGCATTGCCGAGGATCGCGTCCGCCGTGATGCTGCCGATCGCGTCCTTCTTCTCGATGCGCCAGTAGTCGAGCGCGAGCGAGTGCGACGGGATCGGCTCGAGCACGAAGCCGACGCTCCATTGCGTCGAGGTTTCGGGCTTGAGGTTGGTGGAGGCGATGTTGCGCACGTTGAGCTGGGTGTCGACGCAGCGCGCGTCTTCGTCCGCGAGCAGTGCCGCCGGGCAGCCCGGGTCGGTCACGGCGTTGGCGGTGTTGCCGAAGGCGGGCGGGCTGTGCAGGTCCCACAGCGAGGGCACGCGGAAGCCCTTGCCGGCGGAGGCGCGCAGCAGTACCTCCCGCAACGCGGTGTAGCGCGCGCGGATCTGCGGGTTGGCCTTGGAGCCGACGTCGCTGTAGTGGTCCCAGCGAGCGGCACCCGTCACTTCCAGGTCCTTCGTCACCGGCAGGTTGAGCTCGGCGAAGACCGCGGCCACGTTGCGGCTCGCGTTCGTGTCCGGCACCGTGCCCTCGCCGCCGATGTGCAGGCCGAGGCCATAGTCGGCGTTGACCGCCTTGTCGTCGATCTGCTCGCGGCGCACGTCCGCCCCGAAAGCGACGGCCGCGTTACCACCCGCCATCTTGAAGATGTCGCGGCTCACCTTGCCGTCGACCTGGGTGGACGTGCTCGTCGACTTGCGCATGTCGCCTTCCATCTTGGCGCCGTTGAGGAGCGCCTCGCCCGTCGCGTCGTTGGGCCCGAACGGGTTCAGGTTCCCGGTGGCGAGCGCGGAGATGAAGCGCGTCTCCTGGATGTAGCCGGTGACCGCGAGCTTGTCCTTCGCCTGCGCGAAGGTGAGCGCCGCGTCATAGTCCCAGCCGGCGACGATGCCCTTGAAGCCGGTGGAGACGCGCTCCTGGTCGGCGGTCATGATGTTGATGCGGTTGCCCGCCGGCGCCGAGCGCACCGCGATCTCGAGAAACCCCGGGGTGCCCACGTTCGCGATGTTGTATCCCAGTCGCGTGATGAGGGCGCGCGGCGCGTAGCGGCTGGTGATCGGCAGCAGGATGTTGGGCTGCGTGCCGTCGGCCCGGATCTTGGCCGCGGTCTGGTCGATCGGCACCGGCGCGATGCGACCGATGTTGTGGTTGGTGGCGAACGACGCCTCGACGAAGAACTGGTTGTCGGCGTTGATTTCGTAGGCGAAGCGCCCGAAGACGTCGTCCTTGTGCGTATCGGGAAGATTGTCGAGGTAGGCGGCGTAGATGCCGCGGCAGCGAATCCTCTGGTTTCCCGAGGGCGTGCTGCCCGATACCTGCAGCGTCGTCACCGAAGGATCGCAGCCCGCGATGTTGGGGTCGGTCGTCAGGGTGCCGGCGTACGCGCCAGGGCTGAAGCCGAAGTCCATGAGACGGCCCGGAAAGGCGCGGAAGGAGGTGGGAAACGTCGCGCCGTCGATCTCCCTGGCGCGCGCGTAAAGCTGCTGGTCGATCGCCTTGATGCGGCTGTTGTACTGGAAATGCCCGGTGAGGAGCACGTTCCACTTGTCCTTGCTGAGGTCGCCCGCGCCAAGGGCCACGATGACCCCCTGTTCGCGGCCGCCGTAGCTTTTTTCGGGGCGGCCGTACGTCGCCGTCAGCTCGCCACCGCTATAGTTCGTGCGCGTGATGAAGTTGATGACGCCGCCCACCGCGTCGGTGCCGTACACCGCGGAAGCACCGTCGCGCAGCACCTCGACCCGCTCGATGGCGCTGAACGGGATGCTGTTCAGGTCGACCGCGCTCGGGGAAGCGTTGAAGCCTCCGATACTGCCGAAGGCGTGGTTCGCGAGCCGCCGCCCGTTGAGCAGGACCAGCGTCGAGCTCGCGCCGATGCCGCGCAGGTTCGCGTTCGACACCGCGTAACCCACGCCCTGCGTGCTGTCGGAGTAGATCGCGGTGCTCGCGGTGATGCGCTTGAGGATGTCCTCGGTGGTCACCGCCCCCATGCGCTCGATGTCGCCGCGCGTGATGACCGTGACGGGCAGCGCCGTTTCGCCCTCGATGCGCTTGATGTTGGAGCCGGTGACTTCGATCCGCTCGGCGTGCTGCGGGGTCTGGGCTTGCGCGGGAACTGCGACGGAGACTGCGAGGCCTGCGCCCAGTGCGTGAACGACGGCAAGGGACAACTTTCCGATTTTGATTTTCATGGATCCATCCCGGGAAAGGTAGTGCCCGGATGATACCCCCCCTTCCGGGAGGATCACCCGCCGGGTCCTGGCCGGGCCTTGACAACTATTGCCTCGGCAACTATAGTCTAGGCAACGGTAACGGTAACGGTAACGGAGGATCCATGACCATCTATGACCCGGCCAACTACGACCTGCGCAACGCGGTCGGCCCCTTGATCGGCCGAACGCGCGCGGCGTTCATGGCGGCACTCGACGAGCGGCTCGCGGCCCACGACCTCAAGGCCGCCGACTACATCGTCCTGGTCGCCCTTGCCAACGACATCGACACCGCCTCCGGCCTGTGTTTGGCAATGTCGCACGACCCCGGTGCGATGACCCGCAAGATCGACGCCCTCGAGAAGCGCGGCCTGGTGCGCCGCGCGCGCAGCTCCGAGGACCGGCGCGCGATCAAGCTCGAGCTCACTCCCGAGGGCCGCAAGGTCTATCCCAAGGCGCTCGCCACCGCGATTGGCGTCGCCAACGATTTCCTGCATGGGTTCAGCAAAGTCGAAGTGCGCCAGCTCGAGGGCATGCTCAAGCGCATCCTCGCGAACGCCGAAGCGCTCGAGCTCGCCGGCTCGGAGGTGCAGCGATGAACGCTCGCCTCGCGGCATCCGCCGCGGCCGCGCTCGCCCTCCTTGGCGCCTGCGCGAACTTTGGCGACAGCAAGACCAATGCGGTGCGCGGCGACGCGAGCCAGCTCGCCTCGGCGCGATCGCTCGGCGACGCCACGCTCTCCGACGCGGCCTGGCCCGCCGCGGACTGGTGGAAGCGCTTCGGCGACGCGCAGCTCGACAAACTGATGGACGAGGCGCTCACGGGCAGCCCGACGCTGCGCGCCGCCGACGCTCGCGTGCGCAAGGCGGTGGCGGTGGCCGCCACCACCGGAGCCGCGCGCGCGCCGCAGATCACCGGCAACGGCGACGCCACCCGGCAGCGCTTCCCTGAGCATGGCCTGATCCCGCCGCCTTTCGCCGGCACGTGGCAGACCACCGCCGACCTCACCGCCAACCTCGCCTTCGACCTCGACCTCTGGGGTCGCAACAAGTCGGCATACGAAGGGGCGCTCGACGAGGCGCGCGCGGCTCAGGTCGATCGCCACGCCGCGCAGCTGCTCCTTTCGACCTCGATCGCACGAGCCTACATCCAGCTGCAGCTCGCCCACGACCAGCGCGACATCGCCCAGGCGCAGCTCACCCAGCGCGACGGCCTCTTCAAGCTGGTGCAGCAACGCAAGACCGAGGGACTCGATTCGGCAGTGGAACTGCGGCAGGCGGAAGCGGCGCTTCCGGAAGCACGCGAGCGCATCGCCCAGCTCGACGAGGCCATCGACCTCACGCGCAACCAGATCGCCGCGCTCCTCGGGCAGGGTCCCGACCGCGGCCTCGCGATCGAGCGCCCGCGCCTGCAGCCGGCCGGCGTCCTCGTCCTGCCCTCGCGCGTTCCCGCCGACCTCGTCGGCCGGCGCCCCGACATCGTCGCCCAACGCTGGCGCATCGAGAGCGCGGCCCGCAACATCGACGTGAAGCGCGCCGAGTTCTATCCCAACGTGAACCTGATCGCGATGGCGGGCTTCCAGAGCATCGGCCTGTCGCAGCTCCTGCATGCGGGCAGCATCGTCGCGGGCGCCGGTCCCGCGGTGCACCTGCCGATCTTCGCGGGCGGAAAGCTGCGCGCCGAGCTCGCCGGACGCCACGCCGACTACGACGCCGCGGTCGAGCAATACAACCAGGGCCTCGTGGATGCGCTGCGCGATGTGGTCGACCAGCTCGCGTCGATGCGCTCCATCGATCGCCAGCGCGCCGAGGCGGAATCGGGCGTGCGCATCGCGCAGGACGGCTACGGCCTCGCGCTGCTGCGCTACCGCGAAGGCCTCGGCAACTACCTGCAGGTCCTCAGCGCCGAGTCGCAGGTGCTGGCGCAGAGGAACCTCCAGGCGAATCTCGCCGCACGCGGTCTCGACGTGAGCGTAAGCCTCACGCGCGCGCTCGGCGGCGGCTACGACGAAACCCATGAAGCGCCGACACTCGGCGCATTGAAGTAAGGAAGAGCCATGAGCGAAGAACAAGCGAAACAACCGGCCAATGACGCGAATGCGGAAGCAGCGAAGCCTGCCGAGGCACAACCGAACGGCGGCGCCAACGGCAAGAACGGCAAGCGCCGCAAGCTCATTGGCGCGGTGCTCGGCGCCTTCGCGCTCGCGGCCATCGGCTACGGGGTGTACTGGGCGATCTTCCTGCGCAATACGGAATCGACCGACGACGCCTACGTGAACGGCAACGTGATCCAGATCACCTCGCAGGTGGCCGGAACGGTGGTGCGCATCGCGGCGGACGACACGGAATTCGTCAAGGCCGGCACGACGCTGGTGCAGCTCGACACCGCGGATGCCAAGGTCGCGCTCGACGCCGCCGAAAGCCAGCTCGCGAAGACCGTGCGCCAGGTGCGCAACCTCTACGCGACCTCGGGCAAGCTCTCGGCGACGGTCCACCAGCGCGAATCCGACCTCGCGCGCGCGCAGGACGACTTGCGCCGCCGCGAGCGCCTCGTGAGCACGGGGGCCGTCTCGGGCGAAGAGCTGCAGCACGCGAAGGACGCCTTCGCCGGCGCCGAAGCGGCGGCGAACGCAGCGCGCCAGGACCTGGCCGCTCAGCAGGCGCTCGTCGATAACACCACCGTCGGCGAGCACCCCGACGTGAAGAACGCCGCGGCGCACGTGCGCGAGGCCTACCTCGCCTATTCGCGCACCGGCCTTCCCGCTCCCGTCTCCGGCTACATCGCCAAGCGCAGCGTGCAGCTCGGCCAGCGCATCAGCGCGGGCACGCCGCTGATGGCGGTGGTGCCGCTCGAGCAGGTGTGGGTCGACGCGAACTTCAAGGAAGGGCAGCTCAAGAATATGCGCGTCGGCCAACCGGTCGACCTCACCGCCGACCTCTATGGCGGCAAGCTCGCCTACCGCGGCAAGGTCGCCGGGTTCGGCGCGGGCACGGGCGGCGCCTTCGCGCTGCTGCCGGCTCAGAACGCGAGCGGCAACTGGGTGAAGATCGTGCAGCGCGTGCCGGTGCGCATCGCGCTCGACCCGCAGGAGCTGCACACGCATCCTCTCCAGGTGGGGCTGTCCATGCAGGTGAACGTCGACACCGAAAACCGGCAAGGCGATCGCCTGCCGCGCGTGGCGCAGGCCAAGGCGTCGGACGCGAGCGACGTGTTCGCCTCGACCGACGAGCGCGCGGGCGAGCTCGTGGCCTCGATCATCGCCGCGAACGACGGCCGCGCCCTCCCGCGCGCCGTGGCGAGCAAGGCATCCACGACCGCCGACAACGGCAAGCTCGCGAGCCGCGTCCGCTAGCCGCGCCCGATGTCCGCTCCGCTCCAGGGCAGCGCCCGCATCCTCGGCACCATCGCGGTGTCGCTGGCGACGTTCATGAACGTGCTCGACACGTCGATCGCCAACGTTTCGCTGTCGGCGATCGCGGGCGACCTCGGCGTCTCCCCCGAGCAAGGCACGTGGATCATCACGTCGTTCGGCGTCGCGACCGCGATCTCGCTCCCGCTCACCGGATGGCTCACGCAGCGCTACGGCCAGGTGCGCCTCTTCACCGCGTCGATCGTGCTCTTCGTGCTCGCCTCGATCGCCTGCGCGCTCGCCCCGTCAATCGGCTTGCTGATCTTCTTCCGCGTGATCCAGGGCGCGGTGGCTGGACCAATGATCCCGCTGTCGCAGACGCTACTGCTCTCGAGCTACGAGAAGGAAAAGGCCGGCCTCGCGCTCGCCCTGTGGTCGATCACGACGCTGGTCGCGCCCGTCGTCGGCCCGCTCCTCGGCGGCTGGATCACCGACAACATCTCGTGGCCGTGGATCTTCTACATCAACGTCCCGGTGGGGATCGTCGCCGCGGCGGTCACGTGGGCGGTCTATCGCGACCGCGAGACGCCGACCCGGAAGCTGCCGATCGACTCGGTGGGCCTCGGGCTCCTCGTGGTCTGGGTGGGATCGCTGCAGGTCATGCTCGACAAGGGCAAGGACCTCGACTGGTTTCACTCCGGGACCATCGTGACGCTCGCGGTCGTCGCCGCGCTCGGGTTCGCGCTCTTCCTCGCGTGGGAGCTCACCGAGGAGCATCCGGTGGTCGATCTCCAACTCTTCCGCCGGCGCAATTTCGCCATGGGAACGCTGGCGCTGTCCCTCGCCTACGGCGCCTTCTTCGGCAGCGTCGTGCTGCTGCCGCTGTGGCTGCAGCTGGACATGGGCTACACCGCGACGCTCGCCGGCATGGCGCTCGCGCCCGTCGGCATCTTCGCGATCATCCTGAGCCCAGTGGTGGGCAAGAACGTAACCCGAGTGGATCCGCGCATCCTCGCGACCATCGCCTTCACCGTGTTCGCGGTAGTGATGTACATGCGCTCGCACTTCAGCACCACCGCCGACTTCGAGACCATCATGATCCCCACCATCGTGCAGGGCGCAGCGGTGGCGTTCTTCTTCATCCCGCTGGTGACGCTGCTGCTCTCCGGGCGCAAGCCCGAGGAGATGGCGGCGGCGAGCGGGCTGTCCAACTTCGCGCGCATCACCGCCGGCTCGTTCGGCGTGTCGATCTCCACCACGATTTGGGACCACCGCGCGACGTTCCACCACGCGCAGCTCGCCGAGCGCCTCACCGCCTACGATCCCACCACTACCCAGGCGCTCGCGAACCTGCAGGCCTCGGGCATGACGCCCGAGCAGAGCTTCGCGTTTCTCAACCGTATCGTCGACCAGCAGGCGGCGATGCTGGGCGCCAACGACATCTTCCTCGGCTCCGCGGTCCTGTTCCTCCTGCTGATCGGCGTGGTCTGGCTCGCCAAGCCGATCCAGGCGGCAGCGCCGTCGCCGGAGGCCGCGGGCGCGCACTAGCCCGGGTCATTGAAATACCGGCTCGCCGCACCCACCTGCCGCCCATGGCCCTGGTTTTCATCTTCGCCCTCGCCGCGCTCTTCATCGCCTGGGTGGTCGCCGAACCCCTCCTTCTCGAGCGGCGGCGCAACAAGCTTCGTGCCCGCCCCTTCCCTGCGGCATGGCGCGAAGTCCTCGAGCGCCGCGTGCCCTACGTGCGCCGCCTGCCCACCGACCTGCGGCGCCAGCTCGAGCAGCACATCCAGGTATTCCTCGCCGAGAAGCCTTTCATCGGCTGCGCCGGCCAGGAGATTTCCGACGAGGTGCGGGTCACCATCGCCGCGCAGGCGTGCCTCCTCATCCTCAATCGCAAGACCGATTACTTCCCGAAGCTGAGGCAGATCCTCGTCTACCCGGGTGCCTTCGTGGTCGAGCGATTGCGCGCCGAGCCCTCGGGCATCCTGCAGGAGCAGCGGCAGGCGCTCTCCGGCGAATCTTGGACGCAGGGCCAGGTCGTGATCTCGTGGGAAGACGCGCTCGAAGGCGCCGCCGTCGTGGACGACGGCCGCAATGTGGTCATCCACGAATTCGCCCACCAGCTCGACCAGCAGAAGGGCTATGCGAATGGCGCGCCGTGGCTCGGCCGGCGCGATCGCTATCCGCGCTGGTCGCGAGTGATGAGCGAGGAGTTCGCGCGGCTCCAGCAGCAGGCGATGTACGGAGAGCCTTCGCTATTCAGCCACTATGGCGCGACGGATCCCGCGGAGTTCTTCGCGGTCGTCTCGGAAGTCTTCTTCGAGCAGCCGCGCGAGATGGCGGCGCTGCACCCCGCGTTATACGAGGAGCTTCGCCGCCTATATCGCGTCGATCCCGCGAGCTGGCGCTAATACCCCGCCGGCCGAGCGACCTTCTGCTGCGCGAGGGCACCGACCTTCATCCCCATGTCGTTGCCGACCACGGTGGAGTTGCGGTAGTGCACGCCGTCATAGATGCGCGCCATGCTCACCTCGTTCATGAAGGCGGGAATGCTCTTCCACTCGCGCGTCATGCCGGGTGCGGTGGGGCTGGTCGAGGTAAGCGGTGGCGTGGGCGTGTTGCCAAGCTCCGCAGTGAGCACCGCGCCGATGGCGCCCGACGAGACGCAGTGCGCGCATGGATACTCGGGATGCATAGGCGTCGAGATGAACGGCGTCCAGCCGAGGTCCGCGGCGACCTTGGTCTTGCCGGCCACGTGCTCGTAGCGCGCGGCGGTGATCGGCCTCCAGTAGTTATAGGTGTACTTCGCGTCGAAGACCGCGATCAGCGCGTCGTCGACCGCCATCGTGGCGACGGCGAAGAGGCGTGCATTCTGGGCGACGGTTCGCCCCGGCATGTTGGCCACGGCGCGCACCACCGGGTGGTAGACGAGCGGACGCGTCTCTTCCCAGAAGCGCGCGATGTCGGTCTGCTCCGCGGTGCGGGCGGTGCTGTTCTTCGCCCCGAGCAGCTTCACTTCCTGGAAATCCTTCTCCCACATATCGCTGTCGAGCGCGGGCGGTGGTCCGGGACGGAACTGGCTTGCCTTCTCCATCACCCATGGCGTGCGCCGGGCCCACGTGGGCACCGCCGGGATCATCGTCGGAACATATTTCCCCGGCGTGGTATGCCATTGATAGTTGTCGGGCCCGGTCATCCCATCCTTCGCGGCGCGCGCCAGGATCATCGCCGCCGCCTTCTCGCCGACCGCGACGCCGTCCGTCTTCGCCTGTCCGTCGGGAATCGCCGACACGGCCGATTGGTAAGCCGCCTCGATCGCGGCCTTCTCGCCGGGCAAGAGCTCGAGCAGCACGGTGCGATTGGCCGCCGCGACCGCCGCATCGACGGAAGCTCCCGCCGGCGCCGCGACCTTCTGCATATATGGGGTGTAGCGCGGCTCGATCGAGTTCACCGCCTCGAACACCGACACCTGCACGATCGCCATCAGCCGATGTCCCGGCGCCCCCGGGCCCATCCCGGCCACGATCTTGCAGGCCTTGTCGTTCCAGTCCGTAATCACATCCGCCTGCGCGATGCGCGCGGCACCTGAAAGAAGAACTGCCAGTGCGACAACTGCCGTCCCCAGCCTGCGTGCATTCATGATCGCCTCCCTTGGCCTTAGCCGTTTCTTCATACGCCTAGGCATTTATGGAGTCAACCGCCTGTTAAACTGCTGACATGGAAAGAATTACTCGCGGGTGAAGACCCCGAAACGCCTCCAGCCCCTCCTCGAGGAAGGTGTCATCGACGGCGTCGTGCGCCAATTGATGAGCGGCAAGGAAGCGATGGTGTTCGTGGTGCGCTCCGCGGGCGAGACGCGCTGCGCCAAGGTGTACAAGGAAGCCGACCAGCGCAGCTTCCGCCAGGCCGTCGACTACACCGAGAACCGCAAGACCAAGAACTCACGCCAGGCGCGCGCCATGGCCAAGGGGACGCGCTACGGGCGCGCCTCGCAGGAGCGCGCGTGGCAAAGCGCGGAAGTCGACGCGCTCTATCGCCTCGCCAACGCCGGCGTGCGCGTGCCCAAGCCCTACAACTTTCACGAAGGCGTGCTGCTGATGGAGCTCGTCACGGACGCCGAAGGCAACGCGGCACCGCGACTGAACGACGTGGCGCTTTCCGCCGACGAAGCCCGCGATTTCCACCAGCGCCTCATCGGCGAAGTCGTGCGCATGCTCTGCGCGGGCGTCGTCCACGGCGACCTGAGCGAGTTCAACGTCCTCGCGAGCGCCGACGGCCCGGTGATCATCGACCTCCCCCAGGCGGTCGATGCCGCGGGCAACAACCACGCGCCCGCGATGCTCGAGCGCGACGTGTCGAACCTGCGCAACTTCTTCGGCCGCTTCGCCCCCGAGATCCTCGCCACCAACTACGGCGACGAGATCTGGGCGGGCTACCAGGCCGGAACGCTCACGCCTGCGACAACGCTCACAGGACGCTACGTGCGCGAGGAGAAGGCGGTCGACCTCGACGGCGTCGTTCGCGAGATCGGGGATGCAGAGCGCGACGAGGCGGCCCGACTCATGCGCAAGGAGATTCGAAGGGCCGAC
>WNFM01274082.1_pt1 | contig 10785 bp, 6 predicted proteins | sample 5400271 | NCBI WGS metagenome assembly WNFM01 (sample SAMN13153352, study PRJNA577476) | soil metagenome | isolation source: 60 cm saprolite on Douglas fir-dominated hillslope | place: USA:California | collected 2013-09-17 | reverse complement strand
CCTGTATCGCTTGTCAAGACCATCACACGCTGGTGTTTAATCAACGGGGAATAAGATGATTCCTTTGGGAAAAGGTTGGTGTAATCGATCCTGCTCATTTTGTTGTACCGCGACATTAAATTCACCGTCACTATCCCGGCAAGGAAAATCCACAGCATCGTGTCGGCAATCCATTTTCTTCGAATGAGCAAAAGGTAATGGCTGATAAAATACGCTAACGAGGGAATGAAAACAATCAGGCTATGGGGTGTAAACTCCCGGGTTACCAGCACCTGCAGCAAACAAAATAACATCCACTGAAACATCACTTGGAATAGTTGCGATTGGTATTTGGTGAACCGTGCTTCACGGTTGAGCATGAGCAGCGAGAAAACAAAATACCCGAAGGGAAGGGCACACAGGACCAGGGTACTGTTCAGTGTGATGAACATCTCTCTATGGAGAGTCAAATTCGGCACATAATAATTTTGCCACAAAGCAGGCGTTTCCCCCCAGAGAAAGTAAAGTGTGATCAGCAGCGCATGGGGCAAAATAAACCCAAACAAGAGAAGAAATAATTTTCGCACGCTCAAACGTGTGAAAAGAAAAAGGATCAAAATAGTGGCGAGCAGAAAAACAACGTAGGAGAAAATCAACAAAGTAGCCACTCCCAGGTATACTCCAAGGTTCAGAATAATTTCGTCCCGCTGGATCCGGAATTCTATTTCCTTAAAAAGGTTATTCAAGGCCAGCAACAGTACGGTAGAGGCCAGTAATTCCGGCGAAAACGAAAGCAAGTCGAATGAAAAGAAACAAAGTAATCCAAATACCAGGGCCGGCACGTACGTATTGTCGTTGTATGCTTTATTCTGAATGAGCAGGACCGCAAAAAATGAGGCCTGAAAAAAAATAATGACGAGCGCCAAAACGTGTTGAACGAACAAAGACCTGCCAAAAAGCCAATGGATCAACCCGAATATGCCGGCCGTCCAGGGTGCTGTTGAATCATAAACCTGTATATACATGAGTTTGCCTTCCTGGACCGCTCCTCCCAACACAACGCTCTTTAACTCTTGCAGTGTTATGGGGACCGGGTCGATGAAAAATGGCATGCTCAACAGAACCAGAAGAATAAACAGGCCCAGAAGGCGGTACGGATCGTTGATGCGAAAAAAGCGGAGGAGCACGTTTATTTTCTTAGCCCCGCAAAGAAATCAAAAAAAGTCGATAGTCCACTTCAAAGATTCTCAAGCTGGGGACCGGTCTGGCGATTCGTGGCCGCCATTGACTTTTGACTATCTTTGTCAAATGAGCGGGACGGTACGGCAGCAGAAATTCGCCAAGTTGATACAAAAGGAACTGAGCGACATTTTTCATCGCGATAGACGGGGAATTTTAGAGAGAGAGTTTATTACCATTACCGATGTCAAAATGAGCCCCGACTTGAGTGTGGCCAAGGTATACCTTAGCATGATGCTGGTCCGGGACAAACAGGCCGTCCTCAATCGAATCAACCTGCGGAAAAGTGAAATTCGGAAGGCCCTGGGGGATACCATCCGAAAGCAGGCAAGAATCATCCCGCAACTTGCTTTTTTCATTGACGATGTAGAAGAAAAAGCCATCAAAATGGATGCGCTCATTGACAGTCTGAAGATTCCCCCCGCCCCGGAGGGCGACAAGAAAGAAAAGTAAGCCGTATCAACGATCGAGACTTGAACCTGTCACTCTTTATCGCCAAACGCTATTTCCTCTCCAGAAGGAAGAAAAATTTCATCAATATCATTTCAATTCTTTCCATGGCAGGAGTGGCTTTTGCCACGGCCGCATTGATTATTGTCTTGTCGGTATTCAATGGTTTGGAGGATTTGTTACGGTCTCTCTATGGCTCCTTTGATCCGGAATTAAAAATTGAAGCTACCCGAGGCAAATCGTTTGAAGTCAATGATCAACTCCTCTCCAGGATTAAGGCCATTCCGGGAGTGGAAATTGTAACGGAAGTCATCGAAGACTACGCGTACGTCCGTTATCGCGAGTCCGAAATGGTTGTGACCATTAAGGGATTGAGCGACAATTTTATCGACCAGCATCGCCTGGACAATCACGTAGACGAGGGGAAACTGAGGCTCCGGGAAAAAGGAACCGACTTTGCCATCCTCGGCCGTGGAGTGAAGTATACATTGTCGGTCAATCTGGAGGACGACTTCAACGTGTTGCAAATATTTTATATCAAGAATCTAAAAGTCTCATCACTCATCAATCCTTCTCAGCTCTATGCCCACAAGGGAATAAAACCGGGGGCGGTTTTTTCCATCGAAAAAACGTATGATGAAAATTACATTTTCATGCCGCTGGATTTTGTCCGCGACTTATTGGGCTACGGCAATAAAAGAACGGCACTAGAGGTAAAGACAATGGCTATGTCCGATGTAAAAGCAATCCAACAGGAGATCGGCAATACCTTGGGGCAGTCCTTTGCCGTACTCACCAATGAAGAACAGCACAGAGATCTATTTCGCCTCCTCAAAATCGAAAAGTTATTTACTTTTCTTGCTCTTTCGCTCTTGAAAAAAAGATATTTCAATCCTTTCGGCCCTGGGAGCGGGGCAAAATCTTATCGGTAAAATATTTCTTACCGAAGGAGCCCTCATTTCGTTTATCGGCGCAGCTGCAGGACTTGTCCTGGGGGGTGTGCTGTGTTGGATGCAGGATCGCTTTGGATGGGTAAGCATGGGCATGGAAAATGCGGTGGTAGCCAACTATCCCGTGAAGATGAAATTCATAGATTTTTTTTCCACTTCCGGTGTCGTGGTGATCGTTACTTTTTTGGTGTCACTCTACCCGGCGTCACGCGCAGCCAAGTTCTATGCCCCCGACCTCCTCTGACGGCCCCGGGGTTTCCCGCCGTTGATACCCTAAATAGACCATTGGTTTACTCAGGTAATGATCATGTATGTTCTGACCGGAAATTGCAGAATTTTAATGGCATTAAATGCCTATTTTGCCATTCGGCTTACTCTGAAATGTCCATAAATCCGCTTACTGGCGCCACTATTGGTCCATCAGGGTGAGTGAGACCGTGAAATAGACGCGGTTTAAGACCATGAAAGTTTCTGCAGTTCAACCGTTTCAAATTATTTATTCGCTGTACCAGCACGAATACCTGGGGTATATTTTCGAGTCTTTCATCGTTCATCTTGACGAAAAAGGGAAGCTCACATACCAGCATCAAAACATTTCCGCCAAGAACGCCCGCGAATTTGCCAAGGGATTGGATGACCGTGATTTTGAATTGATCGAACTCATGGACAGTATGAACCAGGACGCCGTTCTCAAGCACTTTTCCAAAAAGCTGATGAAGCCGGACGAGTTCTTCAGTAAAGTATTCAAAAAAGACAAGGGCGATGAATTGCTCCAGGAACAAATCGAGGCTTACATGGAGAAACGAAGGGCAACCGTTCTTGAAAAGATGAGAGGCAAGACCCTTTTTGAAATGGGGAACGATGGGGAACCGACATGGAGGCGCCTGGAGGTGCTGGAAAAGCGCGCCACCATTCAGTTTCATTTTATGCGCGGCGATGAAAATACAAATTACTATCCCACCATCACTTACGACGGAAAAAAGATTGATATCCCAAGTCCCCTCGCTTACCTGGTTTGTAAAAACCCCGCGTGGATGGTGATCCATGGTAAATTATGCGGATTTGATAAGCACGTCGACGGAAAGAAGTTGCTTCCGTTCCTCAGTAAGAAATTTGTTGTGATCCCCAAAAACCTTGAGGAAACCTACTACAATCGCTTTGTGGCCCCTCTGATCGCCTCGTTTGATGATGTCGAAGTTCAGGGATTTGAGATCAATAAAAACACATACGAACCACACCCGCTGCTGAGCATCTCCGAACTTCCGCCCGCCAACGCAAAGAATGTGCCGACGCTGTTTGATGAGCCGGTCGATTCTTCTCATCCCGATGACGAAGCAGGCAAGATTGTTTTTGATCTTTCGTTTAAATACGGCAAGCACCGGTTTCGGGGTGACTCCTTTGGTCCGGTAAGCGTCTCGCTGGAAAAGAAAGACAACGATTATATTTTTCATCGTGTCAAACGGAACATTGAGACAGAAAAGAAATTCGCTCAAACCTTGATCAAACTGGGCCTGCCGTTACGCGGATTCCGGACGGCCGTAGACAAAGCGCACGCCTTCTCCTGGCTAAACGAAAATCGTGTTAATCTGTTGAATCTTGGCTTTGAAGTCAGTCAGCCGGAAAACCGGGATAAGAAATATTTTGTCGGCAAAGCCGTCATCGAATTGGAGGTCAAGGAGAACATCGACTGGTTCGACATCCATGCTAAAATCCGTTTTGGTGAATTCGAGATTTCGTTCAAGGAACTCCGCAAGTTGATCATGAAAAAGAAAGTGGAGTTCAAACTGCCGAACGGTGAGATCGCGATCATTCCGGAAGCCTGGTTGGTAAAATTCGGCGATTTGTTTGCCATGAGCGAGACCCATGGAGAGCATGAGAAACCGGTGCTCAAAAAGTATCACCTCAACTTATTAAAAGAACTGCAGGAGGGCAACCTGGCGAAAGTGCACATGAGTGATAAGCTTCGCCATTTGGAGTCGTTCACGGGCATCAAAGAATATGCGTTGCCGGTTGGATTCAACGGCAAACTCCGACCTTATCAAAAAGCGGGATACAATTGGCTCCGCTTCCTGAATGAGTTTCATTTGGGAGGTTGCCTGGCCGATGATATGGGGTTGGGCAAAACGGTCCAAACCCTGGCCCTGCTTCAATCTGAAAAAGAAAAAGGCAATGCGGGAACTTCCTTATTGGTGATGCCCACTTCCCTTATTTACAATTGGGAGATGGAAGCTGCCAAATTCACTCCCGCGTTGAAAATCCTGACCTATACGGGCACGCAGCGAAACAAGGACATTTCACGTTTCAGCAAGTACGATGTGGTTCTCTGCTCCTATGGCATCACCCGGTTGGATGTTGAGTTGCTGCAAAATTTTTATTTCAATTATGTCATTCTCGACGAATCGCAGGTAATTAAAAATCCCACATCCAATATTGCCAAGGCCGTCTTGCAATTGAAGTCCCGGTACAAATTGACGCTCACGGGAACACCCTTGGAAAACACAACCCTTGACCTTTGGTCGCAGATGACCTTCATCAATCCCGGTTTGCTGGGGGGCCAAACATTTTTCAAAAACGAATACCAGGGTCCCATTGAGAAAAGGCATGACGAAGCCAAGACGAAGAAATTGAACGCCATCATCAAGCCATTTGTATTGAGGAGATTGAAGTCCCAGGTGGCGACGGAACTTCCCGAAAAAGTGGAAAACATCCACTACACGGATATGAGCCCGGAGCAAGAGGAGAAATACGAGGAGGCCAAATCCTACTATCGCCATAAAATTCTTGACCTGATCGATAAGGAGGGGCTCAGTAGCAGCCGCTTCACCATTCTCGAAGGTCTTACCAAATTGAGACAACTTTCCAATCACCCCCGGATGATTGATGCTGCCTACACGGGAGAATCGGGAAAGTTGGAAGACATATCCTACATGCTGGAAAATGCGATCCTGGAGGGACATAAGCTTTTGATCTTCAGTCAATTCGTTAAACATTTAGAAATTGTAAAGGAGTTTCTGAAGTCTAAAAAAATTGACTTCGCCTATCTGGATGGGTCGAGCAACGACCGCAAAGACCAGGTGGAAAAATTCAATAAGGACCCGGAGTTGAAAGTCTTCTTGATTTCGATCAAGGCCGGGGGCCTGGGTCTGAATCTGACCGAAGCGGATTATGTTTTTATTCTCGATCCCTGGTGGAACCCCGCCGTCGAAGCCCAAGCCATTGACCGGGCGCACCGCATCGGGCAAAAAAGAAAAGTGTTTACTTATAAGTTCATCACACGTAACACGGTAGAAGAAAAGATCCTTACCCTCCAGAAACATAAGCTGAGACTTTCCGAGAGTCTGATCAGCACAGAGGAAAGCATCATCAAATCGCTGTCGCGCGCTGATATCGAGCAGTTACTCACCTGAAGGGCGGGGCTTCTTCCATCGCTTGTGCGACCACAGCCAGTTTTCGGGGTTTCGGGCAATCATGTTACCGGTGGTTTTTGCATAATTATCCACTACGTGGAAAGTCTTTTTATCGTACGGCGGTTCGGCAATCTTGATTAGCTCCACTTCGTAGAACCCTCGCTTTATTTTTTTTACTTCTGCATAAAATGCAGGGTATTGAGTCAGCAACGCCACCTGATTGATGGCCTGAAAAAATGCGGTGTCCTGATGTAGAAAACGGGTCCAGTACCGCTTGTCCGAATCCAAACCCGGAAACTGATCGGCAACAATAGCAATCCCCCGCACCACGTTCCTTCGTTTGGTCACCTCCCGGGCTACCCGCTCCCGTTGAATGGGATGCGCTCCAAAACGAGTACGGCAGAAGAGCAGGAATCGATCAAATAGTCTATTGCGCTGAGTTTGGTAGACGAAATCGATTTGAGTAGCCAAGCTAAAACACCCGGCAGCCAGCACCCATTCCCAGTTGAATTGATGCGACGCAAACAAGATCACGGACCGGTGTTGGTCCGTATACTTCCTGGTCTGGTCGGAGTTTTTGTAAACCATCCGATGCTTTAATTCGTCCTGAGAAATAGTCAATAGCTTGAGGGTTTCCACCACATAATCACACAGGTATTTGTAAAAGACTCTTTCAATTTGCTTTATCTCGTGTCTGTTTCTTTCAGGAAAAGACCGGATGAGATTCATCCTAACCACTCCGCGCCGGTACCGGATGATGTGAAAACCAAAGAAGAAAATAAAGTCAGAAAGCCCATAGAGTACCCAGAAGGGAAGCCGGGAAAGAATTTTCAACACCACCATGTCAGTTCAAAAATAAGGTTTGTTTTTGATTAGTTTTGAAAATCAAAATAATATGAAGGACAAAGTAGTCATCGTCACAGGAGGTTCATCGGGGATCGGGAAAGCATTGGCGGAAGAATTTGGAAAACACGGTTCGAAGGTGCTCATTACAGGAAGGAACCGGTCGGATCTTCATGCCGCCGTTGACGAACTTCGCCAAAAGGGAATTATTATTGACGGCGTCGTTGCAGATGTCAGCCGGCCGGAGGACAACCGTACTATGGCAACGGAAGCAATGCGCATCTATGGAAAGGTTGACTTGCTGATCAACAATGCCGGAATTTCCATGCGTGCTCTATTTGAAGAAGTCAATCTGGAAGTAGTGCGAAGGGTAATGGACATCAATTTTTACGGCGTCTTGTATGCCACACAATGTTGTCTGCCCGAGATCATAAAAAACAAAGGCTCCGTCGTTGGGATCTCTTCTATTGCCGGGTACCGCGGGCTGCCCGGCCGGGCGGGTTACTCGGCATCGAAATTCGCCTTGAATGGATTCCTGGAAGTTCTTCGCACCGAGATGCTCAAAAAGGGAGTTCACGTTCTGACGGCATGCCCCGGATTCACCGCTTCTAATATTCGCAAACGGTCATTGGTCAGGGACGGATCGACACAGGGAGAATCACCGCGCGACGAAGCTGCCATGATGAGTGCACAAGAATGCGCCCGGCATATCTATCGCGCTACGGTAAAGCGGAAAAGAGTAATCATTCTCACAACACAGGGAAAGCTCACTGTATTTTTGAATAAATGGTTTCCCGGATGGGTGGATAGGATCGTTTACAACGTAATGGCCAAAGAAAACAACGCACCGATTGGCTAAGGCCGCTACGTTTTGTTCAAAAACACCAGCTTGATGTTGTCCGCCTTACTGATGTTTTTATAGAACTCGATCAATTCATTATAGGACTCCGGTGGAAACTCGCCTTTGTTCATGATCAGCTTTCGGATGTAAACAACACTTCCTTGATCGACTTTAAATGTCGCCTCGTACTCGCCAAAGCGGGATTTTACTTTGACGGGCTCCGGAAGGAATTCGGGATAGAGTTCTTCCGGCAAATGATAGCGGATGGTATCCAGGTTGACAAAGCCCATTTTGACCAAAATGCTTGTTTTTCTTTTCTCCAGTTTTTCCGGAATATATGTGGATCGATTCATCAGGTTCCCGATGAGAAATAATCTTTTGCCGCTCACGGTGGCGAGTCGGTTTAGGGTCAAGTTCATAGCAACAATGGCCGAAGGTATTCTGTCTTTTTTGTTCGTCATGGAGAACGTACCAATATCAAAACTGGGAATCTCGGTATACCGTTGAAGCCATTTTTTCTGCTCGTCTTTCTCATAATTGACGCAGAAGTCAAGGCCATCGTTTTCATATTGAAGGCCGGCGTACGTAGTTCTAACTTTTGCGGTGGCGTTCCCCTTCGTATCCACAGAAACCTCCGCCGTCCGAGACTGCTTATTTTTTTCGGTTGGATAAAAGGGTGTGTTTACCAGTACGCCTCCCTGGTCTGTAATCAGTAAAGCCTTGCGCTCGCCCGTAAATCGGCCCATGTAGCCGAATGGGTTGGTTTGACTTGTGCATTCGAGCCAAAGGGTATCCCTTTCGTTTGGCACCGCAACGACAATGTGATTGAAATAGTTGTCCACAAAATCAGGAAAGACGGGCCTGTTGTCATCTCCACCATAAATGATTGTATAATAGGATTTTATGCCAATGGATTGCAAGAGCGCAACGGTATAATTGGATAACGCTTTGCAATCGCCATAACTTACCTCGTCCACCGTTTTGGCTTCAAAGGGCTGCCACCCTCCTATCCCCAATTGTATACTGACGTACCTTGTCTTATTTTGTACGAATTCATATACTGTCTTGATTTTTGCTTCTCTCGTATTCAGGCCTTTCGTTAATTCCCTCACGGTGAAGATCGTCTTTTCAGGCAAGACATCACGCCCTTTGTTCAGTTCGATTTGCCATTTACCATAATTCTCCCAGGTATCCATTCGCCCCGGGTAACCTCCAAATTCAAACAGGGTGGGCGCAGCTAAAATATGAGGAGTAAATTCATGATAGTCCGGGCTCATTTTTTCATATTTTTCAGGCACAAAATTCTCAAATTGCCAGGATAATGATTCTCTGCCATCGGGCTCCAAAGCTTGTTTCGGTTCGCCTGTCTTAAACGTTTTAAACCGTGGCTTCAACGACACCGGATAAACCATTTTGTAAACTGATTTTTGAGTCGAAATTTCATCATCGTTATAGAGCAAAAAATCGGGAATGCTCTTAAGGAACTTCATTTCCACTCGATATTCAAATTCTACCGTATAGGGATACGTGGCTTGTGAAAGATCGGCCAACTTAACCCGATCGTCTTCAAACAAGCTAAATCCGGAAATGGCACTTCGGTCCTGGATTTCATTTTGCTTTAACTTCTTAATGATTTTTCCAGAAGCATCGTAGGCAACTCCTCTGAAATAGTCAACTCGCGTATACTTATCGTAGTAGACTGACATTTGGGCGGCACCGTCTCCTTTCTTATTTAAAATAGTGACAACTTGCCGAAAGGTCCTACTCGTCTTATTGAGTCCGTAGATATCAAAGGTCTGGGTTTCATCCCTCACCACAGCATAACAACCCTTTCTCAGATTTTCAGGGATCTCGCTTACTGGATACCTGGGGTCACTGACACTGAACCCCGTCTGCGAAAGGCAAGCTATTGTCACCGCCACGAAAAGTATATGTTTTACACCTTTCATTTTTTCTTGAGTACAATTTGTTCCGCTTGTTTGGCAATAACCTGATTGTAAAACTCGCGCAATCCAGGGTATTCTTCTTGCGTAAAAAGGGTCTTGTTAATTTGAAGATTGCTTGAGATGTTGATCGTATTACCAAATTGAGTCACGCTATAGCTGTATTTGGCAGACTTATCGGGCATAACCAAAACCCGGCTTTTCGGCAGTTCATCAACTTGAAATCCTTCAGGGATAGTGTATTTTCCTAAGTACATTTTCTCGACCTGGGTACCGAAATCAACTGGGTACAAGCGTTTCTCGAGCTTAAAAGGATTAGCTTCTTCCCGAAACACGATGAAGGGATTTAGATAAAGCACATCTGCTACTGCCATAACATAGTCGCTCACTACCACTTCATGTGATTCTGTAAATGTTTTACTTATTTCCTTTGCGTTCTGAAATTCACTTTTCGTGACTTCCCATTGGCGGGTGCCCAGAAAATCTTTGAGATAGTCGGATTCTCCTTTTGAAAAGTACTTCTTCCGGGTGCCTAAGGCATCGTATCCACTGCGCTCAATCCGCAACGTACCTTTCAGTTCACCGGAACTGGCCAGTGCCAGGTCCGCAGTGACAACTGTTTTCGCCTTCACTGGCGATAACAGCTTCACCCATTGGTAGCCCTCTTTGGAGACAACAAAACCGTTTCCATTCAAACATCGTTGCGGCAACACGCCCGGTGGTAAGAGTTTTTCGGTCGCGTCGAGTAGAATGGATTTATCTCCTGATCGCACCAGGCAGATCACATAATTGAACTGGGATGAAACAGGAATGGTCTCCCTTAGGAATCCGTGGTCGCGGGTGCTGAGCAAAACAGGGGAAACACTGAATCCCGCTTTGTCCAGCATGGAGGCCAGCAATAAATTTATTTCTGCGGCATTGCCCTTTTTATTCTCCAAAACTTTTTTGATGGAAGCGGTCGTGAATTTCCGATTGGTCCCGTCCCAGGCAACGGATTGGGTAACATAGTTGAAGATAGATCCGATTTTGTCTTCCGGATTTGTTATCCCTGCCGTAATTTCTTCAACGGTTTTCTTTAGAAATCCATTCCCCGTCACCTCCCCGCCAAAATCAGAATTTTCGGAGTAGTTTTT
>WNFM01110774.1_pt2 | contig 10785 bp, 9 predicted proteins | sample 5400271 | NCBI WGS metagenome assembly WNFM01 (sample SAMN13153352, study PRJNA577476) | soil metagenome | isolation source: 60 cm saprolite on Douglas fir-dominated hillslope | place: USA:California | collected 2013-09-17 | reverse complement strand
GCCCTTGATGCCCCCCGCCGTGAGCGCGGCCGGATCGAGCAATTGGGCGAGCTGCTCGCGCTTGAGATCCGTCATCTCCGCCGCCACTTCGAGGATCGGCCGGCCTTCGGCGTAGGCGCGCTTGGCAATGGCCGCGCCTTTTTCATAGCCGATGACCGGGTTGAGCGCGGTCACCAGTATTGGATTGCGCTCGAGCGCTTCCGCCAGCCGCTCGTGGTTTACGCTGAACCCGGCGATGGCGGTATCCGCGAGCAGTCGCGACACATTGGCCAGCAATCGGATGCTCTCGAGCAGATTCCAGGCGATGAGCGGCAGCATGACGTTGAGCTGGAAGTTGCCGGATTGACCGGCGATTGTGATAGCCGCGTCATTCCCGATGACCTCCGCCGCCACCATGGCGGTGGCCTCCGGGATCACCGGATTGACCTTGCCCGGCATGATGCTGCTCCCCGGTTGCAGGGCGGGCAGCGTGATCTCGCCCAGACCCGCGAGCGGGCCGCTGTTCATCCAGCGCAGATCATTGGCGATCTTCATCAGGCTGACCGCCAGCACCTTGAGCTGGCCCGACAGTTCGACGGCGGCGTCCTGCGCCGAAAGCGACTCGAAATAATTGCGGTTCGGCACGAAGGCAATGCCGGTCAGCGCCGCCAGCGCCTGGCAGAATTCAATGCCGAAGCGCGGATGCGCGTTGATGCCGGTGCCCACCGCCGTGCCGCCCTGCGCGAGACACAGGATCCGTGGCTCCACCGCGCGCAGCCGCGCGATGCCGTTCTCGATCTGGGTGCGCCAGCCAGACAGCTCCTGCGCGAGCGTCACGGGCATCGCATCCATCAGGTGCGTGCGGCCCGTCTTGACCACCGTGGCGCTATCGGCCTCGCGGGCGGCGATGGCCGAGGCCAGGTGCTCGAGCGCGGGCAGGAGCTGCTCGCGCAGCAGCAGCTCGGCGCCGACGTGAATGGCGGTGGGAATCGCATCGTTGCTGCTCTGGCTCATGTTGACGTGATCGTTCGGGTGCACCGCCGGCACGGCGCGCGCCGCCAGGTGCGCAATCACCTCGTTGGCATTCATATTGGTGCTGGTGCCCGAACCAGTCTGGAACACGTCGATCGGAAAATGGCGGTCATGCGTTCCGGCGGCCACTTCTGCGGCGGCCGCGCCGATGGCCGTGGCCAGTGGCGCCTCGAGCAGCCCGAGGCGGGCATTGGCCGCCGCCGCGGCCTGCTTGATCAGCGCCAGGGCACGAATGAAAGCGCGCGGCAGGGGCCGCCCGCTAATCGGGAAATTGTTCACGGCCCGCTGGGTCTGCGCACCCCACAGGGCGTCGGCCGGCACCTTGAGCTCACCCATGCTGTCACGCTCGATCCGCTTGTCGCTCGGCTTCATCCCGCTGGACTCCACGGCAGGCGCTCCTGGGTCAGCGCATGCGCTACAATCTCGATTCTAACCTCGCGCGTTGCCCACTGCATGGATCAAACCCGCCTGCTGGCCATTTCCCCTATTGATGGCCGCTACGCGTCTGCGGCCGAACCCCTGCGCGCACTGTTTGGCGAAGCCGGACTGATCCGGGAACGGATCCGCCTCGAGGCCCTGTGGCTGCTGGAACTCGTCAAGGCCCAGCCGCAGCTGGCGGGTGCGGCGCTCAGCGCACCGGTGCGGGCACGCGCCGAAGCCCTGGCCCGCGATCCCGGGCCCGAGTCCGCCACCGCGGTCAAGGAGATCGAGTCGCGGATCAATCACGACGTCAAGGCGATCGAATACTACGTGCGCGAGGAGCTGGCCCAGGCGGGTGCGAGCCCGGCGACGCTGGAACTGGTGCATTTTGGCTGCACCTCCGAGGACCTCAACAACCTCAGCTACGCGCGGCTCCTGCAACGGGCCCGCGCACAACTGCTGCTGCCGGAACTGGCGCAGATCGCCGGCGCACTGCGCGCCTTCGCGCTCCAGCACGCGCGGCTGCCCATGCTGGCGCGCACCCATGGCCAGAGCGCCAGTCCAACCACCCTGGGCAAGGAGTACGCGAATGTGGCCGCGCGCCTGGCAAGGGCGCTGGCGCGGCTCCAGGCCGTCACGATTTTTGGCAAGTGGAACGGCGCCGTCGGCAATTTCAACGCGCATCACTGGGCCCTGCCCGGCGCTGAGTGGCGCGTGATCAGCGAGCGCTTCGTGGCGGCGCAGGGCCTGCAATGCAATGCCTACACCACGCAGATCGAGCCGCACGACTGGATCGCGGAATACGCCGACGCCTGTGCCGCGGCGAACGTGATCCTGATCGATCTGTGCCGGGACACCTGGGGCTACATCTCGCTGGGCTACCTGCGACAGCGGGCCATCGCCGGCGAAGTCGGTTCCTCGACGATGCCGCACAAGATCAATCCGATCGACTTCGAGAACGCCGAAGGGAATCTGGGCGTGGCCAATGCCCTGCTGCGCCACTTCGCCGATAAACTTCCCGTCTCACGCTGGCAGCGGGACCTGAGCGATTCGACCGTGCTGCGCAATGTGGGCGTCGCGCTGGCGCACAGCTTCATCGCCTGGCGCTCACTCCTCAAGGGCCTGGCGAGGCTCGCTCCCGACGCGGAACGCATGGCCCTTGATCTCGGAAATTCCTGGGAAGTGCTCGCCGAGGCGATCCAGACCGTGCTGCGTGCGCAGGGCGTACCCAACGGGTATGAGAGACTCAAGGAATTTACGCGCGGCCAGAAGATCGACGCCGCCGCGCTGCAGAGGTTCGTGGCGGCCTTGCCGCTCGCGGAAGCCGAGCGCAAGCGCTTGAGCGCGCTGCGCCCGGCCGACTACATCGGCCTCGCCGCCGAACTCGCGCTCGACCTGCCCGTAACCTGAAAACCCGCCCTCGCGCCTATTAAAAGAGGAGCGGTGCGGCTCCCTTCAGGGCCTTGCGCACCGGCCTGTTCACGCCAAATTGAGCGTCCGGTCACACTGCGGGAGCCGCAGACGTGATCCGGTCGGCTCGAAACTGGCCGTCCGCTGCCTACCATGCCAAGGCCGATCCGGTATGAATTAAGGCAAACGGTGTGGCCAAGCCCGGCAATCACAGCACGACCACGGAAACCTGGCTCGCCAGTCTTGCCGCCGCCGAGCGCGCCCTGCACCCGGTCGTGCTCCCCATGCCGATGCCGGCCGCCGATGAACTGCAGGTACTGACCGAACTGGCCGACGTGCGCCTGAGCACTGCCGCGGCGATTGCTTCCGGCCAGCGACTGGTCTCCATCTTTACACCGGACCTCGAGCCCGCGGTCTATGACCATCCACCGGTCATCGAAGTGATCAAACGCTTCGTGCTCAGCCACAGTTTTGCCAAGGTGCGGGTGCTGCTGCGCGATCACACCCGGCACACCGGATCCGGAAGCCGCTTCATGTCCATGGCGCGCCGCCTCTCCAGCTACCTGGAACTGCGCATCCTGGTGCCGCAATTCCACCACCTCACCGCCTCTTACTGCATTGCCGATGATCGGGCCATCGTCTATCGCATGCGCTCCGATCAATGGGACGGCATTGCCGCCGTCAACAGCCCGCCTGTCGCCCGCCAGTACCTGCAGGAATTCGACCTCGCCTGGCAGGCCAGCAACGACCTCCAGCACCGGCGCGTGGCACGCATGTAGCGTCGGCGCCTACAATCGCCGTCATGAGTGCGGCGAGGCAGGCGCGTGTGGTGGTCGGGATGTCAGGTGGCGTCGATTCTGCTGTCGCCGCCCTGTTGCTGCTCGAATCCGGCCATGAGGTGCACGGCCTGTTCATGGCCAACTGGGAGGATGAGGACAGCTACTGCACCAGCGCGCAGGATTACCAGGACGCGCGCGCCACGGCCCGCGAGCTGGGGATCGTCCTGCACCGGGTCAGTTTTGCCGAGGACTATCGCCGCCAGGTGTTCGCGGAATTCCTGAGCGAATACCGCCGCGGCCGCACCCCCAACCCGGATGTGCTGTGCAACCGCGAAATCAAGTTTGGCCTCTGCCTGCGCTACGCCCAGCGCCTCGGTGCCGCCTGGTTTGCGACGGGCCACTACGCGAGGCTCCGCCAGGCCTCCGCCGGGCCTGAACTGCTGCGGGCAAGCGACGCCTCCAAGGATCAGTCGTATTTCCTCTGCGCGGTGAGGCGAGCGCAGTTTGCGCAGGTGCAGTTTCCGCTCGGTGAGCTGGAAAAAGCCGCGGTGCGCGACCAGGCCCGGCGCGCCGGGCTCCCGGTCTTCGAGAAACCCGACAGCACCGGGATCTGCTTCATCGGTGAGCGCCCGTTTACGGAATTTCTCGCTCGCTACATTCCTTCAACACCCGGTCCGATCGAAACCGGCTCCGGCCAGCCACTCGGCACGCATCGAGGGCTGCCCTTCTACACCCTGGGCCAGCGCGGCGGCCTGGACATCGGCGGCGTCAGCGGCGGCAGTGGGGACCCCTGGTACGTCGCCCGCAAGGATCTTCTCCGCAATGCCCTGATCGTCATTCCGGCGCGCGAGCGCGACAGCGTGACCGCCAGCGCGCTGCGCACCGGCACGATCAACTGGCTCGACACGCCGCCGGAGCGTCAGATCGCGGTCACCGTCAAGACCCGTTACCGCCAGGCGGACCAGACGGCCACGCTCGAGCCGCAGCCCGACGGCTCCGCGCTGATTCGTTTCGCCACACCGCAGTGGGCGATGACGCCGGGCCAGACCGCGGCACTGTATTGCGGGGAGCGCTGCATGGGCGGCGGGGTCATTGAAGAGACTCTATAATGAGTCAGCGATGGAGGATCTATGACCGACAGCTTCAAGACCCGCACCACCCTGAGCTCCGGCGGCCGTGACTATGAGATCCACAATGTCGCGGCCCTGGGTGCGGCGCGCACCCAGCGCCTGCCCTATTCGCTGAAGATCCTGCTGGAGAACCTGTTGCGCTTCGAGGACGGCGTCAACGTCACGCGCGCGGACATCGAGGCGGTCCTGAACTGGAATCCGCAGGCGCCCCCGGCGCATGAGATCTCCTTCACGCCGGCGCGCGTGATCATGCAGGACTTCACCGGCGTGCCCTGCGTGGTCGACCTGGCCGCGATGCGCGAGGCCATCACGCGCCTGGGCGGAGATGCCGAAAAGGTCAATCCGCTGGCGCCCGCGGAACTGGTCATCGACCATTCCGTGCAGGTCGACGAGTACGGAACCGCCCAGTCCCTCGCCAGCAACAATCGGATCGAATTCGAGCGCAATGGCGAACGCTACGCGTTCCTGCGCTGGGGCCAGTCCGCCTTCCGCAATTTCAAGGTGGTGCCGCCGAACACCGGCATCGTGCACCAGGTCAATCTCGAATTCCTCGGTCGTGTGGTCTTCGACAAGACGGCCGGAGAGCGGCACCAGGCCTACCCGGACACCGTCGTCGGCACGGATTCGCACACCACGATGATCAACGGGCTGGGGGTGCTCGGCTGGGGCGTGGGCGGGATCGAAGCCGAGGCCGCGATGCTCGGTCAACCGGTGACGATGCTGATACCGCAGGTGATCGGCTTCCGCCTCAAGGGAAGCCTCCCGCCGGGCGCCACCGCCACCGACCTGGTGCTCACCGTCACCGAGAGGCTGCGCAAGCAGGGTGTGGTCGACAAATTCGTCGAGTTCTTCGGCGACGGGCTAGCCAATCTCCCGCTGGCCGACCGGGCCACGATCGGCAACATGTCGCCGGAGTTCGGCAGCACCTGCGCGATTTTTCCGATCGACGAGGAGACCATCCGCTACCTGACGTTATCCGGCCGGCCGCCCGAGCAGATTGCGCTGGTCGAGGCCTACGCCCGGACCACCGGCCTGTGGCGCGTCTCCGGCGCCCCGGATGCCGAGTACAGCGCGGTGCTCGAACTGGATCTCGGGACGGTGGAGCCGAGCCTCGCGGGCCCGAGCCGGCCGCAGGATCGCGTGCCCCTGCGCGTGGCAAAGAGCAGCTTCCAGTCGCACCAACGGAAAATGTCCGAGGAGCGCGCCCGGAAGAACCCGACCGCGACCGGCAAGGCGCAGGTCAGCGTCGATGGCCGGAGTTTCGAGATCAGCGACGGTGCCGTACTGATCGCCGCGATCACGAGCTGCACCAACACCTCCAATCCCTACGTCATGATTGCGGCCGGATTGCTGGCGCGCAATGCGCGCCGCCGCGGCCTGAATTCGCGCCCCTGGGTCAAGACCAGCCTGGCGCCCGGCTCACGCGTGGTCAGCGACTACCTCAGCCGCGCCGGATTGCTCGACGAGCTGGGCGGCATTGGCTTTGATCTGGTGGGCTACGGCTGCACCACCTGCATCGGCAATTCCGGCCCGCTCAAGCCGGAAATTGCCGCGGGCGTCAGGGCGGGAGACGTGATTGGCTGTGCGGTGCTGTCGGGGAATCGCAACTTTGATGGACGCATCCACCCGGACGTCAAGATGAATTACCTGGCCTCCCCGCCGCTGGTGGTCGCCTACGCACTGGCCGGTTCGCTCGATGTGGACCTCAACACCGAACCGCTCGGTGCCGGGAGCGATGGCAAGCCGGTGTACCTGAAGGACATCTGGCCCAGCGCCCGCGAAGTCGCGGACTGTGTGCAGCAGAACATCAACTCCTTCAAGGGCGATGAGCGCTGGCAGGCCATCAAGGTGCCCGCCGGCAAGATCTACGCCTGGGACGCCAAGTCCACCTACGTCAAGAATCCGCCCTACTTCGACGGCATGACGATGCAGCCGGCCGCGATCGGAGAGATCCGCGGCGCGCGCGTGCTGGCGATGCTCGGCGATTCGGTCACCACCGACCACATCTCCCCGGCCGGCAACATTGCCAAGGCGAGCCCGGCGGCGAAATACCTGATGGCGCAGGGCGTGGCGCCCGTCGATTTCAACCAGTACGGGGCACGCCGGGGCAATCACGAGGTGATGATGCGCGGCACCTTCGCGAACATCCGCCTGCGCAATCTCCTGCTGCCCGGCACCGAAGGCGGGATGACGTTGCACATCCCGAGTGGCGATCAATTGAGCATCTACGATGCCGCGATGCGTTACAAAGCCGAAGGCACTCCGCTCATTGTCCTGGCGGGCAAGGAATACGGCTCCGGATCTTCGCGCGACTGGGCGGCCAAGGGCACCGTGCTGCTGGGCGTGCGCGCGGTGATCGCGGAGAGCTTCGAGCGCATCCACCGCTCCAACCTGATCGGCATGGGTGTGCTGCCGCTGCAGTTCAGTGCCGGCCAGAATGCCCAGTCACTCGGGCTGACGGGCAAGGAGTCGTTCGATATCCAGGGACTCTCGCAGGGCGGGGCCAGGACGGTGACGGTGCTCGCGACGCCCGATTCGGGCGAGCCGCGGCGCTTCGAGGTACAGGTACGCATCGATACCCCGAAGGAGCGCGAATACTTCCAGCACGGAGGCATCCTGCAATATGTGCTGCGCCAGCTCGCCGTGAGCGGCAAGGCCGCTTGAAGCGCGCTGGCGCGGCATATGCGCGAACGCAACCTGGCGATCTTTGATCTTGATGGCACGATCACGCGTCATGACACCCTGGTGCCCTTCATCGCCGGGTTCCTGTGGCGCCACCCCTGGCGTCTGTGGCGCTGGCTGCCCTGTCTGGTGCCGCTGTTGCGCTATGTCGCAGGCCCACGGGACCGCGGCGCGTTCAAGTCCCGCGTCATCCAGCTGACCCTCGGGGGCGTGGCCAACGCGCCGCTCACGGCCTGGGCGGTCCGCTACGCGCGCCGCCTGCTGCGATCCGGGCTGTACGCCGAGGCGCTGGAATGCATTACCGCCCATCAGCGCAACCACGATCATCTCGTGCTGCTGTCCGCCAGCCCCGATCTATACGTGCCGGAGATCGCCCAGGCCTTAGGGTTCGATGCCTGCATCTGCACGGAGGTGCGATGGCGCGCGGATGACCGGCTCGATGGCGCGCTCAGTTCACCCAACCGGCGCGGTGCAGAGAAGGCCCAGTGCGTCGCGGTGCTGCTCGCCGAACAGCAGCCGCTCCTCAGTTATGCCTACGGCAACAGCCCGGCGGATCTCGAGCACCTGCAGATGGTCAGCGCCGGCACTTACGTCAACGGCTCGGCCGCGGAACTGGAACACCTGCCCAACGTCCGCGCCGTGCGCTGGTCGCACCCCAGCCTGGCAATGAGCACGGCCTGACGGTACCGGGACCTTGTAACCTTTGCGCCCCCGGAGACGAAATACAGCCAGTGGCGGTGCGCCTCCCGCGCCCGCGAGGCCAGCGGTAAAGCCTATGCCCCGACTCACAGTGCCCCCCATTCGACCCTCGGAGATCACCGCTGAGCGGTATTTCCACATGCGGCGCGACCTGCTGACCACGGCCCTAGGGCTGGCCACCGCGGCCGTGATTCCCGCCGCGCAGGCGGCGGAAGCCTTGCCCCAGGGCGCGCCGCTGGTGTACACGCGAAACGCGAAATACTCCGTCACTGAGAAGGCCAACAGTATTGAGGAGATCACCCACTACAACAATTTCTACGAGTTCGGTACCGACAAGGGCGACCCGGCGGCCAACGCCGGCTCACTGCGCACCCGGCCGTGGACCGTGACGATCGCCGGCGAAGCGGCGAAGACCGGGAAATTTGCGATTGAGGACATCCTCAGCCCGCACCCGCTCGAGGAGCGCATCTACCGTCACCGTTGTGTCGAGGCCTGGTCCATGGTCATTCCCTGGGTCGGATTCCCGCTCGGCGACCTGCTGCGCCGGTTCCAGCCCACCTCACGGGCCAAGTACGTGCAGTTCACGACGCTGCTCGATCCGAAGCAGATGCCCGGCCAGCGATCCATGATTTTCGGGGGCGCCATGCTTGACTGGCCTTATGTCGAAGGCCTGCGGATCGATGAGGCGATGCACCCGCTGGCCTTCATGGTGGTGGGTGTCTATGGACGGGTGCTGCCCAACCAGAACGGCGCGCCGCTGCGCGTGCACCTGCCGTGGAAATACGGCTTCAAGAGCGCCAAGTCGATCGTCGAGATCCGCTTCACCGAACACCAGCCCGTCAACACCTGGGCGCGATCGGCGCCGGGCGAATATGGCTTCTATGCAAATGTGAACCCGCAGGTCGATCACCCGCGCTGGAGCCAGGCGACCGAGCGGCGCATCGGCGGCGGTTTTTTCGCTGCGCGCCAGCCGACGCTGATGTTCAACGGCTACGCCGACCAGGTCGCGGGCCTGTACCAGGGCCTCGACCTGCATCGCTACTTCTAGCCACGTGGCCAGCGCCATCGACCGGCGTTATCGCTACGCCTACAAACCCGCACTCTTTCTGGCCTGTCTCGTGCCGTTGGCCTGCGCAGCAGGCGGCGTGCTGGGGCTCCCCGTCCCCACCCTCGGGGCCGATCCGGTGCGCAAGGTGCTGGGGATCTTCGGCCACTCGGCGCTCAACCTGCTGCTGATCACGCTGTGTGTCACTCCCTTTCGCTACATCACGGGAAATGCAAACCTGCTGCGGCTCCGCCGCATGCTCGGCGTGTCTGCCTTCAGTTATGCGCTACTGCATTTCCTGACGTACCTCGGGCCCTACCAGGCTTTCATGTGGCAAGTCATCCTGCACGATGTGATGAAACGCCCGTACATCACCATCGGCTTCGCGGCCCTGCTGCTGCTGACGCCGCTCGCGATCACCTCCACCAACGCCATGATGCGGCGGCTCAAGCGCCGCTGGCAGAGCCTGCACCGCCTGATCTATGTGATCGCCACCCTGGGCGTCTGGCACTACTGGTGGCAGACCAAGAGCGACATCCACGAGCCGCTGCTGTATGCGGTGATCCTCGCTACGCTCCTGGGCTGGCGCCTGTGGCGCCGCCAGCACAAGGCTACATCGAAGTCCGCACTTCCCAGAGTTCCGGAAACAGCCTGAGGCGCAGCGCCTTCGCGAGGTAGGACACGCCGGCCGTCCCGCCCGTGCCGGGCTTGTAGCCGATGATGCGCTCCACGGTCTTCATGTGCTGATAGCGCCACAGCTGGAAGCGATGATCGAGATCGATGAGGCGTTCCGCCAGTTCGTACAGATCCCAGTCCTTCTCGGCATTGTGATACACGCCCAGCCACACCCCGGTCACCTGCTTGCTGGCCTCATAGGGCAGCGACAGATCTCGCCGCAGGACCTCCGGCGGCACGCCGTAGCCCCGGCGCGACAGCAGGCGCAGCACTTCATCGTAGAGACTCGGCGCGGCCAGCGCCCGCTCCAGCTCGGCATGCGTCTGCGGCTCGCCTCGATACACTTCGATCACCGCGGCGTTCTTGTTGCCGAGCAGGAATTCGATCAGGCGGTACTGCTTCGACTGGAAGCCGGATGAACGCCCGAGCGCGTTGCGGAAGGCCGAATAATCAAACGGCGTCATCGTCGCCAGCACTTCCCAGACGGCGAGCAGCTGCACCTGCACGCTGGCGATGCGGCTGAGCATCTTGAAAGAGGGATCCAGATCATCGCGCCGCACGCATTCCATGACGCCGGCGAGCTCATGGCGCAGCAGGCGCATCCACAGCTCGGACACCTGGTGCACGATGATGAACAGCATTTCACTGTGTTCCGCCGTCAACGGCCGCTGCGCGCCCAGCAGCAGATCCAGGCGCAGGTAATCCCCGTACGACTGCGAATCGCCGAGGTTCCAATGCACCGGCTCGTCGCTTAAGTCGACACTGGTGAGGTGCTCGGCAGGGGGCGGCTTGTTATTCACGCAGGACTCCACATGAGGACAATCATATCAGGGGGACCTGCAAGCGAAGTGTTAGTACACTTCCCGCACCCATGGAACTCATCGATATTGGCATCAACCTCGCGCACGACAGCTACGCCGGCGACCGTCCCGCC
>WNFM01321972.1_pt1 | contig 10786 bp, 12 predicted proteins | sample 5400271 | NCBI WGS metagenome assembly WNFM01 (sample SAMN13153352, study PRJNA577476) | soil metagenome | isolation source: 60 cm saprolite on Douglas fir-dominated hillslope | place: USA:California | collected 2013-09-17 | reverse complement strand
GAATACTTCAAATTCGTCCATCTGTCCTCCTGTTGAGTGCGCTTGTGATTTTACCCTGAGCTTGTGGGCGTGGAAGTACCAGTTTGTTGATTCTGCTACCAGATCTTCTGGTATCTTACGGTCAATGTCGTATACACTCTTCTGCATTCATCATGATGCCGGAAAACTGGTAGAATACACTTGCCAACATTATATATTAGTGTGTCAATAGCAAATTGAGCAAATTTGGGACGTTGCTAATAATGTTGTTACTGATCGCTTTGGCAATTCCTTATCTCCACCCATCGATACAACGTCGCTCTGGATGTATGCAGTGTGTTGCAAATATCTTCTATGCTGTGGCTTGAGTCGGCATGCAACGCTTTCGCCATTTCTCTCTTCTTACGCTTCGCAGAGTCAGCTCCCAGCTTGGGTGTCGTTTGGATCATAAATTCGCCAAAAAGATCTCTGGAGAAAAGAACGGCGAAGGGAGGAAAGAAGCTCGCTCATCGCTCTTTCTGGCTGGAAGCAACGACACATTGTTTTCCAGGGAGACAGCCTCAGACGCCACCAGAACGCGAACGAGACGTTCACGTCTTCTCCAAAGAACTGGAAAACGACGAATCGTTGTGAACGGTGATCGAAACGCTCTTTCCGTTTTTTGTCTTCTGTTTTTGTCTGCAAAGAACGAAAAGGGGAGTTATGCGTCAGGAGAATACATTGGCGAAGATAGGTATCAAAATCTAAAGATGGGCTTGCTGCCAAGCGCGTTCTCGCTCATGTGGGGGTCAGCGTTTGGGGCCACTGCCCATGCTGCTGTTCATGGCGCTGCTCATGACGCTTTCATGACGCTTCCTGCTTATACTCGCAAATATATGGTATGGCCAGCTTCGGTATGATAATTGAGTCTGTATAAAAAGTGCCAACTATCATTTCAAGCCACTTCAGAGGCCAGATGTCACTGTAGTATAAAGAGAGGCTTGCCTTGTTTATCTGATCACCGGGTATCGTTATTACTTTCTCCACTTTGTGTACCAATGAAAAGGAGAGGTGTGAAGTGGAGGAGGAGAAAGGAAAAATATGGTGCAGCACATATTCTCGCAAGAAAAAACAGTCGGCGATCTCGAAGAGATCATGTCGTTCGATGGGCCAACCCCGACGGGCGTGAGTGTTTCACACAGCGGGCGCATTTTCCTCAACTTTCCGCACTGGGATGATCCTACTGACTTTACCGTTGCGGAACTCCGAGATGGGAAGCTTTATCCGTATCCTTCCATCGAAATGCAGCACGCAGAGGATATCTCGAATTCATCCGCACTGATCTCGGTGCAGAGTATCGTTGTTGATCCACTTGATCGCCTCTGGATACTGGATACGGGTGCTCCGCAGTTCCAGGCTACAACGTATGGTGGACCGAAACTGGTCGGTGTCGATCTGACACAGAACCGTGTCTTCAAGACGATCCTGTTTCCACCAGATGTTGCGTTACCTACGTCCTACCTCAACGATGTACGTTTTGATCTTCGACGGGGGAAAGAGGGAATGGCCTTTATCACCGACTCTTCCGCCGAGATCAATGGCCTTGTTGTCGTGGATTTAGCTTCCGGGCAGAGCTGGCGTCGCCTCCATAAGCATCCTTCAACGAAAGCCGAAAAGGTGCTCCTCCCGCTTGTTGAGGGCCAGCCTCTCATGGTACGACCACCCGATGGACCACCTCAACCGTGGACGATTGGAGTGGATGGAATTGCCATCAGCAATGATGGATCGCGTCTGTTTTATTGCGCACTCATGGGGCGGCGTCTTTATAGTGTCAGTTGTGACGCACTGGTCGACAGATCGCTTGACGATGCTGCGGTGAACGCAACGATTGTGGATGAAGGTGATAAAGGCGGTGGTGGTGATGGCCTGGAATCGGATTCCGAAAATCGTGTCTATACCACAAACAGGGTTTCAGCCAAAAGGTGAAGAGGGCGCATGTAGGATGAGAAGTCTCCCATCAGGAAGCCGTGGTTGCATCTCGTTGACCCGCTGACAGACAGCGAGTAGATCACGAGTGAGTTGCCGGTTGTTGAAAGGATGCAGGTCGACATGGACGGTATCATGGCCCCACTGGATGCGACCTGGTAACCGAAAAAACGGTTGGAGGCGCTGCCACGTAGCATGTGCATAGGTAGAAGGAAAGAAGCGATCACGGATCCACATCGCCAGGTTCGCCAGTGCCAGCTTGCAGGCGGTCATCATCTGATCTTTCCGGTGATCCAGTTCGTACATTAGGCGCTCATTAGCCGCTAGATCCTCTAGAGCACGTAAGAGTTCCCGCTGTTCGCGACAATACCGTTCATGCTTGGTACTTTCCTGGTGACTGTTCTCCCGGACACGAGAGACGCGTTGCCACAACGGCTCTAGCTCGGCATCCGCCTCAGCTTTCAGCTTTTTGCTTTCCGCTCGCAGTTGATAGGAACTCATCCCTTGCGCTTCCAGTTCCCAGATCCGCTCATTGAGTGCGCGATACAATTGTTCGCTGCGCTGCTTGGTTTGCTTCCACAATTTGGTGGAGAGAGTGCTGGCGCGGTGCTCTTTCACACGCGCGGTCTCACCCCAGCGTTGGACATTTGCCAGTCGTTTCTCCAATGCCTCTCGTTTTTTGCTCACCTCCGAGTTGACCACAGGCATTTTCGCAAAGCCGTGATTAATGTCCAAGCCAAGAGGCAGCAAGAAATCCTTGATCACATTCTCTTGTGCAGGCCACCGGTGGATGTACGTCTGGGCAAGGGTGAGCGCATCGATCTGCTCAGCGGTCGTCACGATGGGAATGAGTTTCGGTTCGGTCGGAGGAGCCGGAGCAGGTGTGGCCTTCCAACCCTCCTGCCACCAAGCGACCTCTTCCTGTCTGATGTCAGCCCACCAGGCACGTGGAGGCTCCTCTTCCGAAAGGGAGCAAGGTACGGTTCTGCGCAAGTCACGGATCAATGCCACTGCGAGCGTGAGCGGTTCCTCGTTCTGCTCAGGACGAGCCAAAACAAACTGAGCAGGAGCGACCTCGCGCAGCACCTTTCCCTGTCGATCCACCGTCAGCGGCACGAACGCTCCGACATTACTGAACGAGTCGAGCCCTGCGTACTGATTGGTCTTGAGGATGGTAGTCAGCGTGCGCCCTTGGGTTTTCAACTGCGCGAGAAACTCCGCTGCCACGGCCTCACGATCGACGACGAGATTGGTCAGAGGCAGCGCTTCGGTCACATGTTCATAACGAGCAAGAAGGGAGGGAATACCAATGGTCAGATGCAGATCGCCGCGGTGGGTCGTTGCCAAGAGGGGATGGCCCTGCGCATCATGCAACAGCACGAGCGCCCGACAGCCCAGGATTTTGCCCGAGTTCCCGATCAGCCCGCGTGGGATCAAGGCCTGGGTGTAGACGGGCTTACGATGTCCATCCAGGTAAAAAGGTGGTGAGGGGGAATCTCGCATGGCATCTGTTGCCTGCCACAAGGAGGCCGTCCAGCGAGCCAAGGCGTCAGTCAGGACTTGATCCCCATCGAGTTGCGAAAGCCGCAGGAGAAAGCGTTCAGTGTGACGATAACTGTAGGGGTGTGTCCGACCGGTCAGTAAGGCGAGTGCTTGCCCTGTATAGCTGCGCAAATCCCAGAACCGGTGGAGTCCGACCGCCGGCAGAAACAAGAGCGTGAGCAAGAGGCTCCGTTGCCGGTGGAAGAGATGGGATGGTGAGGGTTGAGATCCGCTCGAACGCTGCTTCATTGGCAGGACGTCTTCCAATTGGGACAGGAGCGTGGTGGCGTTCGCAGCAGCCAGCAACAAGAGCCCTCCCGCTCCCTCTTGCCACTCCTGCTCGCCTCTAGGCTGACTCACTTTTTTTTCGCGCTTTGCGGCGGATTGCTCACCCCTAACGTGGCGCGCACGCGGTTGATTTGACTCACACTGACTTGCAAGCTAAAACCCTGGGCCAGTTGCGTTTGGATCTCGTGGCTGGGCGTACGAGGGGCTCGTTGACAGGTCTGTTCCAACCATTGGCGCACCTCACCTCGCAATTTGGCCGGGTGTCCATGCCTGCCTTCGCGCAGCGCTTGTTCGCCCGCTTTCCGCATCCGCTGGCGCAGTCGATAGGCGGTGGATTGACTGATCTGAAGCCCAGCGCGCTTTGCGGCTTCGTGCCAGGGAAGTCCGTTCTCCATGGCCTCAACCACTTGCACCCGCGCCATATACAACTCGTTTTCTTCCATGAGGACTCCTCAGAACCATTTCTTTAGCACTCAGGATAGCGGTGTGTTTCCACCAGCTCATCGATGTGCTCAAGCAGGATACAAAGTATGGATGCTCCCACTGAGTAATGAAATTCACTCTTTGGCAACCTCCCACACCCCGAAAGGATTCCCCTCTGTATCAAGGGCATAGGCAAAATATCCTGCGGGTATGAGAGCTTTTGCCGTCGTCACTTTCCCCCCATGGGTGACAATTTTTTCCAATGCAGCGTCAATTGCTTCAACCAGAATATAACAGACATACCCTGACACTCCATTCTCTGATGGGAGTGGTTTTTCTCGTTTCCGCATTCCACCTTCTTGATTCCCCACTTCACCTTGCTTGATCGTATCGATCATGTAGAATTCATAGGGAACACCGCCTGATTTTGAAAATTGCCACCCAAACACGTCATGATAGAACTTCTGAGCTCGCTGAAAATCATCCACCTGAATTTCAAAAAAGCCAATATTTCCTGTGGCCATCATCTTTCTTCTCCTTCCGTTCTCAGATCAGCTCTGATGCCGACCTGTGATGTAGGGGCGCTGTCAACGAAAACCCAGTGCCTCTCTCTGCATTCACTCTCTTCTCGTTACAAATTCAGCACCGTGCCCCCATTGAACCGTCTCCCGGTCTCGTTGTGCCAAATGGCAAAAAAGCTTCACTCCCTCAAGCCATTGGTCGGGTCTAGGTCTCCATGCGTTGACTCTTTCTGGTGTGAAACCCTGCATAACTGTCTTCCTCATTCTTTCGGGAAGTCTACCACACAGTACTCTTGCAGTCTACATGCTCCCTCCTCAGCATTTGGCTGAAATCCTGACAAACTATGAGCATAATGCTATTTTGCGTCGTTACCCTGACGGTTTATATGAAACAATTGTGCATGATCCTCGTGTACTCTGGCCTGATACCCTTTCACTTGCGACGGATGGCTACCTGTACTTTACGGTGAATCAACTCCATCGAGGCCCTGGTTTTCATGGAGGGAAAGATCTACGAGAAAGACCCTTCGGCCTCTTCCGGGTGCGTGTCGATGCGTCACCAGTTCTCTTACGATAAGTATTCCAGCTCTCTACGTATCTCAATCAGAGATGACATGGCAACAGAAAGATGCCAGAGAGAGGCACTATTCGGGGTGAAATGCGCGAACAGGGTCTTTGACAATTTCCAGAGTTGCCCATCAAGATCGGGACGACGGACGCAAGCGACGCTCAGAAGCACGTACAATCATCTCAGTCTAGATGGTTAGCCTGAACTTTGCCTAACACCCTGGCGAAGCTGTCATCAAGTGCAAAGTAGGGATCTTTCTCTACAAAGAGCAATTCATCTTTCACCAGTATAAATCCTCTCTCTATCTGTGTTGAGCAGCTTTTTGTGGTACACTAACTCGCATGTGAAATCTCGCATGTGATATAGATTTCACATGCGAGTTAATGCTTCAACCGGTGATAAATCATTGCTAAAGGGAAGGAAGCTTGTTCATGGCCTCTTCATCAAAGATTCTGCCTTTTGATTCTCTTGCCACCCTCCCTTTGATTGAAGAATATCAGGCGAGCTGTCAGCATCGATACGATGCAGAAACTCTTCGCATCTATACACATATCCTCCATCATTTTCTCGCATGGGTGAGCAAGCACTCCGGGAAGACGAAGCAGTTTCAGCCAGAGCTGCTGACCAGCACTGTAGTGGATCAATACTTCTCCATGCTCACACAACAGGGGTATAGCCGCAGTCATCGCAAGCGCGCGAAATCGGTCATCCAGCAGTTTTGTCAGTGGCTCGTTGAGGAAAAAGCAAGCCTGACGCGGAACCCGGCGCATGGAGTGGTCATTCCTCGTTCATCCTCAACACCTCCTACTCCGCATGTACTCACGCCTGCCCAGCGCTACATTTTGCACGCCCTTGTGGCGCGGGAGAATCGCCGTGGGAAAGCGCTTTTTGCCCTGGGATACTGGGTAGGCTGTCGGGTTACCGATATTCTTGATTTACGCGTCTGCCATGTCCATGTCGGTCCCAGAACCAGAAGTGGATGGCTCCATCTGGCGGGGGAGGGGGCACAGTCCCGTGATATTGATCCAGGCAACGAAGCACGACGCCTGTTGTATGACTACCAGCAGCACCGGGTACATGATCAGGGAAGCCCGTATTTCTTCACCTCGCAGCGGAGCCCTCAACTGACGGCTGACGGACTCTATCACTGGTTTCGTGCGCTGAAGCGAAAGGCGGCTCCCCAGGATCACCAGCTCATTGCCGATGTCAGTTTTCCTGACTTACGTGATGATTTGCGCACCGCGCAAAAGAGGCGGGATGGACCCTTGAAGAATTGGCCTATTAGCTGGGGTATATCACGATGCAGGGGACACTGACCCCGCAAAGCACGGTTCGGTATACCCAAATGACACGTGCCCAGGTCAAAGAAAAGCTGAAAATAGTCAAGGGGTAGCCTGATGTTGAGAAGAGGACAGGCACTGTTCGCACTTTTTCCCCTTGCCTAATCCACTCGTACTGGGAACTCAACAGGAGGTGCTAGCCCCAAAAAAAGCGTCGCCATCCTCGCTTGAACGAGATGCCCAAGAAGTCCTCAAGCGGCTTTCTATCAAGCACGATGTTTCCACCTTTACTCCTTTCTTTCAGATGTGCTTTAACGACCTCCGTCCTGGTCGTACTGACTCTCGATCAGCGAGGTGATGAAGAACACAACGGCGCACAGTGTGCCTGATTGCTCCCTCTGCACGGCAAAAGGTTCTTTAACGTGTAGAGCTCCTCTCTGTCCTGTCATCACATTCCCATTGGGAGCGCAGCGGGCAAGAACATGACCAGCACCCCATAGACGATCAACCCCACGCCCGCGAGCTTGCTTATCTGTCGACCAGGGGGCAGTGCTTTCTCAGCGAAAATCAGCGCCGCCACCAGTGCCATCACCGCGATATTCATGATGCCGAGCGGAAACAGGATTACAAACAGGAGCCAACAGCACCCGAGGCAAAAGGCACCGTGCTCAATCCCCATACGGAAAGCACCGACATATCCATCATGCCAGGAAGTGAGGAGAAATTGTAAAGGTGTCCGGCATTTCGAGAGGCAGACGTTTTTGAGCGGCGAGAGTTGATAGAGGCCCGCTATCACTAGGATGACACCAGCAATGCGGGAAGCGTTCTCCATGAGCCACATGGACTGTCCTGCTAGCTTCTCAACTCCTGGGGCGAGAAAGTATGCTACCACTCCGGACAAGACCCAAACGAGCAGGTAGGCGCTGACGAAGATCCAGGTAGGCACATAAGGCTGCTCTTGCCGACGCTTGCCAGCGTAAACGGCACCAAACATGAGGATCATTGGAGCTGCCGCAGGAAACATCATCGCGACCATCATCACCGCCCAGATCGCAATGAACAGGGCTGCACTCATTCCCATGGCCTGGTTGTTCATCATAGGTGCCTGCCAGATGAGCAGACCCCAGGCAAGGGCGGCCAGCACAAGGAGCACGCCCAGGATCAGGTAACGCTCGCGTTGCAAGAGCTAGGGAGTGGTACTAGACATGTGCACTCTCCTCCTTGAGGGAAAGCTAGGTTGCTTCTATGCGTTGGACCAGTTGATCGAAGCGTAGTACCCATGCGTGCCCGAGTTATCCCAGCTCATGCCGTAGTCCGTCCAGGTGCTGTTCTGGTCGCCAACCGCCAGCGCCACCTGGGGGGCAAAGGGATGTGCATTGAGCGCCCAGATCTCGTTGTTGGGGTCCAGGCTTGGAAGGGGTTGGACAGCGAGATGCATGATGTCAGGTATCTCGACGGAGCGGCGTTTGCCTGCGACGTTAAAGGTGATAGGTACGGTTTTCACACCGAGCACGGTGGAAAAGAGAGCGGCCCATGCGCCTAATGGGCCGCCAACCGTGCCAGTGAAGATCGCCACAAGAGCCTGGCGCTGCTGCTCATTTGCTCGCTCATCGAGGTAAAATGCGACGGACCAGTTTCCGGCGCCCATGGGTCCTGGCGTATATGCAATCAGCGCCACATTCAAGCCATCGAGCGTGACGTTGCCGTAGCTGCCACTATTGATGTGGAAGGCAAAGGGGCTCTTACAATCTCCTTCCGTCGGCATGGAGGTCAAAGGCTGGTTCGGCGAAATGAGACAAGGACACACGACCTTACAGTTGCAGTTCTCAAAATACTCTCCTGATAGTTGCCAGTGCGGCTGTGTTGAAGCCATCTGTTACCTCCATGTGCGCTTTCCTGCTTGTTGGCAACGAGGTTGATAAAGAGTACACGTAAAGTTTTACCATCTACACGATAACATATCCGTCTTTACAAGGCCCAGCGTTAAGAGAGCGGTTTTGCAGCCGGCATCCGTGGATAAGGGCGGAGTGATTATAAGATATTCCGTTGCAATACGTCTATGAAACTGCTCCACCGTTAAGCTTGACGCTGGTGCCACCATGAAAAGGGGGACGACCGGCAATAGTACCTGTCAACTAGCACTTCTTATTGTATGGTAGCGATGCAAGCGCTACCATACAATCAAACTGAGCCAATACCCCTCATGATCGGTCCGATTCTGACCAAAGTGGTCATGTTATCGGCAGAATTGACCCTTTTCTGTTCCTAAAAACGCTGCCAATAATGGCACTGTGCTGGAGTTATCTTCTTTGCGGCTGATAATGGCACTGTGCTGGAGTTATCTTCTTTGCGGCTGCAAAACTGCTCTCTTAACGCTGAGCCCTATCCGCAAAAGTGGGTAAAGCTCACGCTTATTCCTTGGTCAGGCCGAGCTTCGCGCACGCTCTTCTGACCACCCAGGAGCTGCTGGCCCGACTGCCTGCAAGGAACCGCGAGCGTTCTGCTAATGAGATAACCAGGTAGTTCTCTCTGCCCCTCGTTTTTCCCCTTGAGGGAAAAGATGACGTTATGCAGGCGGGGGATAGCATTCACTTCCGCTTTACCGTAGGAACATCCTGCTATCCCCTCATCGGAGCCCCTCACGTCTTAGGGACAATAGTACAGCGCACGGTATCGGCTTGGATCAAGCCGTCCTTAAAGAGGAAGGTATCCACCCCGTCGGAAACGCTCGCCCGCGCGGAGTCGGCAGTCCACTCGAGGAAGAGTACATTGTCCGCGTAGATGGTCTTGTGGCCCCATTGTGCTTTAGGAAGCGCTTTGAAAAGGCCGTCGAAGTAATTGCGTATGGCGTCCTTGCCACGCCGGACCCCATCAGAGGTGACGAGGACGGCAGTAGCAGCAAAGTCCATCACTGTTGCATCAAGGTCAGCAGCACCTGGTTGATTCGTTGCTTGTGTCATTGCTGTAACTCCTTGTGAACACTCTATGCTTCCAAGTTGATTATGCGGCTTGAGCAAGTGACATCAGCTTTGCTCCTTCTTTTTTCTCCTCTCGCTCGTCGTACGAGCATTCCTTTGGGAGAAGCGCGTCCCCGCTTGTCGGCGAGGCGCTCGTGTGAAAGGTAGCGTGGGTATCTCGATGAGGCGCCCACGAGTTCGATCCCGGTAATAAAACTGCTGTCATCCGAGGCGAGGAACACCACCGCTTTGGCGATGTCGTCAGGATCGCCCAGCCGCCCCAGCGGGATGGTGGACACGAGTGACGTCACGGTCTGCTTCCTCTGTTCCTCAGTCAGCCCCATGTGACTGAAGAACAGCGTGTCGGTTGGACCAGGGCTGACGGCGTTGACGCGGATCTGGCGGGCTTGCAGGTCTAGGGTCCAACTGCGCGCGAAGGAGCGGATCGCCGCCTTGGTCGCGCTGTACACACTGAACGCAGGTGGCACTTTGATCGTGCTATTCGAAGCGTTCAGAATGATCGACCCGCCGTCCTGCAAGAGCGGAAGCGCCTTTTGCACCGTGAAGAGCAACCCTTTGACGTTGATGTCGAATAGTTCGTCAAAGTGGGCTTCAGAAATTTCCCCCAATGCAGCGAATTCCCTCCCAACACCGGCGTTGGCGAAGACGATATCGAGGCGGCCATGCTGCTGCTTGACTGTGGCATACAGGCGATCAAGATCCGCGAGCCGGGAGACATCTCCCTGAACGGCGGTCACGTGCTTGCCGATCTGTCGTACGGCGGCATCGAGTTCGCGTTGCTGGCGACCGGTGAGGTAGACGTAGGCGCCCTCTGAGACGAAGCGCCGGGCCGTGGCGAGGCCGATGCCGCTGCTGCCACCGGTGATGACCGCGATTTTTCCTTCCAGTTTGGTCAAGATGTTTCTCCTCTCTTGAGAGCATTTCATCACGCAAATGCCCTCCAGCAGAGGTTTGGACCACCTCTCCAATTGGCGAGTCCATGCCCTCTCTGGTACTAGTCTAAGGAGGAAGTGTCATGAAAGCGTCATGAGCCTCGTCATGAACGAGAAATACGGTCATCGGTTTGCTATCCTGACGCGTTTCTGTCTGATACATTGCCGGGCGTCCGGCGGCAGATGCGCGTCGAGACGATTATTCCTGAACGTTTCTGCCCGAGATCAGTGCCTTGTCATCATAGCTCATCTCTTTTTGGCATCATTCACGAAAAAGACCGTGTGATCCAACGCCAGCACATGCAGCAAT
>WNFM01063158.1_pt2 | contig 10789 bp, 12 predicted proteins | sample 5400271 | NCBI WGS metagenome assembly WNFM01 (sample SAMN13153352, study PRJNA577476) | soil metagenome | isolation source: 60 cm saprolite on Douglas fir-dominated hillslope | place: USA:California | collected 2013-09-17 | reverse complement strand
GCCGTTATTGGCGCTGCAGCTCGCCTCCTCCAAAGGCGACCGCCCGGCGCTTCGCCTGCTGGAGCTCCACGACCCGCTGTGGGCGAAAATCCGCGCCGCGAACGAACTGAAGGGCGAACCGGAAGAGCGCCCAAGATGACGTAGCCCCGCCTTCGCAGAGTACGGATCCATCGGTCTCAGTCCTCGAACGGGTTGAGAAGCTGATCCCGGGCCAACTCGAGCGTCCGCAAGTAAGCATCGCTCAAGCCAGGAAACTTCGGCGGCTCGTCCCAGTTGCCCTCCGCCGCCTTGATGATGCTCACTGGCCTGCGCGCGTCGTAGACATTGTCGTTCAGGTTGACGATGTAGGTCAGACCGTTGAGCACGGCTTTCGGATCGCTCGTCGGGACATAGGAGGCAAAATTGCGGATCACGCCAAGGTTGATGATCTCGATGACGAGCAGTTTGTCGATGTTGTATTTTTGCTTGAGCGACGAGTAATCCTTCCTGGCGATCTTCCTCCCCTTGCTGCTGAAGTTGGGAAGGGTCCGGAGATCGAGGTCCTCGGCGACCACCACTACGTCGAGCCCTTTCTTCTTGAGGAGCTCCGCTACCTCGGCTTTGAGCTTGAGAAGATCATCGTTGGGCAATGTTCCGAGATGCTCCGTCAGTGTAGCTACCGTAGCCTCTGCCGCGACGATGCACAGGGGGCAGAGCGCGCCGGGCACTTGGCTACTGGCCTTCGGCACCGCAGTCATAGCTACCCCCATCCGTACGGGCTTTGCGTCGGCCGCAGTCGCGGGTCTATCCGCGGACCGCAGGGCGGCGTCGACCGCATCCTTCAGCTGTTTGACCCATGTGTTGTAGTGCGGATTGATCTTTGCTCCGGTTGCGCCCGAGTCGTAGCTCATCCTCACGCTGTCCGCGTAGCGAATCGAGTAGCTTGCCGGCGTATAGCCGATATCGACGGTGACCACATGCCCGTTACGGTTCAGCGTCGCCCGCAGCTTGTCGCGGCCGTCGCCGTCGACACTCCAGCCATCCGCTTCGGCCGCGACGGCAACGGCCTTCCTCACTTCCTCCGCGGTCAGGTGCCTGCCGGTCGCCGTTACGATCCGCACGTTTTCGAAATCCACGATCGGGACGGGACCGCGCGCATAGGCGCACGAGCCCGCGAGCAGGACCGTGGCGAGTATTGCCAGGTTCTGGGCAAATTTCATGATTCCGGAACCTCCTTGCAAAGGTTGCGGGCTGCGTGCCCTAGTTGCTGCGCAGCGCGACGTCGATGGCGAGCCTGAGGGAATTGACCTGCTTGTTGTAGGTCGGATGGATGAGCTGCTTGCCGCCGTCCTGGGTGTAGTTCAGGTTCGAGCTGTCGGCGTAGCGAATCGAGTAGCTCTTCGCCGAATAGGCTACGTCCACCACCGCGGTGTGGCCGCCTCTGCTGTAAGTCAGCCGGACCGCGTTCCCGGGCCCGGCGGATGCAGCCCAGCGGGTCCTGGACGCTGCGGCGATGATCGCCTTCCTCACGTGCTCGGCGCTGGTGGGCTTTCCGTCCGGAGTCGCCACCAGCACCTCTTCATAGTTCACAAGCGGCGTTGTTCGAGCCGCGTACGCGCTCGGCAAGGCAAGCAGGGCAGCGAGCAGGAAGAGCAGACCGTGAATGATCTTCATTGCGTCAAATCCCCTGTTGGTTATTTGATGTGAAATTGTCATCCATAAGCCCCCCATATTCAATGGCGGCCCTGCGTTAAATAAGGCCGCCGTTCACGCTGATCACCTGGCGGGTGATGTAGCCGGCGTCGTCCGAGAAAAGAAAATCCACCGCCGCCGCGACTTCTTCGGGCTTGCCGGCCCGGCTCATGGGGATCATTTTAAGGGCTTGCTCTAGTGCTACGCCCTCGGTCATGTCGGTCTCGATCAGGCCGGGCGCGACGCAATTGACCGTGATCGAGCGGCTGGCAAGCTCTACCGCCAGCGCCTTGGTCGCGCCGATCAGGCCTGCCTTGGCGGCGCTGTAGTTCACTTGCCCGCGGTTGCCTATGATGCCCGACACCGAGGCGATGGTGACGATGCGCCCGCCTTGGCGCGCTCGCACCATCGGCATGAGCAGCGGGTGCACCACGTTGTAGAAGCCGTTGAGGCTGGTGTCCAGGACCTGGTCCCAGTCGGCCTCCGAGAGCGCGGCGAAGGTGTTGTCGCGCGTGATGCCGGCGTTGCAGACGATGCCGTAGTAGGGGCCGTTCGCGGCGACGTCGCTCTCCAGGGCCGCGCGGCAGGCGGCGCGGTCGGTGACGTCGAACTGCAGCACCGTGCCTGCGACCTCGCCGGCGAGCGCGTCGGCCTCGGCCCGGCGGTCGCGGCAGTGGACGGTGATCGCGAAGCCGCTGCGCGCGAGGCGCCGCGCGATGGCGCGGCCTATGCCGCGGCTCGACCCGGTGACGAGCACGCGTCTCACGCCTCCGCCTGCCTCATGAAAGCCTCGAAGTCGTCAGGCACGAATACCTTCAGCGTTGCGCTCGCCACCTCTGCGGAGGCATTTCTTATGGTGCAGTCGAAAGCGCCGAATCCGCTTTCATCGCTATCGGTCATTCTCGCCGATACCGTCAGCAACGTGCCGGCGGGGATGCGGGGAACAATTGCACGATAGGCACGGCTGCCAAGCAGCACGCCGCGTTTCGGCGGCCGGCCGCGGAGGCGTCCCTGCAGGCCGGTGTGGGCGGCGATCGTCTGCGCCATGAGCTCGATGCCGATCCACACCGGCATGCCGCCGTGCTCGTCCAGGTACCACGCGGTCCCGGGAATGGCGGCCTCGGCGACGATCGCGTTTTCATCTCCTGAAATAACGGAATCGAGGAGCAGCATCGTGCCGCGGTGCGGCAGTAATTCTTCGATTGGCGGGAAGGTCGCCATCAGCGGGCGTCCCCCAGCACCAGGCAGGCGTTGCTGCCGCCGAAAGCGAAGGAATTGCTCATGCACACTCGCCCTGCGCTGCGCGCGAAGCGGTCGCCGGCCCGCGTCTGCAGCAGTTGCGGCAGCGCCGGGTCGGCCTCGCCGTCCCAGACGTGCGGCGGCAGCCGCCCGTCGCCCTGCAGGGCGAGCCAGCAGAACGCCGCCTCGGTCGCGCCGGCGGCGCCGAGCGTGTGGCCGGTAAGGGGCTTGGTGCCGCTGCAGGGGACGCCTTGGGGAAACACGCGGCTGACGGCGTGCGCCTCCATCTCGTCGTTTTTGGGCGTCGCGGTCGCATGCAGATTCAGATAGCCCACGTCCTGCGGCTCGAGCGCGGCCTGCGCGAGCGCGGCGCGCATCGCCGTTTCGGCGCCGCGGCCGGTGGGGTCGGGGGCGGAGATGTGATGCGCATCGCTCGATTCGCCGCAACCGAGTATCTCGACCGCTTCTGGCTCGCGGCTGATCAGCATCAGCGCCGCCCCCTCGCCGAGATTGATGCCGCGCCGGTTGCGGCTCAGGGGATTGCAGAGCTCGATGCTCGTCGACTCGAGCGCCGTGAAGCCGTTGATTGTCAGCTTGCACAGTGTGTCGACGCCGCCCGCAATGACCGCGTCGCACAAGCCGGCGCGCAGCAGCCTGCCGGCCGAGGCGATCGCTTTCGCGCTCGAGGTGCAGGCGGTCGACACGGTATAGGCGGGGCCGGTGACGCGCAGGTGGCGCGCGAGGAACGGCGCCAGGACGCCGATCTCCTGCGCCGCGTAGTGAAAACCCGGCGGCATGGCGCCGCCGCGCACCAGGGCGGCGATCGCCGCCTCGCCTTCGTGGATTCCCGAGGTGCTGGTGCCGAGCACGATGCCCAGGCGCTGCGGACCGAAGCGGTCCAGCGCGTGCGACACCGCGGCGCGGATCTGATCGAGCGCGAGCAGCAGGAGGCGATTGTTGCGGCACTCGAACCGCTCGTTGCCCGGCGGCAGCGGCGCCAGCTCGGCCGCGACGCGCCCGACGCGCGCCGCGCTGCCCGGCACCCAGCCTTCCTCGAGCACCATCCCGGAGGTATCGCCGGCGAGCAGGCCCCGGCGCACTGCGTCGCGGCCTTCGCCGAGCGCGTTGGCGACGCCGACCGCGGCAATGAAGCAGCGCTTTCCGGGCATGGCGCGCATGCTACCTCCCGGCGGGGCGCTGCGGGGCGAGGGTGAGCGCGAGCGGCGCGAGCAGGACCGCGACGCCGATGCCGATGACCAGCGTCCTGCCAAACTGGGCGAGCGCCGGCGTGCCGCTGAATGCCAGCAGGCCGAAGGAAAGCACGGTGGTCGCGGCCGACAGCAGCACCGCGACGAACGCGCTGCCTTCGCGGCCGCGGCCCTCGATCAGGAAGATGGCGTAGTTAACGCCGACGCCGAGCACGAGCATCAGCGCCATGATGCCGAAGAGGGTCATCGGCACGCCGGCATAGCCCGACAGCCCGAGCGCCGCAGCGATGCCGAGCAAGGTCGGCAGCAGCACCGCGGCGCCGCCACGCCAGCCATAGCGCCCGGCGAGGACGCCGAGCACCACCAGGACGGCGGCCCCAAGGCCGTAGCTGAAGCTGCTGCGGTAGTAACGAAACAGACGCGAGACGCTCGCCGCCTTGTCGAGATACGTGACGCCTTCCAGCTTGCGCGCCGCTGCTTCGAGCTCCTGCAGGTTGCGGGCGCCAAAGGGCACCACCACGCTTGCGTACCCGGTCTGCGTGCTGCCGAGCCACAGATGCCGGAAGGGCGCCGCCGCCGGGGAGGCGAGCCAGGCCTCGGGCGCGAGCAGCCGGCCCTCGGATTTACTGTACGCGCGCGCGAGCTCCGCGGCGATGCCTTTGCGCAGGCCGGCCTGGTCGAAGGTGCGCTCGAGCCGGGCCTGGTCGGCCAGCACAGCCTGGCGCAGCAAACCGCGATTCTCTGCCTGCCGCTGCGCGGATGGAACAAACGAGGAAATCGCCTGGTAGTCGCCGAGCACGCCTTTTGCCGCGAGATCCTGCAGCCGCGCCGCAAGCAGCTCCTCGCGCTGCAAGACGCTTTCGGCCGAACCGCCTTCGACGAGGAAGAACTGGCTGCCGAGCTCGAACCCGGTCAGGCGGCGGATGCCCGCCTCCTGCTGCAGCAGCGAGAGCGAGCGGTTCGAGAGCGAGCGCACGTCGTCGTCGCTTTGCAGGAGCAGCCACCCCGGCACGCAGGCGAGAGCGAGCAGAAGCGCGAGCGCCGCGCCGGTTCGCCGGCTGACGCGCGCGCGCCAGGCCTCGATGAAGCGGGCGGTCGGCGCCGTGATCCGCGAGATATCTCTCGGGAACGGCTTGCGCAGCAGCTGCGGCAGCAGCAGGATGACCGACAGATAAGCCGCGGCGAGACCGACCAGCGCAAACAGTGCGATCTGCTTGACCGCGGGGAAAGGCAGCAGCAGCAAGGCGCCATAGCCGAGCAGGCTGGTGAGAAGCGCGAGCGTCAGGCCCGGGCGCACCATGAGCATGCCGCGCTGCGCGTCCCAGCCCGGGCCAGCGCCCGCGTAGGCGCCGAAATACTGGATCGAATAGTCGATTGCCTCGCCGATGAGGCTGGCGCCGAAGACGAGGGTGAGCAGATGCAGCTCGCCGTGCGCCAGGATAGTGGCGGAGACCGCGGCCGCAAGGCCAATGCATACGGTGAGCAGCCCGAGCAGCAGCGGCCGCAGCGAGCGGAACACGGCGAGCAGCAGCAGCACGATCCCCGTCAGCGAGCCGAGGCCGATCAGATCCACTTCGCGTTGCGCGGCGCTGCGTGCATCCGCGGCGAAGAACACGGTGCCCGTGCGCAGTAACCGGACATCGGCGGCAAGGCTGCGCAGCTTCCCCTCCGCCTGCGCGACCGCGGCGATCACCGGCGCCTGCACACGGTCGTCGTAGGCCGAGCCCGGGAGCTCCACGCTGACCAGCACATAGAGGCCGTCGGTTTCCGGCGGCGCCGGCCGCGCCACCAGCAGCCGGTCCGCCAGCTCGAGGCGCACGGTACGGTATGGCAGGCCGGCGACGTAGCGGTCGAAGAACCCGAACGGGTCCGCGGCCAGGCTGCCGGCGGCGCTGAAGCGCAGCGGCTCATTGAGCCGCCGCTCGAGCCGCTGCGCGGCGTCGAATTTGCCCTCCTTGAGGGCGAGCCGGTCGGCCTCGGCAAGCAGCCCGAAGCGATAGTCCAGGCTGGCCCGCAACAGCGGGCGCGGATCCGCCGCCGGGACCTCGAGCTGGACCCGCTTGAAGGCGCGGCTCGCTTCGAGCTCGGCGGCAAAGCGGCGCGCCGCCTGTTTCGCCGTGGCGGCGTCGCGGTGACCGACCAGGAAGACCGCGCGATTTTCCGCCGCATCGTGCATCGCCGCCACGGCGCGTTCGGCCGCCGCGCTGCGCTCGGTCGGCGGCAGCAGCGCGAGCAGGTTGGTCTGCAGCGGCGCGCCGCGCGCAAGCAGCAGCAACGCCGCGCCCGCGAAAGCGATCGCGGTGAGCGCCCATGCCCGCGTCAAGAGCGCGCTATTCACCTGCCAGCAGCCGGCGCTCTTCGTCGGACAGGGCGCCGCCGCCATGATGGTTGCGGAACTGCATGTGGGTCGCGTCGCCGGTCTCCTCCACGATGCGCACGCTGTCGACGAACTCGCCGCCGGAAAGCTGCACCGATTTCACGAAGAACGCCATCGGGCCCTGGCGCGGCGACAGCGCGAGGCTCCAGCGACCGCCCGAAACGCGCGGCTCGGCCTCGAACCATTCTTCGAGCGCCTTGGCGTCGCCTTTGAGCACCGCGCGCAGCACCCGCCCGATGCGGGCTGCGCCGCGGTCATCGCGCGCGCTGCGCACGGTGCGCGCGCCGTCGGCGGCGATCTCGATGGTGCTGTCGTCGCGCAATACGTACGTCGCGCGAAACGGCTGCTCGGTCTGCCAGATGACGCCGCCGGGCCCCCACACCACCAGCCGGCCGCGCGATACGAGAGGGCGCTCCAGATCCTTCATGGTCCGCGTCTGCACGAAATCGGCGCGGACGAGGTCATGTGCCTGCAGCCGGGCACGGATGTCGGTCATCGCGTCCGCGTTTGCTTTTACATTGATATTGCAAAATAAAAACAAAACAAGGAGCGACGGGCGTATCAGTCTTTCCATGCGCGCTCCAAGACTTCCACCTCGGCGGCGAGCGTCTTCATCGGTGCTGCCAGTAATCGTAGAAATTGAACCACTGGTAGGGCGAGCGCAGGCACAGTTCCTCGAGCCGGCGGGCGTATCGTCGCACGTATTCGCGCAGCGCCGCTGCGCGCTCCTGCCGGGGCAGCACGACGCGCTCGGCGAACGGCTCGAAGTAGATGCGATAGCCGTCGCCTTCCTTCAGGCAGAAGAGCAGGTAGACCGGGCATTCCAGCAGCGATGCGCAAAGGCGGCCGGGGCGCCCAGGAAATCGACGCTGGAGACGCGGCTGCTGTCCGCCGGCGGCGTGCGGTCGCCGACGATGACCAGCAGCTCGCCGCGATCCACCTTGTCCTTCAGCAGGAGGATGGTATCCGGGCCCATCTGCGTGACGTGAATCAGATTGTCCGCGAATTGCGCGTTCGCGGCCTCGAGCGCGTGGCGAAACGCGAGCGCGTGCTCGGAGTAGACGAGCGCATTGACCGTCGCCAGCCGCCACTCCGCAGCCAGGGCGCGCGCCATCTCGAGATTGCCCAGATGCGCGCCGACGAGCAAGGCGCCTTTGCCGCTCGCGAGCAGGGCATCGAAGCGGGCACGATCGGGGAAATCCACGTTCAGCGTGTCGCCGCGGCCCATCCACGCGGCGAGCTTGTGCAGGGCGGACTCGGCAAAGGCCATCATGTGGCGGAAGCTCGTCGCCCAGCCCGGCGGCGGCGTGCGGCCGTCTTCGCCGGCGAAGCGCTGCAGGCGCGCGAAATAGTCCTGCGACGCGCGCCGCGCGGCAGAGCCGGTAAGCAGGAAATAGCCGACCACGGGGTAGAGCAGCAGCCGCGCCGCCCGCTCGCCCATCAGCCGGTAGCAGGCCGCGATGATCCGGATCCCGAGCGGGCTGCCGCGCTCGACGAGACGCGACCAATGGCTCATGGCCGGGGCCGGCGCAGCTTGCGCGCGAGCAGCAGCGGAAAGCGCGCGAGCATGCCGCACACGAGCAGCGCATGCATGAGCGCGAGCCGCAGGTTGTCGCGCAGCATGCGGAAATGCGATATCCCGCCAGGGGGGTAGACGACCCGCGTCGGAACGCTCTCGACGGGAACGCCGCGCCAGACGAGGCGCACGAGCACGGCGGTGTCGAAGTCCATGCGCCGCGGCAGCGCGACCTGGTCGATCAGCTCGCCCGCCGTGCCGAGCGGATAGACGCGGAATCCGCACATCGAATCCTTGACGGCGAAGGACAGCGTCTCGATCCATACCCAGAAATGCGTGAGGTAGCGGCCGTAGAAGCGCGCTTTCGGGACCGAGCCGTCGAACTGCGCCTGCCCGCAGATCACCGCATCCGGCCGCGCCGCGGCGCGCGCGATGAAGCGCGGCACGTCGCGCGCATCGTGCTGGCCGTCGGCGTCGATCTGCAGGGCGTGCGTCATGCCGTCGGCGCGGGCCTGGCGCACTCCGTGCATCACCGCCGCGCCCTTGCCGCAGTTTCGCGGCAGCCGCGACAGGCGCACCAGCGGAAACTCGTCGCGCACGCGCGCGAGCTCGGCCTGGGTGGCCGCGCCGCTGCCGTCGTCGACGATGTAGACCGGCAGCCGGTGCACCGCGAGCGAAGCGACCAGCGCACGGATGGTGGCGCCGTGATCGTAGATCGGGATCACGCAGCAGGGGCGGAACGCCGCGGCGCTCATGCGCGCCCGAAGACCAGAATGCCGGAGGAGTATTTCTTCTCCTTTCCGGCGTAACGGAAGCCCAGCCTTTCCCCCTGAGCATCGATCTCGAGAAAAAGCGTCAGCCGCGCCTCCGGCCGGATGATGGACAGGAACTTGAGCTGCTCGGCGGCGACGAAGCCGCCGCGTACCGGCAGCCGCGCGCAGCCGAGCCGGATCGACCAGTCGATCTGCACCACGCCGGGCAGGATCGGAATGCCGGGGAAGTGGCCGGCGAAGCAATCGAGGCCGGGCGGCACGCGCAGGTCGAGCTCGACCCGGTCGCGCACGGCGCGCTCCGCGAGGATCTCAGGCAGCAGGCGCATCATCGGTTCGGTTTTTCCCGGTAAACAATGCCGACAGGGCCTTCGCGGTCAGCTTTCCCCTTGCGTCGGCGGGCAGCCGCCCAGGGAATCGCCAATGCCTGGGAACGACGACGCGATCGAAGCGCGCGAGCAGGTAGTCGCGCAGCGCGGCGATCAGCCGCTGGCGGCCCTGCTCGCGCAGGCGAGCGGGATCGCGCAGCACCACGATCGCGCCGAGCCTTTCCCTGCGGCCGGCGAGCGCCACGACGGCCGCGTCCCGTACCCACGGATGCTGGCGCAGGCCCTGCTCGAGCTCGGGCAGCGACACGCGCTTGCCCTCGATCTTCGCCACCCGGTCGAGACGCCCTTTGAGAAGAAAGCGCCCATCGGGCAGCAGCGTTGCGGCATCGCTCAGGGTGAGCCAATCGTCGCTCGGCAGATACGGCGAGCGCAGCCGCAGGGCGCCCGCGGCGTCGGTATCGAGCGCCATGCCGGGAAACGGCGTCCAGGCGGCGCCGTCCTCGCCCGCACTCTGCGCCCGCCAGCCGATGCCGCCGGTCTCGGTGCTGCCATACACCTCGATCGGCGGCGCGCCGAAGCGGCGCGCGAACTCGAGCGCTGCGGCGAGCGGCAGCGGTCCGCCCGATGAGAATATCGCGCGCGCCGCCGGCCGCAGCGATTCGAGCGCGATCAGCTCGGGCAGCCGCGCGAGGTGCGCGGGGCTCGAGACCACGGCTGCCTCGCCGGCGCGCTCGAGCCGCTCGAGCAGCAGCGCCGGGTCGGCGCACAGCGCGGCGTCGAAGGGCCGCCCGGCGGCGAGCGGCCAGGCGAGGCGAAACAGCATGCCGTAGATGTGGTGATGCGGTACCGTCGCCACCATCGTCGCGCGGCCGATGGCGCGGCCCCAGCAGGACTCGAGCGCCGCCACTTCGGTCTCGAGCTGCGCCAGCGACTTCTCGATGCGCTTGGGCTCGCCGCTGGAGCCCGAGGTGAACAGATCGATCAGCGCGGCGCGCGGCGCAAGCGGCGCGAAAGCGAAGGCGGCGGGCGCGAGCGCGGAAGGATTTACTTCGGCAGAAGAATCCTCTCCGACGGTCGCGTCGAACGCCGGGCGCAACTGCTCGACCATGCCGGGCTGAAAGCCGGGCGCGATGACCGCGCGCTTTCCGGAGTGCAGCACGGCGAGCAGCGCGGCCGCGAAGTCGAACGGCCGCTCGCAATGAATCAGCCAGCGTTGCTCGTCGCGCCGCGACAGCGCGTGCGCGATGGCTCCCGCGCGGCGCGCGAAATCGCGCCACGCAAGGTCGCGCCCGCCGTCCGCGCAGACGACGCTGCGCTCGGGGCGGCCCGTCGCCAGCAGCCTGGAAAGGGGAATGAACGCCGCCGGCATGGCCGCCTCTATGCCGTGGATATCATGCGTCGCCGCACCGCGCGCTCGCCGACGAACAGGGTTCCCATCAGGATGTAGACGATGAAGCCGTTATACAGCGCCCAGACTTCACGCGAGGCGAACAGCGCCGTATAGGCCGCAACTGCGCAGTTGAAGACGAAGAACAGGCACCAGGCCTCGGTGACGCGGCGCGTGTAGCGCACGCCGGCTGGCGACAGCTCGGGCTTGCGCAGCCGCGCGAACCTCTCGACCATCGTCGGCGGGCGCAGCAAGGTCGTGCCGAAAAGGATCAGCATGCTGGCGCTGATCG
>WNFM01300594.1_pt1 | contig 10793 bp, 8 predicted proteins | sample 5400271 | NCBI WGS metagenome assembly WNFM01 (sample SAMN13153352, study PRJNA577476) | soil metagenome | isolation source: 60 cm saprolite on Douglas fir-dominated hillslope | place: USA:California | collected 2013-09-17 | reverse complement strand
GGTCGACACGGTCGACGCCGGCGTGGGCGACCGGGTGCTCGTGGCCGACGAGGGCAATGCCGCAGCGCAGGTCCTGGGGCTGCCCCGCGGCCCCGTGCGCACGGTGATCGTGGGTGTCGTGGACGATGTCGAGGGCCCTGGCTAAGAAGCCGTTCCGGGGGCGGCCTTGAGCGAAAACCCCGTCCGCGCTTATGGTTCCGTGTCCTCGAGTGAGGCGGTGCGCGCGCCCCTGGCTGGGGGGCGAGGTTGCGAGGGAACGATCAACCGGGAGGACGCACGATGACGAAAGCGGACCTGGTGGAAGAGATCGCCGCGACGACGGGTGTGTCGCGGAATCACACGGCGGTGATCATCGACGGCATGCTGGATGCGGTGTGTCGCGCGCTCTCCGAGGGCAAGCACCTGGAGATCCGCGGCTTCGGGACGTTCAAGGTGCGCGAGCGCCGGGCCCGCCGGGCCCGCAATCCGCGCAGCGGGACCGAAGTGCAGGTCCCGGCGAAGCTCGTGCCGGTGTTCAAGCCGAGCAAGGAGCTCAAGGCGCAGGTGCTCGAGACGGCCCCTGCCACAAGCAGCACGGTCGCCTGATCGGGCACCCACGAAAGGAGTCAGGATGGGTTCGGGCAAGAAGCGGAAGCGCAAGAAGATCGCGACGCACAAGCGCAAGAAGCGCCTGCGGAAGAATCGTCATAAGAAGCGCGTCCGCTGATCGTCCCGCTCGGGACCCCGATGCCATCCGCCGACTCCTCGGCCGCGCGCACTTCGCGCGCGGCCGATGGAGCTTCGACCCCGCGAAGCGGGGCCCCGGCGTTCGTGAACTGAAGTGGCGGGGCCACCACGCCCCCGAAGACGGGGACTGGGTGGTGGCCGAGGTGCCGTGGGAAGGTGCCGCGCACCTGGTCGAGGTACTCGGCGCGGACGATCGCCCCGAGTGGGACGATGCCGCCGTCGCCTCGCAGTTCCGCCTGCGCGTGTCGTTCCCGCCCGCGGCCGAGGCCGAGGCGGAGGGGTTTCGCGAGCCGGGGAGCCGCGAGCTGCACGGCCGCGAGGACCGGCGCGAGGATCTCGTCGTCACGATCGATCCCGAGGACGCGCGTGACCACGACGACGCCCTCGCCGTGAAGGCGCTTGCCGGCGGGCGGCACGAGGTCGGCATCCACATCGCCGACGTGTCGTGGTACGTGCGGCCCGGGAGCGCACTCGACGATGAGGCGCGCGCGCGCGGCACGAGCTGCTACCTGCCGGGGGGCGTGATCCCGATGCTGCCCGAGCGGCTCTCGGCCGGCCTCTGCTCGCTCGGCGAGGGAAAGGACCGGCTCGCGCTCTCGGTGTTGGCCGTGCTCGACGAGCGCGGCGTGCTCCACGAGTACCGCTTCGCCGCCTGCGTGATCCGGAGCCGGGCCCGGCTCACGTACGAGCAGGTCCAGGCGGCGCTCGATGGCCAGGCGCCGCTGCCGGGCGGGCAGCAGGACGCGGTGGCGACGCTCGTCAAGCTCGCGCGCGCGCTGCGCAGGCGCCGCTTCGCGGTGGGCGCGCTGGCGATCGAGTCGCCCGAGGTGAAGGCCGTCGTGGACACGCGCGGCCACACGCTCGCCATGGTGCGCCGCCCGCACCTCGAGAGCCACGAACTCGTCGAGGAGTTCATGCTGCTCGCCAATCGCTGCGTCGGCGAAGCGGCCGCGCTCCGCGGCAGCGGCATGCTCTGGCGCGTGCACGAGCCGCCGCTGATCAAGAGACTCGCCGACCTGGATGAGGTGCTGCGCGTGCTGGGGCTGCCCCGGCTCGCTCACCCGGGCGATCCGCACAAGGCGCTCCAGGCGTTGCTCGCGGTGCCGCTCGACCCGCAGAAGAAGCGTCTCGTCCACCGGCTCGTGCTGCGCTCGCTCACCCGGGCCCGCTACCTCGAGCGCGACCTGGGCCACTTCGGGCTCTCGACGCGCGAGTACCTCCATTTCACCTCGCCGATCCGGCGCTACCCCGACCTCCACAATCACCGGCGCGTGCGCGAGTGGCTGCTGCGCGCGAAGGACGGGGCATGGGACCCGCACGCGAACGCGCTGCTCGCCGCGGCGTGCAGTGCCCGCGAGCAGGACGCCACCGAGGCCGAGCGCGAGGCCACGAAGGTGAAGGGCCTGCGGCTGCTGGAAGGGAGACTCGGGGACCGCGCTTCGGGTAGTATCTCGGGACTCGTACCCAGAGGGTTGTTCGTGGAGCTGGAGGATCCGCCCGTCGACGGCTTCGTGGCGGTGGCCGACCAGCTCGACGATCGCTTCGACCTGGATGCGGCGGGCGTGCGACTCGTGGGCCGGCGGACGCGCCGGCGGTTCACGCTCGGCGATCCGGTGGAGGTGACGATCGCGCGGGTGGACGTGCCGGCCCGCGAATGCGATCTCGCGCTCGACGACGGGGAATCGCGGCGGGGTCGCCGCTCACAGAGGAGGCAGGGATGGCGATGAAGAAGAGCGCGCGGCGCGGCCGCGAGCGCCGGGGAAGCGAACGCGCCGCCGCGCGGCTGTCCATGCGCGTCGAGGCCGGCGCCACCGGCGCCGCCCGGATCGTCACCGAGAGCCAGAACATTTCCGCGAGCGGCGTCTACTGCCACGCCTCGCACTACCTCGCCCCGCTCTCGAAGGTGCAGATCACCATCGTGCTGCCGCGCACGCCGGGCGCCGCCCAGGCGGGACAGGAGTTCGTGAAGTGCGACGGCATCGTCGTCCGCTGCGACCAGCGCCCGGGCGAGCGCTCGGAGACGCCGTACGAGCTGGCGTGCATGTTCACCGGGCTCGATCTCGACATGCGCCGCCGCCTGGACGAGTTCGTGACCTGGCGGAACTTGCAAGCCCTGCGCGCAGCGTTAGCACCCGCGCCGCGGGCCGCGACCGCTGCGCCACGGGCGGCAAAGGCCGGCGGCTCGCCGGCGCGGGCGAAGACCCCGGCGCGCAAGGCGCCCGTGCGGAGCGCGGCCGGGAAGAAGCCCGCCGTACGCGCGGCGAATACCAGCAGCGAGCGAAACGGGGCCGTGAAGCCGAGCCCCAGGCGGCGCGCCGGAGCGACCGCGAAGCCGGCCGCGCCGCGCAACGCGGGGACCACGCTCCGGCTCCTCGCCGGCATCGTGGCCGCGCAGCCGTTCGAGACCTCGCTCACCGGCGACGACTCGCTCTCGCGCCGCCCGATGCTGCGGATCGCCGAGCCGCTGACGCGCATGGGCGCCGCGGTGAGCGGCCGGGGGGACGCCTGCACGCCGCCGCTCACCGTGCGCGGCGGCGGGCTCCACGGCATCGACTACGCGGTGCCCATGGCGAGCGCGCAGGTCGCCACGTGCACGCTCCTCGCCGGGCTCGGAGCGAGCGGCGAGACGCGGGTGACCCTCCCCGGACCTGCGCGGGACCACACCGAGCGGATGCTGCCCGCGTTCGGCGTGGCGCTCGAGCGCGAGCCACTCGCGAACGGAGGCCGCGCACTGCGCGTGCGCGGCGGTGCCTTGCTCGAGGCCGCCGACGTCCGCGTGCCCGGCGATTTCTCGGCCGCGGCGTTCTTCTTCGCGGCCGCGGCGGCCGAGCCCGGCGCCCGCGTCACCGCGCGCGGCGTGAACCTGAATCCCACCCGCACGGGCTTCCTCGACGTGCTGCGCGCGATGGGCGCGGGGGTGACGGTGGAGCGCGAGTGGGTCGATGCGGGCGAGCCGGCGGGGGACGTGACCGTGGGCGGGCCCGCATCGCTCGTCGCGTTCGACGTGCCTGCGGACTGGCTGCCGCGGATGGTGGACGAAGCGCCGGCGTGGGCGGTGGTGGCGGCCGCGGCGCGCGGAACCTCGCGGCTCACCGGCGCGGCCGAGTTGCGTGTCAAGGAGAGCGATCGCATCGCGAGCCTCGCCGCCGGGCTGGGCGCGGTCGGGATCGCGGTGGTGGCCACCCCGGACGGGCTCGCGGTGACGGGGGGTACACCCCGTGGGGCCACCCGGATCGCCACCCAGCACGACCACCGGATCGCGATGGCGTTCGCCGCCCTCGGCTGCCGCACGCGCGAGCCCGTATGGTTCGACGACCTGGCGAGTGTGGCGACGTCCTATCCCGGCTTCTTCGACACGCTCGTGGCGCTCGGCGGCGAGGTCGTCCCCGATCCGTCGCCGGAAGGCGGCGCGTGAGCTTCGTCGTCACGATCGACGGTCCGGCCGCGGCGGGGAAGAGCAGCACCGCGCGCGCGATCGCCCAGCTCATGGGCTGGCGCTACCTCGACACCGGGGCCTACTACCGGGCGCTCGCGCTCAAGGCGCTCCGCTCGCGGCTCGAGCTCGACGACGCCTCTGCGACGGCGCTCGCGCGCGCGACGCGGATCGAGCTCTCCGGCGATCCCGCCCGGCCGCACGTGCGCCTGGACGGGGAGGACGTTCACGACGCCATCCGCACCCCGGACGTGAGCGAGGGCGCCTCGCGCATCGCGGCGTTTCCGGGCGTGCGGCGGCTGCTCGTCGAGTGGCAGCGCGCGCTGCGCGAGCGCGAACCCTTGGTCGGCGAGGGCCGCGACCTGGGCACGGTGGTGTTTCCGGACGCCGAGGTGAAGCTCTACCTGGACGCCGACCTCGACACGCGCGCGCGGCGGCGTTCGATCGAGCTCGCGCTTCGCGGTATCCCTGCCCCGCTCGAGGGCGTGCGCGAGGAGATGCGGGCCCGAGACGAGCGCGACCGCTCGCGCGCGGACAGCCCGCTCAAGCCGGCGGCGGACGCGACCGTCGTGGACACGAGCGGCATGGATCTGGACCACCAGGTGGCCGCGGCGCTCCAGGTGATCCGGGCACATCCGCGCTGTCCTCCCGCGGCGCCCAGGCCGATAGGATAAGGTCGGGGTGGCATCCATGCTCTGGCCGGGCCGACGGGCGGCCGGATCGGAGTTTCCCCTGCGCGACCCTGGGCGCCGGCCGGGATCGTGTCCCGGCCCCGCATCGCGCGGCACCGCGGCGGTCCCCGGGGTCCGCACAGCCGCCGAATCGGAGCCTGAATACGACTTGGAGAGATCTTGAGCCTGCACTATAGTGCGTCCCGCTTCCTGCTCGGGGGTCTCGTGGGTGCCCTGAGCGGCTGGGAGGTCCGCGGACGCGAGCACGTTCCGCCTACGGGCGCCGTGATCGTGGCTTCGAATCACATCTCGTTCTGGGACCCGCCGCTCGTCGGCACCGCCGCCGTCCGCGAACTGCATTTTCTCGCCAAAGGGGAACTGTTCGAGACGCCGGTCCTGGGCCCGCTCATCCGCGCCTACAACGCCCTTCCCATCCGGCGTGGCGTCGCGGATATGAGAGGCCTCACGAAGGCCATGGACGTGCTCCGCGCAGGACGTGCGCTCATTGTGTTCCCGGAGGGAACGCGGGCGCGCGATGGTGAGCTGCACGACGCCCGTCCGGGCGTCGGCATGCTCGCGGTCGCGACCGACGCGCGCGTCGTGCCGGTGTACATCTCGGGCAGCAATCAACCCAGGAAGTGGCTGTTCCGGCTGGGGAGGCTGCGGGTGTGGTTCGGCCCGCCGCGCACCTGGCGGGAGCTGGCCGGTCCGGACGCCGAACTCGAGCCGGGACGCGCGCTCTACCAGAGCGTGAGTGCCGGGCTGATGCGCGAGATCGCGGCGCTCAAGGCCAGCCAGTTGAACCCGGCAACACGCGGGGCGGCCTAGCCGTCACCGCATATTCCATATCTCAGGAGGTAGTCGCTGCATGTCCGAAGTCCAAGAGCACATCTCGAACCCCGTCAGCAACAAACGGGTACCCGCGCTTCCACTCGTCCCTCTCAACTACGATGACGAAGAGGAACTCACCCTCGAACAGCGCCAGCAGATGTTCGGCGCCTACGAAGAGTCCATGCGTTCCATCGGCGAAGGCGAGATCGTGCGCGGCACGGTCCTGTCGATCGACGACAAGGACGTGCTGGTGGACGTGGGATTCAAGAGCGAGGGCATCATCTCGCTGTCCGAATTCTCCGATCCCTCGAGCATCAAGGTCGGGGACATCCTCGAGGTGTTCCTCGAGAAGATGGAGAACCAGGACGGCCTGGTCGTCTTGTCGAAGCAGCGCGCCGACTTCGTGCGCGTCTGGGATCGCGTCAAGGAAGCCCACGATTCCGGTCAGGTGGTCGAAGGCCGCCTGATCCGCAAGATCAAGGGCGGCGTCGTCGTGGATCTCTATGGGGTCGAGGCGTTCCTGCCCGGCTCCCAGATCGCGCTGCGCCAGGTCCAGAACGTGGACGCACTGCTCGGCCAGTCGGTCTACGTCAAGATCATCAAACTCAACAAGCGCCGCCGGAACATCGTCGTTTCCCGCCGGGCCGTGCTCGAGGAGGAGCGCGACCGGATGAAGGCGACGATCCTGAAGGACCTTGCGAAGGACCAGATCCGCGAGGGCCAGGTCAAGAACATCACCGACTTCGGCGCATTCGTGGACCTCGGGGGTATCGACGGGCTGCTCCACATCACCGACATGTCGTGGGGCCGCGTCGCGCACCCGTCCGAGCTCGTGAAGATCGGCGACAAGGTGCGGGTCAAGGTGCTGAACTTCGATCCCGAGAAAGAGCGCATCTCGCTCGGCCTGAAGCAGCTCGACGCCTACCCGTGGGAAGGGGTCGAGGAGAAGTACAAGGTCGGCGACCGGATCAAGGGCAAGGTCGTCTCGATCACCGACTACGGCGCATTCATCGAGCTGGAGAAGGGGATCGAGGGCCTGATCCACGTCTCCGAGATGTCGTGGACCCGCCACGTCCGGCATCCCTCGAAGATCGTCAACATCGGCGACATCATCGAGGCGGTGGTGCTGAAGGTCGACAAGGCCAACGAGAAGATCTCGCTCGGCCTGAAGCAGGTGGAGCCGGATCCGTGGCTCACGCTCGACCACAAGTACCCACCGGGAATGAAGGTGAAGGGCAAGGTTCGGAACCTCACGAACTTCGGCGCGTTCGTCGAGCTCGAGGAGGGCATCGACGGGCTGGTACACGTCTCGGACATGTCCTGGACCAAGCGCGTGGCGCACCCGAGCGAGGTGTTGAAGAAGGGCGACGCCATCGAGGTCGTGGTCCTCTCGATCGACAAAGAACACCGTCGCATCAGCCTGGGGTTGAAGCAGGTTTCGGACGATCCGTGGCCGCTGCTGGCCGACCGGTTCCCGTCCGGACTGGAGCTCACGGGTACGGTCAATCGGCTGTTCGACCGCGGCGCGATCGTGGACCTCGGCGACGGCATCGAGGGCTTCATCCCGCTCTCGCAGCTCGGAATCGACGACCTCAAGCGTCCGAACGACGCGTTCGAGGTCGGCGAGTCCCTCACCATGAAGGTGACGCGCGTGGACGTGCCGAATCACCGGCTCATCCTGAGCGTCAAGGCCTGGCTCTCGGACCAGGACGACATCGCGCTGGCCGAGTGGACGTCCAAGCGGAACCAGGTTCGCGCCCGCATCGCGGCGAACCCGCCCGCCGTGGAGCCCGTTCCGGTCAAGGTGCGCGAGGACGTGGGAGACGAGGAGTAGCCCTGGTTTCGGTGTTGCTTTGCTGTGCTGTGACGTGATGCGTCGCAAGACGAGCCGGCCCGCGGCACGTGCGGCTGGCGCTGGCGGCCGTCGCCCGGGCGGCCTACACTCCGTCGCCCATGCGCCATTTCACAACACGCCTCGGCTTGGGGCTCGTCGCGCTCGCGATCGTCGCCGCCCCCGCACTCGCGCTCGAATCCGTGTGGTCCCGGCTCCCGGCCGGGCTCCCGGCCGACAGCCTGGCGCCGGCGCTCGAGCGCCTCGAGTCGGGCGGGCCGCGCACGCTGTCGGCCGCCGCCGCGTACACACTCGGCCAGTTCCGCCACGCGCGCGGGGAGTACCGCCAGGCCGCGGACGCGTTCGGTCGTGCGGCGGCGCGCCTCACCGGCTACGAAAAGTCCGACGCGCGCTATCGCCAGGGCCTGGCCTGGCTGGGTGTCGGAGACGGCGGCCGGGCCCGGGCCGCGTTCGAATTTGTCTCGGTCGAGTCGCAGCCGCTGCGGCCACTCGCGCAGCTGGGGCTCGCGCAGGCCCTGGGGCTCGCGGGGGAGAGCGAGCGCGAGCTGGACGTGCTCCGGCGCCTCCTCGACGGCCCGGCCGGGGAGGCTGAGCCAGCGGCGCTCGAGCTCTACGCGGCGCTCTGCGACCGGACCCATCGCCCAGCCGCGTAGGCTGCGCGCCTCGGAACGCCGCCCGCGCCGCTGAGCGTGCCGGGCGCCCCGGGCGTGCCGAGCGTCCCGGCGAGCATGCCGGGGGTGCGATGAGCCGCGGGGCGCATTCCGGCCCGCCCGCGCCCGCCGTCGCTGCGGCCAGGACGCCGCTCATGCGGCAGTACCTGGCGAGCAAGCAGGAGTACCCGGACGCATTTCTGTTTTTCCGACTCGGCGATTTCTACGAGATGTTCTTCGACGACGCCGTCCGCGGCGCGCAGCTCCTGGGGCTCACGCTCACCTCGCGCAACAAGCAGGAGCCCGAGCCGATCCCGATGTGCGGCATCCCGTGGCACCAACGCGACGGCTACGTGGCGAGGCTCCTGCGGCTCGGGCACAAGGTGGCGATCTGCGATCAGCTGGAGGATCCGGCGCAGGCGAAGGGCATCGTCCAGCGCGGCGTCACCGAGGTGCTCACGCCGGGCTCCGTGACCGGCGACCAGTTCCTGGAAAGCGGTGCGAACAACTTCCTCGGCGCGCTCTGGCCGCGCCCCGAACGCCTCGGCGTCTGTCTCGCCGACGCCTCGACCGGCGAGATGAAGCTCGCCGAGTGCGCCTGGGACGAGGCTGCGGCGCTGCTCTCTCGCACGCGCGTCGCGGAATGGCTCGTCCCGGTGCCGGTAGAGCCTACGGTGGCGCCCCGGCTCGACGCGGCGCTCGCTGGGCTCGCCGGTGCGCGGAGCAGCGTCCCGGTGGCGCGCTACCTGGACGCCACGCGCCCGCCCGAGCGCTGGAGCGCCATCGTGGCCGACGCGCACGCCGACCTGCCGCTGGCCCTTGCCGCCTCCGCCGCCGCGCTCGATTACCTCGACCGCACGCAGGGCGGCGTCGCCGCGCAGATGACGCGGGTCGAGCGCTGGAACGAGGAGGCGCTGCTTCGCTACGATGCGGCCACCGCCCGTCATCTCGAGCTCTTCGCCCCGCAGCCCGGAGGCGAGGCCACGCACACGCTCTGGCATCACCTGAATCTGGCGGTCACCGCGGCCGGGGCGCGCCGGCTCCGCGCCTGGCTCGAGCGGCCGCTCGCCTCGCTCGCCGCGATCCGGGCGCGGCAGGACGCCGTGGCCGCCTGGCTCGAGCCGACCGCGCCACGAGGTTCGTTCCGCGAGGCGCTCCGCGGGCTTCCCGACCTCGAACGCCTCTCGGCGCGGATTGCCTGCGGGAAGGCCACGCCGCGCGATCTTGGCGCGCTGCGGGACGTCCTGCACCGCCTCCCGGACCTGGCCGCGGGACTCGCGAGTTCCGGGACTGCCGCGTTCGTCGAGGCGGCGCGTTCGCTCGCCGTGCCGCCGGCGCTTGCGGACCGGCTCGCGGCGGCGCTCGTCGCGGAGCCGCCGGTCGCGGCGAACGAGGGCGACATCATCCGCGACGGCTTCGACGAGCTGCGCGACTCGCTCCACGCGCTCGCGCGCTCGGGCAAGCAGTGGATCGCCGAGCTGGAAGCCGGTGAGCGCGTGCGGACCGGTATTCCCAGTCTCAAGATCGGCTATAACAAAGTCTTTGGGTTTTACCTAGAAATAACCAACGCGCATCGGGACAAGGCGCCTCCCGATTACGAGCGCCGCCAGACGCTCACGAACGCCGAACGCTACGTGACGCCGGGCTTGAAGGCCCGCGAGGCCGAAGTGCTTGGCGCTGAGGCCAAGCTCGAGGCCCGCGAGCACGAGCTGTTTGTCGCGCTGCGCGGGGAGGCGGCGCGGTACGTGCCGTCGCTCCAGGCCGCGGCGGAGGCGCTGGCTCGGCTCGACGCCGAATCGACGCTCGCCGAGGCCGCGGGGCGATTCGACTGGGTGCGGCCCACGCTCGAGGACAGCGACCGGCTCGAAGCCGACGCCGTCCGGCACCCCGTGGTGGAGCGATTGCTGCCGCGCGGCGAGTTCGTCGCGAACGACGTTCGGCTCGACGCGCGCGCGCGGCAGATCGTCCTCCTGACCGGGCCCAACATGGGCGGCAAGAGCACTTACCTACGGCAGGTGGCGCTGCTCGTGCTGCTCGCGCAGAGTGGCTCCTGGGTGCCCGCTGCCCGCGCGACCATCGGGCTCGTGGACCGGCTCTTCACGCGGGTCGGCGCCTCCGACCGTCTGGGCGCCGGCCAGAGCACGTTCATGGTCGAGATGAGCGAGACCGCGGACATCTTGAGATCGGCGACCTCGCGCTCGCTCGTGCTCCTGGACGAGATCGGCCGCGGGACCGCCACATACGACGGGCTCGCGCTGGCGTGGGCGGTGACGGAGCACCTGCACGACGCGCGCGGGCCCCGCCCGCGCACTATTTTTGCAACGCACTATCACGAGCTGACCCAACTTTCTGAGAAGTTGCCCCGGCTCGCAAACGCCCAGGTCGCGGTGAAAGAATGGGGCGACGGCGTTGTGTTCCTGCACCGGATCGCCGAGGGCGCTGCCGACCGCAGTTACGGCATCCACGTGGCAAAGCTCGCCGGGCTCCCGGAAAGCGTCATCGAGCGCGCTCGGGTGGTGCTGGCCGAGCTCGAGAGCGAGCGCACCGTGGAGGAGCTGGAGAAGTCGCCGAAGCGCGTCAAGCGTGACGCGACGCCGGCGCCGCTGCCGCTGTTCGACGTCGCGACGCCG
>WNFM01181053.1_pt1 | contig 10794 bp, 10 predicted proteins | sample 5400271 | NCBI WGS metagenome assembly WNFM01 (sample SAMN13153352, study PRJNA577476) | soil metagenome | isolation source: 60 cm saprolite on Douglas fir-dominated hillslope | place: USA:California | collected 2013-09-17 | reverse complement strand
GCTTGCGCTGCTCGGCTTTTGAGTGCGACGTCCACTAGCTATCCGGTGGCCGTGCCGACGCGCAAGTATGGGCTTTTCGCCAACCATGTCTGAAATTTTTTAGTCAGTAGAAAGATCACGATGATTTCGAAATGCATCGCATTCCTTGTGGCCGGGCTGATGCTGGCAAATTGCTGTGCGCTGGGAATCGGTTGTGCACCGCAGTCCGGCGCGCCGATTGCGTGGGACGGACTTGGCCCCGCCCCGACCGACGACACCCAACCACTCGAGCCTGCGCCAACAAAACCTGCGCGCGCGAAGCGAGAAATCATCGTCGGCCCAGTCGGCGCTGCGGCGACTGAACCAAATAGCAAGCTTCAACCAAAAGGCAGCTGGGAACAACAGCAGGCCGCCGATCAAGACGACGAAGCGAGGCTCAAGCGTAAGCTTGTGATTTGCCGCGCTTGCCTGCCCAGTGAACCCGCCCGCGACGACGCAACCGGCAGCGTCAGTCGCTGATCAGAGGGCAATCTGCTGAGCTGGCGGGCTGGCTCACCACCGCTTGGCTAGGTGCGCCTCGCCAGGATCCAGCTCGATTCGTATTTCCAGTTTGATTCAACGGCGGCCGATTCGCCCATCAGAGGTTATGGAAGCTGCCCGGGATGACACTAGCTTGCTTGTAGCGAACGGCCGCTTTGCGCCAGAAGCAGACGATCCACAACGCTTCACCGCTTTTCACACACCAGCTGAACTTGCGATATTCTTCTCAGGTCATCCGCCTAGACCCGCGTGCTCCTGATCAGGTCGCGATAGCTGTGCGGCATTCGCATCGAGACAAGGTCCTTCCGCCGGACAACATTGGTTGGATAATTCGTATCGAGATTGGTGGTGTCGATGGTTCGTGTCGTGATGCCCTCAACATCCGCAGCAATCGCTTCGCGACGCGGAAACTCAAACGTGTCGGGGCCGAACACACCGCTTAGCCCCGGATACTTATTTGCCGGATCGAGGATGTTGGCGAAGGCGAAGAACACGTTGTTCTCGCCGGCGCGGACGCGGAAATGATGCCAGTGGTGAGGATCGGCGCCGGTCGGAATTGGATAGGGCTGAGCTACCTTCGATCCCGCGTGCGGCGTGCTGAAGCGCTGCATGATCGCCGCCGGACAGGCAATGATGTCGCAGCCGCGAAGCGCGAGCACGCGCCCGGCCTCGGGAAACGACGCGTCATGGCCGATCATCAATCCGATCCGTCCAATCGGCGTGTCAACGACGGTCCATCCGTCGCCGGCCGTGGCCCAGCTCCGCTCAGCCGAGGTCAGATGGGTCTTGCGATAGACCGTGACGCCGCCGTCAGGAGCAACCAGCAGGGCGCTATTGTAGACCACATCGCCAGACCGCTCGGCCAGCCCGCAGACGAGATAGAGATCGAGACGCGCCGCCAACTCGCAAAGCCGGTCCGAAGCCAGTCCGGGGACGGGTTGCGCCGACCCGGCGGGGTCAGCGAGGCCCGTAGCCGCCAGTTCCGGAAAAACAACAAGCTCCGCACCGTCTCGCGTTTTGGCCTCGCGCGCGAGATCGGCGATCCGTGTGAGGTTTGTCGTGACATCGTTTCCAGGCTTGAACTGCGCGACGCTGAGCCGCGATTGCCGTCCGTCGGGCCAGGGTTGAAATCCATAGAGCCCGAAGAAATCGCGCGGGTTCCAGCTAAAAGTGTTGGTCAAGAGCTCTGCGTAGAGCTCCGGCCGGCGCTGCGCAAAGACGGCTTCGCCGAGAACGCTGCGCGCCCGCGCGGCACCTAGATCGACGTCCGCGAGTACAAAGCCGTCGCCGCTGTCGAGCACCGCCGTCACGCCGCCGTCCGGTGCGATCACACAACTGCCACCGCTGAACTGGACCGTGCGCTCAAGCCCCCAGCGATTGCTCTCGATCACGTAACACCCGTTCTCGAAGGCACGGCTGATCCAGTATGGCGCGGGCGTGCGCTCGGCCAGCCAGTTCGAGATATGGCAGATGACGTCGGCGCCGCGCAACGCGGTGAGCCGCGCGGTTTCGATAAAATGGATATCCATGCAGATCAGTAGCGCGATGCGTCCGATCGGGGTTTCGAACACCTGATGGTCAAGATCGCCCGGCGCCGCCCATTTCGGCTCCGAAATGTAGGGGTGCGTCTTGCGGTGCCGGCCAATCACACCGTCAGGACCGATCAGCACCGCGCAGTTGAAATAGATGCCGTCACCATCAACTTCCGGCATGCCGACGACGATGTAGCAGTCATGTTTTCGTGCGAGCGCTGCAAAGCGATCCGTGGTCAGACCCGGGATCGTCTCGACGAAAGGCGCGACCTCGGTCCGGTCGACCCAGCAATAGCCGGTGGTGCCCATCTCCGGCGTTACGATAAGCCGGGCACCGGCGAGTGCTGCCGCCTCGCAGAGTTCGATCAATCGCGCGATGTTGCGCTCCTTCTCGAACATGGTCGGTTCGAACTGAACGGTGGCGACCTTGTGTACGCGCGACATGATCGACCTGCCCGTCAGACGAGGAACGATTTCTTGATCGAGGCGCCGAGGGTGTATTTCGGATCCACCATGTTGCCGAGCCGGACACGTCCGGCCTGGGTCAACAGCATGTAGGCATCGATCTCCTCGAAGCCATAATCGGCTGCCATCCAGCGGCATAGTTCACGATAGGCGATGCGCGCGGCGTCCTCCATCGGCCGTGCCGAGCCGATCGTCATGATGAAGTCCTGGGTCTCCAGCCGTGGCCACGCGATGGCCCAGCCCTTGATCAGGTCGATCCGGAGCGTGGTGACGGTCGGATGCTCGATCGCGACGCCGCAGAGTTCGCCGTCGCCCTGCGCGGCATGGCAGTCGCCGAGATAGAGCAGAGCACCCTTGGTGTTGACGGGCAGATAGACCACGGCGCCGACGCCGACGTCGGGCAGGTCCATGTTGCCGCCGTAATAGTCCGGCACCAACGACGAGATCGCCTCGATCTCCGGCGACGTGCCGATGGTACCGATGAACGGCTCATAAGGCAGCGTGATCTTGTCGTTCCATTTGGTGCCGGTCTCGGCATCGATCACGAGCTTCTTGACCCGTTCGGGCAATGGCGGATTCAAGAGCGCGGTTTGGCCGGTGCCGACGAGGCCGCCGAATTCCGGCATGATGACGGTGGTGCCGCACGGCTGCGGCCCGCGCGGCACGATGTTCTCGATGTAAACCGCAAGCGTATCGCCCTTTTCGGCCCCGTTGATCCAGATCGGACCATTTTGCGGATTGAGAAAGGGAAAGTTGAGAATTTTCGACGGACTATCGGTCTCGTGCTTGATCGCGCCCTCGAACGCGTCGTGGGTTTCGGCGGAGACCACCGCGCCCGGATCGACTGTCAGCACCGGCTTCACATAGGGGCCGTAGACGTAGTGATACTTGCCCTGGTCCGCCTCGGTGATCATGTGACGGATGCCGGGTTTGCCCTTGGCGACGCCCTTGCGCGCCATGATCGAATTGTCCTGCCAGGCCATCGATGTTCTCCTTCTCGGTTGTTGTTCGTCGGCGTTGAATGGCGTCAGACCGCGAGGTGGCGGCGCATTTCGGCTTGGTCGTCGAGCGCGGTACGGTCGAGGCTTGCGACGATCCGGCCCTTGTCCATCACGTAGCAGCGCTGCGCCATGGCGCGGATCATGTCGAGATTTTGCTCGACCAGGATGATAGTCACGCCGGTCTTGCGGTTGAGCTCGACCATGTTGCGCGCGATGTCCTGGACGATATTCGGCTGGATGCCTTCGGAGGGCTCATCGAGCAGAATGAGATTGGGATCGGCGATCAGCACCCGCCCGATCGCAAGTTGTTGCTGTTGGCCGCCAGACATGGTGCCGGCGCGCTGGCTCCAGCGCTCCGCAAGAATCGGAAAAGCGTCCACGATCCGCTTCCGTCCCTCCTCGGGGATGTCGCCCTTGATGGCGGCGCCGACCGCGATGTTCTCGGCCACCGTCAGGCGCGGAAACACGTCGCGCCCCTGCGGCACGTAGCCGATGCCAAGGCGCGCCCGCTTGTGAGCAGGCAACAGCTCGACAGCCTCGCCACGATAGACGATCGACCCGCTCATCGCCGGAACAAGCCCAATCAGGCTTTTCATCAACGTCGACTTGCCGACGCCATTGCGGCCGATCACGGCGACGATCTCGCCTTCCCGCACCTCGATTTCGAGGCCCTGGAGCACCGGCTTGCCGCCATAGCCGGCGCGCAGTCCGAGCGTTGCGAGGATGACTTCCTTACGCATGGGGCTGCCCCAGATAGATCGCGGCGACGCGCTCGTCGGCGACGATCTCGTCGATCGAACCTTGCGCGAACACCTGGCCGAGATGCAGCACCGTGACCCGTTGCGCGACCTGGCGCACGAAGGCCATGTCGTGCTCGATCGCGAGCACGGTCATGCCTTCGGCATTCAGCCGCTGTACCATCTCGCCGGTCAGGTGGGTTTCTTCCGGTGACATGCCCGCGGTCGGCTCGTCGAGCAGCAACAGGCGCGGCTTCAAGCTGATCGCCATGCCGATCTCGAGCCACTGCTTCTGACCATGGCTTAGATTGCCGGCACTTTGCGCCTGCTCGGCTTCGAGACCGAGGAACGTCAGCAGCCGGTCGATCTCGCGCGCGAGCGCGCGAGCGCGGTGCCGCCGCTGCAAGGCGATTTCGAGGTTCTGGCGGACCGACAGACCCCTAAACACGCCCGGCACCTGGAACTTGACCGACAGGCCGCGGTGAATGCGCGCGAACGATTTCAGCGCCGTGATATTCTCGCCAGCGAAGAGGATATTGCCGCTGCCCGGATGGTGCTCTCCGAGAATCAGCCTGAACAGCGTGCTCTTGCCGGCGCCGTTGGGGCCGATCAGGCAATGGATTTCGCCGGTTTCGAGCGCGAGATCGACCGCGTTGGTGACGTGCAGGCCGCCGAAATGCTTGTTCAGACCGCGAAGTTCGAGGAGCGCCATCAGGCGTCTCCCTTCCCGCGGCGCGCGGTGAGCCGGGCTTGCAGATTCATGACCGCGAGCACAAGCCCGTTCGGGGCGATCAGGACGGTCAGCACCAACAGCACGCCCATGAACACCAGCGCGTACTGGCTGCCGTAGATAGTCAGTGCTTGAAAGGCCGCGAGCACCACCAGCGTTCCGATCAGCGTCGAGGTGAGATCGGAGCGCCCGCCGACCGCAACCCAGATCAGCGGCAGCGCGGCCGCGGTCATGCCCATGCTCGACGGCGTGATGTATTGCCCCCATACCGTGTAGAGCACGCCGGAAAGGCCGGCGAGCGCCGCCCCGATCACGAAGGTAATGAGCTGATACTTGCGCACGTCATAACCCAGCATCTCCGCGCGCTCCGGATTTTCCCGTATCGCGACGATCACGTTGCCGAATGCGGAATTCATCAGGATGCGCAGGCCGAGATAGACCAGCACCAGAAGAGCGAGCACGAAATAATAGAGGCCTATGTCGGCGAACAGCACGATGCCGCCGCCGGGCCAGGGGATCGTCAGCGGCGGCATGCCGCTCATGCCGTTGAAGCCGTTGAGCCGCGCCACGCCGACGTGCCATTCCGGACCCGCGGTCTGCGCCATGAAGCGCTCAAGCATCAGCGTCACCGCCAGCGTCACGATGCCGATGAAGACGCCGGCGATGCGGCCGAAGAACATGAAGTAGCCGAGCAGCACCGCAAACAGCGCGGCAAAGCCGACCGCCAGCACGAGCGCCACCAATGTAAATCCGTAGGCCGAGCCGAAGTTGATGGTGAGGATGCCGTAGCCATAACCGGCAATGCCGAAGAACGCGGTCTGGCCGAAGCTGAGCGAGCCGCCATAGCCCCAGATCAGGCACAGGCTGAGCGCGATGAACACCCAGACGAAGAAGTACACCGTGTTGCCGACGGTATAACCGTCGCTGAACAGCGGATAGGCGCCGGCGATCGCGAGCACGATGACGAACACGATCCAGAACGCCGGACCGCGGCCCACGGTCTGCGGGCCTTCGAGGCGGCGGAGGAAAACCAACAAACCATCCACTGCCGCAGATCCTTCAGATGCGTTCGCGCAGCAGGAAGCCGGAGATGCCCTTCGGCAAAATCCGAATGACGATGATCACGGCAACCAACAAACCGATCTGGCCGAACAGCTGCCCCTGCCAGGACGTCATCGCCGACTTCACCACCGCGAGCACGGCACCGGCCGGCGCCGTGCCGAGGAATACGTCGGCGCCGCCGACCACGACCGTGACGAAGGCTTCCATAATGAAGGTGGCGCCCATGGTCGGCACCAGCGTCATGGTGGGGGCGTAAAGGCCGCCGGCGAGGCCGGCGAGCCCGGCGCCGCAGGCAAAGGTAAGGCTGTAGATCAGGCGGGTATCGACGCCGAGCGACGCGGCCATGTGCGGCACCTGGATCGTGGCGCGGGCGAGCACGCCGAAACGGGTCCAGTTGAACAGCATGTAGAGACCGCCGAGTACCCCGAGCGCGGATGCGAACAGCACGATGCGGTAAATGGAATAGGAGTACTGGCCGACATGAAAGCTGCCGAACGGCGTGCCGACGCCGGCCAAAGTGGAGCCCACCACGATCAGGGTGCCTTGAGTGGCGATCAGGCTCAGGCCCCAAGTCGCGACGATGGTATCGAGCGGCCGGTCGTAGAGGTGCCGGATCACCGCGAGTTCGATCAGTGCGCCGACCAGCGCGGAGACGATGGCCCCTGCGGCTATCGCAAGCGGCAGCGGCAGGCCGGCACGGGCCGCCGATACCGTCACATAGGCTCCGCACATGATGAACTCGCCGTGGGCGAGATTGATCACACCCATCATGCCGAAGATCACCGCGAGCCCGCATGCCGACAGCACCAGGAACGCGAAGGCGTCTCCGAATTGATAGAGCGCGGAGAATGCAAGCGTCGCGATGTCCATGGACGAACCTGGTTGATGCGAATTCGAAAAGCTGTGCCGCGCCGCGGCAATCTTCGATGGTTCAATAAGGCCGCCCCGGCGTGCTGGGCACCGCCGGGGCGACACCGACACCGAGTCAGGGTTTCGGCGGATTCGACGGTGTGTACTGCTCCATCGGATCCTTCTTGGTCAGGTCGCAGCCGGCCTCACCGAGCCAGTACGGCTTGATGTCCTCCCATACTTTCGGAAACGAGATCGAGTGATCGGCGCCGACCTTGGCGAGGTAAATAGTGTGCGACATATGCTGGCTCTTCGGATCGATGCAGACCTTGCCCTCCGGCGCGTCCATGCAGACGTCGCCGAGCGCGATGACTTTCCGGATATCGTCCCGGTTGGTCGACTTCGCCCGCTCGACCATCTGCTTGTAGAGATAGACCGCGAGATAGGAGTTTTCCGCCTCCTGGTTCACATAGGGTTCGCTGGGAAACTTGGCCTTGAACTTGGCGAAGAACGCCTTGCTGGGGGCTGAATCAATCTCCTCGATATAGTTGGTAGTGACGTACATGTCCTTCAGGCTCGGCGGCTTGAAGCGCTTGTGCTCGTATCCCTGCCCGACATTGACCGATGAGGCCATCGGCAGGTTGACGTTGGCGGACGCCGCCTGCTCGTAATAGGAGGCCTGCGCGGTGCCGACCAGGAGCGTCACCACAAAATCCGGTTTTGCTTTTTGAATGTTTTGGATGCTCTGAGAAAATTGAGATACGCCGAGCGGGATGAACTCTTCGCCCGCCATCTTGCCGCCGGCCTCCTTGACGATCTTGCGCACCCATTCCGCCGAGATCTGGCCGAAATTGTAATCGGCGGCGAGCGTGTAGACGTTCTTGCCGTACTTCTCCATCATGTAGGGAATGAGCGTGGAGAACTGCTGCTCCGGCACCGCGCCGGTGACGACCATGTGGCCGTCGCAGACGCCGCCTTCATACTGGTTATTGTAGAACGCAAAGCCGTTGAACTGATCGACGATCGGCCGATATGCCTCGCGCGAGGCGGACGAGAAGCCAGCGAACACCACGTCGACCTTGTCACGCTGCAGCACGCGCCGCATGAATTCCTGATAACGCGTGTTGTCGGACTGGGTGTCGTAGGTGACGAGCTCGAGTGGCCGGCCAGCGATACCGCCGGCCTTGTTGATCTCCTCGGCTGCGAGTTGGATCGCATGCACCTTGCCGATGGTGGCCGCCGCGAAATCGCCGGACTGATCCTCCAGTACCCCGAGCTTGATGGGGGTTTCCGCAAACGCCGCGCCTGACGCGAGGACAAGTGTCCCCGTGAGGGCTATGGCGCGCAGCCCCCGAAACACATTCTTGGTCATGTCGGTGTCTCCTACATCGCTTGCTTGTTGCCGCCTCGCAGCGTGATACTGGTCGCGCGGCCGGGAATGTCGGGCGGACTCGCCCGCCTGCTCAGAAACTCCTCGCAGTAGAGTTCCAGGTTAAGCCGCGCGCGCATGCTTTCGCGGCGGAGCTGGGAATAGGCGCCCTCTTCATCGAGACCGTCTTGTTGCATCAGCAGGATCACCGCCCGTATCACCGCGCGGCGCCCGCGGCGGCGCTCCTCGAGATCCTGAAAGCGGGCATACATGTCGCTGCGCAGCAGAAACTGGTTGATACCCATGAACAGCGACGTGTAGACCGCCCCGCCATGCACTGGCTTGCGCAGAAAGGAAGTGGCGCCGAGGTTGACCAGCGCCTTGAGTCGACTCGGCGCCTCGACGCCGACCAGGCCGATCACCGGCGCCGGCGGCAGGCGCGAGACCGGATTGACCTCGATCGCAACCGCGCCTTCGAGGTCGCCGTCGACGAACAGGATGTCGCGTTCGGGCTGCAGGCTGCCGACGTCGATCTGCGCACGACCGCCGACGATCTCCGGATATTCGGTTGAGACGCCGAGCTTGGCGAGCGTAGTCTCGAGCGTGCTCTCCCATCCGCCACGCGCCGTGACGACGAGGGCGCGGCCACCCTTGAAATTCTGCAGCAGTCGGGACGTCATGATTGCACCACTCTGAGTACGGGGGAGCGCATTGCGACCGCGAACCGCGGCGACGACTGGACGAGATAGGGATCAGGGGCGATGGGGCTGCGCGCTTCCAGCAGCACTTCGAATTGTCCGTTGACGGCCGAGCGGCCGATACGAGGCGTCAGCCAGGCGTGATAGGTTTGCGGGTCGATGCGCACCTCGCCCTGGGGCGCCAGCAGGCGCCGGTTTGCGACCGCAGTGCGCACGGTGCGCGCGTCATCGGTTCCAGCCTGCTCCAGCGCCGCGGCCAGAAGCTTGACCGCAATGTAGGAGGCTTCCGCATCGGCAGACGACACGGGCCCGTCGGGAAAGGCCTTGGCGTAGGCGTCAATGAATCTCGCGTTCGCCGGCGATTCCAGTGACGAGAAGTACACGCTGGAACTAAGATGCCCATCGACGGCCTCACCGCCGATTTCTGCCAGCTCCGGCTCCGACAGCGTGCAGCTCGCCACCGGAATCTCGCCCGCCTGATCGATGCCGCGCGCACGGCAGGCGGCGCGGAAGGCGCGGAAAAAGGCGTAGGCGCTGGTGCCGATCAGGTTGTTGAAGACGAAATCAGGACGCTGGTCGAGAATTGCTGATATCACCTGGTCGAACTCGGTGTCGCCCACCGACAAATACCGCTCCGCGACCACGGTGCCGCCACGCGCGGTAAGCGCTTCGCGAAAGATGCGGTTGTTCTCCCAGGCCCAGATGTAGTTGGAGCCGACGCAGCAGGCGCGGTTGCCGACCCGCGAAGCGAGATAGTCGACCAGTGGAAGCACGTGCTGATTGGGCGACGCGCCGGTGTAGATCACATTGTCCGAGCTTTCGAAGCCCTCGTAGTGCGACGGATACCAGAGCAGCCCGTCGAACTTCTCGAAGCAGGGAATTACCTCCTTCCGGCTTGAGGACGTGTAGCAGCCGACCACCTGACGGATACCGGCGCCGAGCAGTTCGAGACTGAGCGCGCGGTAGCGTGCGAGATCGCCCGACGGGTTGACCACGACCGGCTCCAGCGCAACGGCGCCGCCCGCCTCGGCATTTTCGCGGAACGCCAACAGGGCGCCGTTCAGCATCGAGCGCGCGACGACGCTGTAGGACCCCGTCGTCGAAAACATCACACCGATACGATAGTGCTTCCGCGCCATCCGCCTGATCCAAAACAAAAAAAGCGCCCGCCGGCTGTGAAGCCGAGGGCGCCCTCGCCACCAACTGGACACGCTTGAATTTGAAAGCGTGGTGTTGGAAATGGTTTGAACTGTCGCGTTAAAGGGCAGCTTTGCCCAACGCTTGCAGTTTAGGCTCCCTTAGAACGACTATGATGTCAAGCATGTTGTTGTGGCGGGAGTTGCTTCAATTCATGTCTTGCTGCAGCAAAACTATGCAGGGCGCTGCGAGAAACCATCCGGTCGCTAGAAGCGGCTGGAACGTCGTCGTGATGTCGCGCGGTGTCGAAGTTATACGGCCATGCCGTGCGGCTGCCTAACATCAGCTGCGCCACTTCAGCGGAGGTTGCGTCGCATGGATCTAGGAAACGCAGCTTGACGATACGAACATTTCCGCCGTCTTTTCCGTTATTGGCACCTCGCTTCCGTAAGCTTTTCGGCGAACGGCCGCTTCGCGCCAACAGGAGACATTCGCCAAGCAACATGCAACGGCAAGATCGAACGCGGCACCGCCGTCATTGAGCGGCCATGGATCCGATTTTCTGAATAGCTTCCGCGCAACCGGCTGAAGCAGCCATGGCTCAGCCGCCCCGTGGCGGGTCTGCAAGAGCCGACGACGCATGTCGGCGGCGACTACGCCCTCATCGTCGCTAACCGTAATCGAGTTTTACGATT
>WNFM01015998.1_pt1 | contig 10794 bp, 11 predicted proteins | sample 5400271 | NCBI WGS metagenome assembly WNFM01 (sample SAMN13153352, study PRJNA577476) | soil metagenome | isolation source: 60 cm saprolite on Douglas fir-dominated hillslope | place: USA:California | collected 2013-09-17 | reverse complement strand
GCAGCGGGCAACGAGATGCGATTGAGAGGTATGCCATTACACTAAATGCGTGCTGTTCGCTAAACCGCAGAGATGCCGAAATAGAAACCGTAATTTACACTTGTTGATGAAGCGCACCGCACAACGGGGGGAGATCTTGGAAACTACCTTATGGGAGCTATTCCAAATGCAACCTATATAGGATTTACCGGTACTCCTATTGACCAGCTTTCCAAAGGGAAAGGAACTTTCAAGGTTTTCGGGGTAGATGATCCGCAGGGGTATCTTGATAAATATTCTATTGCAGAATCAATAGAAAGCGGCACAACGGTTAGCCTTAATTATTCGCTTGCACCATCTGACTTACGTGTAGATCGTGAAACCCTTGAGCGGGAATTTTTAAATCTTGCTGATGCGGAAGGGGTTAGTGATATAGGGGAATTAAACGCCATCCTTGACAGGGCTGTTGAACTGAAAGAGATCATGAAATCGCCGGACAGGGTTGATAAAATTGCCCGGTATGTCGCTAAGCACTTTACCGAGAATGTTAACCCGATGGGATTTAAGGCTTTTCTTGTAGCGGTTGACCGGCAGGCCTGCGCTCTCTACAAAGAAGCATTAGACAAATATCTGCCTATGGACTGGTCGGAGGTAGTGTATTCTTCCCTCCACAATGACAGCGCAGAGCTAAAAAAGTATGCTCTTTCAGCCGATACTGAAAAGCAGGTCCGAAAGGATTTTACGAAAAGAGACAAGTTTCCAAAAATCCTTATTGTGACGGAAAAACTGCTCACCGGATTTGATGCGCCGATTTTATACTGCATGTATCTTGATAAGCCGATGCGGGACCATGTGCTTTTACAGGCAATTGCGCGAGTTAACCGACCTTATGAAGATGAAGAAGGAAGAAAAAAGCCTTATGGCTTTGTGCTTGATTTTGTGGGTATTTTTGAGAGGCTTGAGAAAGCTCTTGCTTTTGACTCAGATATGGTTGCTTCTGTCATCCAGAACATTGACACACTAAAGCTTTTATTTCAAAAGTACATGCAGGATGATGCGCCAAAGTATCTGCCATTTGCAAAGGGCTGGGATGACAAATCGAAGGAGAGTTCCATACAGCACTTTGAAGATAAAAGGAGAAGGGAAGATTTCTTTACATTTTTCAAACAGCTCCAAAATCTCTACGAAGTGCTTTCACCGGATGCTTTTCTGCGCCCATACATAGAGGACTACCAGGCACTTACCGAGTTATATGAATTCATCCGTGAGGCATTCAGCGACCATGTTTATATTGATAAAGAGCTAAGCGCAAAGACAAAGGAGCTGCTACGTCAATATGCAACCAGCAGCAGCTTAGAGCTTCCGGGAGCAATTCATGAACTTGGGCCAAAAGAACTTGCGCTACTAAAACAAAGCGATACTGACGATACGACAAAGGTTCTGAACCTTCGCAAAATATTATCAACAACAGTAGAAGAAAAGGTTCACTCGCAGCCGTTTCTTCTATCAATTGGAGAGAGGGCAGATGCTTTAGCATTAGCGTATGAAGATCGTCATCTGACAACACAGGCAGTATTGGCCGAGTTTGAAAAGCTGGCCGGAGAGTATGTAGAGTCTGATAAAGAAAGAGAGCAATTAGGCCTGGATCCTAACGAATACGCCATCTATGCGACTCTAAAAATCAATATAAATGGACTTGATACAAAGCTTTCAAAAGGAATAAACAGCTTGTTTGTCACATATCCTGATTACCTGTGGAATGAGCAGCAGCAGAAAAAGCTTAGAGCCCAGCTTTACCAAATCTTGCTCCCGATTGTAGGAGCTAATAAAATGATAGGTACTGCCAATAGTCTTTTGAGGCTGCAACGAGTATGAAAAAGACTGTTAACCAAGCAGAAAACAGGATAAATGATACAACCTGGCAAGACTCAGAAGAGTTGCGCTGGTCGGTTCGTAATTGGGCTGCGCGAATTGGCGTCAAACCTGGCAGGGTTCAAATTCGACCAATGAGTACTAAATGGGCATCTATTACCACCGCAGGAAGTATGACCCTTGATACAGACCTGTTATCTCTTCCTAAAGAGTTGGGGGAGTTTGTTATCGTACATGAGCTTGTACACTTGCTAGTCCCTAATCATGGGAAAGTGTTCAAAAGTTTTATGCACGCCTATATCCCCAATTGGGAAGCTCTTGAAGCGCAGCTACAGACATACACCCAGAAAGAACTGAATGAAAAAGAGCCTCGACGTAGCGGCTCTAAAAATAAGAAGTAAAGTTAATGCTGTACAGTAAGTAAATCAGTTAGGTTGTTAAGTCGGGTGGGAAACTCTCTGAAAGTTTTTTTGATCGGAATGTGAGTGAAATGGTCCCGGTAGTTTTTCTGTTAGTCCAGTATTCTCCTTGTAGGGATCTTACTGGGGTGGTTATGATTTTCAAAATCGCTGCTCCGTCATGAATTGGACTCCGACCACGAGCCGTTAACTCCGGTGTATTAGTGTAGACATAGCTCAGCCTTTTTATTCCGCTATCATCTTCCTCGCTGAGTAAGGCAGCAGTGCTATAGCTACTCGACTCTTTTGTATAAAGCACACAGCTTATTGTCTCGAAAGATTGCTTGATAACAAGAATTATAGGGATCGGAGGCGGAGCACTACCAGTTTCAGGATTTTGCCAGGTACTTTGTAATGTCCCTTGCCATGTTCCTTCCAGATCAGGAAAAGGAACCAACCATCCTTGTAAAAAAGATAAACGCCAAGCCCACTTTACAAATATGAGGTATAGGATGGTATAAATTGTCACGACTTCCGGTAAAAGCTTGACTGCCTCCCAGCTTATGCTGAGTGTCCTTGTTGACAATAAGATTAGAAGAACCCAAATGGCAATAAAGGTTATTAATTGTATCCAGATAACTGCTTCCTGTTTGATGTTCTTCATAGTTACTCAAAACCGATATAATCCCATGCCGCCGATAAAAAGTCATGAGCTTGCTCTCGTGACCAGGGCTGAGAGCTTCTAAAAAGGTACTTCAATTCATTTATCTCTCTCCATTCTTTGCACTTTGCATCATCCATAGTATGGTTAAAGCAGTGAGCCAGGACACTTCTAACATCATCGCTTAGTTTATTATGTTCAAACGCTTCATTGGGAGCATTCCAAACTAGTGACTCTATGAGAAAGGATACTATATCGCTAGCCGCTTTTATCTTGGCATCCTGCATCTCGTTACGAAGGACTTTCATAATTCGGATAATACGCTTGAATCTCTTTCCAGTTTCCTCATTCTTCTCATTTCTGTTCTCGAATGATTGTTCAGGCCAGTTAATTACTGCCTTTCCTTTATCAGAAATAAATTTTATGCCTGTCGGGGTAATATAGTGGTGTGAGCCATCTGAGTTATAAGTACCGGAATATCGCCGATGTGCAAAAGCAGGAACGGCATCGGCATCAATTCTATAGGAGTTCTCATGTATATTGAACGCTTTGCCTCCTCTTTTTACATTTGCTCTACCAAATTGATTGACGAGGGCATCTTCAACAAGCTGCTTATATTCTGAAAAATTTAATGATCCGTCTACCAATCCAAAATCCTGTTGTGTTTTGCCTGGAGGGTACTGGGTGAAAAACGGTTCAAGGAGGCAGATACAAATATCAACATCACTATCCAACCTCACATTTGTTCCAGCAGGGTATGATCCTTGAGCAAAAACCCTTATATTTAATTTCGAGAGAGCTTTATCATTACGGATCGCTTGTTTGATAGCACGCTCCGAATTCTCACATTTTGTTTTTTCTATGATGCTTAATGGCTGTGCCCAGCTCTGAAACTTATCTTCCCAACTCATAATGTACTCCTAATTTGGCAGTCATGTCTGACAACTGCCAGTCATTGTCGCAATACTAGCACATTCGTTTCAGGAGTACAAGAAAAGAGAAAAGTACAGTACTGATGGTACAAAGTGGCACAGCTTGAGGAGCAACAAAATATCTTGCTGACAGTTAAGAAGCCAATCGGGGAGTAATATGGCCTGATTGTGAGAGCTATAGATACAGGTAAAAGGAGTATAATGTATCTTATAAGCGGTTTGGTACGGTAGGTAAAAATAGCCTCTTCGTCTTGCTGCCCCACGTTCATCTTCAGCCTATTGTAAGAAAAAGCTGAACTAGTATATACTTAAGGTCACTACGTTATTCATTGCTCAATCTACAAAGTAAGTTTGAGGTAGATGCTTATGGCATCCAAAATAGAAATCTTCTTCTGCTATGCACATGAAGATGAGCCACTTCTTAATAAACTCAAACATCATTTGGAAGCACTGAGGAGACAGGGACTAATTGATGTGTGGTATGATCGCAATATCAGTGCAGGAGCTGAATGGGCAAAAGAGATTGACAAGCACGTAAACACTGCTCAGATCATTCTGCTGTTGGTGAGTCAGTACTTCATGGCCTCAGATTACTGCTATAGTGTCGAGATGAAACGAGCGATGGAACGACACGAACGAGGAGAGGCACAAGTTATCCCTATTATTCTGCGTCCAGTCTATTTTCAAAGAGCACCATTTGGTAAGCTGCAAGCTTTGCCAACGGATGCAAAACCAGTGAAAAGTAAAAGCTGGCCTAACCAGGATGTAGCATTTTTCAACGTGGCTGAAGGTATTCGTAAGGCAGTTGAAGAACATCAAATGAAAGGTGGCAAGGCTAATCAGTTAGTGACAGATTTTTTGTCAAAACACGAACTTATGCAGGATGTCGATGCACTTCTCTCTGACATCCAAGAGAATATAGAAAGAGAAGAAAAGCTACTTTACGAGAATGTATCATTGATCGGTATCGTTATAGATAACTATAATCTCATCGCTCAAAAGTATGGAGATCACGTGCCAGGAAGTTTCAATAGATCGGTAGGATTTCGGATAGAGCTACAACTCGACAATTTCGCAAATGCTAAATATTGCCAATTCTATCATATTAAAGCTGATAAGTTTTATTTACTGCTAAAGGGGGTATCTCTTGAAGAAGTACGAACAAAAGCTGAACAACTCAGACAAACCTTGAAAGGTGAATATTCTATTGAGGTTAACAATCCAAATTGGACGAGATCATTATCTCCTAAAGTCTTAATAACTCTCTATAACATCACTGTACACATCGGTATTACATGGTATACATACAGGAAGCTAGCAGAAATTCTGAATTGGGATGCAATCAAAGGCTCTATAGAGAAGGCGAGGAATGTGATAATTAGCGATCTTGATATTGCCTGCAAACATGGAATAAACGAGGGTGGTGATGTGATAGTTAGTTGGGATACGCAAAGTTGGAAATACATTCGTCTCCCACATTTAAATACCTTAGAGTAAGGGACAAAACCGAGAGTCTGTCAAGTATTTTGTGGAAATAGCTAAAAAAGGACCAGATCTTTCGTTAACATATCCATCCCTTCAGGCAGCAGTCGAGGCTCAGTTGCTAGCCCCGGAAAACCGCCCCACCTCAAACATCCTCGGAGATAGTTGACAAAGGTCGTGTGATGCGGTTCATCCACAAAGGGAGCATCCAATAAGCACCAGCCCCACTGAATCCATATTTATGGTAGTGGTCAGGCGCGAGCATTACAACTCGGATCGGCCATCCATCGATCTCCAGAAACACCAGGGCCTCTTTGAGGACTTGCTCAAGCGACTCAATATACAGAGGATCTAAAGCGGGTCCGTCTCCTCGTTTGTGTGCTGGAAACAGGCCAATCAGATTGACTCTTCCAACCTCTTCATACCAGCATTTGAGCGATAATGGCAAGGGTCCGGCGAGTTGTTCCAACCTGGCAAGATGCTCCGGTGTTCCTGGAGGCGGCGACTGAAAGACAGCAGAGAAAGCAGGTTGTTGCTCAGGAGCAAACTCCTGCCAAAAGCCGCCTTTGCCAAATTGATACCTGAGAGAGTGAAGGTGTACGATGAGTCGTTCAATGTTCGTTCGGACCTTTCGCATGAGTTCTCTCATGACGAGCAGTGCCTCCTCATAGATGGGTGACTCGTAGATGTATTCTTGCATCGCCAGCAGTTCATCATACACGTCTTGATAAGCCCCCTGTCGATAGCGGTCATACAGGTCTGCCATAGTATCCCTTCCTTTCACCGAAAACGAGCAGTTCTACTCCTTCCATGAGCCAACTCCTCACACCATCATAACGCATCAGTCAGATCAATCTGATGTTCACTAACAACGACCCATTTTGTGTCCAAGCTAATGGGGGCAGTACATTGGGGTAACGATAGCAGATGTGCTACAAATCGCAAAGTAGCTCTAGAGGTATTTTGACCCACCGCGTATGGTTTGTAAATTACGGTTTCTATTTCGGCATCTCTGCGGTTTAGCGAACAGCACGCATTTAGTGTAATGGCATACCTCTCAATCGCTTCCCTGCGCCAGCAGCGACGCGGAACCGAAACCGGAAAATGTGCTGAATCCTTGACCGCACTTTACATGGTTGCACCATTGAGTGATTTGGCTTTAGCCAGTTGTTCTTGAGTGACTTTGGCTCCCTTCAAATTAGCCATATCCAAATTCGCATCAGTAAGGTCTGCATCAGTAAGAACGGCTCCGCTCAGGTTGGTTCCGCGAAGGATAGCATCTCTAAAATTGACATGACCTAGGTAGGCTCCGCTCAAGTCGGCCTCACTCAGATCAGCCTGACTCAGATTGGCCTGACTCGGATAGGTAAATATATGGGTTAAGCTCAGAATAGCATTGCGTAGGTTAGCTCCGCTTAGAACAGCCTCACACAGATTGGCCTCACACAGATTGGCCTGACTCAGGTTAGCATTACTCAGGTTAACCCTGTGCAAATCGCTGTAGGCTAGTGCAAGTCCACTCAAATCAGCTCCACTCAAATCAGCTCCATTCAAACCATCAAGATTAGTAGCATTTAAATGAACGATACACTTATCTTTGGAAATGAGATCGGACTCGTGTAAAAACTGAATGACACTTCTTTTACGACGAGCATCCAGCTTAGAAAGTACTGTAAATGTTCTTGCACGTGCAATATGCTGCGCTTCATTCCGTGCATCAGAAGGTAAAACGCCATCAAAAACCGGCTCGCGTAATTTTTCGTGAAGGAGGAGTTCCGACATTTTGTCAATATAGGCTTGTAACAAGTTCTCTTGTTGATTGTCACGTGTCAGCTCACGCTCAAGCTCTGCTTGTTGTTGTGTAGTTCTTTGCTCTCTACTCTTTTGTATCTGGTTGAGCCAAAATCCACCAACGGCGAGCACAACGGGGACAATAAGAAGCTGTAGCAAATCCCAAAGGGTCTTCCCTGGTGGTTTCACTTTGGCTGTGGTGGTTCCCTGGCTGGTACTCGTTGTCGTTATTTGGCCATATCCACCATTGAAGCCTATCCAGTCCCAGCCAAACTTGTATACGGCTAGGGCAAATGCGACGATTAACACAATGATGACAACTGTGACAGTAATGAGAAGTTGTTTGTTTTTCTGCCACCAAGTCAGATGTTGCTCTGCCTGACCTTCCATTGTATCACCTCTGGCGAAGCCCAAACTTTGCGGGGATAATCTCATCTACAGGTGGTACCCATTAACGATCAAAATTATATCACTTGGGTTCAGTTTAGGTGATCAAAAATGAGGCAAGTGGTAACCACCGAGATGATCAATCATAAGTATATACCTTCTAGTAAAGTGCGATATCGCAGGCTGCTTGCTTGACATTGATGATATAATAGAATAGAACATTGTTTCTTAAGAAATAATCGTGGTAGTCTCTCCTCTTAGTTTCTCCCTCTAGTAGTGCAGCAGATAACCTAAAGATAGGAGCGGACTGGTCATGCGTGAATTAAGGCTCAGCATAGAATTAGTACCTCGTCCCTTGTGGGGTCGTGACTTAGCTAAGCTCATGCCGCGTAAGGAGTGGGACAAGCTACGTAATCAAGTGTATGAGCAGTACAACCATCGTTGCGGAATATGTGGCGCTGGTGGCAAGATGATATGCCATGAAATATGGCACTATGATGATGTGAACCACATACAACGCTTGAGAGGTTTCATTGCTATTTGTGACCTGTGCAATCTTTGCAAGCACCTCGGGCGGTCTATTAACCTTTCACGTGCGGGAAAGTTGAACATTGAAGCGGTTACCCGTCACTTTTGTAGTGTCAATGGTATCTCCAGGACGGCATTTTTTACGATGTGTACGGAGATATTTCATCAGTGGCGAGAGCGTAACGATCATGAGTGGACTCAAGACTTTGGCGAGTATGCTGGTCTTGTGTGTCCGTAAAGGTAAGACCAGCTGCAATGCCAGACAAGCAAAGCAGAGGGCAATATCATAAAAGCTGGTATCAGGCTAATAAGGAACGCATCAAAGCGCGGCAACAAACCCGTCGTGAACAAAAAGCTTTGCCTGTCAATGATGGTTTGAATGATATTCAACGGGCTTACGGCGCTTCTTGTGTTGAGTATGAACAAAAAGCCAACCAACTACTACAAAAGAGTGATGCTCTTGTCATTTCTGGTTATGGTTGCGCTCTCAGAGTCAAGAACGATGCCCTTATTGTATTCCCGGGTAAAACGCATAAAGACCAAACCCAAACGACAGTGACGCTTCACCGTGGCGTACACACCATTAAGCATATTATTCTGCTCTCTGATAAAGGTCTGGTGACTCTTGACGCTATCAAATGGTCTGGTGAGCAAGGTATAACTATTATGATGGTTGATGGTCATGGGCACCTGCTTCAATCGTTACCCCCTGATAATGAGAGTGACGCAAAGTTACGACAAGCGCAATACCGCGCAATCGATACGGGCTTAGATGTGCATATCACACGAGAGATTATCCGCATGAAGACAGAGCAGCAAATTATGACCCTTAAAGCGCTCCCGTCACACCCTCTTATAGATGGCCCATATGTGATTGTAGATGGGAGGAAAGCAACGATCAAGGTGACAGGTGAACTTGACTATGGGGATTTTATATGGCAACCATTTGAGGAAGCTTTAGTCACGCTTCCATATGTGAACGATGTCAACGCCATAGAGCTAATAGAGGCAAGGCTTGCTATAACATACTGGTATTATTTTCTAGGAATACCGCTCAACTGGAAAGAAAGTGATAAGAAGAAAATTCCGCTTCACTGGCTTTATTGTACACAACGTATTAGCCCTTTTTCAGGCAACAAAAATGCCCAACGTGCTATTAATCCGTTTCATGCAGTACTCAATTATGCCTATGCTATCTTAGCTGGACAATGTAGACAGGCGCTTATCTCGCAAGGCTTTGATGCGGCAAAGGGATTTTTACATGCCCCTGTACTTCACCGTGATAGCCTGGTATTTGATTTAATGGAGTGCCATAGGCCACAAGTAGATAGACTGGCTCTTACGTTCTTTCGTAACACGAAACTGGCTAAAGGTGATTTCATGTCCACGAAGGATGGCACTGTGAAATTCAATCCACAGTTTTCTAGGTTCATTGCAGCCTCATGCCGGATACCTCAAGCGGATATTGAAAGCTCTGTTTCCTGGCTGAAAGGCCTTTTGATTGGTTCGTGGTAGTTTCTCAAAAAGGTGAAGAACGCTTTTTTGTCAGCTGGCAGGTGCTTGATATTCAGCAGGTCGTGCCCGGCTTTGATGTACACATAAGTCCAGTATCGCTCCATTTGCTCTGCTTGCGCTCGTGTACCCATAAAAGTATCAATGCGAATGATAAGAGGGAGAAGTCCTTGTGAGTGTAGCCAGGCTATCCACTGCGCTTTTTCTGGGTTGTGGTCTTTATTGTATAAGTGGTCGCGCAGTCGCTTGTGTAAGCTTACTGAAGTGATACCAATGTACTTGATTGCTCTGGTGACAGGGCACCTGAGGATGTAGATGAACCATCGTCTTACCATTGGCTTTCCAGAAACTCCATATCATAGATGACCTTATCTACACCATCAATGAGTCCGTACTCAGTGTCTTCGCTATCATCCCAGGGCACACTATATTTATATGATAGCTCGCCTTCGTCGATCCAGTCTATGTCTTTTGCTATTGTATCCTCAAGCATCCTGTCAGGCATGGCACTGAAGACACCTGTTTTAATTAGTCTCTTTCCCGCTAAAGGAAAGAGGCCAACCTTACGTCCTATTGTGCGCCATGATCCAAGGAATGGTAGCAACTCCTCACTTGCGAGTGCACTACCCAGTGATGTATACCTTGTTGAGTATGCTATGAGGTTCTCGCGTCTAGCTTTCCACGCATCCACAATCTTTTTGGGTGTAAGCTCACCTCTATTATATGACTGGTAGTGAGGGCTTACTTTGAACCACTCACCGTTATGTTTATAGTGCTTTTCATCAAAGAACTCCTCTTGTTTCTCGCGCTCTGTAGGCTCACGTCCCATCTTTTTCAGGCTCCAGTAGATACCAGATTGAAGGATAATGATACCGTCAAGCTCGCTCGTTTCCCACTGGCCCATTCCATCGCCCTCAGGTAAGTCAAGTGGCAACGTGCTACAAATGCCATCTGAGGTCATGTTTACAATGCAGTGAGGAGATTGCATGGCTGCCTCAAACATTTTGGCTCGTATGGCTGAAGTGATATATCCAGCATAGCCAACATTGTGGTACGCCGGTCTTTTTAGTTCACCACTCTTCTTATCAAAGTGCCAGCCAAGCGCCTGTATAAGTTTACCATAAATAGAGTTGACGGTAAACTTAAATACTTTGGTAGAGCCCCACTAAGATATTGTTGGCGAATTGCCCTTAGTTAGGTCGCGGCCAGAAGTTTGGCAGAAGCGACCAGCTTGGCAAAACGAGAAACCGGT
>WNFM01331307.1_pt2 | contig 10796 bp, 10 predicted proteins | sample 5400271 | NCBI WGS metagenome assembly WNFM01 (sample SAMN13153352, study PRJNA577476) | soil metagenome | isolation source: 60 cm saprolite on Douglas fir-dominated hillslope | place: USA:California | collected 2013-09-17 | reverse complement strand
CCCGATATCATGAACGAAATTCCCAATCATCTCGTCGTGTGCCGCCGAGTAATTGCCATGCATGATTCCGGCTCCACCCAAGTCGCATGTTGCGGAGGTCGGGCCTGCGATATCGTGGACATGGTTTCCGATGTAGCGCACATACGATCCATCGTCGTACAGGCCTATACGCCCAACCGAGGTCAATTCAAATCCCATAATGTCAACGTAATTTCCGTAATTGTGCCAGGTGCTATGGTCCACCCGGTTGCCGATGATCTTGGCTGCCCATTGCACGTCAGATATATAAGTAATTCGCAGCGTCGACGTGCCGTTGGGTCTAGTGGTGATGTAACCCCTGTACGTTCCGGGAGCCACGTGAACGGTTGCACCAGCGCCAATCGCCGTCGCCGCGTGCGTGATGGTCGCCCATGGATGAGCCGCGGATCCATTGTTGGAGTCGCTGCCGGTCGTTGACACGTAATATTGACCGACGGTGATATTTGCACTCTCACTAACGCTCTCAAAGCTGTCGCCCACTCTCTGCGCGGAGATCGTTCCTACGTACGCTAGTAAGAAAATTAGACAAGTTATTTTGCAGGCTTTGGACATTATCGATTCCTTCCCTATTGATTAGTTTTGGGTTTTGGTTCAATCAGAGGACGTGGCGACGGCACGGTCTGCAGATGCGATTGACCAATTATCTATTGCGCGGCGGCTTATTGAAAGAATCGGAAGTACATGCAGTTCCTTGGTGGAGACGTGCTTTTCCTCGGCTGAGGTCTCGCATCTCGCTGTCCCTTAGAACAGTGTGGTTTACGGACCTCAACATGACGCGAAACCCTAACGCGGTGCTTTACGGAATCTCGACCGCAATCCTGTCCAGCATTTTCGCGCTGAACATTGGCGCGAACGGATCGGGGTCTGCGGCTAACCATGCGCCGGCGGGCGGGCGAAACTACTACGTGTCGCCTGATGGAAGCGATCGCAATGAGGGTTCGCTGAAGCATCCCTGGATGACGATCGAGCGCGCGGCATCGTGGTTGCTGCCCGGTGACACCGTGCACGTTCTTCCCGGCGAGTACCGTGGCAGAATCGCGACCGCTGTTTCAGGACTAGCGAATGCCCGCATCACTTACATTTCGGACCAGAAATGGGGAGCCCACATCATCGGCGACGTCATCGATCGCAGCGCCTGGGACAACCGTGGCAATTACGTGGATATCACTGGCTTCGATGTAAGCGGTATCGGGCGAACCGGGATTTACAACGACGGATCTCACGTACGATTCATTGCCAACCATGTCCACGATATTGCTGGACCGACTTCTGCCCTGTGCGACAACGGTGGTGCGGGTATCTTTCACGGCAATTACTCGGGTTTCGATAATGACACGATTGGCAATCGAGTCCACGATGTCGGTTGGACCAACGCTTCCCTGTGTGCGACCTCGGGCAGCCAGGTGCATGGCATCTACCACGCCAATCGGGGTGGCCATATTCTCAACAACATCGTGTACCACAACCGTGCCTACGGCATTCACCTGTGGCACGCCGCATCTGATGTCGTGATTTCCGGCAATACCGTCTTCAACAACGGCTCTTCCGGCTTGGTCGTTGGTGCGGGAGACAAACCGAAGGGAAACCGGGCCGACAATTGCCTCGTCTCCAACAACATCTTCGCGTACAACGCCCGCTATGGCTTTGTGGAATCCGGGAATACCGGTATCCACAATCGATATATCAGGAACTTGACCCACGAGAACAAACTCGGATCTTCGCAGCTTCAAAACGGCAACGTGGCGACCGGCACCGTCAATGCAGACCCGCAGTTCGTAAACTACACAGGCGATTCCCGCGGCGACCACCGCCTGAGGCCCGGTAGCCCCGCCCTCCGCTCAGGAAGTACGGAAGGGGCTCCCCGCGACGACATTGAGGGCCGTGCCAGATCGATTGCGTCTGGAATTGACATCGGAGCCTACCAATCCAGTTCCATCTCGCGTGATTCCTCGGCGGTACGATGAGTCTCTTAAGGCAAATCTCCGACTTTGCGCAGGTCGCAATCCCGCCCGTGCCGTTGTATGACTCCCAAACGTCTGCGCCCGTCACCTCTGGCTTCGCCGAAGAGAAATCCGTTCCGTCTCCCCGAGTCGAACTTCAGCGAGGATTCAGCGTGGATTCGAGATTGTATGCCCTCCGGCAGTTGCTGCTTCGGGCCGCCGTTCCCCAGGAATTACTCAAATCGTGGAAGATGGAAGTCAACGACGATGCCACGGTTTTGACGCTCGGTCGCGATGCCAGAATTCGCTTCAGACATGCGCCTGCAACATTCTGGCGCGACCTTGTTAATTGGGATTATCACGTGATGCGCGCCGCGTGGCCATATCCACCGGTGGGCCCGCTCTCCGTTCTTGTTCCGAACTTTATCGTTCCGTTTGTGGATCGGCCATACGCTGGACCACTTTTTGTTAGGACGAGCGATGACTCCTGGGAATGTCCGATTGATCTGCTTGCGTCCATGCTTCTGACCCTGAGCCGCTTCGAAGAGTTACAGTCGGACGCAAGAGATATGCACGGACGCTTCCTCGCCGCGCAGAGTGTGGCGCTCAGGCATAACTTCCTGCATCGTCCCATCGTGGATGAATACGGCCTCGCCCTCCAGCAGGTGATCGAGTTGTTGCTCCCGGGCTGGCGGCCACCCGAGCGCAGGTTGCGCGTCAAGCTCTCCCACGATGTGGACGAGATAGGTATTCCTCTTAACCTCACCAACTCGCTAGGGCACACGGTAAAACGGCACAAGCCGTTCGCCACCCTGCGTGATTTGCTTGGTCCCGCATTCGGACTCCGGCCAAGCTTGCTGGAAGCGGTCTTTCAGATTACGGAACTTTCAAAGTACTATCGACTGTCCTCGGCGGTGTACTGGAAGAATTCCCCAAAGAGCGACTGGGACAGCGGTTATGACTTATCCCCGAAGCATGTCCACGAGGTTATTTCGCACTTGAAGAATGAAGGGGTGGAACTGGGCGTTCATCCCAGCTATTACACCTTCAATGATCTGCACCGTCTCGGCGATGAGGTGGAACACATTTGCGACGTGATCGACGACAGCAGAATCGGAGGCCGTCAGCACTTCTTACGCTGGCACCCGCGTACCTGGCACGACTGGGAAAAGTGCGGCTTAGCGTACGACAGCACCGTGGGTTTTTCCGATCACATCGGTTTCCGGGCAGGTACTTGTGTGCCGTACCGTCCATGGTCGCTCGAGCTAAATCGCGAGATCGATCTGTTGGAGATTCCGCTATTGGCTATGGATGTCACCTTGGCTTATTACATGAGGCTGGCTCCAGAGGATTCGGTGGCGCTTCTATTGCATTGCGCGCAGCGTTGCAAGATTGTGGGAGGCGTGTTCACTTTGCTCTGGCACAATCGCAGTCTGCTTGATCCGAATTATGGCCGCGCTTACCAGACGGTGTTGGAGGCGCTGGCGTTCACCCCTGCGTTCGATTGGAAACAGGCCTTGAGCAGCGGCCGGTGTTGATTCCGTCGAGATAATCCAGTTCTAAACCAAACGATCCAGCTACAAACCAGGAGAAACTCTCGTGATTGACTCAGTTGTCATTGTCGTGGGCCAAGGGGAAATTGGAAAGCCGCTTCAGAAAATTCTTAGTCGCACTCATCAGTGCGTCGGGGTTGATATTGAGCCCGTCGAAGTTGCCGGGCCGTGCTCGACGATGCACATCTGCTACCCGTACCAGGTCCCCGATTTCGTGGGTACGACTGCGGCCTATATTTACAGGTACAAGCCAGAACTGACGATTATCCATAGCACGGTTATTCCCGGCACGACTCGTCGCGTGTACGAGGCATCGGGCGCCAAGCTTGTCTACAGCCCAGCCCGCGGCAAGCATGTGCGCATGGAAGAGGACCTGCTTCGCTACAAGAAGTTCGTGGCTGGCATCGATAATATCGCCACCACGTTGGCGCTGGAGCACCTTGCGGCCGCCGGTTTCCGAACTGATCTCTTCCGCACGCCAGAGATTGGCGAGCTTGCCAAGCTAGTCGAGACGACGTGGCTGGGCGTACTCATCGGCTGGTCGCAGGAGGTGGAGCGCTTTGCCGAATCCTACGACGCTTCGTTCGACGAGATGAATGCCTTCATCAAGGAGATTGATTTTCTTCCCTCACACATCTTTCCGGGCTGGATCGGCGGTCATTGCGTCATGCCAAACATTGAGTTGCTGCAAGAACGCATTCAGTCGCAGTTCCTGGACGCGATAGTCGTGTCAAACGCAAAGAAAGAGCAAGCCCTCCTCAATTCCCTGGCAAAGGCAGGATAAACATGAGAGTCGGACTGATCGGTTACGGTTACTGGGGGCCCAATCTCGCGCGGACCCTGAACCAGACGGAGAAATGTGAGTTCGTCGCTTGCTGCGATGCCAATCCAAGAAGCCTGGGCAAGGCACTCCGCTCTTATCCTTCGCTGAAGGGATTCACGTCGGCGCACGAGCTTTGGGACAGCGTGGACGCAGTGGTGATTGCAACCCCCATCGCCACGCATTTCGAACTGGCGCGCGAAGCTCTGCGGCGTGGCAAGCATGTGATGGTCGAAAAACCACTTGCCCACAGCTCGCGCCTTGCCGAAGAACTCGTCGAACTGGCGGAACGGCAACGATGCACACTCATGACCGGCCACACCTTTATTTACAGCCCACCCGTAAATGTGGTGAAGAACCTCATTGAGGATGGGACGTTGGGCGACATCCATTACATCAGCTTGTCTCGCGTGAATCTGGGCCTCTACCAGAAAGATGTCGATGTCATCTGGGATCTGGCTGTCCACGACGTCTCAATCCTGTTGCACTGGCTTGACGAAATGCCCGTCTGGGGAAGTTCCTTCGGGCGCGCCTGCGTGCAGAAGGACAAAAATGACGTGGCCTTCATCTGGCTCCAGTTCCCCAGCGGCGTGGTGGCATCCATCGAAATCAGCTGGCTTTCTCCGCAGAAGATGCGCCGCACGTCAATCGTTGGCTCCAAGCGCATGATCGTGTATGACGATACCGAACCCAGCGAAAAGATAAAGATCTATGACCGTGGCGTGGTGGTAAAGCAGCCCGAATCGTTCGGAGAGCACCAACTTACGTACCGACTCGGCGACATGGTGGCTCCCAACCTCAGTAATGTCGAACCCTTGCTGGTCGAAATCGAACACTTTATCGACTGCAGCGCCAGCGGCCGGCGACCGCGTACTGACGGCGCGTTCGGGCTGAAAGTGGTGCGAGTCCTGGAAGACGTTGTCAAGCGTTCCCTAAGCGTGCGGTCGGAGGCGACGACGCCGAAACTGGTGGAACTGGAAGGCGTGGCCTAATGACTCCGACTCCGACGACTGCTGTGCAATCTGACCGGTCCTATATGTCCCATCCCCTCGCATTAGTTGAGTCCGATGAGATCGGCGAAGGCACGCGCATCTGGGCCTTCGCCCACGTAATGAAAGATGCGCGGATTGGGCGAGGCTGCAATATCGGGGAACACTGTTACATCGAGCAAGGCGTCACGCTCGGCAACAACGTCACAGTAAAAAACGGGGTCAACGTATGGACGGGTGTGACGATCGAAGACAATGTGTTTCTCGGTCCCAACTGCGTCCTTACCAACGATCCGAATCCTCGTGCTTATATCAAGAAGTCGGCGGACTCGCTGGTCGAGACCCTGATCCGCAGCAATGCCACCATAGGCGCTAATGCCACCATCGTCTGCGGCGTCATCATTGGCCGGTACGCCTTTATCGGTGCAGGGGCTGTGGTCATTCGTTCGGTCCCAGATTTTGCGCTGGTGGTGGGAAATCCAACGCGGCAGATCGGCTGGATGTGTGCCTGCGCTCAGCGCATCCCGATGACGACAATCCAGGACGTTCTAAGTTGCCCGCATTGCCAATGCGACTATCGACGCGGTGAGAACGGATTAGTGCCGATTTCCGCGCGCACGGATATCAGTATCTCGTGTACGACGGAACGCTTCACATCTACCCAGTGATCCAACCATGCACCCGCGGGAGGTTGACAAGCCATGCTTAGCATATATAAAACCAGCTGCCCGTTATTGATATTGACGACTCTAGCCTTGGTCCATGCAGGTCTGAGCGCACAAGTCGCGAGCGCTCCGCTGACCCGTGACCCTGTTACCGTAACTTCCAAAACAACAAACGGGCTTCTGCAGGATGCTGCCGCAGCAGGGAAACTTCACGACCTTCACATTGGAATCGGGGATCTTCTGCAGATCACCATGTTTGGGACCCAGGATTTCAATGCCGATTTCCGGGTCAGCTCTTCCGGAAATATTTCTCTGCCGCCTCTCGGCCTGGTTCATGTCGCCGGCATGAGTACCTCCGAGGCCGAAAGATCGATTGAGCGCCAGTTGGTCGAAGGCGGCTTCTACCGCGAGCCCCGAGTATCCGTGTTCGAGAAGGAATATGTCACGCAGGGAGTTTCAATCTTAGGGGAGGTGAAAAATCCGGGTGTGTATCCGCTGCTGGCCGATCGCCACTTGTTGGATCTGCTTTCTCAAGCCGGCGGACTCACACCCAATGCCTCCAAGACCGTTTCCGTCACGCATGCAGGCCAGAATACTCCGAGCGTGGTTACACTCTCGCCAGATCCTGAGTTCGCCGCGACATCCAACCCTGCGATTCTGACAGGGGATACGATCGTGGTCGCCACCGCGGGAGTGGTGTATGTCATCGGAAACGTCAACAAGCCCGGTGGGTATCCCATGACTGACAGCCAAATCACTGTGCTTCAGGCCTTAGCGCTCGCGGGTGGCAATAGTCCAATGGCTGCTCTGGATCGAGCCCAAATCGTGCGCCAAGTCAATGGCGCCCGCGAGTCCGTTCCTATTTCGGTCAAGAAAATTCTTGATGGCCGTAGCAAAGATATCCGGCTGCAATCCGAAGACATCCTCTTCATTCCCGGTAGCGCGGGGAAGAGTGCCGCTGCTCGAAGTATGGAGGCCATATTGCAGGCTGCTGTCGGGGTAGCAGTTTACCGGCGCTGATGGCTTTTCGCGCATCCCATGTTTTTCCTTCCGCTTTTCACCGAACCGTGTCACTAGCCACAAACCTTACCGCATTCCCCACGGCGCCAAAGACGCGGTGGTCCCGGATCGCAGGGCTGCTACGGCCTTCGCATGAGCACACACCAATTTCGGCAGCCATGCTCCTGGTGTTGGCTTTGTGTGTCTCGCGACTGCTCGGCTACGTGCGCGAGGCATATATCGCCTCTGTGTTCGGTGCAGGTGCAAACACAGATGCGTATGTTGCCGCCTTCACTCTTCCAGACACGTTTTCCTGCATGCTCGCGGCAGGCTCGGTCGGTGTGACAGTCACGTCAATCATGGCGCGCTATCGTGCCGAAAAGCGGGAGGAGGTGGCACAGCAGGGCATAAACGTGATGATGACCGTGATACTCGTGATCCTGGCCCTGGGCATCACGGTTCTCGAACTGACGGCGTCGAAGATCGAGCCGTACATGTTCCCCCACTTCACGCCGGCGCAGCTCGAGCTTTGCACGAGGATCACGCGCATCTTACTGCCGAGCAAGATCTTTTATTATTTTGGTGGCGTCTTCGCCGCGGTACTGCTCTCGCGTCGCTGGTTTCTCGTCCCGTCTACCGTACCTCTTCTCTATAACGTCTGTATCATTCTGTCGGGCGTAGTGGCGGCGCGACGCTTCGGCATCACCTCATTGGCTTTCGGCGTTGTGGCTGGATTGTTCATCGGTCATTTCTTTCTTAATGCCATTAGCGCCGGCCGCAGTGGTTTCCATTTTCGTCCGTCGTTCGACTTACACAATCCTGCCTTCCGCGAGTGGGTTCGTCTTTCAGTTCCCCTGGGACTTGGCATCAGCATTTTGATGGCTGATTCCTTGTACCAGCGATATTTCGCCTCCGGCAGTCCGGGAGACATCTCGCGCCTCTACTATGCCAGACAGCTTTTCACGGTTCCGCTGGGAATCCTCGGCCAGACTGCCGGGCAAGCGTCCTTACCATTCTTTGCGCGCCTCTTCGGTGAAAAGCGGGGCAAGGAGTTCGGAGCTACCGTAAACAAGGCGGTAACGGGAATCTTCACGCTCTCGATTTTGTGCACAGCGTGGTTCATGGCCGCGGCGCTCCCGGTCGTCGATCTGGTTTATCGCCGGGGCCGATTCCAATTCTCCGACTCACAACAAACCGCCGTCTATCTGTTCTGTTTCTCTCTCGCACTAGGGTTTTGGGCAATAGAGGTACTCTACGCTCGCGCATTCTTTGCGGCCGGAAACTCGCTCACGCCGATGGTTGGGTCGACCATTGTCACCATCATCGCCTTTCCGATCTACGCAGTCATGTTCAGGATGTTTTCGATAGTCGGACTGGTGATCGCGTCAGACATAGCCATCGTGCTGGACACGATCGTTCTCGCTGTGCTGCTACACCGGCGCCATCTAGTCCGCTTGACTGACCTCCGCTGGGGTGAAATCGGAAAGGTTATGGCAGTTGCCAGTTTTGCCGGCCTGACCGCGTGGGGCGCGTCCCAGGCCATTCCGCTGCATGGCAGCCGCAAGGATGATCTCGTCGCATTGGGATTGATATCTCTCGCATGGGGCGGAACCACTCTGTTGGGTATCTGGCTGACAGGCTCGCAGTTGCTGGATTACCTTAAGCCTGCGCGCTGGACCGTTTCATCATTGCGGTCGCCACGCGATTCGGCCCCGCTCAACGAGATTGCCTGATCAATTTCGAATTGCCCGTATTCCAAGAAACAATAAGGAGAGCAACGAACGCTATGGCCGGACCGGCGACCACTCTGCAACGAGAGTTGGCGAACCTTCACCCCATGAAATCGAAAGGATTCGCCCGACGCAAACCTGGGCTTGAGATTGTGCTTCTCGGGGTTGACGGCACGGGAAAAACAAGTGTCGCTAATGCCTTCCGTCATCTTACTCGTCCTGTCAAAGTGATCGCTATGGGGTCGGCGCATTTTCGATGTTTGCCGATGCTGCAAAGGTTCTTTCCCTCACCTGTGGTGCAGTTGGCTGCGCATTGCGAACGGATGTTGCGGCGATGGTTGGGATTCTGCCTTGGATGTCTCGGCTGGATCGTCATCTACGATCGTCATCCGCTGGAGCAGATCAACACCAGGCCGTCATTCCTAAAAGACAGAATCAACAACTATTTCTTCCATCTCTACGATCGGCGAGTTGATCTTACATTTTGGCTCACTGGCGACTACCAGCAAATCTATGAGCGCAAAAGGGAGTTCACAGCTGAACGCCTGCGCAATCTGGACGAAAAGATATCGAATGTGCTGGCCTACTGTCACATCGACCACTTGAAAGTGAATGTAACAGACAACAGCATGGATGATGTCGTGGGCATCATTGTCCGGCAGGTCTCTGCCACGTATGAGGCTGGCTCACAAACGCAAGTCGAAGCTCCCCCTGCAGCATAAAAACAGCGGCATAAAAACCTATGAAAATCCTGGTCGCAAGTCACCTGGAACCGTCAGCTATCAGCCAACTACAGCAACGCCACGACGTAATTTGCACGTTTGATCAGCCAACCGCGGACCTGTCTTCGATGGTCCATGATCGCGAAGTGTTGGTGTTTCGCAGTGGGGTTGAGATTGCGCGGGCAGTTATGGACTGCGCTCCCGATCTAAAGCTCCTGGTGCGTGCTGGATGCGGCCTGGACAATCTAGATTGTGAATACGCTCGTAAACGGGGGATCGTGCTGCGAAGGATCCCCGAACCGGCAGCGCAGGCTGTCGCGGAAATGGCTCTGGCCTTAATGTTTGCACTCGCCCGCAATATTCGACAGGCCGATGCCATGCTGCGGCACGGCCAATGGGCAAAGGATACGTTGGAAGGCCATCTGCTCGCCGGCAAAGTTCTAGGAATTGTGGGGGCGGGCAACATCGGCTCCCGTCTTGGCGTGCTAGCCTCCTCCGTTGGCATGGAGCCGATCGGTTGTATTGGCGACTCACCTCCAGTCGTTGTTCGAGCCCTCCACGACAAGGGCATCACAGTCGCGGACTTTCATACGGTCCTCGCCTCCGCTGATTTCGTTAGTGTTCATGTTCCTCTAAATGACACAACACGGAATCTCATCAACGGGAGAGCTCTGTCATTAATGAAGGAAGGCGGCTATCTGATCAATCTTGCCCGTGGCGGGGTGGTGGATGAAACGGCGCTATATGCCGCCTTGACTGCAGGCCGACTTCGCGGCGCGGCGCTGGACGTCCACGAACACGAAGGTCAAGGCCAGATCTCCCCGCTGGCACAACTGTCCAATGTGGTTCTCACTCCTCACATCGGCGCATCGACGGTCGAGACGCAGCAACAGATCGGAGTGCGTGTTGTCGAGATCGTCGAAGCATTCGCCCAACAATCCGAACAACAATCTATGACGGCGGCGCGCCGCGAGACCGAAATCAGAGTCACGGCAGGCGCGCTCTCCGGTGAAATGGTGCGTATATGACTAAGAAGACTACTCAATTCAAGCGACTTCTGCATTCCGGGAAGCTGGAGTTTCTGATGGAAGCCCATAACGGCCTGACTGCGAAGTTGGTCGAAGAAGCGGGCTTCAAAGGGATCTGGGCCAGTGGTCTTACTTTGTCCGCCGCCATGGGAGTGCGCGACAGCAATGAAGCCAGTTGGACCCAGGTGCTGGAGGTCGTGGAACTGATGAGCGATGCCAGCAGCGTTCCTATTCTTTTGGATGCTGACACTGGATATGGAAACTTCAACAATGTGCGCCGCTTGGTGCACAAGCTCGAGCAACGCAATATC
>WNFM01127478.1_pt2 | contig 10796 bp, 9 predicted proteins | sample 5400271 | NCBI WGS metagenome assembly WNFM01 (sample SAMN13153352, study PRJNA577476) | soil metagenome | isolation source: 60 cm saprolite on Douglas fir-dominated hillslope | place: USA:California | collected 2013-09-17 | reverse complement strand
GTGGACCGGAAGCTCCTGAAGCCGTGATCACCAACCGTCGGCGGCGTAGTACCCGGAGCGCCATGATGCGCTGAGGCGCGGCAAACCGGCCTCCGGGTTCAACTTCACTTCGATTTTCCGGTACAGGCCGTCGCTCTGCGGTTTGCTCGAGAAGTAGCCCAGCACGTACTGATTGCGGATCGCGGCGCTGATCTTCTCGGCGGCGGCGGGCAAATCGCTCATCTTCTCGACTTCATAGAAGCGCCCTCCTGTCTGGTCCGAAAGCTGTCTCAGCACGCGCAGGTGGCGCTTCAGGAGACCGCTGCCAACCAGTCCGATCGAGTAGATGGTCACGTCGCCTTCCCGCACCCTGGACTTCAGCTCGGATTCGGTGTACCGGCTGTAATTGTCATTGCCGTCGGAGAGGATGAGCAGCGCCTTTCGCGGGTTTTTCGCGCGTCTCATTTGATGGGGGGCCAGGTAGACCGCGTCGAACAGCGCCGTCCAGTTCTTCGGCTTGATGCCGGCCAGGGATTTCTCGATCTGCCCGGTGTCGCTGGTGAAATCGCACAACATCCTGGGAGCGCTGCTGAATTCGATGGCAAAGAATTCGTCACCCTGGACAGCCGTGCGCAAGAACTGCGATACGGCCCTGCGGGATTGATCGAGCTTCCCTTCCATGCTGCCACTCGCATCGAAGACAACGCCTAGAGAAACCGGCGTGTCCTCCGAGGTGAAGTATTTGACCTGCTGCTCGACGCCATCTTCGATCAGCCGGAACGCCTCTTTGGTCAGCCCTGGAAAGGGCGCTCCGAGCGGGCCGGTGACGGTTACCGGGACGAGGGTCAGCTTGACGTCTACCCGAATTGCGGCCGCGGGGGCTGTTTTGCTCCGCGAGGCGATACGCGGCGTTATCTGTACGCGGGTATCTTCCTCGGCGCATGGCGTGGATTTAACGCATAAAGCCGCGATCGCGATGGCCATGCCGATTCGAACCGGCGCCGTCTTCATTGGGGACCTTTCGGAGATTATAGCAGCGGTCGGCGGCTGGAGTGTCTACTCCCGGCAATACTTCTGGTACTAAGAGTAACCGGACCTGTAAGCCTCTCACCGGCGCTGTGGAACGATTCTCACGAAACTGAGCCGCGATAGTAATGGCGCGGTCTTGCTGTGGATGGTTGTCTACGGGAGCAGGACCGCGCCATGACTGGTAGTATACTATTCGGGTACTTTACTGGAGGCCCCGAATGAAACGTGTCCGAACGACCCTGTACGTCCTGCTGTTGTGTCTCAGCGTCGCCCCGTTGCGGGCGCAACAGAGCACTGGCTCCATGAACGGCGTCGTCACCGATCCGAACGGAGCGGTCATTCCCGGCGCCAAGATCGTCGCCAAACAAGTGCTTACCGGGCAAGAGTTCGTAACCAATAGCACGGAAGCGGGTCTCTACGTTTACGGCAGCCTGCCTGTCGGACCCTACTCGGTGACGATCGAAAAAGCCGGTTTCAAAAAGCTGACACGCACCAACCTGGAGATCCGCATCGCGCAAAGGCAGGTTCTCGACCTCGCCCTGGAAGTGGGCGACGTGCAACAATCCGTGCAGGTCACCGCCGAGGCGCCTCTGCTCGAGGCCAACAGCAGTATGCGCGGCCAGAACCTCTCGCCCCAGTTCATGAATAACCTGCCGTTCTTTTCAGGGGGCATCCGCAGCCCGCGCTCCTTCGTCACCTACATGCCGGGCGTGAACAACGTCGCCGGCGAGATCACCGTAGCGGGCTCCGGCGCCCGCGGCAAGGAGATCCTGATCGATGGCGCCTCGGCGACTATCCCTGAGTCGGGTGGCACTTCTTTCAACTTCCCCGCCGCGGAGATGTTCGGTGAATTCAAACTGTTGACCGGCACCTTCGACGCCGAGTATAGCCGCTTCGGAGGCGGAGTGGAGATCTATGTCACCAAGTCGGGCACCAACAGTCTGCACGGTACCTTTTTCCATAACATGCGCCGCGATATCTGGAACGCCAACGCGTGGGCGAACAATGCCCGCGGACTGGCGCGCCCCAAAGACCGGTTCAATGAGTACGGGACCGGCGTGGGTGGTCCCATCTGGGTCCCCAAGGTCTACGACGGCCGGAACAAGTCATTCTTCTTTTTCACGTACTCGAAGGACAAGCGCCCCATCAGCACGGGCGCCGCTCTCAGCACCGTGCCGACGGCGCTCATGAAACAGGGGAATTTCTCCCAGCTTTCGCAGGCGATCTACGATCCGAGCACAACCTCCGGAAACGCGCGTACCCCGTTCCCAGGAAACACGATCCCGCGCAGCCAATTCAGCAAAATCTCGACCAACCTGCTGAGCGCCATCCCGGATCCCACGCGCCCGGCGTTGATTAGCAATTACGACTTCATCAACACCACCGTCTTCGATCGCGTGATCTACAACTTCAAGTTCGATCACGCCATCACGGCCAACAATCGCGTCTCGTTCACGGTCACCAAAGAGGACAACCCAAGTGACGTTCTGCAATCGTTCCCGGGCGCGATCAGTCAGGGCCTCGTGACTTCTCAGAAGCCGGACAACTGGCGCTGGAATCACGACCTGGTGATCAAGCCGGCGATCCTGCTGCACACCACCTTCGGTTACTCCCGCACGCGCCAGCTCTGGACCAATCCTTATCAGAAGGGCGGCGCCTCCAAGTTCGGGTTCCCTGGCATCACGGGCGATTCCGACGCTATGCCTCGCGTCATCTTTAACGGCCCGGATGGGCTGTCCCCCAGATCAATGTCACCTATCATTTCAACCAGGCCCTGAGCATCATCCGTGGCAAGCACGAGTTCAAGATAGGCGCCGACATACGCCGCCTGCAGACCACTTCCAACCCGATTGACCTTGCCGGCACCAACGGCCGTTATCAGTTCGCCCGCGCGCAGACCGCGCTGCCGACCAACCTGACCGGCACCGGCAGCGCCTTTGCCAGCATGCTGCTCGGCCTGCCGGACAGCGCCGATCGCGTGGCCACGCCGGTGATTGTCGGTAACATCCGCTATGGCTACCATGCGGGCTATTTGCAGGACAGTTGGAAGGTCACCTCGCGGCTCACCTTGAACCTCGGTTTCCGCTATGAAGTTCCCATTGGCTGGCACGACAAGAACGGCGATTACTCGGGTGTGGACCGGCGTGTCCCGAATCCAGCCGCCGGCGGTCTTCCCGGCGCCATGGTGTTCTTCGGGAAGGGCGCTGGACGCACCGGACAGGATCGTCCCTATCCGACCGACTTCACCGAGCTAGGCCCGCGGCTGGGCTTAGCCTATCGCATGTTCAACAAGACGGTCCTGCGTCTTGCATACGGCATTTACTACCAGACGCTGGGCGGCGCCGGTTGCGGATGCCGGGTCGGTTTCGCGAATCCGATTACGCTGGTTTCCGACGGCCTGAACGGCGCCCTGAATTGGGACGGCGGCATCCAGGCGCCCGCGGACTTCCGCCCGCCGCCGCTGCTCGATCCGGCCGTAGGCAATTTCAACAGTGTGGAAGTGTTCTCGGATAACTACGGACACGCTCCGCGCATTTACACCTGGAGCGCGACGATTCAGCATGAGATCGGCAAGTACCTGATCGACATCTCCTATCAGGGCAACCGCGGCCACGGACTGAACTCCACCGTGCTGGTGAACCAGCTTCCCACCAGCCGGCTTGCTCTGGGCCCCCTATTGCAGCAGCGCATCGATGCCCCGGCGGTCGCCGCCGCGGGCTTCTCCAAGCCGTTCGCGAGTTTCCCCAGCAACCAGACGCTGGCTCAGGCGCTGCGCCCCTTCCCTCAGTATTTCGACCTGTACGAAATCAACGCGGGCGTCGGCCGCAGTTGGTACGACTCGCTGCAAGCGAAGCTCGAACGCCGCTTCGGCGACGTCCAGATGATGGGCGCTTATACGTTTTCCAAGACTCTGGGCCTCGGCCACTTCCGTCAGATCTTCAACCAGGCCTTCGGCACGGCGGGCTACAACGTAGCGGCCCAGGATAATTACAACTACAACGAGATGAAGAGCTATCAGCCCTTCGATCTGCCGCATGTGTTCAACGCGCTGCTGTCCTACGATCTGCCCATCGGCAAAGGCAAGAAATATTTGAAGTCGGATAAGTTCGTCAGCAACCTGGTGTTCGGCGGCTGGAATATCAGCGGCATCGCGCGTTACCAGTCAGGTCCGCTGATCGAGGTGCAGGCGCCGGCCAATACGCTCGGCACTGGGGTTCTGTTCACCTGCTCGGGTCCCATACGGACGGGAATCGACAGGACCACACTCGATCCCAACAATCCGTCCACACGCTGGTTCAACGCCGCCGCCTTTACGATTCCCGGACAGTACGAACTGGGCAGCGCGGCCACGTTCTATGGCGACTTCCGCAATCCACCGGTTCTCGACGAGCGAATCGCCATCCAGAAGCGGATGAAATTCCCGGTGCGAGAGGATCGTTCCGTCGATCTCATCTACCGCGTGGATGCGTTCAACGTGTTCAACCGGACTTCGTTTGGTAACATCGTCGGCGTGATCGGGAACCCGAACTTTGGGCGGCCGACGGGGCCACAAACGGGCGCGCGGCTTATCACGATGGGGCTGCGGCTGGATTTTTAGCGGCGACGATTTCGTGCCAGGCGTTTCGGTCCCCGGAAATTGGCGCTCTGTTACGGCACGAACGAGATGAAGCTGCCCAATGGCGAGCGTGCGGTTGTCGATAGCCGGAAGCTGCAAGGGTACTGCCTGGACCCGCATCATCCACGTCGCAGAAACAAGGCGCGAGTGTTCGCATTCAGCCGGAATCCGGCAATCCGATGCGGAAGAACTCAGAGCAGCCCTCCTTGCAGCAGCTAGAACGGCGGAAGCCCGGCTGAGCATTGCGAACCTGTACGGGTCAGCGCTACATCGTCGACTTTGATCTGGTCCTCCACGACAGGGCCGTGAGAGTCCGCAGCACATGGATCGTGCGAATCGGGGAAGACTTGCCGCGCCTGACGAGTTGTTATGTACTATAGGAAGGAAAACGATTCGTGATGACCGGCCTTGAGATACTTTCGGTAGTGGCACTGCTGGAAGACCTGCCCGATGAAGGATTGGTCCGCGGCCAAGTTGGCACTGTGGTAGAGAACTGGGCTCCTGGCGTTTACGAAGTCGAGTTCTGCGACGACAACGGCAGAACGTACGCTATGGTGGCATTAAAAGCAGAACAACTGATGCAGTTACACCACGAGCCTGTCAATCAGGCGGCCTAGAGCCTGGTTAGCGCGATTCGGCATTCGCGTTTCGACGCCTCCCGATAGTTCGGCGAGGCCAACCGTGCGAGTTTTCCACTAGGGCAAAATGTAACCCCACGACACGGTGGTGCGTCATTACAGTTGGAAGCTTTTGTTGAGGATTTGGTGAGAGCCGGGTCCCCGACCCCTCCCACCAATCCCCCACAAAACCTTACTATCCAACGAGGTACAACTATGTTCAACAGAATGCTATTCGACGATGTCCGGCGTTCGTTTGAACGCCTCTTAGAAGGCTTTGGTTCAAGCCGAGCCATCGGCTCTGAAGCCCCCTTTTCCTGGACCTTCGTACCCGCCTTGGAAACCGGCTGGACGGAGAACCATTTCAATCTGCGCCTGATTGTTCCAGGAGTGACCGAGAAGGATCTCAAAGTCACTGTCCAGGGCAATCAACTCCACGTCCAAGGCGAGCGCAAGGAGCCCAAGGAGTTCAGCAAGAGCGACTACTTTTTCCGGGAGCTGATCTATGGCAAGTTTGAGAGCATGATCAATCTCCCGGGCGGCCTGGAACTGGATAAACTCGAGGCCCATCTCCACGATGGTGTGCTCGATATCCGGATGCCGGTCGCTGAGACCATGAAGCCCAGGGAGATCCCCATCAGCGCGGGCAGCCCCAAAGCGCTGGCTGCATAAGCTCGACAAGCGAGGCCCTGGTCAGCCCCTTGGCTGGGGCCTCCGCGTCAAGGCGTATCGAAGAAGAAAGGAGAACTGTGATGCTGAAGCGAAATGTATCCACTATCAGTTTGGCCGTGGTGACTGCCTCAGTTACTCTCTTCGGACTGAGTATTTGGCTGCTTGCCACCCGCCAGATGGCCGGGCTCGACGGGGCCTTTGCGCTCATCGGTTGCTTCATCGCGGCCATTCCTTTTGCGTTCCGCTTCTTTGATGCGGCTGATTTCGAGCCGCTCTCAATTGTGGATGCCGTGGAGCCGAAGGCGACGGTGGTAAGCCCGCATGGGAATGGGTGGATTTTTGAGAAGCGTCCGCTGAATGCGGAATAGAAAGGAGAAAAGACAATGAAGAAACTGCTGATCACCCTGGCGGTCTCACTTCTGGTTCTGCCAATTGGGGCCGTCGCAAAAAAACAGGAATTCGCCGGCGTTTCCGGCCGGGCATGGAACCGGGTGGAGCGCGAGGTGCGACACGAGTTGGTGATGCTACCGTTCTACGGTGTTTTTGATAATCTGGCGTTCGAAGTCGACGGAGGCACGGTGACCCTCCTGGGCCAAGTGAGCAGGCCGACTCTGAAGACGGATGCCGAGCGGGTGGTGAAGCGCATCGAAGGCGTCGAGCGCGTGATTGACCGGATCGAGGTTCTGCCGCTGTCTCCGTACGATGACCGCATCCGGCTGGCAAGCTACCGCGCGATCTATGGGCATACCGCCCTCAACCGGTATGCGCTCCAGGCCGTGCCGCCAATTCATATCATTGTGAAGAATGGCGACGAGTAGTCGCCAATGAAGCCGACAAGATAATCGCTGACATCCAGGCTAGAAGTGTTCCAGGCGTATTTTCCGTGACTAACAACTTGAGGGTGGAATAGCATTACCAGGGCGCACGGGGTCGGCGATCAAATCGCTCGACCCCGGCTGGGTACCACACGTGCGAATAAGCGGCCCTGGAGTGGCACGGCGAGTCGCCGATGTCATCGCTTGTTCGGTCCTCTGGCACCGGAAATGGTGAGCGCCGGCGCTTCCTTTTTGCGCTGTGCGCTGATCTGGCCGGCTACGCCGACATCGGTAGCCCTTTCACAGTCGCGCGGCCGACGGGAGCGCTGGCGGTGAACCCAACGTTGACAGTCGTATCGACGGCGTTGCGAATCGCGGTTGTGCCAACGGCCGGTGTTCTTGTCCGTCTACGCTCTTGACTACTGTGGCTGACCGCCGGCCGGTCTCGGCGGAACCGGCTGTTCCTTCTCCTGGTGTTCGGCGGCTGGAATATCAGCGGCATCGCGCGTTACCAGTCAGGTCCGCTGATCGAGGTGCAGGCGCCGGCCAATACGCTCGGCACTGGAGTTCTGTTCACCTTTTTGAAGAAGGCCAACCTGGGCTCGGGTCCCATACGGACGGGAATCGACAGGACCACACTCGATCCCAACAATCCGTCCACACGCTGGTTCAACGCCGCCGCCTTTACGATTCCCGGAACTGGGCAGCGCGGCCACGTTCTATGGCGACTTCCGCAATCCACCGGTTCTCGACGAGCGCATCGCCATCCAGAAGCGGATGAAATTCCCGGTGCGGGAGGATCGTTCCGTCGATCTCATCTACCGTGTGGATGCGTTCAACGTGTTCAATCGGACTTCGTTTGGCGGTATCGTGGGCGTGATCGGGAACCCGAACTTCGGCCGGCCGACGGGGCCGCAAACCGGCGCCCGCCTCATCACCATGGGGCTGCGGCTGGATTTCTAGCGGCAAAGAATTTTTGCCGGCTTGCTCCACCGGCGCTGCACGACTCAAGTGCGGCTACAGGTTGCGCCAGCGTTCGTATACCGCCACCAGGAAAGCGTGAAAAGGCCAGAAAATCGGATCTCCAGGCGAAGTGTCGGGGTTCGGCATCTGGCCGCCGAGGGCGTTATGCACCGCATTGTGATACGGCACTATCCGATTGTTCAGTGCAGTGTAACTGGTGATCGTTTTCAGTGCGGATGGTTTGAGATTGGCCGGAAGCGGCATGTTCACATTCGTATTGTTCTGGTTGAGTTGGACCGGAATCGGTTTCGCCGGGTTCCAATATGGTACGGGCACGAATTTGGCGCCGCCGTTGTTGACCAGCCAGGTTTCGAGTTCCGCGACGAAATGCTGATGCCAGACGAGAAAGCCCTTATCGTGGATCATGAGTGACATGTCCATCCCCGCAGCCAGGTGCTCCGCGACGGGGTTGTTCGTGGGCTTGCTGATAAATTGGTCGAGCAGTGTCCGCAACTGGGCCCGTTGCGCATTGCTCAGAGCTGAAACATCCTTGCGATTTACCTAGCTGGTTCTCCTTTTCAGTTTTATCAGTTCGCCCGATCTCGTAGGGCGGGAATCGGCATCGCCGCTCCAACTCGCGGTATAGCCTGCCTACTGACGGAAATATGTCATGGGCGGATTTGGCCGTCCAACAAAACAAATATACTTAAAGCCATACTTCTTGATGAAGTGAAGGGCCGCTTTGGCATTGCCTTCAGCCGGACCAAAGTCGAGCAGCCAGTTATTTCCGTCAGCCACCTTCCAACGCTGGCCAATCTTTTTGACGGCGATGGAGCCGGGGTTGAACGGGATCGCGTCTTCACCGGCCATCGCGCCCGAGGGCGCCTTCCCTTGCGCGTTGAGCCAATACATCATGGGCTGTTCGCTGGGGCACGACGGTCGTCCCACAAAGCAGATGGATGACAGCCCGTAATGCTTGATAACCGCCGCAGCCCGCTCTGCGGCGGTTCGCTTCTGGTCGAAGTCAAGTATCCAATGGCTGCCGTCCACAACCTTCCATCGCGTGGAGACCTGTACGGCCGCCACATTATTGGGGTTCAGGCCGAGCCGGTCCTCTACGATGAAGGGTGGAGGGATCTCCGTGACGTTGTTGCCGTGAATGCGAAGACCGGTCCACATGGTGTTGTCACCGAAGCAGTCCTCGGCGACGACGTGCTTGGAGTTTGTCGTCGACTGCAGCGTATAGTCTCCATCCGGGAGATTGTCGATAACGATGTATTGGCAGGGTAGGCTGGAGTTGTACAGGTCCGCCCAGCCCGCCGAAATGCCCTGATTGCTGTTGCAGTCTTCGAATTTGCCATTGGGCGCGGCCAACGGATGGATTCTTTCGACGTCGATCAGGCAGAAGGCTTGCTTGTGGCCGACCTCAACCTTTTGGCCGGCCACATTGTATAGGTTGAACTCGTTGAAGTCCTTCAGATGATAATGCCCATGCGCAGCGGACCAAACGAACAGATCCGGACGGGCCGCAGGCGAGCCGACCACCAGATCGGTGTCCCCGGCATTATGGGAGAGGAAGTCGAATCGCATGACCCGGTGCTGCCCAGGGGTGACGCACCCGTCTTGCACGTCGTGATCGTTCGCGCTGAATGTTTCGCTGTCAATATGGAAATTTCTGACTATGGTTACCAGGTTGACGCCCATCTAAGCTCCTTGACCGCCGACTGCGGCCTCTTGGATTTCATGGATATAGTGAAAGGGCTGAACCAAAACGTTACATACTCCTCTGAATTCTGTTGGCCGGCCATGCGCCGCCGCAACGAGCGCGCGGGAACGCACAAAGTGACCTCGCCCAGCGGCGCCAGCCTGCGTGGCGGTAACAGATCTTACGGCCAGCGGCGCGATCCGGGACGCTGCCCGCTCCGTCACCATGGATTTCCGGCCGGACTTGCGCGGCTAGGTATTCGTCAGGAGATAGCCATTCCAACCTGGCGCCACAGGTGGGTAGGATTCGATCCTGCGCGCTGATTGCATGGGTGGTCTTTTGGTCCGGCTGCTCAGTCGAAAGGGACCGATTGAATTTCTCACCAGTCTCTAAGATTTCGTGGCAGTCATATTGGATGAGGCAGCCGTCGGTGTAACGAAATCGGGCTGGAATGCACTATAATCTTTCCGAGATCTGTAACAGGAGGACCTCATGACTGCGCCAACGATTGCAACCGGCGGCCGCGCGATGGTCAATGTGTTCGATGGAACCAGGAACCTCTATTCGGACAGCGCCCCGCTTCTCATCACGGTTCGAGACGGAAATCAGAACAATCAGAGCCGTGATTTCCACAATACTCCCAGCGTGCTATTCAGCGGTCTGCCGCTGTTTCACAACTTCGGCGACGACTACGCGTTCCTGGCCTCGGCGGGTGGTTACAAAGACGCCGGCTTCTTCCCGGTGAAGCTGGCTTCGAACGTAAATCGCATCGTCGATTTGATGCTCATCCCGAAGTCCGGCGCCTTCAACTTCGCTCAGGCGAAATGGAGCGCGCTGGCGACCACGCGGCCGGCATTCAAAGAGCTGTTCGCAAACGGCGCGACCGATGACGAGGCGGCTGCCACTCGATATGGCGACATAGAGGAGCACGGCGCAATCCTCGCCTGCCTTCTGAATATCACCACGGCGATGCAGCAAATCAACCTTCCGCAAAAGACGGCGTTCGAGTACCTGAAACGAATTGTCTGGGACGATCAAGGCCCGTTTGCGATGGCCCAGGACCGCTTTTTTGCCTGGGCCGATCCGAAGCTGATCGATCAGATCGAGCTGGCGAAGCAGCAGACACCGCAAACGATCGACAACGCGTCGTTCGCACTTCATCCCGGCGCGACACGCAGCTACAAGCAAATTCAGTTTGGCGAAGCCAACGTGCAGCTCACATTCCACGAGAACGATCGGCTGGACGTGGACGGCGTAAGCTGCGTGATGGTGGAACCCGATATCGACTATTTCAAAGATCCAGGCGCGCACTTGGTGCTGGAAGTCCTGGTGAATGCGTTCGGCAGCATAACAGACCCAAGCGCGGTTTATGCGTTGCGATGGATCGCCGGGCGGCGCGC